>Ga0153956_1001795_pt1 | contig 17644 bp, 23 predicted proteins | sample TSFL040MetaG_FD_104704 | JGI IMG/M metagenome (GOLD analysis project Ga0153956, IMG submission 104704) | Attine ant fungus gardens microbial communities from Florida, USA - TSFL040 MetaG | ecosystem: Host-associated > Fungi > Mycelium > Unclassified | place: USA: Florida, Wekiwa Springs...
CTTCCATCTTCCCGGTCTAGGGCGGGAAGAATTCGAAGCTGATCGCCGCATCGCCCGCCACGTCGGCGAAGAGCGGTTGCGCCAGCGCGCGCCGCGCTTCCTGCATCTGATCGACCGAAACCATCACGCCGCCTTTGCCTGTTCGAGGCCGGGCTGGCCTTTCCGCCCGAGCCAGAGCTTCACCGTCAATTCGCCGCCCTCCAGCGTCTCCGTCCGCGCCAGCATCAGCCCGGCGGCGGCGAACCATTGCGCGATCTGATCGTCCGAGAACCCAAGCCGCGTATGCGCATCACGGCTGCGCAGTTCCTCGCGATCATGCGGCGCGAAATCGGCGATCAGCAGGCGCCCGCTTTGCCCCAGCACGCGCGCGGCTTCCGCGATCGCCGCGCCGGGCTGTTGCGCGAAGTGCAACACATGATGCAGGATCGCCGCATCCGCCGCGCCGTCGGCGAGCGGCAGCGCGTACAGATCGGCCTGGCGCAATTCGGCATTGGCGAGCCCGCGCTCGCTGAGCTTGGCGCGCGCGAGGCGCAGCATCTCGGAAGAGCGATCGATACCGAGCGCGGCCTTGGCGCGCCCCGCAAACAGCTCCAGCATCCGCCCGGTGCCGGTGCCGATGTCGATCAGCTGGCCGACCGGCTCCTCGCCCAGCACCGCGCCCATCGCCGCCTCGACCTCGCTCTCGGCGATGTGCAGCGAGCGGATCGCGTCCCATTGCCCGGCATTGGCCTCGAACCACTGCGCCGCCGACGAGGCGCGATCGGCGCGCACCGCGGCGAGCCGCGCGCTGTCCGCCACCGCCCAGTGATCGGCCTCGACCTTGGCCCAGCCGTCGAGCGCCGCCAGCATCGGCTCGACCCGCTCGGCCTTGCCCAAGGCCACGAACACCCACGACCCTTCCTTGCGGCGTTCGGCGAGGCCGGCATCGCACAGGATCTTTACATGGCGCGAAACCCGCGGCTGGCTCTGCCCCAGCACCTGCGCCAGCTCGCCCACCGACAGCTCCATCGAGCGCAGCAGCGCGAGGATGCGCAGCCTTGTGCCGTCGGCGAGAGCACGGAAAATGTCGAGCGCGAGCGTCATCCTGCTTAGAGATATAAAGATATCTTTATATGAGGTCAACGACGCAGCCGCGCGGTTGCGGGAGCGATATCGCTCCGGTAGCGTTCAAGCCGCATTCCATTTTCCGGGAGGGCCGTTTTCCATGAAGAAGCTTGTCTTGCTCGCCGGTCTGGCCACGCTCGCCGCGTGCAGCCCCAAGGCGCAGAACGAAACCGCCGAGGCCGCCAACACGATGGCCGCCGACACGACCGCGACGATGAACGAAGCGGCGAGCGACGTCTCCAACGCCTCCGATCAGGCGTTCGGCTCGGCCGAGGCGACGATGGACAATATCGGCGACAAGGCCTCGAACGCCGCCGATACCGCCAAGGACACTGTCGGGCAGGGCCTGAAGGATGCCGGCAACGACATCGAGGATTGACCGCGGACCTAGGGCGACAGCCATGACCATACGCTACGGGCTGATCGCCCTTCCGCTCCTGCTCGCCGCCTGCCATGGCGGCGCGCGCGACACCGGTGCGGTGACGCATGAGGAAGCGCGCCAGCTCGACGATGCCGCGGCGATGCTCGACGCCAACAGCGTCGATGCCAACGCGATCGACATGAATGCCAGCGACCAGGAGCAGCCGCAATGACCGTCCCGAAACGCCGCCTCGGCGCCTCTGATTTGCAGATCGCGCCGCTCGTGCTGGGCGGCAACGTGTTCGGCTGGACCGCCGACAAGGCGGACAGCTTCGCCGTACTCGACGCGTTCGTCGCCGGCGGTGGCACGATGATCGACACCGCCGACGTCTATTCGGCCTGGGTTTCGGGCCACACAGGCGGCGAATCCGAGAGCATGATCGGCGAATGGCTGAAGGCGAGCGGCAAGCGCGATCATGTGCTGATCGCGACCAAGGTTGGGATGCTGCCCGGCGAAGGCGGCGAGAAACTGGCGCCGGCGCGGATCGCCGCCGCGTGCGAGGCGTCGCTGAAGCGGCTCGGCACCGACCGGATCGACCTCTATTTCGCGCATCAGGATGACGATGCGACGCCGCAAGAGGCGGTGATGGAGGCGTTCGGCAAGCTCGTCGCGGCAGGCAAGGTGCGCGTGCTCGGCGCGTCGAACTATCACGCAGCGCGACTGAAATCGGCCAATGAGGCCGCGCGCGACGCGGGCCTGCCGCATTATCAGGCGCTGCAGCCCGAATACAATCTGGTCAGCCGCCATAAGTTCGAGGGCGAGCTCCAGGATTATTGCATCGACAACAATATCGGCGTGGTGCCCTATTACGGCCTCGCCTCGGGCTTCCTGACCGGCAAGTATCGTTCGAAGGACGACCTCGGAAAGAGCGTGCGCGGCGGGCGGATGACCGACCTGCTCGAAGGCAAGGGCAAGGCCGTGCTCGACGCGATGGATGCGATCGCCGCGGAGAGCGGCGCGACGCTGGCGCAGATCGCGCTCGCCTGGCTCGCGGCGCAGCCCGGCGTGACGGCCCCGATCGCGAGCGCGACGGGTGCGAGGCAGATCGAGGAACTGCTGCCCGCGATGACGCTGGAGTTGAGCGCTGATCAACTGGAAAAGCTCGACGCAGCGGGAGCTTAGGGCTCGCCAAACCATCACGCTTCCCCGGCGAAGGCCGGGGAAGCGTCCGTCGGCTAGCACCAGAGATACGACGCCGTTAACGTTTTGCCGCGATAAGCTCGCTTGTGATGGACGCGGAAACCAGCAACCAAGCTTGGCGCGGTGCCAAGGGACGACAGATCGGCGGGGCGCTGGTGCTCGTCGCGATCGTCGGACTCGGCGCGCTCGGCGTGCGCGCGGCGCTGACGCCAGTCGGCGGTGAAGCGCCATTGCCGGAATTGCCCGTCACAAAAGCGCCTGTGCCCATTCCGACATCCGTGGTTGCACCGAAGCCAACGCAAGCCACGTTGGCCGGCCAGATCGTCGTGAACCCGATGGTGGTTGCGAACGCGCAGCCCACTTCGGACGCTACGACAGCACCTCAACTTTCCGTTACACCACAACCGGCGGCAGTGCAGCAAGCGCCTGCCCAGCCCGCAGCCACGCCCTACATCATCCGCCATGTCCTGCCGGTCGACGGCCCGATGCGTCACGGCGACTGGTATTGGAACGAGGCCGGCGCACCCGCCGGGCCGGTGATCGTCACCGTCGATTTGAAGGCGCAGGTGCTGTCGATCTTCCGCGGCGGCTACGAGATCGGCACCGCGGTGATCCTCTACGGCGCGGATGCCAAGCCGACGCCGCTTGGCGTCTATCCGATCACGCAGAAGGACGCGCATCACGTCTCGAACATCTATCAGGGTGCGCCGATGCCCTACATGCTGCGCCTGACCGATGACGGCATTTCGATCCACGCCAGCGACATCAAGGACGGCTACATGACGCACGGCTGCATCGGCGTGCCGATCGCCTTCGCCAGGAAGCTGTTCGATGCGGTGAAGGTCGGCGATCGCGTGATCGTCACGCGCGGCGAGACGCTCCAGCAGGGCGAGGCCGTGAAGGCGGCAAGCTGATCCGCCACATCAGTGTCAAACCGGCGTAACAGACTCGCGCTAGCAGGGAACTCCGATCGACCCGGCTCGGTTTAAGAACGAGCCAACCAAGGAGTTCGACGATGTTGGAGCAGAAGATCGAAACGCGCGCCGACCAGGATGTCGCCGCGCTGCGCGCCCAGGGAGCGGTGCCGCTCGCGCGGCGCGAGGAGATCGTGCTGCGTTACTGGGGCAATGGCGAACTGACCCCGCTGGCGGTCGCCAATTCGCTCGCCCGCAACGGCTCGGCCGTCCAGTTCGCCTGACATTAGGAAAAGGGCCCGGCGCTTTCGCACCGGGCCCTCCCCTCCTCTCCCAAAGAGGCTTGGACCGCCGGCTTATGTGCCGGCTGGTCCGTTCGCCGCCGTCTCAGGCGGGAATTTTATTCCCTTCTTGTTCCCCCGCGAAGGCGGGGGCCCCAGGGCCGCAAGCGCCCCGCCCGCAATCCTGGACTCCCGCTTTCGCGGGAGAACATCACGCAGCAAACTGGTTCATCGTGTTGTGCACGCCGCCCGCCTTCAGCGCGGCCTCGCCGGCGAAATAGTCCTTGTGGTCGTCGCCGATGTCCGAGCCGGACATGTTCTGGTGCTTCACGCAGGCGATGCCTTCGCGGATCTCCTTGCGCTGCACGTTCCTGACATAGCCGAGCATGCCCTGGTCGCCGAAATATTCCTTGGCGAGATTGTCGGTCGATAGCGCCGCGGTGTGATAGGTCGGCAAAGTGATCAGGTGATGGAAGATGCCGGCGCGCGCCGCGGCATCCTTCTGGAAGGTGCGGATCTTCTCGTCCGCTTCCTGCGCCAGATCGGTGCCGTCATAATCCACGCTCATCAGCTTTGCGCGATCATAGGCGGCGACATCCTTGCCTGCCTTCTCCCAGGCATCAAACACTTGCTGGCGGAAGTTCAGCGTCCAGTTGAAGCTGGGCGAGTTGTTGTAGACCAGCTTGGCATTGGGCACGACTTCGCGGATGCGATCGACCATGCTCGCGATCTGCTCGATATGCGGCTTCTCGGTCTCGATCCACAGCAGGTCGGCGCCGTTCTGCAGGCTGGCGATGCAATCCATCACGCAGCGGTCCGCGCCGGTGCCTTCGCGGAACTGGAACAGGTTGGACTTCAGCCGCTTCGGGCGGACGAGCTTGCCGTCGCGCTCGATCACCACGTCGCCGGCCTTCAAATCGCCGGCCGCGATCTCCTCGCAATCGAGGTAGGAGTTGTACTGGTCACCCAGATCGCCCGGCTCATGGCTGATCGCGATCTGCTTGGTGAGGCCCGCGCCGAGCGAGTCGGTGCGCGTGACGATGATGCCGTCGGGCACGCCCAGCTCGAGAAAGGCGTAGCGGCAGGCGCGGACCTTGGCGAGGAAGTCCTCGTGCGGCACCGTCACCTTGCCGTCCTGATGGCCGCACTGCTTCTCGTCGGAGACCTGGTTCTCGATCTGCAGCGCGCAGGCGCCCGCCTCGATCATCTTCTTGGCGAGAAGATAGGTGGCTTCGGCATTACCGAACCCGGCGTCGATATCGGCGATGATCGGCACGATATGCGTCCGATGCTCGTCGATCTTGTGCAGCAGGCGGTGCGTGGTGACCGCATCGCCCGCGGCCTTGGCGGCATCGAGCTCGCGGAACATCATGCCCAGCTCGCGCGCATCGGCCTGGCGCAGGAAGGTGTAGAGCTCCGCGATCAGGGCGGGCACGCTGGTCTTCTCGTGCATCGACTGGTCGGGCAGCGGCCCGAACTCGCTGCGCAGCGCCGCGACCATCCAGCCCGAGAGATAGAGGTAGCGCCGCTCGGTCGAGCCGAAATGCTTCTTGATGCTGATCATCTTCTGCTGGCCGATGAAGCCGTGCCAGCAGCCGAGCGACTGCGTGTAGTGCGCCGGATCGGCGTCATAAGCGGCCATGTCGCGGCGCATGATCGCGGCGGTATAGCGCGCGATGTCGAGCCCGGTCTGGAAGCGGTTCTGCATCCGCATCCGCGCCACCGCCTCGGCGCTGATCCCGTCCCAGGTGCCGTTGTGGCTCGTGATGAGCTGGCTGGTGGCGGCGATATCGGATTGGTAGGTCACGGGGCTTCCTCGCTGTGATGATGCGAGGCGATGTACGCGGATTTACAGAGTGCAGAAGCCCGCGCAGCTAGGAATCATTGGTCAACCTGTGACTTCAGAGGGGCCATATTCAGAAATCTTGTAATATATTGACACATCCTACTCTCGAGCGGCCAGCCCCTAGTCGTGCGTTCGATTGCCGTGCGCCACGATCTTCCCGCCCTCGATGACGTCGATCGTCCCGGCTCGCGCATCCGTGCCGTCAAAGCCGAGCTGCAGATCCCGCTCGCGCGCGAACAGCTTGTCACGGGCGCTCGCGCCGAGCGTCACCATCAGCCCGCCCGAGCGCAGGACCAGCCTGCCATCCTCGATCGTGATCGCGACGTCACCGGATTGGGTGGCATAGTGGCCGACATAGCGCTGCATGTCCTGCGGCGTGAGATTCATCCCGGCGGCAGGCGGGACATAAGGCACCGGCTGATGATCGTAGCTCACGATCCGCGCCATCCGCCACACGCCGCCGTCGAGCCGCCACACGGTCATGAACCGCGCACGTGTCTCGGCGCGTTCGGGCGCGTCGCCATGCCTGGCGTAGAATATGTGGTCGCCCGCAAGGATCGCGCCATAACCGGGCACCGGATTGTAGATCACGCTGTCGGCGACGATCTCGCGTCGCATGCGCAAGTCCTGCGTGCCGCAGGGTCCGTTCATCATCGACGCCACGACCGCGCTTCGCGTCCGGGTCAGCCCGGTGATGTCATGATAGAATTCGGCATCGTCGGTAAAGAACGGCGCCATAGCCGCCGCGTCGCATGTGTTGAACGCGCGCCAGAATGCAGCGTCGGCATCGCGCACTTGGCGTTCGGCCGAGGGTGACGTCGAAACCTGATCCTGTGCGGCCGCGTGCAGGCGGGAACGGCTCCGGCAACAAGAAGCGCTGTGATTGCGAGGTGGGTCGCTCTCATATGTGTATTACTATATTAGTACAGCGCTACAATCAATCCCCGGCGAAGGTGAACGCGCTCATCCCCCGCTCGCGCTCGTTGATCAGAAGCGCATGGCCAGCGGGCGGCGCGCTGCGTTGCGGGCAGGCGCTGCGGCCGCACGCGCGGCAGCCGAGGCCGATCGGCATCGCTTCCCCGTGCAGGTCGAGCCCGCGCGCGACCGCGAGCGTGCCGGCCAGTTCCGCCGCGACGCCGAGCCCGATCGAGAAACGCGCCGGAATGCCGCCATAGCGCACGCCCGGCGGCGTCACGGTGCGCGAGAGCGTCAGCCAGCGCGCGCCGTCCTCCAACTCAATCAGTTGCACCATCAACTCGCCGGGCCGGTCGAAGGCGTGATGCATGCGCCATAACGGGCAGCGCGCATCGCTTTCCGCCAGCGGCGATCCGCTCGCGCCCGAGAAGCGCTTCGAGGCCTGTCCGGCGCGATCGATCCGCACCATGAAGAAGGGCAGCCCTCGGGCGCCGACACGCTGCAGCGTGGTCAACCGGTGCGCGACCTGCTCGAAGCCCGCCCCGAAGCGGCGCTGCAGCAGTTCGAGATCGTAGCCGGTCGCCTCGCATGCGCGCAGGAAACGGGCATAGGGCATCATCACGGCGGCGGCGAAATAGCTGGTGAGATAGCGGCGATAGAGCCGCTCGGCGGCGCGATCAGCAAAGCCCGCTCCCTTGACCAGCCCCTCGATCTCGTCGCGCGCCTCGATCTGCGCGAGCTGATAGGCGGCAGCAAAGGTGCGCGAGGCGGGATCGAGCGTCTCGGACAATTGCAGCTGCCGCGCATGGAGATCGGTGCGGCGCAGCAGATCGGGCATCACGTCGACCGGCAGGATGCGGATGGTGAGCTGATGCTTCACGCGCAGCCGCTCGGCGATCGCGCCGTAGAGGTCGCCCGCGCCCAGCCGTAGTTCATCGGCCAGCGCCTCGGCCGCCGCGTCGAGATCGGCGAAATGTCCGCGCCAGCGCTCGATCTCGCGGCGCAATTCGGCGATCGGATCGGCCGGGCCCATCGCCTCGCCCTGCCCCACACCTGCGCCCAGCCGGTCGAATGCGCGCGCGAACGCTTCCGCACCGCCGGGGGCGCCGGCGAGCCATTCGTGCAATTCGTTGCGATCGATCTCCAGATCGGCGAACATCGGATCGGCCAGCCGCCGCCGCAGCGCCGCCTCGCCGCCGCCGGGCTCGCCCGCCGCGAGCGTGCGCGGATCGAAATCGAACGTCTCGGCCAGCTTCACCAGCAACCCCGCCGAGATCGGGCGCTGGTTCTTCTCGACCAGGTTGAGGTAGCTCGGACTGATCGCCAGCATCTCGGCCATCGCCGCCTGGGTCAGCCCCTCGCGACGCCGCAACCGCCGCACCGCATGCCCCGCCAGCAACTTGCGCTCGACCATGATCGATCTCCCCGTACAAGCTCGATTGCGCATCTTGGCAGGCGATTGTCAATATTTTACGAAATTACTAATTTGAACGACGCTCACACGACAGCAAGACCTCGCCGGCCGTTCGCCGAAAGCTGACTTGTCGCGAATTACCGCGTTACAAGGCTTCCACACCGCCGAAGCCGCCGCGCATTTTGTAAAGCATGCGACAGCCGAGGCGCACGAAAGGAGACGACCCATGCCCCACACCGAACCCCAACGCAGCCGCGCCGTCTTCTCGACGGAAGACTTCTCGCTGATGAAGGAAGCGATCGGCGATTATGTCCGCAAGATCGCCGACGATCCGCGCTCGGCCAAGTTCAGCAACCTGTATCACCGCCTCGGCCGCCTCGGCTGACCAAGTTTCCTGGGGAGGAAAAGGTGCCCGCCGGTGGTCCGCCACCGGCGGGCATTTCTGTGTCAGGTTCGCGACAAGGCCCGCCGCGCATGTTAGCGCCCTCGTCCACGGGAGATTTCAGGCATGGCGAAGGCGAGTGGGCACGGCGAATCCAATCTGGTGATCTTCGCGGCACTGGCCGCCAATCTCGGCATCGCGGTCGCCAAGTTCATCGGTGCGGGCCTTTCGGGATCGTCGGCGATGCTCACCGAGGGTTTCCACTCGGTGGTCGACAGCCTCAATCAGGTGCTGCTGCTCTACGGCCAGCATCGCGGCAAGAAACTGCCCGATGCGCGCCATCCCTTCGGCTACGGCCGCGAGCTCTATTTCTGGAGCTTCGTCGTCGCGATCCTGATCTTCGCGGTCGGCGCGGGCGTATCGGTCTTCGAAGGCTATCTGCACATTCTCGAGCCCGAGCCGCTCGCCAGCCCGACGCTCAACTACATCATCCTCGGCGTCGCCTTCGTGCTGGAAGGCTCTTCCTGGTTCCTCGCCGCGCGCGAATTCGCCGCCGGTAAGGGCAAGGCAAGCTGGTGGGAGGCGGTCACCCGATCGAAGGATCCGGCCAATTTCATCGTGCTGTTCGAGGACAGCGCCGCGCTCGCCGGGCTGATCGTCGCGGGTGCGGGCGTGTGGGCGAGCCATCACTTCAACGACCCGCGGCTCGACGGTGTCGCCTCGATCGCGATCGGGCTGATCCTCGGCGTGGTCGCGATGCTGCTCGCACGCGAGGCGAAAGGCCTGCTGATCGGTGAGAGCGCCGATCCGGATATCGTGCGCGGCGTCCGCGCCACCCTGGAAGGCTATAAGGACATCACCTCGGTCAACCATGTGCGCACGATCCACACAGCGCCCGATCGCATCTTCGTCGCGATCAGCGCCGATTTCCGCGACAGCCTCTGCATGGGCGATGCGGAGCTGCTGATCGAATCGATCGAGGCCGAGTTGAAGCGCGACGAGCCGCGCCTGTCTTCGATCTACATCCGCCCCGAAAAGCTGGAGAATGCCTCGGCGTTGCTCTCGCGCACGGCCGCGCCGGACATGCATTGATCCGATCATAGTCATCCCCGCGAAAGCGGGGACCCATCATGAATGCTCTCGGCAAACGATCCGGTGCGGTGGTGGAAATCGTGGGAGATGGGTCCCCGCTTTCGCGGGGATGACTAGGAAGGAGGTAGCCGTCTGGCTTCAGCTCGCCGGGGTCAATTCCACGACGTCCACCAGGGATTCGAAATGCGGCCAGGGAAAGACCAGCCGCCAGCGCTGCGGGCCGACGCGCTCGACATAGCCGATCATGTCGCGCGTCGTGTCGAGGCTGTAATCGAGCGGCCGCGTCTCGTCGGTCAGCACCAGCGTGCCGAGGAACACCGCGCGCGAGGCGCCATCCTTGTAGAGCCGCCCGACCGGACGCTGCGGACCATCGAGTGCGCGAAACGTCATGACGCCGGCACCGCTATCGATACGACAATTGCGGTCCGGATAGCTGGTGAAGCCCTTGCTGGCCGGCGTGCTCGCGCCGAGCTTGAAGATGCGGCAGCGATAGGCGCCGGCGGGCGGCATCGCATCGGCCAGCGCGCGATCGGGATCGAACAACTCGCCCTCGCGCGCCACCGCGCCGGCATCCGCCGTCTTCGCCTGCGGCAGCGCCGCGAGCCACGCGTCGCGCCAGCGCCGCAACCGGTCGCGATCGCTGTCGGTGACCTGCGCATGCCAATTGGCCGCGAGCGCCGCCGCAGCGGCATCTTTCGGGCGATCGCCCTTGTGGCTGCAGGCCGAGAGCGCAGCGCAGGCGAGCAAAGCTGCCCTTCCCCATTTCATGCCGCGCGCGATCCTCTCCTGCATGGCCGCGACCTAACCACGCCTTGCCGCCAAAGCCAAGTTCAAGCCGCCGTCCAGCCGCCGTCGATCGACAGGTTGGCGCCAGTGATCGACTTCGCCTCGTCGCGGCACAGGAACAAGGCGAAGGCCGCAACCTGCTCGGGCGTGACGAATTCCTTGGTCGGCTGGGCAGCGAGCAGCACGTCGTTCAGCACTTGCTCGCGCGTCATGCCGCGCGACTTCATCGTGTCGGGAATCTGGTTCTCGACGAGCGGCGTCCAGACATAGCCGGGCGAGATGCAGTTGACGGTGATGCCGTCGGTCGCCGTCTCCAGCGCGATCGTCTTGGTCAGGCCGGCGATGCCGTGCTTGGCCATCACGTAGGCCGATTTGTTGGGGCTGGCGACCAGGCTGTGCGCCGAAGCGGTCGAGATGATCCGGCCCCATTTCGCCGCCTTCATGTGCGGCACGGCGGCCTGCATCATATACCAGGCCGAAGTGAGGTTGATCTTGATGATCGCCTCGAATTTGTCCGCCGGGAAATCCTCGATCCTCGCAACGTGCTGGATGCCGGCATTGTTGACGATGATGTCCGGCCCACCGATCTCGTCGTGGCAGCGCCTGACCATCCCTGCGATTTCCTCGGGCTTGGTCATGTCGGCGGCATCGTACAGCGCCTTGGCGCCGCTCAGGCTTTCCAGGTTGGCGCGCTCCTTCTCGATCGCCGCGGCATCGCCGAAGCCGTTGATCATCACGCTCGCGCCCTCGGCCGCGAACGCCTTGGCGTAGGCGAGCCCGATGCCCGAGGTGGAGCCGGTGACGATCGCGCTCTTGCCTTTCAGGAACATGTCAGTGTCCTTTCGTTCGATTGGTGAGGTCGAAGGCCGCGGTGTGGCCGTCGAGGATGTTCTCGGCGACGAGCTCGGCATTGGCCATCGTCTCGTCGACCGCGTCGCGCCCGGCGAGCCAATGCTCGTCCATCGCGCGCGCGGAGAATTCGAAATCGCGCGCGCCGCTTTCCCAGGCAGCAGGGCGGTAGATCAGATGCACCAGGCTGACCGGCAGTTCGGCCGAGCGCGCCTTCAGCGCCAGGACATCGGGATCGCCGGCGAGGCTCGCGGGCAATTTCGCCAGCACGCGCCGCGCGATCTCGCGGTCACCGCGCAGCCGCAGCAACTGGTCGGTCACCTGCCGCGTGCGGCTGGAGAAGCGGATTTCCTTCTCGCGCGTGACGACGTCCATGATCGTCTTCGGCAGGCCGGTCGAGGCGGCGAACAGATCGACCTGGAACACCAGCAGCGGCCCGTCCTGATTGTCAAGCACATGGCTGAGCGGTGTGTTCGAGACGATCCCGCCGTCCCAATACCAGCGCCCGTCGATCTCGACTGGCGGAAGACCCGGCGGCAATGCGCCCGAGGCCATGATGTGGCGCGCGTCGATCGTGTCGGTCGCGGTATCGAAATAGCGGAAATTGCCGCTCTCGATATCGACCGCGCCGACCGACAGCCGCACCGGGCCGTGGTTGAGCAGATCCCAGTCGACCAGCCGATCGAGCGTGTTGCGCAAGGGCGCCGAGTCGTAGAAGCTCAGCGCTTCCGGCGTGCCCGGCGCGGCGAAGGCGGGCGAGACCGGGCGCAGATGGAAGAAGCCCGGCACGCCCATCGTCATGACATAGGCCGACGACCATTCGTGCAGCCACTCGCGCACCTGATCGCCGCCCCACAGCGGAAAGCTCGGCAGCCCGCCTGTCACGTCGTTCCAGAATTGATGCAGCCGGTCGATCCGCCGCTCGGGCGGGTTGCCGGCGATGATCGCGGCGTTGACCGCGCCGATCGAGATCCCCGCGACCCAGCCGATCGGGATGTCGCTCGCCGCCAGCCCCTCGATCACCCCGGCCTGATAGCTGCCCAGCGCACCGCCGCCCTGCAACACCAGCGCGACCTGATCCGGCAGAGGCAGCGCACCGGCGCGGCGGCGGGGAGATTCGGCGTCGGCCATCGCCGGACGCCATGCGTCACCAATGTGGTCGGATCAACCGTTCGCGCGTCAATTGATCGTTTCGGCCGGATCGATGCCCCAGATGCGGTCGGCTTCGACGTAGCCGCCGCGACCATGCACATCGAAATAGCACCAGCCGCGCGCGCAATGGCTGAGCCGCCCGACGACGCCAGTCGCGGCGCGCCACTCGACCTTGCCGCCGTAGCGCGGCGCATCGAGCAGATCGACCGTCTGCCCCATCACCAGCCCGGTGCGGGTCGAACTGATCAGATTGGCGAGCATCCAGCCCTGCGTGCCGTCGGGATCTTCGATCTTGCGCCAGTCGCCATAGCTGTCGATGATCTTCACCGGCAGGTCGGCGCGCTGATAGAGCCAGCTCGCCGGATAGGTGCGGCCCGGCCCGGTGCGCATCCGCGCCCTGCCCGCCTGGATCGAGGCGAAATACGGCTCGCGCTTCGCCGGCTTCCTGGCCGCATCGGCATCGCCGGCGATCAGGCCGAGCGCGGCGGCCACTGCCATCATTCCCGTCAACGCGCGCATCGCCTTCCCCTGCAAAGCACCGGCCATCTAGCGCCGGGATGCTCTTCTCTTCAACTACCGTTGACGCGGCGAAAAGCCTCCGCCAAGCCTCGCATGTGCCCGAAACGAGACGCCTCGCCAAACCGCATGTGACGGTGACCCGCGAACTGACCGATGCGGTGATGACGCGGATGGACCAGTTGTTCGTCGCCACGCTCAACCGCGACGATACGCCGATGTCACGCGCGCAGCTCGCCGCGGCGATGGCCGATTGCGACGTTCTCGTGCCCACCGTGACCGACACGATCGACGCCGATCTGATCGCCGGCGCGGGCGATCGGCTAAAGCTGATCGCCAATTACGGCGCGGGCGTGAACCATATCGACCTGAAGGCGGCGCGCGCGCGCGACATCATCGTCACCAACACGCCGGGCGTGCTGACCGAGGACACCGCCGACATGGTGATGGCGCTGATCGTCGCCGTGCCGCGGCGGCTGGCCGAGGGCGAGAAGCTGGTGCGTTCCGGCCAGTGGAGCGGCTGGAGCCCCGGCGGGATGCTCGGCCACCGCATCGGCGGCAAGGCGCTCGGCATCGTCGGCATGGGCCGGATCGGTCAGGCGGTGGCGATGCGCGCACGCGCCTTCGGCCTGTCGATCCACTACCACAATCGCCACCGCCTGCCCGCGGTGCTGGAAGGGCAACTCGGCGCGACCTGGCACGAGAGCCTCGACGCGATGCTCGAGGCGATCGATATCCTGACGATCCACACGCCACGCAATCCCGACAGCGAAAACCTGATCGACGCGCGGCGCATCGCGCTGATGCAGCCCCATGTCTATCTCATCAATTCCTCGCGTGGCGGCATCGTCGACGAAGAGGCCCTGGTCGATGCGATCGAAGGCGGCCGCCTCGCCGGCGCGGGTCTCGATGTCTGGGCGCACGAGCCCGAGATCGATCCGCGCCTGCTCGCTTTGCCCAACGTCGTGATGCTGCCGCACATGGGCTCGGCCACCTACGAAGGCCGCGAGGCGACCGGCGAGAAAGTGATCCAGAACATCCGCATGTGGGCGGACGGCCATCGCCCGCCCGACCAGGTGCTGGAAGGCTGGCTGTAGGCCGCGACGCCGACCCAAACAGTCATCCCCGCGAAAGCCGGGACCCATCATGAGAGCTCCCAGCAAACGGGATGGTGCGGTTATGGAAACCGCGGAAGATGGGTCCCCGCTTTCGCGGTGACGATTAACAGGAAGGGTCAGCCCACGCCCAAAGTCAGTGCGCGCACCGTTTCACGCGCGATCGGCGCATCGAAGCGGCAGCCGAGGAAACCGTCCGTGCACCACACCACGATCGCTTCCGCGCTCTCGCGGCCGAACAGCTGCACGCGGACGCGCTCGCCGCTCTTGTGGAGCGCGTCGCAGGCGACGCGGCAGCCATAGATCGAAAGGTCATGAAGACGCGCTTCCCGCACGCGTCCGCGATTCTTGAGCGTCACGCGGCTGAGATAGACTCGCCGACGCGGCTCCGCCCGGCGCTCGATCTGCGCCGGGACGACGGAATTGTATTGCGAAAGCCTGGTCGCCATGTCGCCTCCCCGCCGGGCCGCTGTGGCGGGCAATCGTCAAATCCAGGTTAAGAGATTGCCGTCCGACGATAAATTCAGGCGAGTTGATCGAGCCACGTAGCGATCATCCGTTCGCCCGCGTGAACCGCCGCTGGGCCGTAAAGCGCATGATCCCGTCGCAGGTTTTCCGGATCGATCCCGGCGCCGCGGACGTGGCCCTCGTCGCCCACCCACGCCTCGAAGCGCGGATCCTCGCCCATCTCGGCATGGAATTGCAGCGCGAGGAGGTTCGGTCCGCGCCGGAACGCCTGGTTGCGATAAGCCGCAGTCGAGGCGAGCAGTTCGACGCCTTCTGGCAGATCGAACGTATCGCCATGCCAATGCAGCACACGGATGCCATCGACCGCGGCAAGCGGCGAGTTCCACCCCGCTTCGGTCAACTCGATCGTCGTGAAACCGATCTCGCGCCGCGGCCCGGGATAGACCCGTGCGCCGAGCGCGGCGGCGATCATCTGGCTGCCCAGGCACACACCGAGCGTCGGCAGATCGCGATCGAGCCGCACGCGGATCGCGGCGATCTCGTCGGCGATCCAGGGATGCGCATCGGTCTCGTACACGCCCATCGGCCCGCCGAGCACCACGAGAAGATCGGGCGAGACGAAATCCACGTCACGAAAATCCGTGCGGCACGCGGCGATCCGCTCGATCGCATAACCGGCCGCCTCGATCGGCGCGCGATATCCGGCAAGGCCTTCATGAATAACGTGACGGACGACCAGCGCGCGCTTCATGGGCACCGGGCTAACCCATTTATGATTAACTGGCGATCAACGCGTTCTTGGGGGCGGGAAAGGCGAGTGAGCGGCGCGGCATGGCAAAGCCGTGCCGTCGGTCGTGGCTGACGCTATGCCGGCCGTTTCGCCGCTAGTCTCGAATTAGCCGCGGCTAATTCGCTGCGGCGAACGGCAAGCCTGCAAAATGGCTTTACCGAGATACGGTCGAGGAATTGCTGAAATACACAGACCTACGCGAAGGTCCGAGCGGTATTCCAAGGACGACCTATTGCTTCCGTCATACCTACGCCACCTTCCGCCTCAGTGAAGGCGTCGATGTCTATATCCTCGCCCAGCAAATGGGCACCTCAGTCAAGATGATCGAAGACCACTATGGGCATGTGAACACGATCAAACATGCCGACCGCGTACTGATGGGCATTGGCGGATGGGACGCCATGCACGCCGAACTGGACGCGGAGATCGACGCGGAGGAGGCCAAGGCCAAAGCCGTGGCTTCGGTCAAAGCCAAGCAACCCGCCAAAAATTCTCGTTCCAAACGTTAGCTCCGCATCGCCGATGCCCTTGGGAGCGGTGTTTGCGCCGGTAACTCGACGCACCGCTGGTGCTTCTTGGTCGCGGAACTGGCCAAGCGGGCATGGGAAATAGGTGCGCCGAGCTTCAAGCACCCCCGTGACCGCGTCTTGCCGCCACCCCGTTCCTCCGCCGCTGGCGACTGTAGAGGAATGGGGCAAGGCCCACCCAAATGATGTCCCTGGGACGCCGCCCATGCCTTCCGGCGTTTCTCAGTCTTTGCTCATTGGAGCGGCAGCGGCTTCATCGATGCCGGTCGCCGCCGTTGCCGGGGCCGTGCCGTAGAGCACGGTAATCACGGCCGACATCACGGAATCGCTTTCGCGCGGCCGATTGACTTGTTCGCCAACCAATCGCAGCGCGCCCGCGCGCAAGTCATCTTCGAGGTTGCGGATCGCCTCGAAAATGTCCCGCACCATGCGCGCCAGATAGACCGTGCGCTCGCCGTGGAGCAGTCGGATGCGGCGATTGTCCTCGCGCGGAATCGCTTCGGCCGGACCCGCGAATATCCAATTGCTTCCCTTGAACTCGGTGCCGCCGACCGCGAGGTGCCAATGGCCCGTCGGTTTAGGGCCGTCATGCTGCATCCACGCCAGCGCGCCCCAAATCTGGCCACGTTGCTCGACAATACGCGGCGCTTCGCCGACCTGATGTTGCCACACGTCGCGAAGCGCGACCGCGTCTTCCATCCGCTGTTGGAAAATGCGCTGCCATGGGGCGTTCGGCAGGCCCGGCATGTTGCGAATCAGATCGACGAGCCTGTGGGCCGCGTCGATGATCGACCACGCATCGAGCATCGCTTCGGCAGTAGCCCACGGTGTGGGCGTCGTGTCCGTATCCTGATCGATGGCGCAGAGCTTGGTCCAAAGCCGTTCCCGCGCGATTGCGGCCATGTCGGCGCTGTAGCGAATGCCGTCCAGGATCACGATTTGCCGTTCGGAGATTTCCGGCGGTGGTTTTCTCAGCGGCGAGTCCAGTTCGATCCGATTCATTCCGTCGCTCCAGTCCACCACCAGATCATCCCGCTGCTTCTTTATGGGTGAGCTTTAGGCCGGTCCCGCCTCGGGTAAACCCAACTCGCTTCCGCGCTTACGCTTGTGCAGCTTCGTTCCCATACGGGCGCTGGCGCGGGGTGTGACCCTCGGGCTCTTGGCCCGGCCCCCTTGCTCCCATGAAGCCGCAGGATGGTCCGGCGGGGGAACCCAAAGGAGCAGATCATGACCGAGCAACAAACCACCATCGGGGCCAAGCCGACCCACCGCATCTACCTCGTCACCGGCGAAGGCAAGAAAGCGAAATGGACGCCAATTGCCGCCGCATGGCCCCACCGCGACAGCAAGGGCTTCTCGATCACCTGCGATGCGATCCCGCTGCAGGGCCATCTCGTGATGCGCGAGATCACCGAGCGCACTGGCAAAACCGATGGAAAGTAATGCCCGCCGGCCCGGCGGCGGCTCACCACCGCCGCCGGGTCGCCACGATCCACTGCGCGATCGCGACGAGCATTTGTGCGATGGAATTGATGAGCAGGCTCAGATCGGTGGTCGTCATGGGTTTCTCCCTTTTCGCCTCACGCTGAATTGCGCGACGACGCGGAAGGACCGGCGGACCGCCTCAGCGCTTTGGGCACAGGTCGCCCCTGGGCGCCGCCACGCGGGGCGAAGCTGCACGTTAGGAAGCGAGCAACCTTTCCCGAAGGGCACGGTCTGCCACAACTTCCAAAGGCTTAGAGTGATTCAACGGGGCGATGGAGAACCCATGTCGGTCACCTAGCGACGCAACCTGCGAGTGAAAATTAACTGAATGACTAACCGGCTGACGCCGGTAGGATCACGCGGAGGGGCTGAAGCCTTCCTTGTGGGTATGCCGGTCGAGATATCGCATGATGATATCATCGGTTATGTTGCCGGAAGTGGTAGAGA
>Ga0153956_1001796_pt1 | contig 17641 bp, 17 predicted proteins | sample TSFL040MetaG_FD_104704 | JGI IMG/M metagenome (GOLD analysis project Ga0153956, IMG submission 104704) | Attine ant fungus gardens microbial communities from Florida, USA - TSFL040 MetaG | ecosystem: Host-associated > Fungi > Mycelium > Unclassified | place: USA: Florida, Wekiwa Springs...
GACGGACGCTGTTCCGTTTCCTGGGGTACCGGTTCGCCGCTTTTCCTTTCCTGCCGGGCCGCGCGCCGGAACTCGGTGATCCACAGGCCCGGCTGGTGTTGGGCCGGACCATTGCGCGTATCCACCAGGCCGGCGCCATGCGGCCTTTCGCGTACCGGCCCACGCTGGGGGCCGCGCTGTCCGGCGAGCGGGCCCGCCGGGCGGTGCTTGCCTGCGGCCTGCTGCCGCCGGGGCTCGCAGCGCGGTATGCCGAGGTCTCGGCGGCCCTGTTGTCACAGGTGCATGAGACGCTCGAGGCGGCGGGTCCGGTTGGGCGGGTGCGGCTGCACGGCGACTGCCATCTGGGCAACCTGCTGTGGAATGAGCGGGGCCCGGTGTTCGTGGACCTGGACGACTGCATGACGGGCCCGCGGGTGCAGGACCTGTGGATGCTGCTGTCGGGTCCGCCGCAGGAGCAGCAGCGGCAGTGGGCGGACGTACTGGAGGGCTACCAGCAGTTCGCCGACTTCGATTTCCGGGAGGTGCTGCTGGTCGAGGCGTTGCGCAGCCTGCGCATGCTGCACCATGCGGGCTGGGTGGCGCAGCGCTGGGCCGATCCGGCTTTCCCGCGCGCCTTTCCGTGGTTCGCGGAAGGCCGGTATTGGGAACAGCATCTCCTCGACCTGCTGGAACAATGGTCTAACATGCGCGAGCAGCCATTGCTGTAATGACCGGTGGTCGAGCGATATGACAGACGAATCGCAGCTGGGGCTGGTGGTGATCGGCCGCAATGAAGGCATGCGGCTGGTGCGATGCCTGGCATCCGTGGCGTCCATCCCCAGGCGGGTATATGTCGATTCCGGCTCTACGGACGACAGCATCGGCGCGGCGCGGCGGGCCGGTGTCGAGGTGGTGGAACTGCGGATTCCGCCGGCTTTCAGCGCCGCGCGTGCGCGCAATGCGGGCCTCGCGCGCCTGCTCGAGCTCGATCCGCAGCTTGAATTCGTGCAGATGGTGGATGGTGATTGCGAAGTGCAGCCCGGATGGATTGAAAAGGCGCTGGGCGTGCTGCGCGCGGATGAGAAACTTGCGCTGGTGTTCGGCCGGCTGCGGGAGCGCCATCCGGATCGCTCCATCTATAATGCGCTGTGCGACGATGAATGGAATGTTCCGCCGGGAGAAGCCGCCGGCGTGGGTGGCATCGCGCTGTTCCGGGTGGCGGCGCTGCGCGAGGTCGATTTCTACAACCCGGCGATGATCGCCGGTGAGGACACCGAGCTGGCAATGCGCCTGAGAAAGCGGGGCTGGCGGCTGTGGCGGGCCGATGCGGAGATGGCCTTGCACGACGCGGCCATGACCCGCTTCTCCCAGTGGTGGAAGCGGACGCGCCGGTCGGGACATGGCTTCGGCGAGATGGCATTCCTGCATCCCGATGCGCGCAATCCGAACTGGCCCCGCACGGTCCGCAGCATCGTGGCGTGGGGCGGTATCATGCCCGCTGCCCTGCTGGCCGCCGTGTTGCTGGCGCTGGCGGTCAGTCCGCTGTGGTGGCCGGTTGCCGCCGCGCTGCTGTTGATCTGGCCGGTCCGCATGGCCCAATTGGCGCTGCGGCAGCGCCGGCGCGGGCTGCCTGTCCGGGTCGCGACGGCGTCCGGCGTGCTGTTGATGCTGGGCAAGGTTCCCCAGTTGCTGGGCCTGGCGCGATTTCACCTGGACCGCCTGCGGGGCCGCGCTTCACAACTGGTCGAGTACAAGACGAGCGAATGAGTGTACCGGAGTATGAGGACTATGCAGTGATTGCCTCCAACGAAGTCAGAGTGGGTCTGCTGGGCGCGGGTTACATACTCGACTCGCATGCGCGCTCGCTGCAGGCCGTGGCCGGCGTCAGGTTGCAGGCGGTGTGCGATGTGTCGCGAGGGCGGGCCGCCGCGGCTGCCGCGAAGTTCGGTATTCCGCAGGTGCTGGACTCGATCGAGCAGCTGTGCGCCAGCGATTGCGACGTGGTCCACGTCCTGTTGCCGCCGGCGCTGCACATCGATGCGGCACTGCAACTGGTGGCGGCCGGAAAGTCCGTGTTCCTGGAAAAGCCCATGGGGCTGGACAGCGCGGCCTGTGCCGAGCTGTGCGCCCGTGCGCGGGAACGGGGCGTCGTGGTCGGCGTCAATCACAACTTTCTGTTTTCCCGCAAGTACGAGGCGCTGCGGGCTGCTGTGCGGGCCGGAGAGCTGGGGCGGGTCGATCATCTTGCCGTCAGCTGGCATTTCGCGCTGCCCATCCTGAAGTTCGGCCCGTATGACAACTGGATGGTGGCGGCTCCGGCCAACATCGTGTTTGAACTGGGCCCGCATATCGCCGCGTTCGTGGTGGACCTGGTCGGCCTGCCGGAACTTTCGATGTGCGCCGTGGGCAATCCCATTGACCTGCCGGCGCACCAGCGGGTCTATCGCCAATGGACTGCGGCCGGCCGGGCGGGCGCGGCGACCGTGCTGCTGTCGTTGTCCCTCACGGAAGGGCAGCAGGACCGGATTCTGCGCATACGCGGCCGTGGCGGCAGCGAACAACTCGATTTCGGGCGCGATATTTCCTGGCGTGACCTGACGGTCACCGATAATCCGATGTTTGATGCGTGGGAGGTCGCCGAGGCGGAAGGCAGGACGATCCGCAGCCAGGCCGCCAGTGACCGGCGCCGGCGGCTCAAGGCCGCGGTGCGCAAGGCTCCGGATGCAAATCCGTTCGAGGAAAGCGTGTTCCGCAGCATCAGCGCCTTCTATGCCGGCGGCATTGAAGCGGTAGATGCACGCCACAGCGGAGAGTTCGGGGTCCAGGTCATACGCCTGTGCGAGGCCATGACCGGGCTGGCCGGAACAGGGGGGCCGAGCCAGAAACCGGTCAGCGTGCCGATGCCGGCGCCGTTGAAGCCCCCGACGGTGCTGGTGGTCGGCGGCACAGGGTTCATCGGGCGCCGTCTGGTACGCCGGCTTGTGGACCAGGGGCATGGCGTGCGGGTCATGACCCGCAATACGCGCGCGGCCGCCCTCGAGTTCGAAGGCTTGCCCGTGGAACTGTTCGCCGGGTCGCATGGCGACCCGGCGAGTGCCGCGCGCGCGCTCGAGGGCATCGACGCGGTCTATCATCTGGCCAAGTGCGAAGGCAAGCGCTGGCAGGATTATGTGAATGGGGACATCGAACCCACCCGGGTGCTGGCGGAGGCGGCATTGACTGCAGGGGTGCGCCGCTTCATCTACACCGGCACGATTTCCTCCTACGCGTCCGGCAATCCGCGTGACGTCATCGACAATACGACGCCGGTGGATCCCCGCATAACATCCCGCAGCCACTACAGCCGGTCCAAGGCGGCGTGCGAGGCTTTGCTGCAGGACCTGCAGCGGCAGCGGGGACTGGGGCTCGTGATCGCACGCCCCGCCATTGTGATCGGGCCGGGCAGTCCACCGGCGCATCTGGGGGTCGGGCGGTTTGCCAGTGAGACCCGGGTGAGCTTCTGGGGTGACGGCGCCACGGCGCTGCCGCTGGTGCTGGTGGACGATGTCGCCGAGGCGCTGGCGAAGATGCTGGATGCCCCCCGCGTCGAAGGTCAGACGCTGCTGTTGACGAGCCCGCCCCTGCTGACCGCCCGCGAGTACGTGCAGGAAGTCGCCAGGTGCATGCATGCCCGGATCGATGCCCGTCCCAGGTCGGCCTGGCGCTACTGGGCCGCCGACATGGTGAAAGAGCTGGTCAAGAACCTGGTGAGGCACCCCAACCGGCGTTGGCCTTCGTTGCATGACTGGCGTTGCCACTCCCACAGCGCGCGGTACGATGGGCGCATGACGGAGGAGATCCTGGGGTGGGAGCCCGTGTCGGACCGCGACGCGATGATCGCACGGGGAATCGGCGCATCAGTGGAGTGGTTCCTCGAATGATCAGGCCGACGCCGGTCGGCGCGATGCTGTCGTCACTGCTTTGCGGTTGCCTGTGCGCCTGCGGTGGCGCGGGCGGCGGGCCTGCGCCCGCGGTCACGGCAGCAGTGAAACACCCCGGCGGGGGTGCAGACGACATGGTGCAGGCGGTGAGTTCGGGGCGCGATGCCCCGGCGCTGGAGCTGAAGTTCGCTCTCGGCCAGCGCCCGGTGACGGGTCAGCCGCTGGACATCCGCCTGCGCTGGATTCCACACATGGAACTGGGGCACCTCGAAACGCGCCTGCACGCCGATGACGGCCTGGAACTGCGCTCTGGAACCGGACTGCCGGTGCTGGAGCATCCGGCGCGCGACGTTCCGGTCGAGCAGCACTTTGCCGTGATGCCGGCGCATGATGGAATTTTCGCCATCCAGGTCACGGTCACCATGGACAGTGACTCGGGTGTCGTGAGTCGCACTTTCGCCATTCCCGTGATCGTGGCGCAGGCGGGCACCGATGATGCGGGCCCGAAGCCCTAATCCATGGCGCAGACGAACAGGTGCGCCGGCGGAATGTTGCGCGGCTCCAGGCCGCGTTGCACGTCGCCGAAGGTGCGCTGCAGCTGCGGCAGCACGCGGCTGGTGAACTGGTAGACCAGGAACTGCCCGCCCGGCACCAATGCCTCGCGCGTCCGGGTCACGATCTCGGAGCGCAGGGCCTCGGGCATGCTGCCCAGCGGGATGCCGGAGATGATGTAGTCTGCCCGGGGCAGGCCCAGCCGGGCGAGAATCGATCCCACGTTGGCCGCGGATTCGAACGCCACGTGGAACCGCGGGTCCTGGTACTCGCCCCGCAGGAACTTCACGAAGGCCGGGTTGGTCTCGATCACCACCAGGTTCGCATCCGGGCGCATGCGTTTGAGGATTTCACCGGTGATGGTGCCGACACCCGGGCCGTATTCAACCACGACGGCCGCCTGACCCCAGTTGACCGGACGCAGGACCTCGTCGACGAGGTATTTCGAGCTTGGCCAGATGGAGCCGAGCATGAAGGGATGGCGGAAGAAGTTGAGCGCGAACAGCAGGCGATCCTTCAAGCGCGAACGGGCGACGTGGGGCATGTCGTGTCCTTCGTGTGCTTCGGGGCCGTGGGATGACTTTAGCGTATTCAGGCCGGAGTCGGCAGGTATCATGGCCGGGTCAGGTCCGTGATGAAGCGTGGCAATGGATTTTTATACCTGGAAGCAGTTGCTCAAAAACCTGGCCCTGCCGCCCACGGGGCCGCTGTTGCTGATGCTGGCGGGGTTCATCCTGAGCCTCGGCCGCAGGCCGCGTCCCTATGGTTATGCGCTGAGCATCGCCGGCGCTGTGCTGCTGTGGCTGCTGGCCACGCCCGTGGTGGCCGATGCGCTGGTGCGCGCGGTCGAGCGTTATCCCGCCCTGGACCTGCACCAGCCGGTGGACGCCCAGGCCGTGGTGATCCTCGCCGGCGGGGTCAGGCGCAATGCTCCCGAGTATGGCACGCCCGCGCCGGGTGCCACGACCCTGGAGCGGCTGGTCTACGGGGCGCGCGTGGCGCGTACCCTTGGCCTGCCGGTGCTGGTGTCGGGAAGCAAGCTGGAGGCGGCTTCCATGAAGGACTTCCTGCACACCGACCTGGGCGTGACGGCGCGCTGGGTCGAGAACCGCTCGCGCGACACCCATGAAAACGCCCAGTTCTCGGCCGTGATTCTGGCGCGCGCCGGGGTGCACAAGGTCATACTGGTGACGTCCTCCGCGCACATGGCCCGGTCGGTGGTGGAGTTCAACATGGCCGGCATCGAGACCGTGCCGGCGCCGGCGGCGATGTGGACCCGGCGCGATGACGGCATCCTGGACCTCATTCCCAACGCCGATGCACTGCTGCGCTCGCAGCGCGCCTGCTATGAGGCCGGGGGCCGGCTGGTACAGATACTGCGGGCCCGCTTCCAGTCCATCACCGGACTGTTCGAGTCCGCCCCGGCGGCTCCGGCCAAGACCTGAGGCGCCCGCCAGGACGGCCGTGCGCATGGCAGGGTTCATGCGGGGCCGATCCTGAACAGCGCCTGGCCCATGCGCAGGGTGGCACCGGCCTCGATGCCTTCGGCCAGCCGCACGCCTTGCGGCGCGAAGGCAATGATGGTGGAGCCGTGCTGGAACCAGCCCATTTCCTCGCCGCGTGCCAGCTCGGCATCGCAGGGGATTTCATTGGGTCCCTGGTAGCGCAGGTGCAGCAGAACGTTGGCGAAGTGCAGCCGGATGCTCGCCACCAGGATGGCCGCCACCGGCACCAGGGTGATCACATGCCCCGAATCCTTGAGGCGCAGCCGGATGATGGCGCGCTCATTCTTCACGAACAGGTTCTCGATGCGGGAGACCGCGATGGGATTGACGTTCCAGGTATCGCCGGAGATGTAGGTGACTTTCTCCACCGCGCAGTCCGCGGGCGCATGGAAGCGGTGGTACATGCCGGCGGTGAGGCGCAGGGTCACATACGTGCCGGTCTGGTACTGCCGCACCAGTTCGCGGTCTCCCAGCAGGTCCATCAGGGTATAGGGGAAGCCCTTGGCCTGCAGGCACTCGCCCGCCACGACCTTGCCTGTAGCGCCGACGATGCCATCGCTGGGGCTGACCAGCACCTGCGGGTGGGTGGTGATGGGGCGCGCGCCGTCCCGCAGCGCGCGGGTGAAGCACTGGTGCAGACTGCGAAAACGGGTGTCCCGGGCATCGCGCAGGTCCACGTCGCAGAACAGGCGCCACAGGGCAATCGCGGGTTTCGCGACCAGGGGGTGCTCGATCTTCGACAGCCAGCCGACGAAAAAAGTCAGCCAGCGGCGTGGAATGCGGTTGGTCAGCAGGAAATTCAGGTCCTCCTGCCGGGCCACGCGGGCGATGGCGGCGCGCACTGTCATCGGAACGTCATCCGAGTGAAATAGTTTGCGGGGCGTCGGATCTTCATGGGCGCTTCAATGACCTCGTATCTGCTGCTGACTCTCGCCGCCGGCGCGGCTGGCTGCTGCCTTCTTCTCATCCTGCTGCGCGGCCGTCTGCTGCTGTCGGCCGCCAAGCATCGTTCCCTGGCCGGGCACGCGCGCTGGTCGCGCCGGCTGGCACGCCTGGTGCCGTTCTATGAATACGACGGCGACCGGTTCTTCCGCGCCGATGGTGCTGCGGATGAGGTCGCCGCCCGGCGCCGTGCCGCCTTCACGGAGCTCGCCGATCTGTTCCGCGGGCGCTTCGGCCGCTCCGCCGCCCTGACGGCGGAGGTGGCGCAGTCGGTGTCGGACCTGCAGTTCACGGCCCGCTACCGGGTACCGTTCCAGTTCAGCCGCATGGTGCGCGAACATCTCAAGGGGGGTTCGTTCCTGACGGCCTCCGAAGGTGTCACGCTCACCGACCTGGACGGCAACCGGTTCTACGACCTGGGCGGTTCCTACGGCGTGAATGTCTTCGGTTATGACTTTTACAAGCAGTGCATGGACCGGGGCGCCGATCTGGTGCGCGCCCTGGGGCCGGTGCTGGGAACCTTCCATCCCGTGATGGCCTACAACGTGCGGCGGCTGCGCGAGATTTCGGGCCTGGACGAGGTTTCCTTCCACATGTCCGGCACCGAGGCCGTGATGCAGGCGGTGCGGCTGGCGCGCTATCACACCGGGCGGCGCCACCTCGTGAGGTTCTGCGGCGCTTACCATGGCTGGTGGGGTGACGTGCAGCCTGGTGTCGGCAACCCGCAGACGGCGCACGACACCTACACCCTGGCCGACATGAGCGACAGGTCCCTGCAGGTGCTGCGTACCCGCAAGGACATTGCCTGCGTGCTGGTCAATCCCCTGCAGGCCCTGCATCCCAACAGCAACGCCCCCAACGATGGCGCGCTGGTGGACAGCGGCCGCAGCGCGCATTTCGATCGCGAGGCGTACACCGCCTGGCTGCGCAGATTGCGCGAGGTGTGCACTGACCGCGGCATCGTCCTGATCTTCGACGAGGTGTTCGTGGGCTTCCGGCTGGCCGCCGGCGGCGCGCAGGAATACTTCGGCGTGAAGGCCGACATGGTGACCTACGGCAAGACCCTGGGTGGCGGCCTGCCGGTGGGCGTGGTGTGCGGCCGGCATGAGCTCATGAAGCGCTTCCGCGAGGATCGCCCGGCGGATGTCTGCCTGGCGCGCGGGACGTTCAACTCCCATCCCTATGTCATGGGGGCGATGCATGAGTTCCTCGAGCGCCTCGACACGGAGCCGGTGAGGGCGCTGTACTGGGGCCTGGATGCGGTGTGGGACGGCCGCGCCGCGAGCCTGAATGCGCGCCTGGCGGCAGCGGGCCTGCCGGTGAGGGTGTCCAACCTGTCTTCCATCTGGACCGTGAGTTACCTGGTGCCTTCGCAGTACAACTGGATGTTCCAGTACTACCTGCGGGCGCAGGGCCTGGCATTGAGCTGGGTGGGTACGGGTCGCTTCATCTTCAGCCTCAACTACACGGACGCGGACTTCGCGCAGGTGGCGGACCGGATCGTGGCCGCCGCCCTGGACATGATGCGCGGCGGCTGGTGGTGGACTGATGCCCAGCTCACCAACCGCGCGATCAAGCGCCGCCTGTCGCGTGAACTGCTTCAGGCCTGGTGGAGCGGCCCGGCTTCCAGTTCCTCGGCCGCGAGCACGTCGTTCATCGGGTCGATGAGCTCACCGCGCAGCAGCGCGAGCGGCGCACGCCAGTAGAGCATCACGTCGTGGAACGGGTCGGTGAGGATCTTCGTGAACCACACCAGGCCCGTTTGCACGTCGCGGATGAAGAACAGGTGCACGGTGCGGAACAGCAGCCCGCCGATGCCGACGGCGAACCACAGCAGGCCCACGCGATCGAGCACCTCGAGCCTGGAGGTCGGTGCTTCAACCAGGCCGAACAGGGTGGGACTGAGCCACAGCAGCGCCGGTGACAGCGCCCAGATGGCCATCAGCACCATCTTGCGGCGCAGGTTGTAGCCGACCTTGATGTCTTCCTTGTGCTCGTGGGAGGCATGGTTGACGTGGTCGTAGGTCTTGGGCTCGAAAAAGAAATGCCCCGACTGGCGGCTGAGCATCGATACGCTCCAGCCCACCAGCGCCGCGGCGGCCGGGCTCCTGAACATGGTGGCGTAGGACGCCAGGAAGCTCAGGGCGCTGACCAGGTGCAGTGACTGGTTGATGCGGCTGTGGTGATAGTAGCGGTGGTCATCCCAGCGCTGGGTTTTGAGCGCCTGCCAAAAACTTTCCATTCCGGTTCCTTCCTCTGATCGGGTAACGGTCTCAAGGTCGCAAGACTTCGACGTGAAGGAGATATCTCAGGAAATTGACAGGCAGATGACGGGCCTGGGAGGTTTCATGGAACCGTCATCGCAGCCCGCGAACATGCGCGGGTGAAAATCCTGATTGTCACGGACGCCTGGCGTCCCCAGACCAACGGCGTGGTGCGGACCCTGTCGCAGACCGTGGAGTGCCTGCGCGGCTTCGGCCACGAGGTGCGGCTCGTGACCCCCGAGGGGCTGCGCTCCCTGCCATGCCCGACATATCCGGAAATCCGCCTGGCGCTGTTTCCCGGCCGGGAGGTCGAATCCGCGCTGCAGGCGTTCCAGCCTGACGCGCTGCATGTCGCCACGGAGGGGTCACTGGGGCTGGCCGCGCGCCGGGCCTGTGTGCGCCGGGGCTTCAGCTTCACGACGTCGTACCACACCCAGTTCCCGCAGTACCTGCGGCAGCGCTTCCCGATTCCGTTGTCGCTGTCCTATGGGTTCCTGCGCTGGTTCCACGGGGCTGCCCGGGCCTGCATGGTCAGCACCCCGGGTGTGCAGGCGGAGCTTGAGTCCCGCGGTTTTGGCAACATCGTGCGCTGGGGCCGGGGGGTGGACACCGGGCTGTTCCGCCCCGGTCCCAAGGACCTCCTGGACCTGGCCCGGCCGGTGGCGGTGTATGTGGGACGACTGGCGGTGGAAAAGAACATCGATGCCTTTCTCGCCATGCCCTGGCAGGGATCAAAGCTGGTGATCTGCGATGGCCCTGAACGGGAGCGCCTCCTGGCGCAATACCCGCAGGCGCGGTTCGCGGGCTATCTGTTCGGCACGGAACTGGCGGCGCAGCTGGCGGCCGGCGACGTGTTCGTGTTCCCGAGCCGCACGGATACCTTCGGCCTGGTGAACCTGGAGGCCATGGCCTGCGGACTGCCGGTGGCGGCCTACCCGGTGACCGGCCCCATCGATGTCGTCGATGACGGGATCACCGGAGCGCTCGATGAGGATCTGGGGAGGGCGGCAGTGCGGGCGCTGACCTTGGACCCTGCGGCCTGCCGCGAACGTGCCCTCAAGGCCAGCTGGGAAGCCATTACGCGCCAGTTCGAGGCCAACCTGGTGCGTTGCCGGGGTGGGGCGCCCCTGGTGGCACGGCCGGCGGTGCCGCTGACCGTGGCGGCTTGAGACGCCGCTACAGGGCCCGGGGCAGTTTTTCGGCCAGGAAATCGAGCAGGGCGCGTACCGCCGGCAGCAGGCCGCGCCGACTGGGAAAGACGACATGCAGTATCCCCAGGCGCAGGTTCCAGTGGTGCAACACCGGTTCCAGGCGTCCGGCGTCGAGGTCGGCTCGGACGACGCTTTCCGGCAGCAGTGCGATGCCGGTTCCCGCCAGCACCGCCGTCCGCAGCACCACGAAGTCGTGGCACACCAGCCGCGGGGTGTGCTGGATGCGCACCGTCTGTCCCTCGGGTCCGATCAGCTCCCAGGTCTGGGTCTCGGTCTCCGGCGCAAATCCCAGGGTGGCGTGTGCCGGTAGCTCATCCGGACGTCCGGGACGGCCGGCGCGGTCGAGGTACTCGCGTGCCGCCACCAGCAGTTCGCGGCTCTCCCCGAAGCTGCGCATCACCAGGTCGTCCTCACCGCTGGGGCGGGTGCGTACGCGCAGTGCGGCGTCGAAGCCCTCGTTGAGCACGTCGACCCGGCGATTGCTGGCGTGGACCAGCAGCCGGACGGCGGGATAGCGGGCGAAGAATTCCGGCAGGAGGGGAGCGATCAGGGTCTGGGACAGCGCCACGGGACAGGCCAGGCGTACGACGCCCCGCGGCGCGGCGCGGGCAAATTCCACGGCTTCGATGGCGGCATCGGCCTCCGCGAGCATGGCTGCTGCATGGCGCTGGACTTCCTGTCCGACCTCCGTGACCACGAAGCGCCGCGAGGAGCGGTTGACCAGCCGCACCCCCAGGCGGGCCTCCAGCTGGCTGACATGCCGCGACAGGCGGGACTTGGGTATCCCCAGGGCGCGGGCGGCGCGGGCGTAGCCGCGGTGTTCCACCACCTTGGCGAAGTAATAGAAATCGTCGAGGGTCTGCCGGGCGGAAGCCTGCATGCCGGGTCCATCCTGCCGGGTGAGGGTAAATGTTCCATAAATGGAACAATACGTTGCATTTTAGCCTGATTCCTGATTTTCGTTCCAGGAATTAGGATTAATGCTATTCAAACCGGCCCGGGAGGCCTTATGAAGCTGCTGCAAGTTGATTCGAGCATCCTGGGCGACAATTCGGTCAGCCGGGTGGTGACCCGGGAGATCGTCGAGCGCTGGAAAAAGGCGGTACCCGGCCTTACGGTGGATCACCTGGACCTGGCTGCCGCGCCGCTGCCGCATTTTTCGATCCAGTCGCTGGTGGCGGGCACCGAGGCCCAGGCTGATGATGCCGCGGTGCTGCACCGGTTCCTCCAGTCGGATGTCGTGGTCGTCGGCGCGCCCATGTACAACTTCAACATCCCGACCCAGTTGAAGTCCTGGATCGATCGCCTGCTGGTGGCGGGCAAGACCTTCCGCTACGGCCCCAATGGCCCCGAGGGGCTGGTCAAGGGCAAGACCGTGATCGTGGCCGTCAGTCGCGGCGGTGTGTACCAGGCCGGTGGCCCGGCCGAGCACGTGGAGACCTATTTGAAGGCGGCGTTCAATTTCATCGGCGTGGAGCCGCAGTTCGTCCGTGCCGACGGTATTGCGATGGGGCCCGAGGCCCGGCAGAAGGGACTGGATACGGCGCTCGCCGCCATACCGGTTGCCAGGGCGGCATGAAGACTCAAGTGCTTCGCGGGCGGATTCGGCGGTGTGAATGACTTGAAGGAGGTGTGTCATGAACGCGGTTGCAGCAACGCTCCAGGACCGGCAGGTGGCCCGCATCGTGCGCGGCCTGCCGACATCCGATGGTGCCGGTGTACGGCTGACCCGTGTGATCGGCCAGCCCGGACTGCCGGAGCTTGATCCCTTCCTGATGCTGGATGAATTCGGCACGGACAATCCGACGGACTACATCGCCGGATTCCCGTCCCATCCGCACCGGGGCTTCGAGACCGTCACCTACATGCTCGACGGCCGCATGCGCCACAAGGACAACCACGGTCATGAGGGCGTGCTGGTTCCCGGCAGCGTGCAGTGGATGACCGCGGGCCGTGGCATCGTGCACTCCGAAATGCCCGAGCAGGAGCAGGGCCGCATGCGCGGCTTCCAGCTGTGGCTGAACCTGCCCGCGGCACGGAAGATGGTGGCGCCTGCCTACCAGGAGTTCGAACCGTCGAAGATCCCGGTGGCGAGTCCCGCCCATGGCGTGCATGTGAAGGTCATCGCCGGGGAGGTCGGGACGATCAAGGGACCGGTCAGCCAGCCGGCGACCGATCCCACCTACCTCGACGTCGAACTGGCCGCCGGCCGTGTCTTTACACACGCGCTGCCCGAGGGCCACTCCGCTTTCGTATACGTGTTCGAGGGTGCGTTGCAGGTGGGCAGCAACGCCGATGCGCCGGTGGTCGGCACGCACCAGCTCGCGGTGATGGGACCCGGGCGGCGGTTGACGCTGCGCGCCCCGGCGACGGCCGGGGAGGTCGCGGGCCGGGCCATCGTGGTGGCGGGCCGGCCGCTGCGTGAGCCGGTGGCGCGCCACGGCCCGTTCGTCATGAACACTCAGGCCGAGATCGTGCAGGCTTTCCAGGACTACCAGAACGGCAGGTTCTGAAGACCGCAGGCGCCAACCGGATGGAGCCGGTCAGGCCGTGCGGAAAAGCCAATCCAGGATGAGCGATAATGGTCCGGCCGCATCCGGCGGCCGGAGTTTTTCAAGCATGACCCTGTCACCGTTCCATCTCGCCATTCCGGTCCACGACCTTGCCGCCGCCCGGGCTTTTTACGGGCAGCTGTTCGGCTGTCCTGAAGGGCGCAGCAGCGCGGACTGGGTGGATTTCGACCTGTTCGGGCACCAGCTGGTGGCGCACCTGGACCGTTCCCGCCGTCCCCATGTGCAGGCCAGCAATGACGTGGACGGCCACGACGTGCCGGTACCGCACTTCGGCGTGGTTCTGTCCTGGGACAGCTGGCACGCGCTCGCGGGGCGCCTGAAGGACGCCGGCCAGCGCTTCGTGATCGAGCCGGGCATCCGCTTCAAGGGCCAGGTGGGGGAGCAGGCGACGTTCTTCCTGTATGACCCTTCCGGCAACGCACTGGAGTTCAAGGCCTTCCAGGACCCCTCGCAGCTGTTCGCGCGCTGATGCCAGGAGCTTCAGGGCAGCGGGGCGGCTGAGTCCAGACGCCCGAGCACTTCCATCAGATTGGCGGTCCTGATGGTGAAGCCTTCCGGGTGTGCGTCACCCACGGTGAATCCGTAACGCATGTTCAGGGCGTCGGCGTAGCTCTTGATCACGTTGTAGAACCGGTACGGCGGCTGCATGATGCACAAGCGCGCGTCGTCGGCCATGGTGTACATGGCGTGCAGCATATGACTGCCCTCGACCCCGACGATGAGGCGCGCGCCCGCAAGCCCCGCGGCGATCTGCTGTGCCGACAGTGTGTCGGGATCGATGATCGAGAATCCCTGTGACGCCAGCAGGGCTTCAACTTCCCCCGCGTTCACCAGCCGGCGCGCGGCGAGCGCGCCGCTGACGCCGCGCCGGATGTATACCCGCCGGCCGGGTTCAGGGTCCGCGTGGCGGCGCATCCGGCCACGTAATTCCTGGTAACGCCGCTGCTTGTCGGGGTTCTGCCCCATGTCTTCCACGACGATGAGCTGGCTGAACCGGGCGGCCGGGATGCTCTGCCGCGAGATGTCCAGCAGCTGGTAGTACCCCGGCTCATGTCCGTAGGGTTTGCGGTCCACGGCAACCGCTTCGCCCAATGATTCTGCGGTCAGCTGCAGGCTCAGGTCGTCGGTCATCCAGTGGCCGAAGTAGACGCCGCCGAAATACGTCGAGGACAGCGCGCATGGCTGATCGATCGGTGGCGGATCCGGTGACAGCAGGCGCCTGGACCGGGGCGCGGCCGGCATGGTGAAAGCGCCCTTGACCAGGACACCCTGGAGCAGTTCGACATCGCGCACTTCGTGTGCCGTGGTTGCGAAGTGTTCCGCGGTGCAGCCGCGGATTTTCCGCAGTTCCAGCGGCAGGGTCGTATGTTCCTGGACACCGGTCACCCTGGATAGGTCATCCTCGATGTAGATCGCCGGCGGGGTTGCCTGCGACTGCGGGGGGTGGATGGTCCAGCTGCGTGTTGCGATCTGCTGCAGGGTCCGTCGGGTGCCCGGGATCCGTTTCAGGATCGAGGCCGCAAGTCTCGAGACCCTCATCTCTTGAGGAAGGCCATGAGGCGCTTGCGCTGGTCGGCGCGCGACATGCGGCCACTGATCATGGCCTTGAGGTACATGCGGTTTTCCGGGATCAAGCCGAAGTAGATGTGGATCATCACCAGGGTCACGGCGCTGACGGCCGCGAGGCCATGGACCACGTAGACCAGGCCCCAGGTGTGCAGGCTCAGCAGGCCGGGGTTGCGGGCAAGCAGCGGGATGCCGATCCGGTTCAGCATCACCAGCCCGGTGCACACGGAGGTGAACACCAGCAGCGCGAGCGCATGGTGCATGCCCTTCTGGGCCACTGAGTACTTGCCCAGGTGCTTGCCCTTCAGTTCGCCGCGGGTGATCCAGATGGTGCGCACCTTCTTCCAGAAGAACGAGCGAACCAGGTGGAACATCACCAGAGCGGTGAGACCCAGCCCCGCCATCCAGTGGACCGGGGTGCCGTCGAATTTCAGCCCCATGTGCGGCAGCAGGCCGGTTGCCATGAGGGTCAGGACGCAGGCCGCGGTGAACCAGTGAAACAGCCGGTCGGTGCGTGCATGGCGCAGGAAGCTGTCGTCGCGGACCGGACGCGCGGGGCGCGCCGGGATGCTGTCGGCGGGGACGGTCATCAGGACTTGCGCTGGTCCCGGCCCTGGCGCAGCAGGCGCCAGAGGCTGTGGCCCAGGATCACGGCAGCGCCGAGTGCAAGCGCCACCCAGGCCAGGTCCCAGGAAATACCCGTGAGGACCTGCTGGCCCTGGATGTCATGACCCGTGCGAAAAAAATGCATGCCGTACTTCCCGGAACCGGACCACGAATTATATCAGCCGGGTATGGTGCCCGGCTGCATGTCTGTCCATTCTGTGGTTATGAGCACAGGCCGGGAAGTGCTGACCCTCGGGGCCACCGATCGAGCCGGCCAGCCGGCGGCGGTCTAAGAACGATCCGGCAGCAGGGCCGGCATGATGCGGCGGGCCGTAAATCTGGCGCCACAGGCAAAGCGGAACAGCGGACCGAAGCTGTTGGCCGCTGCCAGGCCAACCATGAACAGGCCCGGCACCGACGTTTCGAAGCGACTGTTGAGGATGGGGGTGTCCTCCACGGCCTTGATCCGGTCGCGCAGCTCCTGCGCAACGAACGGCAGGCGTTGCAGGGATACGCGGTAGCCGGTCGCAGTAATGAGGTGGTCGACCGCAAGACGGGTTCGGGTCCCATCCCCCTGGGAGAGAGTAAGTGTCAGCTGGTCGTTGGCGATCCCGGTCTCTATGGACTGTACGCCCAGCGTGGCGGGTACCTTGCCAGCGAACCGGTCTTTGGTGAACCAGCCTGGAGAGGGTCCCAGGTGCCGGCGCACGGCCCGGAGTCTCAGGCGCTGGGGCAAGGCGTGAAACAGCAGTGGCGCGTCTTCGCAAAGCCTGGATTTCCATCCCAGTCCCAGTCCGGAGCGCGGCTGCCTGATCCTGTCCAGCAGCGGCCTGGGTTCATGGGGCGGGGAATGGAAATTCAACGCCGGGCGTCTGGCCACGAGGTGCGCGTTGCAGCCTGCCTCGTGCAACAGTATCGCCAGGTCGACGGCCGATGAGCCGCCGCCGAGAACCGCGACCTGCCGGCCCCGGAAGTGCTCCAAACTGTGATGCGCTGAACTGTGGCTCACCAGGGGGGCGGGTAAGCTTGAATATGCGTCAGGAGTGTAGGCGAAATGGCTGACGCCCACCGCGATGACCACCTGCCTGGCGGAGCAGACATCGCCGGAGCCGGTCTGCAGGATGAAGCCACCGCTGGACTGCTGCAGATGGGTGATTTCGGTTTCTTCAAGTCCGGGTACCATGCGGCGCTGGAATTCCAGCCCGTAGCGGGTAAAGGTTTCGAGGGGGACGGGAAGTCCGATGTCCTGGTAAGGCAGTCCTTGATCCCTGCAGTAATGTTCCAGAGTGAACGATGAATCAGGGTCGTAGATATCCGATGCGAAGCCGTCTGATTTCAGATGCATGCCGGCCGGCATCCGGAAACGCCAGCTGTGCATGGGAATGCCGAAAATCCGGAAGTGCGCGCCCTGGCTTTGCAGGTGGGCGGCTATGGAAAGGCCGAAAGGGCCGGCGCCGATGATCGCGATGTCGGTATCGTATTTCATTTGAATTCATACTATCAGGGACGAACCGAAGACATCAGGATGACAGGGTTGAACGGTGTCGCGAAATCTGATTGAAAGCCCGCGCGCCGGTGGGAACCTTCAAGGCGCCGACCGTCCGTCGGTCGTGGTCGTCACCAGCAACTGGTGGCAGTTGTCACTGCGGATGGCAATGGCGCTGGCCGACGCGGGTTGCACCGTATCGTTCGTCTGCCCGCCCGGGCATTCCGCCCGCGTCGTGAGCAGGATTGCCCGGGTTTTTCCCCTGCGATCACTGTCACCGGTTGCGGACCTGGTCCGGGCCATCAGGCAAACGAACCCGGCCCTGGTGGTGCCCTGCGATGACCGGATGGTTTCGATCCTGCACGGCATCCACCGGGACCACGCTGACCTGCGGGCGCTGATAGAGCTGTCCCTGGGGCAGCCGTCGGGTTATGCCGTGATGTGCGGCCGTGGTGTGCTGCAGCAACTGGCCGCCAACCTCGGCCTGCGGGTTCCAGTGCAGCACAGCCTCCAGTCGGAGGAACACGCTGCGCGGTGTTTCGACGCGCTGTCGCCGGTAGCGGTCATCAAGATGGACGGCAGCTACGGCGGCGAGGGCGTCCGGATCGTGGGCTCTGCCCAGGAGGCGGCCCGCGTCTATCGCCAGATGCGCCGCCGCGTGGGGTTGCTCAAGGCGTTCAAGAGACGCCTGGTCAACCATGACCCCCTGTGGCTGTGGTCGCGCCGACAGCCCGATATGGCGCCTGAGGTCACCATGCAGGCCTATGTTGACGGCGCTCCGGCAAATACCATGGTTGCGTCGTGGCAAGGCTTGGTGCTGGGCGACGTGAGCGTTTCCACCCTGCGATCCATGGGGAGGACCGGGCCGACCATGGTGGCTCGGATTCTGGTCAATGCCGAAATGTCACGCGTCGCGAAGGTTCTGGCCCGTGAATTGGGTGTTTCAGGCTTTTTCGGTCTCGACTTCGTGGTGGAACGGACCACGGGTGTTCCGTACCTGATTGAACTCAACCCGCGTTGCACGCAGTTGGGTCATC
>Ga0153956_1001797_pt1 | contig 17637 bp, 11 predicted proteins | sample TSFL040MetaG_FD_104704 | JGI IMG/M metagenome (GOLD analysis project Ga0153956, IMG submission 104704) | Attine ant fungus gardens microbial communities from Florida, USA - TSFL040 MetaG | ecosystem: Host-associated > Fungi > Mycelium > Unclassified | place: USA: Florida, Wekiwa Springs...
ACCAGCGCCTTGTAGTCGCCGAAGCCTCCGCTCGCGGCGGCGCTCGCGGCGGCGATCAACTGCAGGTTGCCGAACGCCGAATGCAGGCCCGCGCCGCCGAGCGCGGCATGCAAACTCTTGCGCAGGAATTCGCGGCGATTCACGTGCATGGCGGCGCGCTCATTTCTGGATGGAGTATTCGGGCGAGTTCACGATCAGGTACAGCGCGTGCTGCACGCGCGCGCGGCCGAGATCGGTGCCGTAGTCGGCGGCGGTGAGCTGGTCGAGGCGCGTCACCAGCACCTCGCGCATGAACGGCGACATCTGCCCGCTCATCAGCAAGGTGTCGTAGCGCGCGACCAGCTGCGCCGGGTCGGCGGCGGCGAGCGCCGCGTCGCGATCCTCGTTCAACTGCATCGTGGCGGGATCGTCGCTGGCCCAGCAGCGGTCGCTCGCGGTGTAGTTGCAGAAGACCTGGTGGAACAGGTAGTTCGGCGTCGACACCACCATCGTGTCGCCGAGGATCTGGAACTCGGGACTGACCAGGCCGCGCGCCTGCACTTCGCCCGGTTGCGCGAAATCGGGCTTGAAGAAATTGAACACGGTCGGCGAGCGCAGCGGCGCCTGGCCGATCAGGTCCTGGATCGGCGGCCACGTGTTCAGCGACGCGACGCGACCGCCGGTCGAGCGCGCCGCCATCGCGCGCCACAGGTGCGTGATCTTCAGCAGCGGTTCGCGCAGCTTGCCGAACGTGTCGGGGTGCTGCCAGTGGCCGTAGCGCGCTTCCGGATCGAGCAGGATCGCGCGCACGACCGCCTTCAGGTTGCCGCGCACGTGCGCCGCGCTGCCATCGTCGTCGAACACCTGGGCGACGCGCTGCACGTAGGCCGGCACCGGGTTGCTGGTGACCAGCCGCTGGATCAACCGCGTCGCGACGAACGGCCCGACGTTCGGGTGATGGAAGATGTTGTCGAGCGCGGCCGTCATCTCGGCCTGCGCGTCGCCGCCGTGCACCAGGACGCCGCCGGCGAGCGCGACGCCGGGATAGACCAGCAGTTGCTTGTCGGACGTGTTGTCGTGGTAGGCCTCGACGGGTTGCAACGGCAATTGCCACGGCGGGTCGTCCTGGTTGTTCGGACCGCACCAGAAATAGCTGTCCTCGTCGCAGCAGCGAAAGCCGGTGTCGTTGTTGCAGCCGGTGTTGTTCCAGTCCCAGCCGGTGAAGACCGCGGCGAAGCCGCGCACGGTGGCCTGGTCGTAAGTCGCGATCGGCTGGCCGCCGGCGAGCTTCGGCGTGCCGTCGAGGTTGAGCTGGACCAGTCCGATCGAGAACAGCTGGTTCACCTCGCGCGCATAGTTCTCGTCCGGATGCACGTTCTGCGCAGGATCGGCCTTCTGGTTCTGGATCGAGCTGAGGAAGATCGCCATCGCCGGATGGCGGGTCACGTCCTCCAGCAAGGTGCGGTAGTTGCCGAACGCGTCGGCCGCGAGCATGTCGTGGAAGCTCGCCAGCGCCCACGGCTCGTAGTCCAGCGTGCCGTTGCTGGTGGAGACGACGAAAATCTCGCTGAGCGCGAAGGCGACGCGCTGGCGCAACTGGTCGCCGTGCGCGTTGGCCGGATAGCCGGGACGGCTCGGGTCGCCGCCGCCGGTCGCGTTGATCGTCCAGATCTCAATCCGCGTGTCGTCGGTGACGTCGTTGCAGCCGTCGTCGCCAGGAGCGCAGGCCAGGCCGCCGACCCAGTCGAGGTACGGGACCTCGGTCGACGCGGGCGCCGCGAATTGCTCGTCGAGCCAGCCGTCGTAGCCGAGCAGGCGCACATGCGCGATGTCCTCGGCGTTCGGCCCGAACGTGGCCTGCGCGAGGAAGCGCGCCGCGTCCGCGTCGCCGGAAAGACCGCCGGCGATGCCGTCGAAACCGTCGTGGAACGACTGGTCCGGCCAATGGCTGGAGGCCGCATGCGCGATTGCGCACTGCGCGACCGCGGCCAGGAGGATCGCCCGCGCGCCGTGCCGGAATGCTCGTGTCATGCGCCCCTCGCCCGATCGCCGCCGCATATCGGAGCGGACTCTACCTCGCGCCATGCCGTCCAAACATGATGCAGGCCGCACTTGCGCCGGGGTCGCTAGCGGGTCGGGCGCGACCGCTTGCGCACGCTCGGCGCCGCGACGGGCGGCGCCCACAGCAGGTCGTCGAGATTGCGTTCCCAACCGTAGCGAGTCATGTCGACGCGGCCGTTGTGGGCCAGCACGCCCTCGGCGGCGAGCCGGCGCACCTGCTCGCGGAATCCGCGACTGCCCGGCGGCAGTGCGATGCGGCCGTCGCTGCGCAGCACGCGATACCACGGCAGGTCCGCCCCGGGCGGCGTCTCGCCGAGCAGCTTGCCGACCAGCCGCGCACGCCCGGGCAAGCCCGCGCGCGCGGCGATTTCACCGTAGCCGGCGACCCGGCCCGGCGGAATCGCAGCGATCGTGCGGAAGATGTCCGCATGCGCCGGCGGAATGTCGGTTTGCGCTGACTTCATGGGCTGCGCACGCTAGCATACCGGCGACATTCGATCGGGGATTTCCGTGCAGAGCTTCGAACAAATCCGCTCCTACGTCGGCAGCCGCCATACGCTGCGCACGAACGATCCCTACCTGATCAGTTTCGATCTCGCCCTCGAACATGGCCGCCACCAGGGCCTGTATCTGGCCGAGATGGAGGACGAGGACGGCGCCAAGCACCTGCGCATCTCGACGCCGATCGGTCCCTTCACCGGCATGGACGGCGCGCGCTGCCTGCGCTTCAACTGGGAGCAGCGCACGGGCTTCCTCGCGCTCAGCGACCTGGAAGGCTCGCCCTACCTGCACCTGTGCGAGAACCGCCCCTACGCGCTGCTGTCGGAAGCGGAGATCGATCGCGTCCTGACCGAACTCGGCACGCTCGGCGACCGTCTCGAACAGGCGATCTCGAGCGGCGGGGATTCGTTGTAGGGCGATCGGATCGTTCCAGCCCGGCCGGGGCGCCCCTGCGCAAGCCAGCGACGAACCCGCCCGGGACGCGCGCCGCGCGCGGACGCCGGACGGCGCTGCGGAAATCCGTCCGTCAGCCGTCGAAGCCATCCGAGAAAACGGGATCGGTCGGCGCGTGGGGAACGCCGAACACGCCGTCGAAACCGATGTCCTGCGCGCTGATCCAGGCCGGGGCGCTCTTCAGGTCGGAGTTGTCCCAGGCATAGGCGGCGAAGCCGCTCGTGCTGATCGCCCCGGTCAACTCCACGGCCAGGCCGCCGGTTCGGATGTCCACCGTCCGGCTCGGCCATGCGTAGCTGCCGTCGCTGTCGATTCGCGCGACGGTGACGCGATGCTCGTCGACGAAGTATTCGCCGGTGATCCAGCTGGCGAGGAATCCGCCGGCGAGCGGCAATGCGACCACTTCGGGGACGCTGCGCCCGAAATCCGTTCCGCCGACCGGCGCCACCAGCGCCTTGCCGGCGTCGCCCCAGGCACGCTGGCCGGCGGCATCGATCCGCTGCGCGAAGACGCCGTTCCTGCTGGAGGAAGGCTTGGGCGCGCTCTCCGGCCAGACCATGTAGATGTCGCCCTTCGTGGCATCGAAGCTGGAGGCGGACAGCCCTCGGCTGGTTCCGACCTCGTTGGCGGTCGTCGCGGCCACGCCGTTCGCGCCGAGGAGGGGAGCGCCCGTACCGTCCAGATGTTGCACGCGCGGCAAATACGCGCCGACGTAGGTATCCGATACGCTGACCCTGTCGGCAGCGATCACGACGCCGCCGCCATCGGCGATGAGCGAGGCGATCTCCCCCACCCCGATATGGGCTTCGGGGCCCAAGACCGGCACCGGACTGCCGCCGTTCCAGAGCGCCGCGCCATCCGAGCCGGCGAAGCGCTGGGCGAGCAGCGCATAGTCGAGCTCGACCGGGGACCTCGCGCTCACCATCCAGGCCAGAGCCACGCCGCCGCCCTGCGTCGCCACGACATCGGCCGGCGCATACGTGTCGTTGATGCGGATACCTCCGGCCCGCCAGCGCGCAATGCCGTCGGAGCCGATCTTCTGTGCGAGAAGGCCGCTGGCGCCGTTCCAGACGACGACGACGGCGTCGTCGCTGGTCGCCGCGATGGCGCTCACCCGGGACGAGCCATCCGAACCGGGAACCGCGATCCCTTGCGGCGCCCACGCCGCGGAGCCGTCGGGCAACACCTTGTGCAGGGCGACGTAGCCGCTGCCGGCCGGCTGCCTCGCGCAGCAATCGTAGGCAATCCACGCATTGCCGGCGGCGTCGGCGACGACGCGCGTCACCCCCTCGAACGAGGCGGGATCGTGTTGCGGGTCTCCGATGCGCACGCCATCCTGCGGCCACAGCAGATGGCCATTCGCATCGAGCCGCTGCACGCGCAGGTCGGGACCGGTCCAACTGGCATAGAAACCGCCATCGGGCGCCGCCGCCATCGACGGCACCTGGATGCTCGTGGCGACACCGGAAATGGCCAGGTTGGCGGTCGGATCGGCGGACCACTGCGCAGCGACCGGCGCCGCGAGGAAGAGGGCCGCCAGGACCGGCGCGACCGCTATGCGGATACTGCCCTGCGCGAACATGGCCCATGCCCCCTGGACGTGTCGAGCGGCTACTCTAGCTCAAGGCATTGCGCCGCTCCACGGAACGAACGCTCCGCGAGTGAGGGCATCGCCAGCAGCCTGCCCGCTGCCGGCGCGGGGAGATTGCGGACGGGATCCGGCGCGGAGCAAGCCGTGGCGAGCGACGCAGATGCGCCGAAGCCGTTCGGCGACACTTGCGGGACGCGTCGCTAGCTGGTCCAACCCATCGCGCGCGCCGCTTCCACCAGCAGCCAGGCGATGCCGCCCGTCACCGGCAACGTCAGGATCCACGCCCACACCATGCGTTCGACGATGGTCCAGCGGATCGCGTTGGCGCGCTTGGCGACGCCGACGCCGAGGATCGCGGCGGAGATGTTGTGCGTGGTCGACACCGGAATGCCGAAGTGCGAGGCGGTCAGGATCACGCTGGCCGACGCGGTTTCCGCCGCGAAGCCGTTGATCGGATGCAGCTTGACCATCTTGTGGCCGAGCGTCTTGATGATGCGCCAGCCGCCGACCGCGGTGCCGGCGGCCATGGTCAGCGCGCACAGCAGCTTGATCCACAACGCGATCTCGAACTGCTTGCCGGCATCTTCCTCGATGCGCAGGAAATGCAGCCACGCCGGTACCTGATCGAACGTGCCGGCCGCGGTGGCGCTGGCCAGCGCGAGCGCGATGATGCCCATCGTCTTCTGCGCGTCGTTGAGTCCGTGCGACAGGCCCATCGCGCTGGCCGACACCAGCTGCGCCTTGCCGAAGAACGCGTTCGCGAATCGCGTGCGCCCGAATCGTTGCAGCGGCCCGGTGCGCGAGCCGAGGAATTCCATCAGCGAGAACAGCAGCCCCATCAGCAGCAGGCCGAGGATGAAACCCGCCACCGGCGACGTCACCATCGGCACGATGACCTTCGGCACCACGCCCTTCTCGCCCCACCAGTGCAGCCCGCCCTGCGCCCAGATGATCGCGGACCAATCGTCGTGCGATGCCGCCAGCGCGGCGCCGCAAAGGCCGCCGACCAGCGCGTGCGACGAGCTCGACGGCAGGCCCCACCACCACGTGATCAGGTTCCAGACGATCGCGCCGAGCAACGCGCACACCAGCACGACCGGCGTGACCGCGACGATGTTGGTGTCGATCAATCCGGCCGCGATCGTCTTGGCGACGGCGGTGCCGGCGAGCGCGCCGACGAGGTTGGTCGCCGCGGCGAGCAGCACGGCCTGGCCCGGACTGAGCACCTTGGTCGCGACGACCGTCGCGATCGAATTGGCGGTGTCGTGGAATCCGTTGATGTATTCGAACGCGAGCGCGATCAGCACGACCAGCAGGACGAGGGCCAGTTCCATCGACGATCCTTGGTGTACGTGACGATCAGGAGTTCTTGAGGACGATCTGGTAGACGACGTTGCCGGCGTCGCGGCAGCGATCGACCGCTTTCTCGAGCAGTTCGAACAGGTCCTTCAGCAGCAGGATGCGGATCGGCTCGTGACGGCCGCCGTACAGGTCGCGGTAGGACTCCAGCATCATGCGGTCGGCCTCGTTCTCGATCGACTGCAATCGATCGTTCAGCGACTTCATCGCCTCGAGATTCATGCCGTGGCGCAGTTGCGCGACCATCTGCGCGATCACCTCGGCCGCCTTCTCCAGCAGCACCGCGCGCGAGCCGAAGTCGATGTCGCCGAGGCGGTCGGCGGCGAGCGAATAGCGCTCGGCGAACTTCGAGATCGACTTGGTGATCTTGTTCAACGCGGCCGACAGCGCCTCGATGTCCTCGCGGTCCAGCGCGGTGACGAAGGTGTTGACCAGCTCCTGGCTGATCTGCGCGGCGAGATCCTTCTCGCGGCGGCGTGCCAGCATGAATTCTTCCAGCGACGGCGCCAGCGGGCGCGAATGGAACATGTGCGAGAGCGCCGTGGCCGAATCGCGCGCGGCGTCCGCGCTGGCTTCGAGCAGGCCGTAGAACTTGTCGCCCTTTCCGAACATCGTCTGCAACGAAAACATGCGTGCGCCTCTGGGCACCCGGCGGCGCGGCGGGATGCCGCCCGCGGCGGGCCGTATGACGGATATGTTACAGCAGCGACTGCCGGGGACGGGAGTTGCGGGCCGTACGCGCCGCATTGCTACACTCGCCGCTGGACCCCTGCCCTGCGGCTCGGATGCTGATCGAAATCGCCCTCGTCGTGCTGCTGGCGCTGTGCAACGGCTTCTTCGCGCTCAGCGAAATGGCCTTGATGACCGCGCGCCGCAGCCGCCTCAAGCAACTGGCGCGCGAGAGCCGGCGCGCACAGGTCGCGCTCGGGCTGCTGCAGCAGCCGGAGAGCTTCCTCGCCACGGTGCAGGTATTCATCACCCTGCTGCAGATCAGCGCCGGCACCGCGCTCGGCGCCGACATCGGCGAGCGCATCGGCGCGGCGTTCGATGCGCTCGACCTGCCCGCGCTGGACCGCTACAGCATGGCCATCGGCGTCTCCTTGAGCGTGGCCGGCATCACCTTCATGAACATGCTGCTCGGCGAACTCGCGCCCAAGCGCATCGCGCTGGTCGACCCGGAAAAATTCGCGATGGCGGTCGCCGTGCCGATGCGCTTCATGACCTGGCTGGCGATGCCGTTCGCGTTCGTGCTGATCCGCCTGACACGCGCTCTGCTGCACTTGCTGCGCATGGACACGGTCAGCCGCGAACAGGTCAGCGAGGAGGAGATCCGCCTGCTCGTCGCCGAGGGCGCCGACCAGGGCGTGATCGATTCGGACGAGCGCAACATGGTCAATCGCGTGTTGCGCCTCGGCGACCGCACCGTCGACAGCGTGATGACGCCGCGCATGCGCATCGCCTGGCTCGACGCCGCGGCGTCGTCCGACGACAACCTCGCGGTCATGCGCGAGACGCCCTATTCGCGCTATCCGGTGTATCGCGGCAGCGAACAGGAAATCCTCGGCGTGCTCGAGGTCAAGCGCGTGATCGGCCGCATCGGCCGCGCCGCGCAGGCCGACCTGTTCAAGACGCTCGGCGAGCCGCTCTACGTGCCGGCGACCGCGCGCGCGCTCGACCTGCTGGAGGAGTTCCGCGATGCCGAGACGCCGCTCGCGCTCGTCGTCGACGAATACGGCGAGATCGAAGGCCTGGTCACCCTGAACGACCTGCTTTCAGCCGTGGTCGGCAAGACCGCCGCGCCGATCGCCGAAATGCGCCAGCACCCGATCGTGCAGCGCGACGACGGCAGTTGGCTGGTCGACGGCAGCGTCGGCATCGACGACCTGCGCGAGCTGCTCGGATTGACCGACCTGCCGAACGAGGACGACCACGATTTCCGCACCGCGGCCGGCATGGTCATGGCGCAGTTCGGGCGCATCCCGCAGGCCGGCGAGCACTTCAGCTGGAACGGGTTCCGCTTCGAGGTCGTCGACCTCGACGGCGCGAGGATCGACAAGCTGTTGATTGCAAGAACGGCGAAAGGCGAGGAGTGAAGCGCGAGACGCGAGGGACGAGAACGCGCGGCTTCGTCATCCCGGCGCGGGCCGGGATGACGGAACCTCAATCACCGAACGCTCTCACGTCTCGCGCCTCTCGCCCGCCAACCGCGCCATCCGCGACGCATCGGCGAGGATGCCGCGCAGCACGCGCAACTCGCGCCGATCCGGCGCGGCACGCAGGAAGAAGCGGCGCAAGCGCTGCAGGATCGTGCGCGGCGAGCGGCCCTTGTGGAAATCGATGTCGTCCAGCGTCTGCGCCAGATGCTCGAAGAACCCTTCCATCGCAGCCGCGTCCGCCGGCGGATCGCTCCGCTCGGGCAACGCCGCCGGCGCGCTGCCGGCGAGCCGGGCCATGCGCAGCTCGTACGCGACGACCTGCACCGCCTGCGCGAGATTCAGCGACGAATAGGTCGGGTCGCTCGGGATCGTGATCGCGGCGTGGCAGTGCTTGATCTCGTCGTTGTCGAGGCCGACGCGCTCGTTGCCGAACACCAGCGCCACTTCCTGCCCCGCGGCGACGGCCGCCAGCACGCGTTGCGCGGCGTCGCGCGGGTCGTATGCGTCCATGACGACACCGCGCCGGCGCGCGGTCACGCCGAGCACGAAACGGCAATCGGCGATCGCGGTCGGGAGGTCGTCGCTGACCACCGCGCCGTCGAGCACGTCGTCGGCTCCCGCCGCGAGCGCACTCGCCTCGCGATGCGGGAACGCCTGCGGCGCGACCAGCGAGAGGCGCTTCATGCCCATCGTGCGGATCGCGCGCGCGGCCGAACCGATGTTGCCGGGATGCGAGGTGTTGACCAGCACGAAGCGCACGTGCGCCAGCGCGTCGGTGGTGGATTCGGTCATGTTCGGGGTCTTGTCCTGGAAGCCGCGCAATTGCCGTGTTTGGTCGGCGCGCGGCGATCTGCTACCCTGCGCGCCGCCTGCGCGATGCCGCGCATCGTTCTTTCCCACTCCGTCCAGCGGAACCAGCAATGCCAAGACCCGCCGTCAACGTGGCCGTGCGCGCCGCGCGCGCCGCCGGCCAGATCATCCTGCGCTACATGAACCGTCTGGACAGCCTCGACGTCGTCGAGAAACAGCGCCACGATTACGTGTCCGAAGTGGACCGGCTCGCGGAAGCCGAGATCATACGCGAACTCAAGCGCGCCTTTCCGCGCGATGCGACGCTCGGCGAGGAGTCGGGCCCTTCCGGCCAGGCGCGCAACGTCTGGGTCATCGATCCGCTCGACGGCACGCACAACTACCTGCGCGGATTCCCGCACTTCTCGGTCTCGATCGGCCTGCTCGAAAACGGCGAGCCGACGCTCGGCGTCGTCTACGATCCGTTGCGCGACGAGCTGTTCACCGGCGACAAGGGCAACGGCGCCTACCTCAACGACCGCCGCATCCGCGTCGGTCGCCGCGACGGCCTCGGCGGAGCGCTGCTCGCCACCGGGTTCCCGTACCGCCAGCGGCGCCATCTCGACGCGCAACTGGGCATGACGCGCGCGCTGCTCGGCGAAGCCGAAGACATCCGCCGCACCGGCTCCGCTGCGCTCGACATCGCCTACGTCGCTGCCGGCCGTCTGGACGGCTTTTACGAAACCGGCCTGAAGCCGTGGGACATGGCTGCCGCGTGCGTACTCGTACGCGAGGCCGGCGGCCGCTATTGCGATTTCAGCGGCCGCGACGGCATGCCCGAAAGCGGCAACCTGATCGCCGGCAACGTGGCGGTCGCCAAGGCCATGGTCATGACGATCGCTCCGGAACTGCCGCCGGAACTGGCGCGCTGATCCGGTCCGCGCGACTCCTTCGGCGCGCCCATCGGGCGCGGCGGCGATCGAACGCGTGCCGTATGGCCTTCGCTCCGGCGCCGCGCTACGCTCGAACGGGTGCCCCAGCCGATCTTCCGCTTCCGCAATCTGCGCCTCGATCCTGCAACGCGCCAGCTGTGGCGTGACGGGCAGCGCGTTCCGTTGCCGCTGAAATCGTTCGATTGCCTGACCTACCTGATCGAGCATCGCGACCGCGCGGTCGGCCGCGACGAACTGATCTCCGCGGTGTGGGGGCGCGCGGAAGTCAGCGACAAGCTTCTCGGCCAGACGCTGCTGCGCGCGCGCCGCGCGATCGGCGAAGCAAGCGGCGAGCACACCTCCATTCGCACGCTGCCGCGTTTCGGCTACCACTGGGAAGATCCGGTCGAGATCGAAATGCCTGCGGAAACGACCTCGCCGGCGTCCGCGCTCGAGGCGGCGGAAACGGAACAACCGGACGCCGCTGCTCCCGCGGCGTTGCCCGTGCCGGCGGTGGCACTCGCGCCACCCGTCTCCCGACGCCGCCGCTTCATGCGAATCCAGGTGTTGCTCGCAACGCTGGTCCTGCTGGGCATCGCTGCCGCAATCATGACGATCCGCCGCTGGCCGCAGCAACCGGCGACCGTTGCAGCGGCCGGGAAACAAGGACAGCTCGTGCTCGTGCTGCCGGTATCCGGCGTCAGTTCCGGCGAAGACAGCTGGATCCGCCTCGGCGCGATGGACTACCTCGCTTCGCGCTTGCGCACGGTGCAGGGGCTGCAGGTGCTGCCGAGCGAACAGACCGTCGCGCTGCTCGGCCGGGACAACGCCGCGGATCAGCGCGGCGAAAGCGATTTGTATCGCTTCGAGCAGATGACCGGCGCGTCGTACATCCTCGCGCCAAGGCTGGCGCATGCCGGCAACAACTGGAACGCGACACTCGACGTCTACCACGATCGCGGCACGCGGAGTTTCGAAGCGCAGGCGGCGATGCCGCTGCAGGCGATGGCGCAAGTCGGCACGCGCTTCGTCGAAAAGGTCGGCCTGTCGGCTGGCGGCGCGGCCGAGCCGCCGGCGTCGCCGAGCGAAACCCTGCAGCGCATCGATGCCGCCTTGCTCGCCGGCGATCTCGCGCAGGCGCGCACGCTCGCGGATGCAGCGCCCGCGCAGACGAAGGCGGATCCGGCCTTCGTCATCCGCGCCGCCCGCATCGCCTTCCGCAGCGGCGAGGTCGACGGTGCCGAACGGATGCTGCAGCCTCTCGATCGCGACGACGCGACCGTACCGGCGGAAATCCGCGCCCAAGCCGCACTCGGTCTTGGTGCGATCGCGCTCTATCATCAGGATTTCACGACCGCGGAACGACGCTATACCGAGGCGATCGCGGCGCTGGGTCCGCACGGCGCGCCGACCCTGCTCGGCAAGGCATGCATGGAGCGAGGCGTGGTCCTCGGCGTGTCGCACCGCTTCGACGAGGCGATGGCGGATTTCGGCCGCGCGCGCGTCCAGTTCGAATTGGCCGGCGACCGGCTCGGCGCCGCCGGCCTCGACACCAACCTCGGTCTCGTGGAAGTGTTCCGCAACCACTATGCGGACGCGCTTGCTGCCTACGACCGCGCCGTCGCCGAGTTCGCCCGATTCGGCGTGAACGACAACCTCGCCATCGCCCTGCAAGGCCAGACTTACGTGCAGCGCATGCTGCTGAACCTGGATGCCGCGCGCACCGGCAGCGAACGCATGGCCGGCCTTGCCGAACACCAGCACAACCCGCTCCTTCTGCGCCGGATGGCGCTTTCCCGCACCGAGGTCATGCTCGACAGCGGACAGCTCGCCGAGGCGTCGAAGCTCATCCACGACTACCTCTCCGGCCCGGACGGTTCGACCGACGATCCGGTATTCGCCGTGTTGCGTTCCCAGTTGCTGATGGCACAAGGTCAACCCGCGCGGGCACTTGCGGATGCCGGGCGGACGCTCGATGCGATCGAACGGCAAGGCAGCACGAATTCCGAAATGTATCTGTCGGACGCCGTCGCTACTTATGTCGACGCCGCTTTGCACGACGGCCAGATCGCGCAGGCTGCCCAATTCCTCGATCGCCTGCGCAAGGCGCCGGACAACCCCCGTGACGACGGGCGCGCCTTCATCCTGGAGTTGTCCGGCGCGCGCATCGCCGCCGCGCGGGGCGATGCCGATGCCGCAAGCCGTTTCGCCAAGGCGATGACCCTTGCCGGCGACCGGTCGCCACGGGAAATGGTCGCCGCGGCGTGTGCGTTTGCCGACTTCCTGCTCGCCCACGGCGCATCGCAGGAGGCGACTGCGATCCTCGGCCGCCTCGTGCCCTATGTGGACCGCGACTACCTCGCCGCGAGCACCGCGGCGAAGCTGTATGCCGCGCTCGGCAACGGCGAACTGGCCAGCCATGCGCAGTCCGACGCGCGCCGCCTGGCCGGCGAACGCAAGCCGCAGGACGCGCCGGCGTCCCTGCGCTAGCGCGGTCGGCACGCAGCCGGGCCTCTTCCGCCACGTCATGCCGAATGCTTCCGCGAGGAGCACGGCGCGCTGCGCCACCTGCGCCTCCGGCTCTCGTCGGCTACCGGCTCAGGGGCAGGCCCGTCGGACTTTAGGCCGATCAAGCACTTGCCCGCATTTTCGTCGCCGTGTGGAACTTTGTTGGAGTGGCGCTGGCGCTTGTGTGGACCGCCGGGGGTGTCGCTCCGGCACGCCCGCCACATGCTGCGGGTACCACGCTCAGGCGTGACGCGCCGCGACGCTTCGCGGCACCGCACCGGTACAGGTCAAGGGGAAACACGACGTGAAGCGCATCGCGGCAGCAGTCATCTTCTTCTCGGCGGCGCAACTGGCCGCCTCCGGCGTCCGCGCCGGATCACCCGATCCATCGCAATTCGGGCGGCCTTCGAGCGCCGCCCCCGACACTCGCGAACCGCAGGCGACGGCGGCCGCCCCGGATGCAGCCGCCGACCTGGTTGCCATCAACGAAGGTTTCGAGCTGGTCAATGCGTGGGGCATCAGCAACGTGACGATGCAGGGCGGCGGCATGTTCGCCAACGGCTGGATTCGACAGAACAACAGCGACATGCCGAACGGCTACTGGACGCAGTGTCTTCCGACCAGCCAGTTCGGCGCATGGAACGCAGCGGACGGCCCGGACGATTCCTGCGCCTTGAGCAGCTACGGCAGCACCCAACAGGACGGCGGCACGATCAGCGACTGGATCGTGTCTCCGCAAGTGAACTTCGGAACCGGCTCCGCGATTTCGTTCCATACGCGAACGAAATCGGGTAGCCAATACCCGGATCGCCTGCAGGTGCGAATCTGCACCAGCGGCCCCTGCACGAATTTCGGAACGAAGGCGGAAGACGTCGGCGACTTCACCACGCTGTTGCTCGACATCAACCCCGGCGAAACCACCGGCGTCTTCCCGGAAGACTGGACGCGCTACACGCTCGGTTTCGCCGATGGCGTCCCCACGACCGGCAGTGGGCGGATCGCATTCCGCTACTACGTGCACCAGAGCGGGCAGAACGGCTCGCGCGGCAACCTGGTCGGCCTGGACCGCGTCATCGTGGCGACAGGCGAGGACACCGCCTCCCCGCTCGAATTCAGCGCCACGGTGGCGCCAGCCGATGCATCGAACCCGAACGCTTGCGGGCCGGCCACCTCCGTCGACGTCACGGTCGGCGACCAGGTCAACTACTGCTACAAGGTGACCAACCATTCGCAGGACACGCTGAACTACCAGTACCTGCGCGACGATCGCGGCCATTCGATCCTCACCGGACACCCTGCGACCCTCGCCCCGGGCGACAGCTATCAATACAACCGCATCGTCACCATCGGTGAATCGCAATCGCCCTCCTCGACATGGACCGCCCAGGCGGGTCCATGGGGATATGCGTATGCCGTCTCCCCGCAGCCCGCCAGCTTCATCGACATCACCGACGGCACCCCGATTTCGATCGCATGGCACGGCGCATCGCCGGTTCTTCAATTCCCGCCGGACTTCGATTTCCGCCTCTACGGCGAGTCGATCAACCAGTACTGCGTGCTGGACCAGGGCATTTTCGAGTCGGTCAAGCAATTCTGCGCCAGCAACTTCTTCTTCAGCCATCTGCCGAACGACTATTTCATCGGCAATCCGACGATCGCTCCCTTCTGGGTCAACGTCGGGTCGAGCCCGGATGCCCGCTTCTACCAGAAGACCATCGGTACCGCGCCGAACCGGCAATTCATCGTCGAATGGAAGGACGTCGAAACGCTTTTCAACGGTCCGATCACGATGGAAGTCATACTGAACGAGACCAGCAACACCATCGAATACCGCTACGCCGCCGATTACGGCGGATTCGCCCAAGGCTACGCGACCGGCCTGCAGAACCAGTACATCGCGAACCTGTATCCGGACAACGGCAGCCTCGACGATGTCGGCCGGCTGCTGTGGACGCCGGCCGATCCGACGGCCTACACCGCAACGCGCAAGACGACGATCAATGCCGGCGTGCCGAGCCTGGCGGTGAACGTGACGGGACTCGGCGCCAGCGCACCGTCCCATGGCACCTCGGCCACGGATTTCTCGATCGGCAATTCCGGCAGCGGGCGACTGGACTGGTCGTTGAAGACCGCGGCTGCAACGAACCTGCGCGCGCTGCCGCAAACCGTGTCGCCGATCGGGAATCCGGCGGCGACCTCGTTCGGCCGTCCGGAAGGCGCGATCTCGCAAGCGAAGCCCTCGCGAGCGCTTTCCTCCCCAGCCGGCGCCCCTTATGCCTATGCGGTCGATCTCGCTCAGGGACCGTATCTGTGGCATTTCGACCCGAACGATATCGAGGGATCGCCGCAGATCGCGGGCTACATGCCGGGCAATTCCACCATCACCGGCGCGACCTTCCTCGACGACGACTTCACCAAGCTCTACGTGTTCGATACCGCCAACAACCAATTGCTGTGGCTGGACGTCACGCGGCAGTACGCATCGTCCAACGTCGTCGGCGTCGCCGCCGTGCCTACCGATGCCGTGACCGGAATCAAGCAGGACCCGACCACCGGCACGGTCTATCTTTCGACCGCCGACGGGCAGTCCAGCGGTCTGTGGACGATCGATCCGGCGACCGCTGCCGTGCGGCAGATCGGCAACTCGACCGACGCGCCCGGCATCATCGACATCGCATTCGACGCACAAGGCAACCTGTACGGCGTCGACATCGTCAATGACGCGCTGGTGGCGATCGACAAGAGCACCGGTGCGGCGCAGCCGATCGGCTCGATCGGTTTCGATGCGAACTGCGCTGCGGGCCTCGCCTTCGACTTTGCAACCGACACGCTCTACTTCACCTCGCTGACCAGCTGCGTCGTCGGTTCGGAAGCGCTGTATTCGATCGACACGACGACCGGACTCGCAACCATGATCAGTCCCATCGGAGGAATCGACGGTCAAGGCGGCGCCGTATGGGACGCGCTCGCGATCGCGCACCCGGCCGACAACGTCTGCACGGATCCCGCGAACGTGCCGTGGTTGTCGCTGACTCCGGCGAACGGTTCGGTGCAGGCCGGCACGAACGCGGCGAACGTCCACGCCGTCTTCAATGGTTCCGGGCTGGCCGACGGCACCTACTCCGCCGACCTTTGCATGTACAGCAACGATCCCCTGCGCCGCCACGGGAATTTGCCGGTGACGTTCACGGTCGGCGGCACCGACCGGATCTTCGCCGACGGCTTCGACGGATCCCACTGACCTTCGACGACGTCCGGATTCGCTCCGGACGTCCTCGCACCATCGATCAACGTCCGGCGCCGACGCTTCGCCCCGAGGGCGAAGGGCTGGCCGGCGCCTGGTTCCTGCTTCCCGGGGAGAACTCACAATGGCTCTGCGCACTTCCAATTCCTCGTCGGCCCTCCATCCGCGTCCGCTCGCAACCGGGCTGGCGCTCGCGCTGGCACTGCCGGCAGCGGGGCTGTTCACCCTCGGCGTCGCCGCGCCGATGCGCGACGTCCCGGTCCATCTTTCGCCGACGTCCGCGGCGACGCTCACGGTCACGAACTGCGCCGACGACGGTTCTGCAGGCACGCTGCGCAGCGTCATCGCCGCCGCCGCCAGCGGCGACACGATCGATCTCGGCCAGTTGAGCTGCAGCACGATCACGCTGACGCAGGGCGCGGTCGCCATTGCGCAAAGCGACCTGACGTTGACCGGCCCGGGCGCGGCCAGTCTCGCCATCAGCGGCGGCAATGCCTCCAGCCTCCTCGTTCACCAAGGCGCCGGCACGCTGTCGCTGCATGGCCTTGCCCTCGTCGACGGCCGATCGTCCACGCCCGGCGGCTGCGTCTACTCGACCGGCAACCTCGACGCCACGGCAATTTCCGTCACCGGCTGCACCACGGCGGCGGCACCGTACGTCAGCGGCGGCGGCCTGTACGTGAAGGGTGACGTGACGCTGGCCGATTCGACCGTAAGCGACAACTACGGATATCACGGCGGCGGCGTGTGGACGCGCGGCAACCTAACGCTGGCCTCGACCACGGTGTCCGGCAACAGCGGATACATCGGCGGCGGCATCTGGACGCACGGCAAAGGCATGACGCTCACGGATTCGACGATCTCCGGCAACGAGGCCGGCTTCAACGGCGGCGGCATCCTCGCGTATTCGGAATCCGGAACCTGGGACGGCAAGGCGATCGTCACCAACAGCACGATCTCCGGCAACACCTCGGCGGATATCCACGGAGGCGCGTACATCGCCAACATGGAGGTGCATCTTTCCAACAGCACGATCGCGTTCAACAAGGCATCCAGATTCTGCAGCGGCATCCGGATCGGCGGCCACCATACCTACGCGGCGTACATGGACAGCTCGCTGATGGCAAACAACGTGTCGTCGACCGGAAGCGCCTGCGACTTCACGTCGTACGTCAATGCCAGCGGTTCGCACAACCTGATCATCGCGTCGGACAGCCCTCTGCCGGCCGACACGATCCGCACCGATCCGCTGCTGCTGGCACTTGCCGACAACGGCGGCCCCACGCAAACCCACGCCCTGACGGCGGGCAGTCCGGCCATCGACGCGGGCGGCAATCCGCTCGGCCTCTCCTTCGACCAGCGCGGACCGGGCTTTGCACGCGTGCACGGCGACCGCGCCGACATCGGCGCATTCGAAGTGCAGCAAGCCGCTGCGGTGCCGGGCGTCACCAAACTGTTCCAGCCCAACGCCATCCATGCCAACGGCCTCAGCACGCTGACGATCACGCTCACCAACGGCACCGCATCCGTGACGACGTTGTCCTCGGCGTTTGCGGACGACTTCCCGACCGGAATCGTCGTGGCCAATCCGGCGAACGCCTCCACGACCTGTGCGCAAGGCACCGTCACCGCGGTTCCCGGCTCGACCAGCGTGGGCCTGGGCAGAGGCGCGCAGATCCCGGCGCAAGGCTCGTGCACGGTCACCGCGAGCGTATTCGCGCACGCTACCGGCACCTTCACGAACGTCATTCCCGCGGGCGCACTGCAAACCGATTCCGGCAGCAATCCGGATTCCGCCGTGGCGATCCTGACGGTCACTGGGCAACCCATTCCCCCGACGCTGACCAAGGCGTTCGCGCCCGCCACGATCGCCGCGGGGCAGACCAGCTCGTTGACGATCATTCTCGCCAACAGCTATCCGAATGCCGCCACCCTGACGGCCGACTTGACCGACGACCTTCCCGCATCGCTGGTCGTCGCCGATCCGCCGCACGCCACCACCACTTGTCCCGGCGCCACCGTCGTCGCCCCGGCCGGCTCCGGCACCGTCACCCTGCCGGGCGG
>Ga0153956_1001798_pt1 | contig 17632 bp, 15 predicted proteins | sample TSFL040MetaG_FD_104704 | JGI IMG/M metagenome (GOLD analysis project Ga0153956, IMG submission 104704) | Attine ant fungus gardens microbial communities from Florida, USA - TSFL040 MetaG | ecosystem: Host-associated > Fungi > Mycelium > Unclassified | place: USA: Florida, Wekiwa Springs...
CGGCTGAAAGGAGTCGAACCTTCACGGGCGCTAGCCCACACGGACCTGAACCGTGCGCGTCTACCAGTTCCGCCACAGCCGCAAGACCAGCCAATCTACCGATCAGCGCCCCAAAACCGCTCCGTGACCCACGGCACGCTCATCCCCCGCCCTCCTCGCTAAACTGCTCATCCCTCGCCGCTATCGTCTAGGGGACTAGGACGCCGGATTCTCAGTCCGGAAACCGGGGTTCGAATCCCCGTAGCGGTACTGCGCTGCAACGGCTTCAGGAAGCCAAAAGCCTCGGTTTTGCCGGGGCTTCTCTCGTTCTTTGGGGCAACGGCGTGGCAACAGGGTGTCGTTACCGCAGCATTTGGACGCGATTTGTATGTGAGCATTTCTCATGCTGGTGCCGTTACCGCGGTTACCACGCGGCAACGGCAGGAGCAGGCCGAGGCAACGGCCGCGGGACGTTGATGTGTTGCCCTACCGGCGTCGCGAGTGGCGGCGAGGGACCATTTCACGCATCTCGGTTTGGGTCTCCCGGAACTCGGCGAAGGTGACACCAACTGTTCGGCCTGAACGGCATCGTTGTCGATTGCCCCATCCTCGCTGGATGTCAGGCTTCGGCACGTGTTCGATCCAAAAGACCCGAGCAACATGTTGTTTGAGCGCGACCGATCGTTCATCGTCTTCGTCTCATCCAAAATGGCCGGGGGCGCGCTTGAGGCCGAGCGTCGAGCTGCGATCTCGGCGGTCGAAAACTTCCGGCCCGCGCGCGCCTGGGCGTGGGAGCGCGATGCGCCCGCTGGCTCCTTCTACTCAGAGGAGGAGTGTGTCAAGCGGGCGGGAACGAGTGACGCCTTGGTCCTGATCGTCGAGGACGAGCTGACCCGGGTGACCGAGGCAGAGTTCAGGGCCGCGCGTGCCGGCACGGCGACGGTGATCGTCCTGGCGCGCCGCGGTGTCCGCCACGACCGTAGACTGATGCGCTTCATCCGCGAGGCACGCCGCACGGGGATCACCAAAGAATTCGACGACCTGGGCGACCTCGAAAGCGAGATCGACCTCGCGCTCTGGGAGTGGTTCGTGCGTGGGGGCCGCACCTTGGCGCTCCAGACCCGAGACCGACTTTCGGGTGATAGCGGCGATCTGGCACTCCTGGACGAAGCGGAGCTCGTCAATGCCGATGGTAAGGCGACCACGCTCAACGAGGCGATTGAGGCCCTGGGCGCCGAGCTCGAGACCGGATCAACGGAGGAGGCGCTCTGGGAGCTCTACGGTTGGGCGGCGACGGCCACCGATGAGGACCATTTCCCGCTGGCGCGGGCCGTCCTAAACAGGTTGCGGGAGATGATTCCTGCGGAGTCCATCGACGAAACGGCGCGAGGATGGATTCTCAATCTCGAAGGGCGTATCGCAAGTGGCGAAGGTGCGACCGATGCCTCCCATTATTTCCAGCAGATGCGGCAGATCGGGATCGCGACCGACGACAAGGACCTCACCTCGACGGCTCTCCAGAACCTAGGGGTTCATGCCGTTATTGGTGACGAACATGGCGTCGCTAGGCGATATTTCAGAGAAGGGTTTGAGCTCAAGCGGGAGACCGGGGACGACTTCGGTGCGATGCAAATCGCTCTCAACATGTGCAACGTCTTCGTCGGTGAGGGTGAATTCAATGTCGCCCACGCCCTCTTGGATGACCTTGAGCCATACCTTCATGGGCCACAGAGCAACGACCTTCGAGCCTCAGTGCATGGCCATCGCGCCATGGTCCTGACCCAAGAGGGCGAACTCGACCCCGCAAAGAAGGAGTTCCAGGAGTCACTCCGGTTCGCGCGCAGGGCCCACTCCGGCGCCAGGCAGGTTGTGGCGCTCCAGAACCTCGGTGCCAACGCGATGGCCCGGGGAGCTGAGCGGGAGGCGTTGCGGTGGTTCGGAAAGGCGGTTGCGATCGCCGATGGGCTCGGTGATCGCAACCGCCTGAAGATCCTGCGCGCCGCCCGAGGCAGCGCGTTCTCGGCGTCGGGTGAATGGCAGCAGGGGTCCGAGGAGTTCGCAGCGGCTGCCCGACTGGCGGCCGAGTTGGGCGACATTGCCAGCGAAGCAGAGGCCTGGGCGAACGTGGCCGCGTGTTGGTCGAAGCTCGGTCGGCCCGACGAGGCTCTGAAGTTGATCGAACAGTCGTTGTTTCGTCCCGCGACGGACGCCAGCTCCGAATGGAGAGCCGCACAACTCCGAAATCTCGGCGAGATCCTCGAGCAGGTCGACCAGCCCGAGGGTGCGCTTAGGCGCCTCGACGAAGCCTCTCGGTTGGCCGAGGATCCCGACTTGCGGGACGAGGCCCTTCAGCGTGCGGCCGAGATAGCGCTCGCCCACCCCGGCATGGCGGAGCGTGCCCTCGAGTTTCTCGATCGTTCGCTCGACCTGCAGCGCGAACTCGGGACGCAGGCCGATGTCGCATGGCGAGCAGCCAACATCGGTGCACAGCTAAGCCATAGCTCGCAGGCATCGGCAGCACCGGGGTATTTCGGCCTGGCGCTCCGGGTATTCGCCCGCAACGGAGATCGTCGCCGTGCCTTCTATGTCCGCAACGATCGCGGAATCGCTCTGGGCCGCATCGGAGACCTGGGTGGGGCGATCAGGGACGCCAAGGCGGCGCTTCACATCGCCGAGGATGTCGGAGACCATCGCCTCGAGTTCCAGGCACAGCTGAATCTTGGGGAGTTAGAGCGTCGCCGGGGGCGCCTTTCCGAGGCCAAGGTTCGGGAGTCCCGCGCGCTGGAGCTAGCACGACAGCTCTCTGACGCAAGGGCGCAGGCATCGGCTCTCAATATGCTCGGCCTGATCGAGGCCGACAGCGAAGACTTCGAATCGGCCGAGCGCGCCTACAAGGGCGCCCTCTCGATCGGCCGTAAACTCGGTGATGACGAGCCCCAGCAGGAAGCTCTGGGTGGTCTCGGTGGGCTTGCGTTCCGCCGCGGTCATTGGGGCGAGGCGATCAAGCGGTTCGAACAGGCCGTCCGTCGACACGGGGATCTCAACACCGAGGCCCTCGCCGAGGATCTCGGTGGATTGGCGCTAAGTCGCGCCAACCAGGGCCAAGTCGTCGAGGCCGAGATCCAGCGTCTCGTTGATGTGAGCGGGGTGATCGGCTGGGACCGGCATGCGGCGGAAGAGCTGGCTGAGTGTGCTCTCGTCCTGGCGGGGGTCGGACGCGATGTCGACGAGGCCTTGTCGATTGCCGCCGTAGCGATCGTGTGCGCCCTTCGCGACTCGTTCGTCAGTGAAAGCGCCGCGGGCGACGCGAGCTTCGAGACTCTGGCTCTAGTAATCATGAAAGCCGTCCTCTGGATGAACGGCACTCCCCGCTTCGAGGACCTGAAGACCCAGCTGCTGGAGGAGGTCGCGCAAACCTTGAAGCTCGGCGCCGGAGAGCTCGACTTCCTTCCGCAATTGTTCGAACAGGCCGAAGAGGTGCTCGGCGAGGACGCCGCCGGAGCGCCGCTCGCCGGGATCGCCGCCGGGCCGCTCTGATGGTTCGCCGCGTTTACCAGAGCTTCCACTACGCCCGCGACGCCCATCGGGTCGCCCAGGTCGGACAGATGGGCGCGATCGAAGGCCAGCCACTGCTCTCGCTGAACCGCTGGGAGGAAGTGACCCACGGAGGCGACCGTGCGATCAAGCGCTGGATCCACAAGGAGATGCAAGGCAAGTCCTGTCTCTTGGTTCTGATCGGGACCTACACCTCACGGCGCCAGTGGGTCGACTACGAGATCAAGCGGGGGTGGGAGAAGGGGCTGGGTGTACTGGGAATTCACATCCACGGCTTGAAGAACCTCCAGGGTGTGCAGTCCCAGAAAGGGTCTAACCCGTTCTCCAAGTTCACGATCGACTCTGGCCGATGGAGTCTCGGATCGATCGTGCCTGTGCACGACCCGCCCTATAAGCGGAGTAAGTTCGTCTACAACAACATCGCCGAAAACCTCGATACCTGGATCGATGAGGCGATTGCGATCCGCCGCTGCTATCCGAGGTAGCGATGGATGCAAGATTTCACTTCCTCGTGAGGCTGGCTGCGGCCTGACGACTAACACGCGTGGGCAGGCGGCCATAAAAACGCCGCTGTTCGGAAAAGGTACGTGAATGCCGCTAGAGTCGCACCGCGTGAAATGGCGGGGGCTTGCGCTGCTGCTGGTCTTGTGCCTGCTGCCACTCTCGGGCTGCGGTGCCGGAAACGACCAGCACGAGCTGGAAATCGACGGGGACGAATCGTTTGCCGGGATGCCGAACCCGGGCAGCCTCTCCGAAGCCATCGCCCTCTTCGGCTACCCCAACCAGATGTACGGCGGGCCCGGGGACAGCATCGATTGCTATGTCAGGTGGAAGCCGTACGGGATCAAGGCGCTGTTCCAGAACTGGGGAGCGGTCGGTGGCGGCCAGACCTGCGCCCCACGCAGGGACTTCGTCCTCACCTCGGTCGAACTCCGCGGAGCGTGGCATACGGATCGAGGCCTGAAGGTAGGTGACTCGATCGAGCAGTTGACCTCGATCTATGGGATCGGCGGAGGGGCGCGGTGCGCCGACGAGGTCGGGGGAGAAGGGACGGACGCCTGGACGATGCGGTCGGTGAAGGACCCGCTCGGCGGCCCCGGCAGCCGCCTCTGCACGTTGGGAGTGATAGTCGCCAGGGGCAAGGTCGTCGGATTCCTGATGAGCAACCAGAATGCCAGCGAGTAGCGAACGAGCCCGACGCCCTGCGCCCGTCTACGTCTGGGGCCTGCCAGATGCGCTCGACTGGGTCCCGACCTTGGCGCAGGCGCTCGCCAATCGCGATACCGAGCTACGGCGCTTCGAGCGCCGGCAGCCGCCGGGATCACCCACGGCGCCGCTCGTCGTCGTCCTCTCCGACGGCTTCCTCGAGCGCCACGGGCCGGAGCTCGGTGCCGTGGTGGCAGGCTGGGAGGGGGTGGTGGTGCCGATGGAGGCGCCGGACTTCAGCAGCCAGATGCCCGCCGAGCTGAAGGACTTCTCGCCGATCTTCGCGACCGAGTCGGAGGCAGAGATCGTCGATGACCTCGTGCTCGCGACGCGGGTCAGACCAGAGTGGTTGGCGGGCTGGCGCGACCTCTTGGCCGCGGCTCGGGATCCCGAAGGCAAGCCGCTCGACCGAAGGGGCCTCGAACGGGCAGACCGGTTGTCGGCGGCCCGTCCGCTCGACCTGATCCCCGAGCCGCCGCTTGAGCTCCGCGATTACGTCGAGCGCAGCCAGGCCGCTGTCCGGCGCCGGCGGCGACTCCTCCGGGCGGCCGGGGTGGTCGTCGCAGTCATCCTCGCGACCGCCGCCGCCGTCGCGTTCCTGCAGCGAGAAAGCGCCGACAGCGCCGCCGCAGCGGCGCGACAGCAGACGCTGCGGGCCGAATCGGATCGGCTCACGCGCCTCTCCCGCCAGGCGCTGGCAAGCGACCCCGACCTGCCGGTGCTGCTGGCGCGGCGCGCTTACCAGTTGCTGCCGAGCGCCGCGGCGCGCGAAAGCCTGCGCGCCGCCCTCGACGCCACCCCGTGGCATCGCACCTATCCGCTCCCGGCGGTGCCCACGTCGGTGGTCGGCAGCGAATCCACGGCCGCGGTCGTCGTCCTCGGGGCGGACGGCAGCGCGACGGCGATCGATTCGCGCGACGGCCATCGGATCGCCGCGGTGTCGCAGCCGCGGGGCACCGGCGGAGGGCCGGTGGCGGCGATCTCCCCGGACGGCAAGGAGGTCGCGCTCGCCTACAACGGCGGCGTCGTCGACATCCGCTCCCTAGGGTCGGGCTTCGAGTTGCTGCGCCGGATTCACCTCGGCGGTTACGCCGACTCGTCCTCGTTGACGATCGCCTGGTCGGGAGCGGACGAGCTGCTGAGCACCTGGAGCCACATGCCGATGGCCCGGATCGCCGCCGGCAGCGGTCGGCACGGGGGGGTCCGGGTGCCGGGCCTGGACGATCCGATCGCCGTCGCGCTCTCCTCCGACGGCAGCCGCCTCGCCGTCGCCAACGCGTCCCGCCTCGGTCTCTTCGACGCGAGCACGATGCGGCGCTGCTTCATCGCCGACACCCACGCCACGCCGGAAAGCGCCAGCCTTACCTTCGACCCGCGGGCCGAACGCCTGTTGCTGGCCCGTCAGTACTCCTTCGCGACGCAGTTCAGGGTCCCGTCCGGGTGCGCCGACTCCACTCCTTACTCCTCGCCGTTGGTCGCGGGGTCGACTGCGGACCTCGCCTTGTTTCCCGACGGGGCCGTCGCCGTCGCCGACCCCTCGACCAGCGTCGGGGTCCTCGACCCCCCCGCCGAGTACCCCGCGGCCGAGTTTCCGGCCGCCTCGGGCCGGGTCACCGGCGTCGCCGTGACGGCTGGGGCCCGCCTGGTCACGGTCGGCAGCGATCGCCGGTTGCGGGTGTGGCCGGAGCCGCAAGCGCCCGCCTACCCGACGGGCCCGCTTCCCCTGGTCGAACTGAGCGACCAGCTCGGTCTCGCCCAGACCCGCGCGACCTGGCGGCCGATGATGGCGGTCACTCCCGATGGCCGGCGCATCACCACCGGCACCCCGGGCAGTGGCGAGATGGTCACTGTCGACAGCGCCAAGCTCGGCCAGATCAGCGGTGAGAACTTCACCGGCCGCCAGAGCTTCAACTACATCGGCACCTCGATCAGGCCGATTCCCGATCACCCATGTCGCGCTCTCCTCATCAACACCGGGGGTGGCGTGGCTGAGGTCGAATGCCGGGCCGGGCGGAACCGGGTCATCTGGCAACGGAGAGGGAAGCCGCCGGGCGTTGGTTCCTATTACAACTCGGCGGTCTCGGCGAGCGGCGACAACGTCGCGATCGCCGATTCGGGCGGCGTCGAGGTCACCCGCATCGGCAGTGGCGCGAGCCGTCGCGTGCAAGTCGAAGACGTGCGCGCGATCGGCTTCGACCGCAAGGAAGACCTGATCGCGGTTGAAGGCGATCGCGGACTTGTCGAGGTCGGGGTCTCTTCGCCGCCGAAATCGGTCCCGATCCACTTCCCCGAATCGGTGACTGCGGCGGCAGTGGACGGCCCCGACGGCAAGGCGCTGCTTGTCGGCTCGGGCGGCAGCGTCGAGCTCTTGGATCTGGAAAGCGGCCGGCGCCTTGAGCAGCTGACGCTTCCGGTCGATTTCTCCGGCGCTCTCAGCGCCGAACTTTCGCGATCCGGGCGCCTTGCTCTGATCGTCTCGGCCAAGGGGTACTGGATCATCGACCTCGCCCGCCGTCGCCTCCTCGCCTCTGGCCAGACGTTCGGAGCCGAAGAGGAGGGAGCCCAGCCCCGCGATGCCGTCCTCGCCCCGGTCGGCGCCCGCGCTCTCTATCTGCTCCGGGCCGATTCCGGCATCGAGCGGCTGCCGCTGGCCCGCTGGCGGTTCCTCGACGGCAAGCGTTTGCTGGCCGCCACCAGCGCGGCTGTGGCCCGCCGTCTGCTCCCGGGTGAAGCGGGCGCCTCGGCGGTGAGCGGCGGATGATCAGCGACGTCGCGATCTCCTACGACGGCGATGAGCTCGAGCGGCTGCGGCGGCTCGAACGGGTGCTCGTCGCGGCCGGGCTGACCACCTGGAGCGATCAACAGAGCGACGAGGTCGGGGTGGAGGGCTTCCGGGCGCGGCGGGTGATGCCGGGCGCCGATCACTGGCGGGCGATCCGCGCCGCGATCGACCACTCGGCCTGTTTGGTCTACCTCGACTCGGCAGGCTGGCGCGCCTCGGAGTACTGCCAGAACGAGTTCGAGCACGCTCGTTCGCAGGGGAAGCGGATCATCGGCCTCAGCGCTGGAGAACCGCCGTCGACCGGCGCCTCGGAGCGGATCGATGAGCATGACGACAAGGCGGTGGTCGAGGCGGTCCGCGAAGGCCTGGTGCCGGGCCGGGCGCACGCCCGCCTCCTGGTCACGGTCGAGGCCGAAGCCGGCGACGGCGTCAGCGATGACCCTCCGTCCCAGGAGGACCTGAGACTGCTGGCCCGGTCGGACCTCGGCTCCGTCGGGCTGACGATGAGCGACGCGATGCTCGCCGGCCTCGAGCGCACCCAGCGTCGGCACCGCGCCCGCGCACGTCGCAACGCCCTCCTGGCCGGGTCCGTACTCGCGGCGCTCGCGGCGTTGACCGCGGTCGCTCTGATCGCCCGTGCCGACGCCAAGCACGATCAAGGACGCGCCACCGCCCAACGCGAACACGTCGAGTCGCTGGCGCTGGCGACCCGCAGCGCCGAAGCGCTGAACAGCCTCGCCGCCCTGGATCTCGCCAAGCGGGCGGTCGATGCCGAGGCGAATCCGGAATCGGTGGCGGCGCTCCGCCAGGCGGTGGCGCAGCTCGGCGACGGGGTCGAAATGACCGGCCTGCCGATCTCCTCGCCGCGGGTCGCGGCGATCTCCGACGACGGCAGCCTGATCGCCGAGAGCGACGTGGAAGGCGGCCTGGCGCTGATCCAGGCCGACCGGCCGGGGGCAACGCGCTTCGTTCCCGCCGCGGAAGCGAAAGTCGGCGGGCTGCTCGCGGTCTCACCCGACGACGGCACGGTGCTGAGCGTCGACGGCGAAGGCGGCGCGGCCGAGGTGATCGACGTCGCGACCGGGAAGGTCAGGGTCGTTCCCGGCACCGCCGAAATCGCCGCGATCCTCTACCTCAAGGCCGATCGGGCGCTGGCTGTGAGCCACGCCGGCGGGGTTTACCGGTTCGACCCCGGCGCGCCTCATCTCGCCGCCGAGAAGCTGGCTCAGCTCAACCATCTGGTGCGTGCTGCGGCGCTCGCGGGCTTCGACGCAAAGGGGGAACCGCGATTGGCCACGCTCGACGACAAGGCGGTCGAGGTGACCGATCTGGCGACCCCGGGAACCCCCTGGAGGGTCGGGCTCCACGTAGCCCAGGAACCGTTTCGGACCGGCTGGGAAACGATCAGCGTCTGCGGCGACCGACTCGACCTGGTGACCACCGACCACCCGCCGGAGAGCGCCCCATGGTACGCAATCCCTTACAGCGTCACGCCCGCCGGCAAGACGACCCGGACCGGCAGCTTCAACCACTCCTTCGGTCTGATCTGCATGCCCGACGGACACGCGCTGGCCGTCGACCCGGTATTCGGCCAGCGCCCCTTCCCGGCTGGCGGTCCGGAACTGCCGGCCCTGCTCCCGGCGGCCACCGGGCAGACGATCTACGCGCTCGCCTCGAGCGACAACGGCCGCTGGGCGGTGGTCGGCACCGACGGCTTCCTGAAGGTCGTCGACCTCGCTACCTACGGCCGCCAATACGAAGTTGATCAGATCGAATCGTTAGCCCCTGCGCCGAGCGGGATGATCGGAGTGGCCGGGTCACGGATCTCGGTCGTCGGCGAAGACGGATCGATGAAGCAGATCGCCGTGGGCCCGCCCGGGACCCCCGCGCCCCGCGGCGCCTACCTCGATCCTGGCCTGGGCACCGTCGTCGCAATCGGCACCCACGTCCTCGTGGTCGACGGTGACCAGGCGAAGGCGCGCGCGGATCTGCACGCCGAAATCGGCGAGGTGAGCCCCGGCCCTGGCAGCAGCACGATCGCGCTCTACGGTGGTGGGCAGGCCGCGATCGTGAGCCTGTCGGATGGGCGGGTCCGATCGGTGCCGTTGCCCGGCGATCTGCGCGCGGGCGGAGGCGAAGCCATCGCGGTGCTCCAGGGTCCCGGCGAGGGGATGGTCCTGGTGGCGTCGACCAATGGCAGGCTGGACCTGTTGCGGCTCGACGGCAGCGAGATCCGTGGGGCCAATTTGCCTCTCGGCCCGATCGACCTCGTCGCGGCGCCGGACGGCGCCGTGCTCGCCGCGACCGGCGATGGGTTCCTGCACCTGCTGGACGCCCGGATGCTGACCGAGCTGCGCAGCCGGCGGGTGCTGCCGGAAGGGGCCGGGATCGTCGAGAGCGATCCGGCGGCGAAGCTCGCCGTCGTCTTCGGGGTCGCGGGGAAAGCGGCGTTGGTCGCGTTGCCCCGCCTGAGCGTCCTCGCCGAACCTCCGGTGCAGTCCGGGCTGCGCGCGGCCGTCTTCGCCGACCACGGGTCGAAGCTCCTGCTCGCCGCCGACGTGCCCTACATCGACGGCACCCACGATGCCTCGATCACCGACTGGCCGGTCTGTCGGCAGTGCCTCGGCAGCCCCGGCGAGCTCCTGCGCGAGACCTCGACCCTCGCTCCCGTGGCTGCGGGCAGGCGGGCGACGTTCGTCCCCACGAGCCAGGTCAAGGCCCCGGCCGCCGCGAAGGCCGCGGGCGCTGCGGAGGTCGCGACCGCGGCCGGCATCGGTCCGCTTCGCCTCGGCGCCTCGGCGGCGAGCTTGCGGCAGGCGGGTCTGATCGGACCTTTGCGCCCTGGCTGCGAACTCGCCCCAGGCCAAATGACCGCTCGGCTGATGCCGCCGCTGAATGGCTTCGCCGTGTTCGATCAGCGCTCCGTGGGCCTCTCGGCGATCGACGTCAGTGCTGGCGCCGAAGCCGGGGGCGGCGTCCACATCGGATCTTCAGTGACGGCGGCGCGGGCGGAGTATCCGACCGCCGAATATGATCCACCTCAGCCGAGCGCTCCAATCCCGGTCGGATTAATCTGGATCGGCAGGGCAGCCCACCCGCAATTGTCGTTGGTAATCGATCCGCAGACCCACCGGGTCACCGAGATCGACGTCCCCGGTCCCAACTTCTGCGAGTAGGCGTCCTTCAGTCTCCTGGCGTGGCTTCGAGGTCGTCGAGGACGCGGCTCCAGAGGGTCGGGTAGACGCGGCTCTCGAGGAGCTCGGGCAGCCGCGGATCCGGTAGGCGTTCGATCAGTCGCCTGGCCTCGCCGCCGGGGGCGGCGATCGGGTAGACGGGGGCCTTGGGACGGATCTCGGCGAAGAGCGCGAACTCCTCGGCGATGCCTTCCATCCCGCCGACGAAGACTGCGGCTGCAGGCTCCACCTCGCGCAGCATCTGCTGTCGCATCCTGAGCAGGCTCCCGTCCCAGCGCCCCGGCACCGGCTCCTCGCCGGGCTCCGCGGGCGTCCAAACCATCTCGCCGATGCCTTCCTCGGCGAGTCGCCGCGTCGCCGGGGGCAGGACCTCGTCGAAGAGCTCGGACTGGTAGATGACGATCCGTGCGGCGTGCTCGGCGGGAAGCTCCGCCGCCACATAGAGAAGGAGCGGAGCGATGGTCGGGTGCGCGGCCGTGACCACGCCCAGACCGGCGGTGAGGCAGGCGCGGGCGAGGGACACAACCGCGTCGGTGATCTCGAGCGGATCGGCGTAGCCGCTCCAGCGCTCAGGATCGGGGATGCTGGTCGAGAGGAAGACCGAGCGGCCAGCCAGAGAGGGGCGCTCGGGGGGCAGCTGGAATCTCAGTCCGTCGTCCATCGTGCTCCAATCGCATTCTCGGGCATGATCAGGAGATCGCGTTCGCCGGCCACCCAGCGCAGGTGCTCCCGGCGCTCGGGGCGCAGGAGCCTCGCACTGTGGATCAGGACGGCCTCCTCTCCGGGCTGCTCACGTGCCTGGTCGAGCAGCTGCAGGTCGTGGGCGGTTGGTAGACGCGGAGTGGTGCCGATTAGGGTCGAGTTCGCGGCGCGCTCGACCCGGACCCGCCAGTGGGGCAGGGTCAGATTGGCGTAGCCAGCGGCCGTGGCCGCGTCCTTGATGCTCTCGACCAGCATCCGGCGGCGGCGGACGAGGCCGGAGGCGTGTCCGGCCTCGATCACGCCTACCAGCTGGTCGAGGGCCGGGCCGGTGAGGACGTCGAAGGCGTGATCGTCTTCGACCAGCTCTTCGGCCGTCAGCGAGATCCGCGGCAGACCCTGGCTTCCCGGGATCGGTGGCGGATCGCCCGGCCAGCTGATGATCAGGGTCCCCATCTGATGGCTGAGCGCGTAGTCGACCTCGAAGAAGACCCAGTCGGAGTCCGCTGCCAAGGGCGTCTCGAGGAGCAGAAGGAATGCGTGCTCCTCGAGTGCGTCGGCGATCCTCTCCTGAATCGCCGCTCCGGTGCGGATCGCGAAGCGGTCGATGAAGGGCTCAAAGCCCTTGTGACTGAGATGGTCGTGCAGTTGCTCGGCCGCCCCGAGGCCGTCCTCTCGGCGATGGGAGATGAAGACCTTCCGTTGGCGCTCCTCGATCCCGAGCTCCTCCAGCAGGGCTCGGGCGACGCTGGTCACAGACCACGCCATCCCGTTGATCGTCGAAAGCGCCGGCGGGGCTTCCGCCGAATATCTCGAAAGGTCGGCCACCACGGGTATGACCGCCCCTACGTCTAGAGCTTCACCGGCCGACAGTTGCACCGCCTGAGACCTCGCCGCATTCTCGCTGCCGAGGTAGAGGCCGACCGAAGGACGGTCCGGCGAGGGCGCCTGGGTCGACCACCTTATGGCGACGCTGTGGTGGAGGCCGATGGACTTCAGCTCGCCCGCGAGCGCTTCGACGAGCTCTTCTTCCCAGTCCTTGCGGTCCTCGCGGATCACCCTGATCTCGTAGAGGACTTGCCCCGGCTCTTCTTCGCTCATCAGCAGGCGCTGTCCGTGGCCCGCAGGGGGCGGCTGTTGTCGACCAAGGCCGGTTTCTCGGTTCTAGCTGCAAACGAACGCTCGATGTAGCTCCGCAGCGTGGCTGGCGAGTCGGGGTATTCCTTGTAGAGCGCATAGGAACTGTCGGCCTCTTTGTAGACCCAGTTGTCCTTCAGGCGGGCTGGGATCGTGGGCGTTCCGGCGGAAGGCAGGCAGATCCCGAGAAGACCGTTCCGACGATTGACGCTGTCATTGCGCAGCGATGAGGAGAGCTCCCAGTCGATGAATTTCCGCGACCACGAGCAGCTACCGACAAGCAGGATCGTTACCGTGGAGTCGGTCAGATATAGCTCGCGGATGCGGCGCTTGATGTACTCATCATCATCGCTACCGATGAAGTCGTCATCTTCGGTGACACCGACCGAGCGGGGGATGAACTCGGTCCCGAACTCGTCCAGGAACTGCTCCACCTCGTCTTTATCGGTCACTCGATAGCTGAGGAAGCACTTGTGGCGGGTCAAGTCGACCTTTCGCTCGGAGGCGCGCATCGCCACCTGCTGAACCTCGCGCATCTGTGCCTTCGTGCTTAGAGGCATGTCAGGGAGCCGCCAGGAGGTTTTTGAGCACGGGCCAACTCCACCGGTAGAGTCGCCCCGCTCCGCCCACAGGCTTGGGATTGGAATCTTTGTAGCCGATCACCTGTCGCACCGGGACACCGAGGTCATTGGCGATCGCGATCTCCGCGATCACGCCGGGCGCACGATACGTATAGGCCCCCACCATCACCAGCAGGACGTCACAGCGCGCGATCCGTTTCCGCGCTTTCGCCCGCCAAGTCGCCTCGGGCGCCGGCTCGTTCAACGACCAGTTCTCGATTTCGAATGGCGAATCTCCGTTCTTAGCCTGGGCCAGGATGAAGGTTTTCAGTCTCTGATCGTGGTCGAAGTCGAAGCTGACGAACACCCGGGTCCTCGCCATCAGCTACAGCCCCTTGCCCTGTTGCCTGGCCCAGCCGCGCCCCGGGGAACCCTTAAGGCGGACACGATGCTGATCTTCTTCAACTGGCTCCTCCCGAGATCCGTTTGACCGACGGAACCTAAAAGGCGCGCCGGAGCTTCGCAATACCAAGAAGTCGCGAATGGGAACGCCGGAGTCGGACTCACGTCCACGATTCGGAGCAACCTCCCAGGTTCCCGCAGCGAGGTCATCATCGTCGCAGGGCACCGTCACTGGCCCCGCCGTTTCCTTTCCGGCTGGACGGCGACGTCCGACCTGGCGACTCCTTGAACCGGACCGGGACACGGATCCGGCCGGCTCGCTCCCATGCAATGGGGGTATCTACGCCATCGAGCATGCGTTCGCGCCAATTTGGCGCTATCCTGGGTTCGTGCCAAGCGTCCAGATCAAGAATGTCCCGCCCGACGTGCACCGCGTCCTTCGTGAACGAGCCGCCGCGGCTGGCCAGTCTCTGCAGGAGTACCTGCTGGGGCAGCTCACTCGGCAGGCTGAAGAGGAGTCTCTCGACGACGTCCTCGACCGCGCCGGCGGTCGGGCAGGCGGGTCCGTCGGGCTTGCCTTCTCGGCCGAGACGCTGAGGGCGGACCGCAAGCGCGCGGCGTGATCGTCGTCGACGCCTCGGTCTTGGCGACGGCGCTGGCCGACGATGGGCCCGATGGCGATCTCGTCCGGAATCGACTGCGCGGCGAGCGACTCGTCGCGCCCGAGCTCGTCGACCTCGAGGTTCTCTCGACCTTTCGGCGCGCCGCCCGCGGAGGCCGACTGGACGAACGGCGGTCCGGCCAGGCCCTGCAAGATCTGACGGCGCTCCCGCTGAGGCGGGTATCGCACCTGCCGCTCGTCGATCGAATCTGGGAGCTCCGCGACAACCTCACGGCCTACGACGCGTCCTATGTCGCCCTGGCGGAGATGCTGGACTGTCCGCTGTTGACTGCGGATGGCGGAATCGGGAAGGCAAGCGGTGTTCGCTGCGTGGTGGAGGTTCTCTCCTAGTCCACCTCGATGCGGGCGTAGGATCGAGGCGTGGAGGATCCGGTCGAGATCAATCGGCGGATCGAGCGCCTCGTCAAGCGGGTCCGACGACGAGACGACTACGGGAAGCTTCTGGCCCGCGGCGACGTGGTCCGCTCGATCGACGACGTCGACGATCCGGATGAATGGCGTGCCGAGATCAAACGGCAGGCAAGGTCCGATCGGATCAAAGTCCGCACCGGCCAGACCGGAGGGCGCCTCTGGGCGTTCGTCCACGGCCCGATTCCCGAGGCTCAGCTGGACGAGAACGACCGCTACTTCCGCCTGCTGGACGAGATCAAGGACAGCACCGAACGACAAGGCCACTCGTTGGAGGGCGTTCTCCACGATGGGGAGGAGGTGGTCGTCAAATGCGAAAGCTGCGGCGCGCTCGGCTACGGCGACGCCGCCGGGCCGTTGATTGGGGGTGCCGCCATCGAGGAAGCCTGCACCGACCCGGCGCCACCCGACGCCACGGGCGCCGGGTGGCTCGCTCCGTAGGCCTCGGTCAGTCCTCCGGATCGCGGGTCCAGGGGCCGCGCCCGATCTCGATCGCGTCGTCGAGGAAGTCGGCGGTGCCGACCCCGTCGTCGAGGAGGTGGATGTAGGTGCGCAGGGTGAAGGCCGGGTCGGCGTGGCCGAGCCAGGTCTGGATCTGTTTGATGTTCTTGCCGTTTGCGAACAGCAGCGAGGCGCAGGTGTGGCGGAATGCGTGGAAGCTCACCCAGGGCATCCCCACCAGGTCCCGCGCCGGGTTGAGGACGTTTTCCGCGACCTTGCCACGGATCAGCTCCGTCCCGACGTCGGAGGTGAACACCGGCTCGTCGGGGCCGGAGTAGTTCGCCTCCTTGTGCTGGATCAACCTCTCCGTCATCCGTGGCGCCAGCGGGATGTCACGGCGACCGGCGCCGCTTTTCAGCTTCCTTCTTTCGCCTCGGTAGAACTGCTCGCGGACCTTCACCTTCGGCGACCCCTCCAACTCGAGGTGGGCCCAGGTGAGGCCGATCATCTCGGAGATCCGCAGCCCGGTATGGACCAGGAACTCGAAGAAAAGATGCCGGTCCTCGGGGATCGCGGAGAGCAGGGTCGCGAGCTCGGCCTTGGTCAGGGCCTTCGGTCGCTCCTTCTCGGGACGGTTGTCGACCAGCGGCGGTGGGATGCGCACGCCACGGATCGGGTTCGAGGCGATCAGGCCGTCCTCGAGCGCGGTGGCGAAGAGGGTCGATAGCGACGCCCTCGTTTTTCTGATCATCGACGTGCTGAGGCCTTCGTTGCGCATCGCCGTGAGGAGCTCGCGGATGTCCCGGGTCTCGATGTCGCTGAGCTTCCAGGTCTTCCACCGTGGCAACGCGTGGTTTGCGATCGTCCGCCGGTACTCAGGCCGGGTGGTCTCCGAGAAGCCGCGCTGGGTGCGACCGGCATAGGTCTCGATCCAACTGGCGAAGTACTCGCCGAAGCGGGCACGCTCGACGGGTTTGCTGTCGACCGAGTCGCGGATCGACTTCTTCTCGCGCGCCTCGTTGAAGTCTTGCAGCGTTCCTTGTGCTGCCGACCTCGGTGTCGCCAGACGATCACGTAGGGGCAGTCGCAGCGCCCCTTCCGATCGCAGGCCTTCTTGTGGGCTCGGTAGATCCCGGGGGAGGAGGTCTTGGTCAGTTCCGACATGGGTTGCTCCTTTCGCGCCGGGGTTGTTCCGGCATGCTGTCCGTCAGCTCTTGCACGGACAGCTCGATCAGGGCGCAACCCTCAGGGCAACAGCATCCCGCCACAGGGCAACGAGAAGGCAACAGGACGTCGTCTGGCAGCCGCAAACAGCCGCAAAGGATCGTTGCCCTGTCGACTCCCGATTGCTGCCTTTTCCCGATCAGGCCGCCAGATAGCCGAACAGCCGTAAAGGGCCGCAACGCATCCGGGCTTTTCTCAGTCCGGAAACCGGGGTTCGAATCCCCGTAGCGGTATTGCGCCTGCGCAGTTGATCCGCCGCCCACGAGGGGGGCGTTTCTCGTTCTCGGCCGGTGTTGATGCGCGGTGGCCTACCTGCCTCCGAATTGTTGAAGTTCGTCGATGAGTTCCGAAGCTTCGGACTTCGTCATGCGGTCGAAGTCCTCCTCGGAGAGCGGCTCACCGGTCCTCGCCGACAGCGTCGCGAGATACCTCCGTTGCGATTCGGTGACGGGTTCGTCGCCGGTTGCCCATTCGTCCGGGTCGCGGACGAAATCGAAGTTGGCGTCGCGTCCCAAGTTGGCCCCTTCCCTTGGCCGCCCCTGATCAGGAGCAGCTTGCCTGTCCGTTCCCGAAAAGCTCTACCCCCGTTACCTTTTTGACAAGCGTGGACTGCGGGGTCGCGATGGATCCGGCGGCTGTAACGTCGGGCCCCTACCAAGGAGGGCTTCGATGCGCAGCGTGACCTATTCGATGGGTGTTTCGCTTGACGGCTACATCGTCGGGCCGGACGGGGGATTTCAATGGACGGGTCCTGACGACAGGCTCTTTCAGTTCGCCATCGACCAGATCCGCGAGGTCGACGTCCACCTGATGGGGCGGCGGCTGTACGAGACGATGCTCTACTGGGAGGCGGCGGCCGAAGATCCGACGCTCGACGACGCGAAACGCGAGTGGGTCGGGCTCTGGAACCCCCTCCCGAAGGTCGTCTTCTCGACCACTCTGTCGACCGTGGAGGGCAATGCCCGCCTCGCCTCCGGCAGCGTGACGGAGGAGATCGAGCGGTTGCGGGCCGAGCCGGGGGAGGGCAACATCGCGATCGGCGGCGCGACCCTCGCCGCCGACATCGCCGCGGCCGGCCTGATCGACGAGTACCGCGCCAAGGTCTACCCGGTGCTGGTCGGCGGCGGCATCCCGTTCTTCCCCCAGGCCGAGCGGCACGTGGACCTCGAATTCGTCGAGTCCCGCAGCTTCGACTCCGGAGTCGTCTACCTCCGCCACCGCGTGGTCCGCTAGACCCTACGGCCGCCTGACCTGAGCGCGCGGCTCGATCCGGGGCCGGTGTGAATGTCGGCACCCGCGCATGAGATGCGCGGGTTCGTCGCCGAGGACGGCTCGGCGAGTACCGCAATCTGGGGGTGCCGAC
>Ga0153956_1001800_pt1 | contig 17626 bp, 19 predicted proteins | sample TSFL040MetaG_FD_104704 | JGI IMG/M metagenome (GOLD analysis project Ga0153956, IMG submission 104704) | Attine ant fungus gardens microbial communities from Florida, USA - TSFL040 MetaG | ecosystem: Host-associated > Fungi > Mycelium > Unclassified | place: USA: Florida, Wekiwa Springs...
GGGCGCTTCTTCGCCCGCGGAGGCCATAAATGATCGACATGCTTGAACCCACCGAGACCGAGCAGTCGATCTCGCCACCGACCGGCGAGCTCGCGCTCGAAGCGCGCAAGCTCGACTTCTTCTATGGCGACCATCAGTCGCTGTTCGGTGTCGATCTCGCTTGCGAACGCAACAAGATCACCGCGCTGATCGGCCCTTCGGGCTGCGGCAAATCGACGCTGCTGCGCGCGCTGAACCGCATCTATGACCTTTATCCGAAGCAGCATGCGGTCGGCCGCATCCTGCTCGACGGGCAGGATGTTCTCGCGGATCGCGCCAGCATCGCGCGACTGAAGGCTCGTGACGGCGAGGCGCAAGTGACGCCGTCCAGCATCGACATGTCGCACCTGCGCGCGCGCGTCGGCATGGTTTTCCAGAAGCCGACCCCCTTCCCGATGTCGATCTACGACAATATCGCGTTCGGCGTGCGGCTGTACCGCAAGGTCTCCAAGTCCGAGATGGACGGGATCGTCGAACATGCGCTGCGCCGCGCCGCTTTGTGGGAAGAGGTGAAGAACAAGCTCAACACCTCGGGCCTCGGCCTGTCGGGTGGCCAGCAGCAGCGCCTGTGCGTCGCGCGCGGCCTGGCGATCGATCCCGAAGTGTTGCTGCTCGACGAACCCGCTTCGGCGCTCGACCCGATCTCGACCGCCAAGCTCGAGGAAACCCTGGCCGAGCTCAAGCGTGATGTCACCATCGTGATCGTGACGCACAATCTGCAGCAGGCGGCGCGCCTGTCCGACTATACCGGCTTCATGTTCCTCGGCCGGATGGTCGAATTCGGGCCGACCGCGGACTTCTTTGCCAGCCCGCATCTCAAGCGCACACGCGATTACGTCACGGGCCGGTTCGGCTGAGCGGACGGAGGATAAAATGACCGACAATCACAACCCGACCGAAGACCGCCACACGCTCTCCGCATTCGATGAGGACCTGCGGGGGCTGCGCACGCTCATCACCGAGATGGGCGGCCTCGCCGAAGTCTCGCTCGAGAACGCGCTGACGACGCTCGTACGCCGCGATACGCAGCTCGCGTCGCTGATCATCGATGACGACAAGCGCATTGATGCGATCGAGGCCAAGGTCGGTCAGCACATCATCGGGCTGATCGTGCGCCGCGCGCCGATGGCCGACGACCTGCGCGAAGTGCTCGCGGCGCATCGCATCGCGGGCATGATCGAGCGGATCGGCGATTATTCGAAGACGATCGCCAAGCGCGTGCCGCAGCTCACCAGCACGCCGCCCGCCGACCTTCAGACGATGCTGCTCGATCTCGGCACGGGCGTGCGCTCGATGCTCAAATCGGCGCTCGATGCGTTCGGCGAGCGCGATGCCCAGATGGCGGCGGCGGTGCGCGAGCGCGATCGCGAGATCGACGATCTCTACAACCGACTGTTCCTGGCGCTGCTCGGCACGATGATGAAGCCGTCGGCCGACATCGCGACCTCGGCGCAACTGCTGTTCATCGCCAAGAGCCTCGAGCGCGTCGGCGATCAGGCGACCAACATCGCCGAGCTCGTCTATTTCGCGGTGACCGGCGAGCAGCTGCCCGACCGCAAGACCTCGCCCACGCCGTAACCGCGTCTGTCGGTTCAGTAGATCGAGGGGCTGACTCCGCCGAGCGCGAGCAGCTCTTCGAATACCCTTGTATCCAGCGGCTGCTGGAATTCGCAGCCGGCCTCGAAATCGTCCGACCAGCGTACCGTGGCGGCCAACTGCCCCGCCAGCGGCAGCATCAGCCAGATCACGCTGTCCTTCTTGAGCGGCGAATAGATCTGGATGCGCGCGCCCTGCTGCGACAGGTCAGACACCTTGCAGAGGGTGCGGTCCAGCCCTCCCCGTCCCAGCCGCGCATCGAACGACACCGGCGCACGCGGTGCGCGGCGGCGGCCATTGGCGAGCGCAGGCTCGAATTCGGCGGCGAACAGGGCTTTTCCGGCTTTCATGGTCGAAAGCCTAGGCGCGCGATGCCTAACGCGACGTTAACTCTCGTTGCGGAGGATCAAAGCGAGGCGCGCACGATAAAAGCCCCTCCGGCATGCGCTGGAAGGGCTTTTCGTGTCCGCGCGCCGCGATGCGGCGCCGCGCTTACTTCTTGCCGAGCGTCAGGCCGCCGAAGCGCTTGTTGAAGCGCGCCACTTGACCGCCGGTGTCGAGCACCTGGCCGCGGCCGCCGGTCCAGGCCGGATGCGCCAGCGGATCGATGTCGAGCTGCATCGTGTCGCCTTCCTTGCCCCAGGTGGAGCGGGTCTCGAACACGGTGCCGTCGGTCATCTGCACCTTGATCATGTGATAATCGGGGTGGGTATCGGCCTTCATGATAGTCTAAGCTCCTGCGTGCGGCTGGTTTCCGACCAGCCAAAAAGGAAGCGGCGCTCTACGGGGAGCGCCGCCAAAATGCAACCCGCCGACGAACTTCAGGCGCTCGGGGGATCCGCGATCATCGCGGTGAATTCGCATTCGGTCGCGATCTCGCCATCGAGCAGCGCTTTGCCGGCGAACTTGCACACGCGACTGCGCTTCTGGATGAATTCGACCTCCAGCCGCAGCAGAACGCCGGGCTCGACGGGCTTGCGGAACTTCACGCCGTCGATCGACATGAAATAGACGAGCTTGCCCGATCCGGCGAGGCCGAGGCTCTCGACCGCGAGCACGCCCGCGGCTTGGGCCAGCGCCTCGACCTGAAGCACGCCCGGCATGATCGGCCTTCCTGGGAAATGCCCCTGGAAGAATTCCTCGTTGATCGTCACCGCCTTGATCGCTGCGATCGACCGGTCGGGGATCAACTCCTCGACGCGATCGACCAGCAGCATCGGATAGCGATGCGGCAGCGCCGCCATCACCCGCTTGATATCAAGCGGGCCGACGTTCACTGCCGTTTCGCCTTCGCTCAACGATCGACCTTCTTGCCGGACGCCGGAGCGGTGGCGGCCGGAGCGACCGGCGCCGCGCCCGGAGCGGGCTGCTGCGGCGGAACGATCAGCGGGGTGGTGAACTGCGCGTCGAGCTGGCTGATCACCTGCGCGGTCACGTCGGCCGAAGGATCGGCGGCAAGCACCGAGCCGCGCACCAGAATCGCCTGCGCCTTGCGCTGCGAGCGGATGCTCTCGGTGATCGGCACGACCTTTTGCAGGATCTGCTGCTGGACGTACTGGAATACCTCCTGCTCTTCCTCCTTGATCGCACCGTATTGCTGGCGCGCGCGGTTGTAATTGTCCTGGGCGTCGGACAGGCCCTTCTGGTCAGCCGGCGGCAGCTTGCTGAAATCGCCGTTCGGGCCGAGCGTCTTCTGCGCCGCCTGGATCTTGGTGTTGAAAGCGGTCTGCGCGGTCTGCAACGCCTGGCCCAGGCTCTGATCGCGCTGGGTGTATTTCGCCTGAATCTGCGAGACGCCGCTCTTGCCGGCAGCGCTGTCGCTATAGACCTTGTCGACATCGACGGTGAGGATGGATTGCGCCGACGCCACGTGCGGGATCATGGCGGCACCGAGAAGCGTCGTCGAAAGCGCGAGCAACTTGAGGTTGGTCTTCATCAGAATTGTGTCCCTACGTTGAACGTTACAAGTTTCGTATCATCACCCTTGTCGTGCAGCAGCGCATAAGCGAGGTCGATGCGCAGCGGCCCGAAGGGAGAATTCCAGTTGACGCCCGCACCCACCGAGATGCGCGGCCTTGCACTGTCGCCGACGAATTCTTCCTTGAACGGCTGAATCGTGTTGGCGACGAGCGTGTTGGCGGTAGTACCGACACAGCCGGTGCCCGTGGTCGCAGGCGTACCCTGTGCACAGAGGGTCACGGTGCCGTCGGGCAAATAATATTGCTTGTTGCCGTTGGCGTCGAGGATCGCCTGCTGCAGCGGCTCGATTACTGTCGCGCCGGTGACCGGATCGGTGCGCGTCGGGAAGGTCGCTGTGGGAAGCGGCTTTGTGACACCGAAGAGCGCGCCGGCCTGCACGTAGATCGACGGCCGCAGGCCAAGTTCGCGCGCGCCGGCGCCCAGCGGAATTTCCAGCTCGAGGCGGCCAAGATAATAAGCGCGACCACCGAAGGCGTCGTCGACGATCTGCGTCTTGTCATTGACGAGAATCTGCTCGTGCGTGACCGGATCGGTCGTGTAATTGGTGCGCAGCACGCGCGGGCCGACGCCGCGAATATCGAAGCCGCGGAAATCGGGCTCGCCGAGATAGAAGCGGTCAGTGATCCGGACCGGATCGACGCCCGGCCCCTTCGATCCCTCGAGCGCCTTGATATAGCCGCCCTCGGCATTGGCCGACAGGATGAACCCGCTGCCCAGGCCCCAGAATTTCGAACCTTCGAAACGCGTGCGGATGTAGCGCACATCACCGCCCAGGCCCGCGAAATCCTGGCTGAACGAGAGTCGCTTGCCCGCGCTCGGATGCAATCGGTTGTTCAGGCTATCAAAGATCAGCGAGTAGCCAATCGAGGACGTCCAGCGATTGCCGATCGATTCGCAGAGATAGCGGCCGGCCAGCAGCGGATCGCAGGTATATTGCCCCGCTGCGTTGGTGCTATAGTAGGTCGATTGATCGAGGCCGACCTGATCGTAGCTCAAACCATAGCGAGCGGCGAGCGACCAATATTCGGTGAGCGGAACGCCGGCGCGCAGCTGGAAGCCGGTCGACACCTGCGAATAGGTCGTCTGTCGCGTATCGCCCAGATAATTGAACGCGTTATAATCGCGCCGGAAGACGTCCCAGCCGACCGCGATGTTGCGATCGAACAGATACGGCTCGGTAAAGCCGATATCGGCGGACTTGGAATAGCTCGACCAGTCGGCGCTGACACGCAACTCCTGGCCCTTGCCGCGGAAATTGTGCTGCGTGACGGACGCCTGGATGATGAACTGCTCCAGGCTCGAATAGCCGGCCGAGAGCTGCAACTCGCCGGTCGACTTCTCTTCCATGTTCGCATCGAGAATCACGCGATCGGGTGCCGAACCCTGGCTCTGCTTGATCTCGAACTTGTCCTGGAAGAAGCCCAGCGAGTTGATGCGATCGTTGGAACGCTTCACTTGGAAAGTATTGAAGGCGTCGCCCTCGGCAAGGCGGATCTCGCGCCGGACCACCTTGTCCTGGGTATTGGTGTTGCCGTTGATGTTGATCCGCTCGATATACGAACGCTTCGCTTCGGCGATGTGGAAGTTGATCCCCATCGTCAGCTTGTCATGGTCGGGATCGAATTCCGGATCGGTATCGGTGAACGCGTAGCCGAACAGGCCGGCGGTTTCGTTCAGGTGATCGACGGCGTCTTCGACCTGCTTGGCGTTGTACCAGTCGCCGGCCTTGAACGGCAACGTGGCGGCGAGCCGCTTGTTGTCGAAATCGCGGATGTCGCTGTCGACGGTGACGTCACCGAACTTGTAGCGCTTCCCTTCCTCGACAACGTAAGTAATGATGAAATCGCGCTTGTCCGGCGTCAATTCGGCAACGGCCGACGTCACGCGGAAATCGGCATAGCCCTCGGTCAGGTAGAACTGGCGCAGCTTCTGCTGGTCATACGCCATGCGATCCTGATCATAGCTCGTGTTCGAGCTCATGAACGTGCTCAGACGCGCTTGCTTGGTCGCCATCTGAGCACGGAGTTTGCTGTCCGAGAAGACCTGGTTGCCGATGATGTTGATCTGGCGAACCTTCGACTTCGGCCCCTCGCTGATCTCGAAGATCACATCGACGCGATTCTGGTCGAGCGTGACCATCTTCGGCTCGATCGTCGCGGCGAATCGGCCTTCGCGCCGGTACAGCTCGAGAATCCGCGAAATGTCCGCGCGCACCGCGGTGCGGGTGAATATCTGGCGCGGCTTGAGCTTGATCTCCTTGTCGATCTTGTCCTGCTTCAAGCGCTTGTTGCCCTCGAAGATCACGCGATTGATGATCGGATTCTCGCGAATCTTGATGACGATGTCGCCGGTATCCGCGCCGACGATCGTCACGTCGGCGAACAGGTCGCTGGCGTAGAGATCGCGGATGGCCTGATCGAGCGTCTCGCCGGTATAGCTCTGACCGATGCGCAGCTTGGTGTAGGATAGCACCGTGTCCGGCTCGATGCGCTGCGAGCCCTCGACGCGCATGGTCTTGATCGTGCGCGTGACCGGCAGAATCGCGGCCGGCGGCGTGGCTGCCTGCGGCGCCGGCGCGGTCGTCGCCGCAGGCGCTGGCGTCGCCGGCGCCGTCTGTGCGGAGGCCGTTCCGGGCAGGCCGGAAAGGATCGTACCCGCAAGCAGGACGGCGGTGGCGCGTACGCCGAACTCTGAAACCTTGATCGCTGTCACCATCCACCCCAGCTCGGAAAAATTTCGGGCCGCAAAACGCCGCGCCCGCCCTGCCTCAACCACGTCAGCCGATCAACCCGGCCAACTTGTCCCACACGCCCAGCGCGCCGATATCATTGAACGTTACCAGCATCATCAGCGCGAGCAATGCCGCAAGTCCCCCGCGGAACGCCCATTCCTGGATTTCCGGCGTCACCGGACGCCGCCGTATCGCCTCGATCACATAGAAGAACAGATGGCCGCCATCCAGCATGGGAACTGGCAACAGGTTGATGAACCCCAAGTTAATCGAGACCAGAGCGATCAATCCGACAAAGGCGTCCATGCCGAGCGACAATTGCTCGCCCGAAGCCTTCGCCATGCCGATCGGGCCTTGCAATTGCTTGACCGAGCGTTCGCCGCGGATTACCTGCCCGAGCGTTTCGACTGTCATGCGGATGATCATGCCCGTGCGATCGATTGCGACGCCCGGTGCTTTCCACAGGCTGACCGGAGCGAGCACCGGCGCGGTCGGCGCGATGCCGAGCAGACCGCGCGTCATCGTGTTGCCGAAGCGATCCCGAACCACATCGCTGCCGATTGTCGCCTGGCACGTCAGCGTCCGGCCGCCACGCTCCAGCGTAACCGTGACCGGCTCGCCCGCACGCACGGTGACGTAGAAGACGAGATCGTCGAATGTCTCCATCCGCCGGCCGCTCAGGGCGACGATGCGGTCGCCGGCCTGGATGCCCGCCTTCGCCGCAGCGCTGCCCGGCATGATCTGGCCGGCGGTGGTCGGCGTACGGCTCACGCCATAGGCCATCGCGAACCCCGCCAGGATCACGATCGCGACGAGGAAATTAGTCAGCGGCCCCGCCGCGACGATGATCGCGCGCTGCCATACGGGCTTCGCCTGGAAGGTATGCGCGCGCTCTTCGGGCGGCAGCATCAGCCAGGCGGGATCGGTCAGTCCTGCCGCACTCATGTCGCCCGCGAACTTCACATAACCGCCGATCGGCAGCCAGCCGACTTTCCAGCGCGTGCCGCGGCGATCGGTAAAGCCCGCGATCTCATTCCCGAAGCCGATCGAGAAGGTGTCCGCCTTCACACCGAACAGCCGCCCGGCCAGATAATGGCCGAACTCGTGCAGAAACACGAGCGGCCCCACCACCAGCACGAAGGCCAGGATCGTCAGAAGCAGGCCGGGAGACTGGATCAAGCTACGCAATCCTTCACACGCTCTTCCGCCCGTATACGCGCTTCGGCGTCGATCGCGAGCACCGCGTCGAGCGTGTCCGGAGCGGGCGGATCATAGCGATCGAGCGTATCGGCGACGATTGCGGCAATTTCGAGGAAGCCGACCCGGCCATCGAGGAACGCCGCGACCGCGATTTCGTTGGCCGCGTTAAGGATTGCCGGACGAGCGCCGCCCGCGACCAGAGCCTCACGCGCCAGCCTCAGCGCCGGAAAACGTTCGGGATCGGGTGCCTCGAAATCGAGCCGACCCAGCGCGACGAGATCGAGCGGCGCCATCGGGGTGGCCATGCGATCGGGCCAGGCGAGCGTATGCGCGATCGGCACGCGCATGTCCGAGGGGCCGAGCTGCGCGAGCATCGAGCCGTCGACATATTCGACCATCGAATGGATCACCGACTGGCGATGCACGACGATCTCGATCCGCTCCTGCGGCACCGGGAACAGGCGTGCGGCCTCGATCAATTCGAGCCCCTTGTTCATCATCGTCGCGCTGTCGACCGAGATCTTGGCGCCCATCGACCAATTGGGATGCGCCACCGCCTGCGCCGGCGTCACGTCGCGCATCCGCTCGGTGGACCAGTCGCGGAATGGCCCTCCGCTGCCGGTCAGGATGATTCGCCGCACGCGCTGAATCTGCGCGAAATCGAGGCACTGGAAGATCGCGTTATGCTCGGAATCGGCGGGCAGCAACGTCGCACCGCTTTTCGCGGCGGCGGCGAGGATGATGTCGCCAGCCGAAACCAGCGGCTCCTTGTTGGCCAACACCACAGTACCGCCCGCCTCGACCGCGGCGACCACCGATTCCAGCCCGGCACAGCCGACGATCGCGCCCATCGTCCAGTCGGCCCTAAGCGACGCCGTCTCGACCACGGCACGGCCGCCGCCCGCCGAACCGATATCGGTCCCGCGCAGCGCCTCGCGCAGCGCCGGAAGGCAGGTTTCGTCGGCGACGACGGCAAGCTTGGCGTTGGTACGAATCGCCGCTGCCGCCAGCTTCTCGACGTCACAGTTCGCTGTCAGCGCGAGCACCTCGAAGGCATCGGGCTCGCGCTCGATCAGGTCGAGCGTCGAACTGCCGACCGAACCGGTGGCGCCGAGGATCGTGACCGTCTTCACGGCAGCAGCGTATAGAGTTGTGGTACGACGACCGCTAGGAATGCGGCGACGGGCGCGACCGGCACGAGCCCGTCGAGCCGGTCGAGCACGCCGCCATGGCCGGGCAGGATATTGCCACTATCCTTCACGCCGACACGGCGTTTCAGCCAGCTTTCGAACAGATCACCGCCTTGCGCCAGTACCGCCAGCACCGGCGTCGCCAGCGTCAGCCGCAGCGGCAAGCCATACCAATAATGCATCGCCGAGCCGAACAGGCTCGCGGTAAGCACGCCGCCTCCCAGCCCGGCCCAGGTCTTGTTCGGGCTGATCGCCGGCGCGAGCTTCGGCCCGCCGATCGCGCGGCCGGCGAAATAGGCACCGATATCGGTCGCCCAGACCAAGGCCAGCGCCCAGAACGCAAACAGCAGGCCTTCGGGCTGATGGCGCAACAACAATAAGGCCAGCACCGGCAGGCCGACGTAGAAAACCCCCGCCGCCAGTGTTCCTCGTCGGGTAATGATGGCAATGAAAAAGAATGCCGCAGCGACCAACCCAAGCGCGAACGGCGTCGGCCCGGCGGCCCATGGGCACATGATCACCAGCGGCACGAAGAACACATACAGTGCGAGCCGCTTGGTCTTTCCCTCGACGCGGTCGAGATCGGCCCATTCAGCCATCATCAGCAAGCCGAGCAATGTGCACAGCAGCCAGAACACGATGCCGCCGACGATCAGCGCGACCGCGGCCACCGCGATCAGCCCGAGGCCGACCACGGTGCGCACCATCAGATCGGAGGGGCGCCTGGGCGCAGCTTCGTCCGTCACAGGCCGCCGTAGCGCCGTTGACGCTGCCCGAACACCTGCACCGCATCGGCCAGCGCCGCGCCGTCGAAATCGGGCCACAGGGTATCGACGAACAGCAATTCGGCATAGGCCGTCTGCCAGAGCAGGAAATTGGACAGGCGCACCTCGCCCGAGGTGCGGATCAGCAGGTCGAGCGGCGGCAGGTCGCTGGTCAGCAACTCGCGCTCGATCGTGTCCTCGTCGATCGACGCCGGATCGAGCGCACCGTCGCGCGCCTGCTCGGCCAGCCGCCGCGCCGCAGCGGCGATCTCCGCCTGCGATCCGTAGTTGAGCGCAATCACCAGGATCGGGCCGGTATTGACGGCCGTCCGGGCCAGCGCGTCGTCGATCATCGAAACCAGATCAGGCGCGAAGCGGCGATAATCGCCGATCACGCGCAGCCGCACGTTCTCCTCGGCCATCTCTTCCAGGTCATTACGGAGGAACAGCCGCAACAGCCCCATCAGGTCGCTCACTTCGCTTTCCGGGCGGCGCCAATTCTCCGACGAGAAGGCATAGAGCGTCAGCGCCTCGATCCCCATCGCGCGCGCCGCGCGGCTGACGCGGCGCACCGCCTCCACGCCGGCGCGGTGACCGGCGATGCGCGGCAAGTGACGCTTCTTCGCCCAGCGCCCATTGCCGTCCATGATGATCGCGACGTGACGCGGCAAAGCGCCTCCGCCCCCAGCGACGGCTTCGGCCACGCTGGCGGAATGCCGGCTCACTTGCCCAGGATTTCCTTTTCCTTGGCCGCGGCGGTGGCGTCGATGTCGGCGATCGTGCCGTCGGTCGCCTTCTGCACCTCGGTCTCGTGGCGCTTGCGCTCGTCCTCGGAATAGACGCCCTTCTTCTCGTCGGTCTTGAGCGCATCCATGCCGTCGCGGCGCACATTGCGCACGGCGATCCGCGCCTTCTCGGCATATTGGCCGACCAGCTTGGCCAGCTCCTTGCGGCGCTCCTCGGTCAGATCGGGGATCGGCAGACGCAAATTGTTGCCGTCGTTGATCGGGTTGAGCCCCAGCCCCGCCGAGCGGATTGCCTTTTCGACCGGCCCGATGTTCGACTTGTCCCACACCTGCACCGAGAGCATGCGCGGCTCGGGCGCGGAGACGGTCGCGACCTGGTTGAGCGGCATGTGCGCGCCATAGACCTCGACCGTCACCGGATCGAGCAAGGCAGTCGAGGCGCGGCCGGTGCGCAGGCCCGCGAGATCGTGCTTCAGCGCCTCGGTAGCGCCCGCCATGCGGCGCTCCAGATCGGCCTTGTCGTATGCGGCCATGGCGGCTCTCCTTCTTAGGCGTTCGTAACGACGGTCGAGACGCCCTCACCGCGCAGCACCGAGGCGAGATTGCCCGGCTGGCGGATGTTGAACACCACGATCGGAATGTTGTTGTCACGGCACAAGGCGATCGCGCTCGCGTCCATGACCTTGAGATTGTCCGCAAGCACCGTATCGTAACTTACAGTCTCGTAACGCTTCGCCGACGGATCCTTCTTCGGATCGGCATTGTAGACGCCATCGACCGAAGTCCCCTTGAACAAGGCGTCGCACTTCATTTCGGCGGCGCGCAGCGCGGCGCCACTGTCGGTGGTGAAGAAAGGCGACCCCACGCCGGCGGCGAAGATCACCACCCGGCCCTTTTCGAGGTGTCGCTCGGCACGGCGGCGGATGAACGGCTCGCACACCGCGGCCATCGGGATCGCCGATTGCACGCGCGTCTCGACGCCGATCTGCTCCAGCGCGTTCTGCACCGCCAGCGCGTTCATCACTGTCGCGAGCATGCCCATGTAGTCGGCGGTCGCGCGCTCGATCCCCTTGGCCGCAGCGGACAAACCGCGGAAGATGTTGCCGCCGCCGACGACGACGCAGAGCTCGTGCCCGGCTGCCTTCGCATCCTTGATCTCACCCGCGACGCGCGCGGTAACCGTTGGATCGATCGCGAGCCCGCCTTCTCCCATCAGGACCTCGCCCGAGAGTTTCAGGAGGATGCGTTTGTAGGACGGAGAAGACATGGGACCTGCGGGCATGAGCGAAGTGGCGCGGACCTTAGAGACGCGGTGCCGCCATGCCAAGCACGATCGGGGCGATTCTCCCGCTGGACGGGGCGGCTTGCGCGGGCGACAAAAGCCGATGGCCGAGCCCGATATCGCGACCCTGCTGCACGACGCCCGCTGGCTGGCGCATCGCTATGACCGGCAGCGCGACGAAATCCATTTCGTCTGGCTGCCGCGCGAGGCGCATCGTGCCGCCGCGTTCCTGACCGGCGAGGATGTCGCGAGGGCGACCCCGCGCCATATCATACCGCGCCGCCTGCTCGCCGGACACAGTTTTCCACAGGCCCCGTTGCACGCGATTCTCCATTCAGGCCTGACTGGATCGACCTTGCTCACCCACGCGCTCGATCGCGAAGGCGTGGCGATGACGCTGAGCGAGCCGCCGATCCTGACCGACGCGGTGAGCTACCGGCTGAGCGGCGCGCCACGCGCACAGGCCGACGCGTTGCTCGACGACATCCTGTCCCTGCTGGCGCGTCCGTTCGGCCCGGGCGAAGCGGTGATCGTCAAGATGGGCAGCGTCGCCAATCTGCTCGGCGCCGATATCCTGGCGCGGCGCCCCGCGAGCAAGGCGCTGTGCCTGCACGCGCCGCTGCCGGTCTATCTGGCGTCGGTTGCGCGCAAGGGGCTCTGGGGGCGAATCTGGGGGCGCAAGCTGTTCGGAACTCTGCGCAGCGCGCGGATGACCGATCTCGGTTTCAACGAGGCCGAGATTTTCGAGCATACGGATCTGCAGATCGCGGCGGATGCATGGCTGATCCTCCACCGCGTGATGCATGCGGCGCTGGCGCGTTCCGGCGATCGCGCGGCGACGATCGACAGTGAGAGCCTGCTCACGACGCCCGACCGCGCGCTGACTGCCATCGCCCGGCATTTCGACCTGGCGCTCGATGTCGATGCGCTCGTCGCCGATCCGCTGTTCGGCCGCCATGCCAAGACCGGCGAAGCGTTCGACAGCGAACGCCGTGCGCGGGAATTGCGCGATGCACACGCCGCTTATGGCGAAGAGATCGACGTGGTCGTCACCTGGGCGCGTCAGGTCGCCGGCGCTTTGGGTATCACCTGGGACTTGCCAAGGCGCCTCGATCTCTGAACGCACGAAAAAGCCGCGCCCCTTGCAGGACGCGGCCTTCGTTTCGTCTCGCGACGAGATCAGGCGTGCTGTGGCACGCCCGAAGCGGCGGCGACTTCGGCAGCAAAGTCGCTGGCGTCCTTCTCGATGCCTTCGCCGAGCTGGAAGCGGACGTAATCGACCAGCTTGATCGACGCGCCGGCATCCTTCGCCGCCTTGGCGACGACGTCGGCGACGGGAGTCTTGCCGTCCATCACGAACAACTGCGACAGCAGCGCGTTCTCCTTGGCGAACTTCTTGATCGACCCTTCGACCATCTTGGCGACGATGTCGGCCGGCTTGCCCGATTCGCTCGCCTTCTCGGTCGCGATAGCACGCTCGCGCTCGATCACGTCCTGGTCGAGGCCGCTCTCATCGAGCGCCAGCGGGAAGGCGGCCGCGATATGCATCGCGATCTGCTTGCCCAACCCCTGCAGCACCTCGTTCGAGGCATCCGATTCGAGCGCGACGAGCACGCCGATCTTGCCGAGGCCCGGCGCCTGCTGGTTGTGGACATAGGCCACGACCGCGCCCTGCGGCACTTCGAGCCGCTTGGCGCGGCGCAGGTTCTGGTTCTCGCCGATCGTCGCGATGTTGTTGGTCAGCACTTCCTCGACGGTCTTGTCACCGAGCGAAGCCACCTTGATCGTGGCGATGTCGTCGCCCAGTTCGAGCGCGACCTGCGTCACGTCGCGGACGAAGCCCTGGAACTGGTCGTTCTTGGCGACGAAGTCGGTCTCCGAATTGACCTCGACCGCGGCGCCGCGCGTGCCCGAAACGGCGACGCCGACCAGACCCTCGGCCGCGGTGCGGCTCGACTTCTTGGCGGCGGCGGCGAGGCCCTTGGTGCGCAGCCAGTCCATCGCGGCATTCATGTCGCCGCCATTTTCCTTCAGCGCCTTCTGGCAATCCATCATGCCCGCGCCGCTGGTCGCGCGCAGTTCCTTGACCATCGCTCCGGTGATCTCGGCCATGTTCAGTTCCTTTTATTCAAATGTGGTTACGGGCGAGGTGGGGCGTTGTCGCCCTACCCCGCCCGCATGACGGTTCGGCGACGAGTTTTACGCGTCGATCTGGCGCTCGGCCTCGGCGGCCATCTCGGCCTGCTGGGCTTCGTCGGCGACGACCGGCTCGGCGTTCAGCGCTTCCTCGGCCGGCGGCTCATCCATCGCGCCGAGATCGGCGCCGCGGCTCGCCTGGGCCTGCTGGCCGCCACGGGTCGCGGCGATCGCGATCGCCTCGCAATACAGGCGGATCGCGCGGCTCGCGTCGTCATTGGCCGGCACCGGGAAGGCAATGCCGTCCGGCGAGACGTTCGAATCGAGGATCGCGACGACCGGGATGCCGAGCGTGTTGGCTTCCTTGATCGCCAGCTCTTCCTTGTTCGCGTCGATCACGAACATCACGTCGGGCACGCCGCCCATGTCGCGGATACCGCCGAGCGAGAGCTCGAGCTTGTCGCGCTCGCGGGTCAGCTGCAGCACTTCCTTCTTGGTCAGGCCGTGCGTGTCGCCCGAGAGCTGCTCCTCAAGCGCTTTCAGGCGCTTGATCGAGTTGGAGATCGTCTTCCAGTTGGTGAGCATGCCGCCCAGCCAGCGGTGGTTGACGAAATGCTGGCCCGACTTGCGCGCGGCGTCGGCGATCGGCTCCTGCGCCTGGCGCTTGGTGCCGACGAACAGCACCTTGCCGCCCGAAGCGACCGAGGCCGAGACGAACTCCAGAGCGCGGGCGAACAGCGGCACGGTCTGCGAGAGATCGATGATGTGGACGCCATTGCGATCACCGAACAGATACGGCTTCATCTTCGGGTTCCAGCGATGCGTCTGGTGGCCGAAATGCGCGCCCGTTTCGAGCAATTGCTGCATGGTGACGACAGGTGCCGCCATAGGGATAACTCCTCCGGTTGTTCCTCTGGGAAGCGTGTGATCCATGCCGCGAGCGGCCCGGACACCGGGTTATGATGCTTCCCATGCGGGGTTGAAGGCGCGCACTTAATCGCGCGCCGTCACAAAATCAAGCTTGACGAACGGAACATGAATGGAACATATCATGCCCACAACACGAAACTGGGAACGGATGCGGCACCAAGGGGGTTGCGGCGGAAAGCCCGGATGAATGGAGTTGGGCATGGTCGCACTTGTCGCTACGCTGGTTTTCGCTTTGGCGCTCGCCGCCTCGGTGATGGTGTTCCTCTCCACTCTCATTCCGGCATGGCCGCGGATCGTGATGCTGCTGCGCCACGGCGCGGATGCCGAGGTGCCGTTGCCGCCGCAGCCCGTGGTCAGCCGGCTCCGTCCGACGATACGACCGATTCCGGTTCGTTCCGTACAGCCGGCGTGGCGCGTAGCCGCCTGACCCGCCCATAGCCCGAGATGCTGAACGGCATCATCAGAAGATAGCCTGCACAGATGGCGCTCAGCGTCTCCCAGGTATATGTCACCAACGCGCCCGCGATCACGACGAACGCCGCGATCGCTTCGAAACGGATGGTGCGGCGCAATCGCAGCGAGGACCAGGAATAGGTCGCGACGCTCGACACCATCAGGACGGCCACGATCGCCACCCAGGGCGCGACGATATAGGGATAGCGCGCCCAGGCGTTGCCGCTCCAGAACCAGATATAGAGCGGCAGCATCGCCATCAGCGCGCCGACCGGCGCGGGGATACCGGTAAGGAAGCCCGCGGATTTGTGCGGCTGGTCGGTCTCATCGATCCGCGCATTGAATCGTGCAAGGCGCAGCGCGCAGAATACCGCGAAGATCAGCGCGCAGATCCAGCCGCCGCGCGGGAAATCGCGCAGCGACCAGAGATACAGGATCAGCGCGGGCGACACGCCGAACGAAATCGCATCGCTGAGCGAATCGAGTTCGGCTCCGAATCGGCTCTCGCCGTGGAGCAGCCGCGCGATGCGCCCGTCGAGCCCATCGAGCACGCCGGCAACCAGCACCATCGAAACGGCGAACTCCCACTGCTCGGCGATCGCGAACTTGATGCCGGTCAGGCCGGAACACAGCGCGAGCGCGGTCACGGCATTGGGCGCCACCGCGCGCAACGGCAGGCCCCGGGGGATACGCTGGCGCGGCGGTCGCATTGCCTACTGCGCGATCCCGGTCGCCGCGGCGCCGCCGACGCGACCGATCACCGTCTCGCCGGCTATGCTGCGCTGGCCGAGCGTGACCTGCGGCGCGCAATCGTCGGGCAGATAGACGTCGAGCCGGCTGCCGAAGCGGATCAGGCCGATGCGCTGCCCGGCTGCGACCATGTCGCCGACCTTGACGAAGCCGACGATCCGCCGCGCGACGAGCCCGGCAATCTGCGTGAACGCGACCTTGCGCCCGTCCCGCCCCTCGACGACGAAATGCTGGCGCTCGTTATCCTCGCTCGCCTTGTCGAGCTCGGCATTCACGAACTTGCCCGAGATATAGACGACCTGTTTCACGGTCCCCGCGATCGGAGTGCGATTGATGTGCACGTCGAATACCGACATGAAAATGGAGACGCGAACCAGCGGCGCGTCGCCCAGTTCGCCGACCAGCTCGCGCGGAATCGGCGAACGCTGGATCATCGTCACCAGCCCATCGGCCGGCGCGACCACCAGCCCTTCGCCTTGCGGCGTCACGCGCACCGGATCACGGAAGAACGCCGCGACCCAGGTGGTCACGCCCAGCATCGGCCAGAAGAACACGTGCGAGATCGCCCAGGTGAGCAGCAGGGTGATGCCGAGCGAAATCAGCGCGAACTTGCGCCCTTCGGGATGAACATCGGGGAACCGCCATTTGACGGTGCTGGTCGGATAGGGCGACGGGTCGAGCTGGTTCATGGCAGGTGGACTAGCCTTATAACGCACCCGGCACAACGCTCGGCGACGCGTAAAGAGCCTGCCGCAACCGGTTGATCGCCGCCCGCCTTGCTCCTAGACGCTGCCCGCAAACCTCCCAAGGATTGGAAAGGCGCACATGGCAAAGATCAAGGTGAAGACGCCCGTCGTGGAGATCGACGGCGACGAGATGACGCGGATCATCTGGGAATGGATCCGCGAGCGCCTGATCAAGCCGTATCTCGACATCGAGCTCGATTATTACGACCTCGGCATCGAGCATCGCGATGCGACGGACGACCAGGTGACGATCGACAGCGCGCACGCGACGCAGAAGTACGGCGTCGCGGTGAAGTGCGCGACGATCACCCCGGACGAGGCGCGCGTCGAGGAATTCCACCTCAAGAAGATGTGGAAATCGCCCAACGGCACGATCCGCAACATCCTGGGCGGCGTGATCTTCCGCGAGCCGATCGTGATCCGCAACGTGCCCCGCCTGATCCCGGGCTGGACGCACCCGATCGTCGTCGGCCGCCACGCGTTCGGCGACCAGTATCGCGCGACCGACTTCAAGGTGCCCGGCAAGGGCAAGCTGACCATGAAATGGGAAGGCGAGAACGGCGAGAGCCTCGATTTCGACGTGTTCGATTTCCCGGGCGCCGGCGTCGCTATGGGGATGTACAATCTCGACGAGTCGATCCGCGATTTCGCGCGCGCCAGCATGAATTATTCGCTGGGCCGCAAATGGCCGCTCTACCTCTCGACCAAGAACACCATCCTCAAGGCCTATGACGGCCGCTTCAAGGACATCTTCGCCGAGGTGTTCGAGAGCGAGTTCAAGGGCCAGTTCCAGGAAGCCGGCATCGTCTACGAGCATCGCCTGATCGACGACATGGTCGCCTCGGCGCTGAAGTGGAACGGCGAATTCGTCTGGGCCTGCAAGAATTACGACGGCGACGTGCAGTCGGACCAGGTCGCGCAGGGCTTCGGCTCGCTCGGCCTGATGACCTCGGTGCTGATGACGCCCGACGGCAAGACGGTCGAGGCCGAAGCGGCGCACGGCACCGTCACCCGCCATTATCGCATGCACCAGCAGGGCAAGGCGACCTCGACCAACCCGATCGCCTCGATCTTCGCCTGGAC
>Ga0153956_1001801_pt1 | contig 17620 bp, 15 predicted proteins | sample TSFL040MetaG_FD_104704 | JGI IMG/M metagenome (GOLD analysis project Ga0153956, IMG submission 104704) | Attine ant fungus gardens microbial communities from Florida, USA - TSFL040 MetaG | ecosystem: Host-associated > Fungi > Mycelium > Unclassified | place: USA: Florida, Wekiwa Springs...
AGAGGATGCGATCAGAGTGCAAACCTCTTCTTCTATCCATAAGCATCAAAAAGCTCATCTGAATAAGTACTTTAAAATGCTCTTATCCTCTATTCGGATCAAATGGGCAAAAGAACCAGGTCCGGAGCCCATTGCTTTAACTAAAGATCACCGTAGAAAACCAGAACCTGTTAAGCGAAAAGAACAACCATCAACTAAAGGATTGGTTAATAAACAGGCAACGCCTGTTTCTAAAAAAGAAACAACAACTAAAGCGATCCGTAAACAACTAGTGAACGTAGGGGCTTCTCTTCGATCTCAAGCTGTTCATGTGGGCAAAAAAGTTGAAAAAGGGATAGCACACTTAGCCCTAACGACAAAACAGGTGGTTCAAACAGTTGCAAAGCCTGCCTACCAAGTCTTTGTGAAAACAATGGCGGTTACAGAACAAGGAATAAAAAAAGGTGCAGAACTCTTCCAGAAAGTTTTTCTAAAGACAGTTATTGAACCTGCTCAATTTTTACGAGAAAAACTCACTCCGCCATTAGAAAAAATCACCCTCTTTATTGTTGAAAAAGGGCAACAAGTATTGGAAAAGGTTGTTCAAACTGTTGAAAAAACTGTGCTGCGACCTCTTGAAAAAGTTGTTTCTATTGCAGCAGAAAAGATAGAAGCTACATTTATTCGAGTAGAAAAAGAGTTTGCGAGAGTCACTGCTTTAGTCATTGCCCCTCTCAAAGAGGCGCTGGAAACAGTTCAAACGACTCTAACAAGAGTCTATGCACCCTTTAAAAAAGCAAAAAATAGACTGTTGAAGAAAGTGCCAGCTATTCCTAAACCAAATATATCGACAGCCTTTTTAGAAAGGGTTGCAAATATTGCGATAAGGCCTTTTAAAACTGTTCTTAATACCTTTATAGCTCTACCACTTGCAAAAACCCTTCAGACGATTGCAGAACCATTAAAACAAGGATTTCACTCTTTCACTCAGCACGGTGGAATGGCCTATGCTGTCTTCTCTCATTTTATACGAGTTATTGGGTCAAGTTTTGCAAAGCGGATTGAACGTTTATTGAAGCTAGGCATGAGGTTTTTTCTTTGGCTATTTAAACTGATCAGAAAAGCGATTGGTCAATTGATCCATTTCCTTCAGAAATTTCCAAAATATGTGGCAAAACAGGCTCGTAAAACCTATCTTGCCATTGGTCGCCTAACTCTCTTGATTGCATCAAGATTTAAGAGTTAGCTAGCTTTTTTTCAGCTTTGGTCCTTGCGCCGTATCTTCAATTTGAAAGCCTGCAGAATGGATGACAGCACGCAATCTATCGGCTTCTGCCCAATTTTTCTCTTTTCTAGCAACAAGCCGTTTATCAAAAGCTTCTTGCACATCTGCTGGAATAGAGATTTCTTGATTCCAAATAAAGATGCCAAAAAGTTCGTCCAATTCATGCAAAAACTGGAGCAACACATCTTTTCCACGATGCCCGATCATCCCCTCATCAATCATCTGATTAGCATGACGAACAAGGTCAAAAAGGGCAGCTAGCGCCGGAGAAATGTTCAAATCATCTGCAAGAGCTTGTTTGATTTTCTCTCTTGTTGTTGTCACAAGTCCATTCACATCGCCTTCTGTATTGCCTGGAACAACATCTTGCAAGCGTCCAACAAAGTCATCCAGTCTTTTTAAAGCATGACGAGAAGCTTCAAGCCCTTCCATGGTGAAGTTCAGTTGTGTTCTATAGTGAACTGAAAGGAGGAGATAGCGGATTTCACGCCCCTGGTAACCCTTATTAAGCAAATCTCTTAACGTGAAGAAGTTGCCCAATGATTTAGACATTTTTCGACCATCGACAATCAAGTGTTCAGAATGGAGCCACGTCTTCACAAATTTGCACCCGGTGCAAGCTTCAGACTGTGCGATTTCGTTTTCATGGTGTGGGAAAATATTGTCGACAGCTCCACAGTGGATATCCAATTTTGGACCCAAAAGCGAAGTGGCCATAGCAGAACACTCAATATGCCAACCAGGACGCCCTTTGCCCCAAGGACTTTCCCAATAGATTTTGCCATCTCTTTCTTCTTCGTAACCTTTCCATAAGACAAAGTCAGCGACACGTTCTTTGTCATATTCGTCATGGCTGACCCGCTCTGACCCCCCCTCTTTTAATTCATCGAGGTGTAGGTGTGAAAGAGCTCCGTATTGAGGAAATTTTTCGATCGAGAAGTAGACACTTCCATCATGTCCCTTGTAAGCAACCCCTTTCTCGATGAGCTGTTCGATCATTTTGATCATGTCAGGAATATAGTCGGTTGCCTTTGGACGATATTCAACGTCTTGGCAATTAAGAGTTTTTAAGTCTTCTAAAAAGGCATTTGTATAGGGAGTCGTATAAGCATCTAACGTCACATTGTCGCGAATAGCCCCTTTAATGGTCTTATCGTCAACATCGGTGATATTCATAGCTTGCTGCACGTCGTAACCGAAATATTGCAATGTTCTTCTTAAAAGGTCTTCAAAGACATAAGTGCGGAAATTACCAATATGAGCATAGTGATAAACTGTTGGTCCACAGGTGTATAGACGTACTATTTTATCTTCATGAGGGGTAAAAGGTTCTTTTGTTCTGGTTAACGTATTAAAAAAGGTGATCACTCGAGAAATTCCCCTTCTAGTTTTTTATAATCGACTTTTCCTGTACCTAAAATTGGAATCATTGGCAACTGATAAACCAATGAAAACCGCGCTAAGTTGCTGACGCCTGCTTTTCGCAAGACACCGTTGGCCTCATCTAACGTCATGGGTAATGTTGTGAATAAAACCAGCTTTGGACGTTCTGCTTCAATATCTTTTGCAGCAACAGCAAACATAGGTCCTTCATCATCACTCTCTTTTTTCGAGAATGTTTCTGTAAAGACATCCTCAAGACTTGCAAGGCTGATCATCTCTCCACCCACTTTTACAAATCGCTTTAGACGACCAACTAAAGTGAGATTTCCTGCTTCATCGAGATAACCTAAATCGCCTGTTTTATACCAAACTTTGTCTTGATGGATCAAAAATGGAGAAGAAGAGCCAGAAATAAGATAGCCAGAAAAAACATTGGGTCCTCTTGCCAAAACAAGTCCGACTCCGCCAAGAGGGACTTTTTCAAAAGTTTCAGGATGGACAATATCCAATTCCACTTTTTCTAAAGGTTGTCCTACCCCTTTTGCTTCTTGACCCGGACGATTAATGGTCAGGACTGGAGAACATTCTGTAATTCCATAACCTTCAATGACACTACCATTAAGACCCAATTTATTGGCCAATTCAAACAGTTCAGGAGGGGCTTTTTCAGCACCCGTGACTAAAAGACGCAATGTGCTGAGCTGATCTTTTTTGGCAGACTTTAAAATTCTCTTCAAAAAAGTTGGAGCACCGCACAAAAGAGTCCCATGGTAATTTTCTATCCCTTTCACAATCCGATGAGCTTCATTCGGATTTGGATAAAAAGAGCATTTCATCCCAAGAATGGGTGCGGCAAGAGAGGAAACCGTTAAGCCAAAAGAGTGAAATGGAGGCAAAATCCCTTGCATCACATCATCTTCAAAAAGATCTACCGAATTGTTCATCGATTCAATATTGCTCAAGATATTGTGATGAGAAAGAGGTACACCTTTTGGCAACCCTTCACTACCGCTTGTAAAAAGGACAACAGCTCGATCATCCCTTTTTACATCTTCCATTCCCCAACTTTTCAATAAAAATTTCGTCGGTAAAAAGGTGTTAAAATAGGCTTTAAGTTTCTTTCCTAAAGTTATCTCTCTTCGCAAATCTTCTAGCTGAATCAACTTGTCTGTTAGATCTCCCAAATTAACATTAGCAAGGCGGTCTAAAAAGCTCCAAGACGTCACAGCTGCTTTCATATCGGTCAACTGCATAACAGATTCAATATGACGTCTTCCAAGCGTCCAATTGATCATGATGGGGACTTTTTTGGCAGCACTGCAGGCTAAAAAACAGACCAAAGCACCTACACTGGCTGGTAATAAAATACCGATACTTTCCCCTGGCATTTTTGCAAATGCCTCTCGTAAAAGGGCGATGCGTGCTTTAAGCTCTCGATAAGTTAAAATTCCACTAGCATCATCAACAACACAAGCTCGATTAGGGTGTTCGCTGGATTTTCTTAAGAAGGCCTCGACAATCGTATTTCCGCCAGAAAATTTGGTCTTCTTAGAAGAAATTTTTTCGTTCCATTTATCTAAATTAAATGGAGGCTCATCATCAGGTACAGGGATCAGCTCTTTTACAGCAAAACCTAAGACATCCTTCACAGTACCCAGTTCCTCTCCAGATAAATCCATTACACCAAATGCTTCTTCTAGGAAAAGGGAGATCTCTGCTGTATCAAGTGAATCTAATCCAAGATCGGTAGCCAACTCCATTTCATCGCGAATGGCATTTTCAGGGATGTCTGCAAGTTCAGAGAGCTTGGCATAAATTTTCTGTCTTGCCGCTGGAGTCACTTGCTCGTGCGTTTTAGAAATAATCCGCTCTTTTCTTTCCTCTTCTTTCCAAATAGGCTCTTTTCCAAATCGGCTATAAGGCACTTCAACAAGAGGATCTGGCTCTTGGTTATACCACTTTTCTAAAGTTTGATTGATCTCTTGACGGCTTTTTTCATGAAAAAGTTCGTTTGGAGCAATTTCAAAGGTGATTTTGACTTTGCGACGTGGATTAAAAAAGATCAGATTTTTAATGGTAATCCAGATGCCGGCTTTTATAATTTCTCCACCATCAGGCGTTTTTGACGTATAAGCACGTGAGAACCGGCTTCCCCATAAGCCTACCGTTCGGACTAAGACTAAATCTGCATCTGGCACTTGTTGTAAAAGATGGTGAAAACCAGAAGCTCCTCCGATCTGCTCTTTTTCACTCCCCTTCACTCTTCCAGCTGGATAAAAGAGAAAAGATTCTCCTCTTTTCAATCCGTCGATAACTTCTTGAAGAGCCAGGTTCATCCGACGGACTTTATGGCTATTGCTTGCTGCAGCAAAATTTGGGATAGGAACAGCGTCAATTCTTTGCATTAAAAATTTGACACCCGGCAGCATGTACATGTATTCGACAATGACAGGTCTAATTTCAAATTTTTTAAAAGCTGCCAACATCACAACGACTGGGTCGATAAACGCTGCTGGATGATTAGGAAGAAAAAGCACACCTTTTCCCGACTTCCCGACTTTTTCCGAGACCTCCTCTAATCCAACAATTTCAATTTTATATCTTAAGGAAATGAGGAGCCTAAGCAACCATTCGATCAGGTGATTCAGTAGCAATTTCATAGTCGTTATATTATAATACTTCCCATTATGACGGCTATCTCTCCAACAGATCTCTTCAATCGGATGAAAACTGAAAATTTTTGTCTTATTGATGTCAGGGAACCTTCTGAACATCAAGAAGTACACATTGCAAATTGCGTACTTATTCCGCTTGCTTCTTTTAAGGAAAATCCAGGCCAAGTCCAACATGAAGGACGTGCTATTGTCTTTATTTGTCGCTCAGGAAGACGTTCTGAGGATGCAAGAAAGATTTTTGCATCTGTCTTTTCCGATTTAACAGCTTATAATCTTACTGGTGGCATCCTGGCTTGGGAAGCTGCTGGTCTTCCAGTGGTGAAAAAAAATGAATTGGACTAAAGAATCTCTCACAGAACTTTATAACCTTCCTTTGATGGAACTTGTTTACAGGGCAGCTACTGTCCATCGTCAACATTTTGATCCACTCGAAGTACAGAGATGTTCTCTCCTCTCTATTAAAACTGGGGGATGTCCAGAAAATTGCAGCTATTGCCCACAATCAGCTCATTACCAAACAGGTGTAAAAGCTGAAAAATTGATGGCAGTTGAAGATGTTCTTGGTGCTGCAAGATCTGCAAAAAAAGGGGGCGCTACCCGTTTTTGCATGGGGGCAGCTTGGAGAAAAGTGCGTGATAGCCAAGATTTTGAAAACGTTCTTGAGATGGTCAAGGGTGTCAATGAAATGGGGATGGAATGCTGCGTCACTTTAGGGATGTTAACAGAAGAACAAGCCCATAAGTTAAAAGAGGCCGGTCTTTATGCCTACAACCATAACCTCGATACAAGCAGAAACCATTACGCCAACATTATCACAACACGGACATACGATGATCGTTTAGACACATTGGATGTTGTCAGAAAGGCCGGTATTTCTGTCTGCTGTGGTGGTATTGTAGGGCTTGGTGAAACTGTTGAAGACAGAATCGATATGCTTTTAACCCTTTCAGAACTAGAAACACCTCCAGAATCTATTCCTATCAATGCCTTAGTTCCAACTAAAGGGACACCGCTTGAGCATCGGAAAAAGATCAACCCCTTTGAAATGGTTAGAATGATTGCAACAACACGCATTGCATTCCCTACATCAATGGTCAGATTGTCTGCAGGGAGACTTTCTTTGAGTGGTGCAGAACAAGCTCTTTGTTTCTTTGCTGGCGCCAATAGTATCTTTGTGGGTGAAAAACTGCTAACAAGTGCAAACCCAGACTTTGATGCCGATGCAGAATTGTTCAATATTCTTGGCCTTAAAGGAATGCCAGGCCAAGTAGAGCATGAACATCAAGATGACGAACAAGAGTGCTGCGAAGTCGAAGTTGGTGCTTGTTCAACATCTAGATCTAGCTGCTGCTGTTAGTTTAAAAGGACGAGGACAGTGAAGACGATGAGGACAATGGGGACATAGAGGACGAGGACAAAATGATAGTTTTTAAGCTCTCGTTCTCAAAACGCTTCGCGTAGATCAGGTCCTCAAGATCTTCATCGTCTTCGGTGTCCTCATCGTCCTCGTCCTCTTTACTGTCTTCCCTACCGCCCTCTTTTTATAAATGCTCTAACGCTCTTTCGAGGGCGTTAAAGACCTGGTCTAATTCTTGATCTGTAATATTGTAAGGTGGGGTGATAAATACAGCTTCGCCAAACGGACGAATCAAAACGCCCTCTTCTTCAACAAGCTCTCTATATCTTTTTCCAAGAGCGCTTCCGTACCCTTCGTCAGAATTCAAATCGAAAATAAAAAAGTCACCGAGACCCCTTGCTTTTCGAATTTTAGGGCTGGCCAAGATGTTTTTAGCCCGCTCCATCATCCGAGCATGGATAGTTTTATAAAGACCTTCTTGCAAAAGCTCTAATGAAGCCGTTGCAGCTACACATCCTAATGGATTGCCTGTATAAGAGTGGCCATGGAGAAAAGCTTTTCCTACATCGTCCGATAAAAATGCATTGTAGATCTGTTCTGTGGTTACGGTTACTGCAAGTGGCAAAAAACCACCTGTGATAGCTTTTGAGAGGCAGATAAAATCTGGCTTACAGTGGGTTTGATCAACGGCAAAAAGAGTTCCTGTTCTTCCAAAACCGGTCATCACCTCATCAAAAATGATCAAGGCTCCCCATTTTCTGGCGATTTTTTCAACTGCATCAAAAAACTGAGGTCTTGCTTGCCTTAAGCCTCCAAGCCCTTGCAAAAGAGGTTCAATCACAACAGCAGCAATTTCGTCCCCTCTATCTTGAAAAATCTTTTCAAAGGCCACTAATGCTTTTTTTTCGGTCTCTTCTACTTTCTCATCGCCCCAGTATGTTGCAGGATAAGGCGTACGTAGCACCTCAAAAAGAAGTGGCTCAAAAGGGGCTCTTACAACTGCCATCGTGCTAATAGCTGCTGCACCTAATGTATCTCCGTGATACCCAGATTCAAAAACAACAAAGGTTTTTCGCGGTTTGCCAAGGTTCCAAAACATCTGAAACGCCATTTTAAGGGCTGCCTCTACAGAAGTGGCTCCATTGTCTGAAAAAAAGAAACGATTCAGATGTTTTGGTAAATGGGGTTGTAACTTTTCCACATATTCTTCAGCCGGATCATGTGAAAACCCTGCAAACATCACATGTTCAAGTTTCAACGCCTGCTTATAAATAGCTTCAGCAATTTTAGGATGACCATGACCATGAAGATTCACCCACCAGCTAGAGGTAGCGTCAATCAATTGTCTTCCATCATCTAGTGTCAACCAAACCCCCTTCCCAGAGGTTACTTTTTTTGGTTCACTAGAGGTTTTAATCTGTGTCCAGGGGTGCCATATCTTAGATCCGTGCGAAATCATCGATCGGTTCTACCTCCCCTAAAATTTTAACTCGGCCAAAATGTGCGATAGCTTCTTTGTTTGAACTATTTTTTGGACCGTTGATCACAGCACCCAAAATAGGGATATCTCTTGCTCTTAAGGCTTCAAGTGCAAGCAACGTATGATTAATGGTACCTAAAGTAGAGCGGGTCACAAGAACAACAGGCAAATCCCAAAATTTTAAAAGATCGATAAAAAGGGAGTGTTCCGTTAAGGGTGTCATGACTCCACCCACCCCTTCAATGATGAGAGGCTCTTTTTCTACAGGAGGGATTAACAATTGATCAAAAGCAATCGTCTGCTTTTCTTGCCGCGCAGCAAGGTGGGGTGATGCGGCTAATTCAAAAAGATAAGATTCTTTCCAAACTTGTTGAGAGGCAAGTTTTCCTTCATTCAGAGCAAATTCCCGATCTGTTGAAGGGAGGCGTCCGGCTTGTATCGGTTTCCAGTAGGTACCGTTTAAATGCTTAGTCAACAATGTAGAAACAACTGTTTTACCAACACCGGTATCGGTGCCGGTTACAACAAAACGTTTAGGAAATTGGGCTATTGGGTGCCAACTAAACATGCAAGACCTCTAAATAAGCGACTCTGATTTTGGTATGGAAAGGTTTGTCTTCTTTCGACAGCTGTTTTAAAAATGAAATAGGCATTCTTTTATTGCCTAAAGAGATATTAGCACCCAATTTCTTAAACCACACCAAAAAGGCCCAAGGAGATGCAAAATCAAGAGGAATTTCCTCTATAACTAATTGACCACCAAGTTTTTGTAGATCAAGGTCATTTGGTAAGTGGTTTAATGTCATTTCGATGCCATGCTCTTTTGCAAAAATTTCCCATTCTAAAAATGAGGGGGCAATAGGCAGTGCAACCACCACTTTTTGACAAATGTTTGCCCATTTTTGCAGGGTAGAAATAGGGTCAGAAAACCATTGTAATGCAAAAGAAGAGGCAATCATGGAGACACTTGGAAAAGCAAGAGCTTCACCATCTCCAAGGATAAACTCTAACCGTTCATCTGACGGCAAACTCATGCCCATTTGCAAAGAGATGTCGTTGGCAAAAAGTTTTTCTGGATGATGAGCTAACAGCTCTTCTGTTAAAAAGCCTGTTCCACACCCAACTTCAAGCCATTGACCTTGAGGAAACGGGGAAAATTTTTGGCATAACGTTTTTGCAACTTGTTGCTGCAAGCTGCCATAAAACTTGTATGTGTCTACTGCTCTTCCGAAAGCCCGAGCGACGTTTGCTTTTCTTTCCATTTCTCTAATGTGGCCATGTGACTTCCCTCTACCCAAATCACCTCTGCATGAGGTAGAGCCGATTGAAGTTCTGCTCCTCGATCTTTCAAGACAATCTTATCTTTTTTTGCGAACCACAAAGTGATTTTTGGAATTTGAAGGAGCTTTTTAACATCGAGCCCTTTTTGCATTTGATCGAGATCTGCAAGCAAAAGATCGACATTGATATGACCTGTCAGCCAAGGTGCTTCGCCATTATAGCCTGCTTCGGAGTAAAAATCGCCCAATAGCTCTACAGGATCTTCTTGTAAGTATTTTTTAAGAAGCTTCATTTTCATCTCTTCCATGAAGCCAACACCAAGTCTTAAAAACCCAGATAGAATGACCAGCTCTTCGCATTCACTTAGATCTGCCCAGTGAAGACCAAAAGAATGAGTTACAACTTTTTTTGAAGCGGTCACCAAATCTGGCTGACCAAAGTATCCGCGACTTACTGAAGGGAAAGGAGAGAACATTTCAGGCAATGAAGCCCAACCATGGAAACAAAGCATGGCGGACATTATAAAGAAAATAAGATTAAAATATTCCCTTTTCTTCCATCTCTAAGCTATTCGGACAAGATTTCATTTTTTATACACAACCAATTTGAGGAATGGTTGTTTTTAATAAGTTATAAACAAACAGATTTCTTATCAGTGGTGATACGAAAAAAAATACAACCTTAGTTTAAGGAAAGATCTTCTGGGATCATCGAGATAGTGGCATATTTGCCACCCATTTGACGGAGTAATGTTTGCCACAGTTTTTCGGCAGGTATTCCAAAAATGGTCTCTTTTGAAGCCTGGTGTAAAAACCAATGGCCATCCAAAAACTCGCGCTCTAGCTGACCTGCTCCCCATCCTGCATAACCAAAGCAAAGGTAAATATCGGGACCATGCTCATCTAACACAGCGTCTTGTAAAAAGTTTAGGTCGCCCCCTAAAAAAACACCTGGGCAAACTTCTAAGGTTTGTTGCGGAATGCCTTCAGATGTATGCAAAAGCATCATCTGATTCGTTTGAACCGGACCACCTTGTCGCACTTTAACTTTTGAATTTGCCATTTCATGGATATTGACAACCTCTTCAGGAAGTTGGATATCAAGTGCTTTGTTGATGACAAGACCAAACGAACCTGTTGGGTTATGTTCACAAACAAGAACAACACTTCTAAAAAAGAGGCCAGAATCAATTTCTGGAGTCGAAATAAGGAAAGCACCCTTTTCTAGATGGGAATATGGCAAATTTTGCACTAGTTACATTCTCCTCGGCATTCTTGCAGTTGGATGTTGTAATTTTTCAGGTGTTCATCAAGCCCCTCGACACGTCTCATGAGGTCTCTCAATAAGCAATCAAACTCAACAGGGTTAAAATCGCACTCATCAAGTACAGACTCAATACGGGCTAATGCAGTTGCAACTGTGTTGACCTCTTCGTTGAAGAAGTTTTTAAACGAAGCCGCATCGCAAAGATCTGCCATCAAGTTGGCACGTCTTGCACGTAAGCGTTGCCACTTTTTATCGTTTTGATACAAAAGGCCGAAGTGAGAAACATCATCGACAACAGTTTCCAACTTGCTGATAACCGCTTTAGCATTTAAGAACAGATCGTCTCTTACCAATAAACGTCCAACAGACCCTTCCCCTTTTTGCACCTTTACCATCACATGGTTGAGGATGTCAGAAAGATTGGAAATATTTTCAGCCGCTTTTGCTACATCTTCACCCGTGATTTTCAAGTTCTCTGTGAAGTTGTGCAGATTTTCGATCGACTCTTCGATCATTTCAGGTTGATCTAAAGCACTTGCTAAAGATTCAAAATGTTCAACCCCAGAAGCTAGATTTTCCCAAAATTTATTGTCGTCTAGTTTTTCTAAAGCATCAGAAACTTTATTGATGACAGCTTGTGCTGTGTTTGAAACACGGCCGATTTGATCGACAGCATCTTCTACAGAGCCGGTAGGTGCAGCAAATAAGATATCATCTGGTGTGGCCCTTTCTAAAACTTGCCCTTCTCTTGGCGCCACAGGGGTGATTTCAATCGATTTTTCCCCTAAAAGACCGCTTGTTTTAACAGAAAAGCGGTCTGATTTATAAACATCCAAATGACTATCTACTTTGAGTACGACATCGTAGATATAGACACGGCCATCATGCGTGTGCTCTCTTGCGTCATGAACTTCTCTAATTTCATGCACAATACCGACAGGTTGCCCTGCAAAGGTCACACGTGTACCGTCATTGACCTTATCAAGGCTCATGAAACGGACATTTAAAGTGAGACCTTCATCCCCTACGGATGGCTTTAACCAGAGGATTACTCCAGCAAGTATAGCAAATGTCATCAGAACAAAAAGTCCGATGGAAAAATTTTTTGTAGAGCCCTGCATGTCTTATCAGTTTCTATCGAGTTAATATGTCTTGTGTCAAGATCGCTTCATCAAAGAAAGCGCGTACTAAAGGCTCTTTTGACTCTAAGAAGCATTTTTTGTCACCAACTAAAAGAATCTTACCGTCATGATGGAAAGCAAAACGGTCGCCAATAGAGAGGGCAGATTTAATATCGTGTGTTACCACAATACTGGTTGCCTTTAACTTTTCTTGAATGGTATTGATCAATTGGTTGATTTGACTTGCTGTTACAGGATCGAGCCCAGTTGTTGGTTCATCATAAAGGAGAATCTGAGGACGGTAAAGGATTAATCGAGCCAATGCAGCCCTTTTTCTCATTCCACCAGAAAGCTCTGAAGGCATTTTTTCCTGTGTCCCTTGAAGACCTACTAGGTTAAGAGCCTCCTCAACACGTTCATGGTAGGATTCTCCCATCACCCATTCTCCAGTAGATGGATCTGGATGTTCTGTGAGATAAAACCCTGCATTCCTTCCTACATTCATCGAATCAAAAAGGGCGGCCCCCTGAAAAAGCATCCCCATATTTCTGGTAAGGCGATCTTTCATAGGTCCAGAAGAATGGATGATGTCTTGCCCTTCTACAGTGATAGAACCTTTATCTGGTGTTTCGATCCCTAAAATTTGACGGAGAAGAACACTTTTTCCAACACCTGAACGGCCCAAGATAACAAGTGTTTCCCCTTTATGGATTTTTAAACTAAGCCCTTTTAACACTTGCAAAGAGCCATATGATTTCCAAAGATCTTGGATGTCAATCAACACCTCTTTTTCGCTAGAACCAGGCATTTAAAACCTCTTTCATATAACTATAAGATGAGTTTAGACCGACAGTCAGTAGAAAATTGACCACCAAAATAAAGCAATAACAGACCACAACACTGTGAGTTGTAGAACGACCAACGCCTGCTGCTCCCCCTCTTGTTTTTAATCCTTGGTAACAAGAGACCGTCACAATGATGATTCCGAAGACAAGAGCCTTTGTCATCATCATGATAAAGTCGAATGCATGGATGTTAATAGGTAATGGATCGAAAAAGACATTCGGTGCCATTCCGTAAATATGGACAGCTACCATGTAGCCCCCAATCACCCCTGTTAAAGCACTAAAAACAGTCAAAAGGGGCAACATCACAATACCGGCAATGATGCGAGGCGCTAAAAGATATCGGAGTGGATTGACAGACATTGAATTGAGAGCATCTAATTGCTCTGTTACTTTCATTGTGCCAATTTCTGCACACATGGCAGATCCTACACGCCCAGTCACCATGAAAGCCGTTAAAATAGGTCCTAATTCGACCATCATGGCTTTTGTCACCATCAAGCCTGTAACTGCGGCAAGACCTTTATCATTCAACTGAAAAAACGATTGAGCGGCTAATACCATCCCTGTTGAAAAACCGGTAATCGCAACAACAGGCAAAGAACCAACGCCGACGTTAAAAAACTGATCACGCAGCAAGTTCCAACTTGGGAGCTTTTTAAAAGAAACTGCTATCACATTTGCGACCAGGCGAACGTACTCTCCTACAGCAGAAATGGTATTATACAATTTATCAGGCATGGACCGGATGATAGGGAGTTGAATCAACTGAAGTCAATATTCTCATTCAAAAGAAGTTTGATCAAGGAGTTTTAAGAGATCGGATTCTGTTAAAATGGACACACCAAAGCGGGTAGCCTTTTCAAGTTTTGAACCTGGAGACTCTCCTACAACTAAAAAATTTGTCTTTTTAGAAAGAGTGTCTGATACCTTTGCCCCTCGAGATTGTAAAAGAGTAGCCATTTTTTCCCGCGAGGCAGAAAGAGTGCCGGTTAAAACAAATGTTTTTCCTGCAAAGTTTGGATCTTCTACGACAGCTGCCTGTGTAAACTCTAGACCCGCTTGCAACATTCTTTCGATCTCTTTTTGATGAGTAGGACTTGCAAAGTAGGCAGTTAAAGCATCGGCAACTTTATCCCCAATGCCCTCTACAGTTAAAAACGCCTCTTTATTCAAGCCAAAAAGGTCTTTAATATCGCGCCATTTTGTGCTGATCGCATCAGCAGTCCCAATGCCAACATGGCGAATGCCAAGTGAGTGTAATAGCCTTGCAAACGATACTTTTTTAGCGGATTCAATACCCTTCAACAAGTTTTGAACAGATTTTTCTTTGAACCCTTCCACTTGTGCGGCTTGTTCGGCGGTCAGATAGAAAAGATCGGCAGGTTCTCTGACAAAACCTAATCCCATCAGCTTCTCCATCACCTTTTCGCCAAGCCCTTCAATATCCATCCCTTGCTTGCTAGCAAAAAAAACAAGTCGTCTAAAGCGTTGTTCAGGACATCCTTCGCTATTGGGACAACGGATAGCCACCTCGTCAGGATGTTCTTCAATAGGTGTGCCACATGAAGGACAATGTGTTGGAGGAGCCCATGGCTTGTTTCGATATTCTTGAGGAAGTGTAGCGACCACTTTTGGGATGACGTCGCCCCCCTTTTCGATGATCACCTCATCCCCGAGCCGAACATCAAGCCGTTGCACTTCGTCTTTGTTATGCAGAGTAGCTCTTGAAATTGTGCTACCAGCAAGATGTGTGGGTGTTAATTCTGCAACAGGTGTTAAAACACCTGTACGACCTACTTGAATAACAATGGCAAGAACTCTTGCTTTAGCCTGTTCTGCCTGAAATTTATAGGCAACAGCCCATCTTGGGTTTTTTCCTGCAGCCCCTAATTCTTCTTGCGCTTTTAAGGAATTGACTTTGATGACAACTCCATCAATTTCAAAGGGAAGAGTTGCTCTTGCTTGTTGAACTTCGTCAATAAAAGCAAATAGATCGTCAATGTTATCGACTGTTTTGATCATTGGCAGAGTCGGAAAGCCCGCTTTTTTTAACCAATGGTGGATCTCTTCTTGAGTTTTGCAAGGGACTAAAGCTGTATAGAAAACGACCCTTAAGCCTCTTTTTGCCACTTCTTTAGGGTCTAATAATTTCAAAGAACCGGAAGCTGCATTCCGTGGATTAGCCCAAAGGGCCTCTTCGTGCTTTTTTCTCTCTTCGTTTAGCCGATCAAAAGCCGCAAGAGGCATATAGACCTCTCCCCTCACCTCGATAACATCTGGAACATCTCCTTCCAATCGTAACGGAAGGTTTTCAACTGTACGGAGGTTGTTGGTGATCTCATCCCCCATTTTTCCATCGCCACGTGTGGCTCCAAGAGCATACTTCCCTTTTTCATATCGGGCTGCAAAGGCGATGCCGTCCATCTTGAGCTCAAGACAAAACGACAGCTTAACATCTCCCAATCCCTTTTTCACTCGATCGATAAAAGCGATAACCTCTTCTTTTGAGTAGGTATTTTGTAGAGACAACATGGGCTTTGTGTGCTGGACAACTGGAAAGTTGCCAACTAATGCCTCCATCACTCTTTGTGTAGGTGATTCGGCAGAGATCCAATCGGGGTGTTCTTTTTCTATCGCTTCAAGTTTTTTTAAGAGAAAATCAAACTCTTGGTCTGAAATCTCAGGGCGATTGTCTATGTAATAGAGGCGGTTATGCCGCCAGATCTCTTCTAGCAGCCGATCGTAATCATCTTTGGAAGACATAAGGGAAAATTATACGGTTCAACGCACAATTTTCCCACGAAAACCTAATTCAAGAATTTATTAGACTTTTTCAGAAGCACGTCTACGGCGTCCGCGACGGCGTTTAGTGGAAAAGCCCTTTTCTGGTTTTGGTTGAGGCTCCATTCCTGGAATAGAATGTTGCTCAATCTCCTTCCCTAATAACTTATAAATTCTTTCAAGCTTGCGCTCTTCTTTATACGTTGAAAAAGTGATGGCAATCCCTTTTGCCCCTGCACGGCCAGTTCTACCGATACGATGGACAAAATTTTCAGATTCAAACGGGAGATCAAAATTGATGACGTGTGTGATGCCGGGAACGTCGATACCTCTTGCCGCCACGTCTGTTGCGATCAAGAATTGGATATCTGCATATCTCAGTTTATTGATCGTACGTGTTCTATCTCTTTGGCTCATCTCTCCATGCAAAGCAGCTACTAAATAGCCATTATCTGAAAGATAATCAGCAAGATCATCTGTAAGGCTTTTTGTAGAGGTAAAGATGATAGACTGGTAGATGTCGTTGTTTTCTAAGATGTGATCGAGCAACTTGATTTTGTGATCAATATTATCGACGTAATAGAGCTTCTGCTCAATGTTGCTTTGAACTGTCAAATCTGGCTCAACAGTGACTTCAACAGGGTCTTTTTGCAACTTCTTTGAGATAGGAATGATCTTTTTGTCGATTGTTGCTGAAAATAGCAATGTCTGTCTTGGACCTTTGCAAGCATCAGCAATTTTTTGAACATCTTCTGCAAAACCCATGTCTAACATTCTATCGGCTTCGTCGAGAATCAACATTTTGACGCCTGATAGATCGATCAATCCGTTTTGCATGTGGTCCATTAAACGGCCAGGAGTTGCGACTAAGATTTCATAACGATTTGATAGAGCCCGTCTTTGTACTGGATAAGGTACGCCGCCGTAAATGCAGACTGCTCTTGACAGAGGTAAATATTGGGTGAAGATATCGGCTTCTTTAGCTACTTGCATAGCCAGTTCCCGTGTAGGAACAAGAACTAAAATATGAGGACCGTCACTTTCACTTTCGAAGGAGGGTTGAGTGATCAAATGTAAAGATGGCAACAAAAAGGCAGCCGTTTTTCCTGTCCCTGTTTGGGCCGATGCCAAAATGTCGTTTCCTTCCAAGATTTTTGGAATGGCAAGTTCTTGGATTTTAGTCGGGTTTTTATAGCCGATCTCATCAAGAAGCTTTAATAATTTTTCGCTGAAAGGAAATTGATTAAAAGTAGACAAACGGTAGTCCTTTTGGGGGTGAAAAGCTGATGTAGTTTTAAGAGAGAACAAATTTCCTTCTTAAAACGGGCCTTTCACAAGGCAAGACTAGAAGACGAAACGCTCTTTTATACCCAAAAGTTTAAAGGGTTGTCCGATTGAAATCAAGATTTGATATTTGCCCCTAAGAACCTGCTTTTACAACCGCGTTTTCAAAAAATTTTCTATAATTACGCGAGTTTGCCTCTTTTACAACTATCCTTCTACCTTCAAGAACCAAGCATTGTGTCAATGTAAGAAAATATTTTTTATGTCCCATATGAATTTCTAGAACATTTCCTTTTCGGTTTTTATCTCCCACTATCCATTGAGCTAAGAATGGAAAAGGCTTAACAAAACTCCTAATCACTAAAGGTATTTTATGCACAGTCATCCCTATCAATTTTGCATCTAAAGTTATTGTCTGACCTTCAATATCTATCTTAGCTCCAGGATCTAGAGCTCTAATATATCTAGTTTTATTATCTGTTTTAGGTCCAATGTACAAAGTTGGTATTTTTAGAGAATTTTCAAATTGAGGAGTACAAAGTGCGCTTACTTGAGAAGGAGTTAATTGAATTGTATGAATTCTCTTTAACCGACCTCCGATATTTTGCTTGATTTCAAGAAAATAAGTTGAAACATCTATTGGAGAAACACTGCTCATTTCTAATACCTTTTCGTTCAGGTATATCTGAAAAGCAGAAATATTCAAAGAGATCTAAGCTACAGCCTTGTTGCTCAATTGAATTTTCAATATTGAACCACAGAGATCGCAGAGAATTTCAAAAAATTAGGCTTTAGCTACTTTATGAAGTCCTTTTATGTTTTTTATTTCTCTCTGTGCCCTCTGTGTTCTCTGTGGTAGATCTTCTAAATAAGAAGTTTA
>Ga0153956_1001802_pt1 | contig 17618 bp, 18 predicted proteins | sample TSFL040MetaG_FD_104704 | JGI IMG/M metagenome (GOLD analysis project Ga0153956, IMG submission 104704) | Attine ant fungus gardens microbial communities from Florida, USA - TSFL040 MetaG | ecosystem: Host-associated > Fungi > Mycelium > Unclassified | place: USA: Florida, Wekiwa Springs...
CCAAAAGGTAAAAAATGAAAAATATTCGTAACGCTTTCGGGTTCGCGATCGCTCTGGCGATCTTGGCTTTGGGCTCGCTTGGATGCAGCATGCTTAAGGCTGCGGCCGGTAATAACACTGTAAGCAATGTAAATATCGGCCCCTCGCCAACGCCGGTGCCCAGTGCAAGTGTTGCTCCGACCTCTGATAATGCGGCAGCCGCGTTTCACGATCAAAAGAACCTTTTAGCATTTGCCTCGGGTACACGCTTTGTTAACGACCCACACGAATATTACAAAGGAGCAAGCAATTGGACAGCACTCGCCATGATCGACGAACTCGTCGAACACGGATGGGCTAAACGCATTACCGACGGCGGCGTCGGAGAAACGATGGTCCTCGAAATGTCCGAACGTGCGACGCTCAAAAATTTTGTCATTGACACAGATCAGACGGAAAATAACTCGTCAGCAAAAAATTTCACTATCGAGATCTCAGATACTTCGGCGACTGACGGTTTTACAAAGGTTGTCGATGGCCAACTCAAAGACCACCTCGACGGCCAGGTCTTTAAGGTTTCGAGCGAGGTTCCCGGCCGTTGGGTACGCCTCACGATCAAGGACAATTACGGCTCCGATCAATACACGGAGATCATGGAGCTGCGCGGCTATGGCGATCAGCTGACCAACAGCGTACTCGACAACGTCAGCGGTACATACAAGATGGAGCAATACGGCAATATGCACATCAAACAGGACGGGACAAGTGTCATCGGCTGTTACGAATATAACTCCGGCATCATCGAGGGCGGCGTCGAGGGCAAGGTAATGCGTCTCACATGGACCGAGGGTGATGATAAGAAACACGGCGGCCCGGCACTGATGATCTTCAGCTCGGACGGCAAAACTATGCACGGTGCATGGGGCAACAGCGAGAGCAAAGGGTACACGGATGTTTGGAATGGTCAAAAGATCTCGAATGATGTCGGGACCTGTCCGCAATTGCCGCAGCTCGGCAAAGTAAATGCCGCTAAGGAAACGATCGGCTCCGAACTCAAAGAAAAAGGCCGTGCCGCAGTGTACGGTATCAATTTCGATTTTAATTCGGACACGATCCGCAATGAATCGCGTTCGACACTCGACCAGATCGTCGCTCTCTTAAAAGAGAATAAAGATTGGAAGATGCTGATCGAGGGACACACCGACAATATCGGCGGAGCTGATTATAACAAGACTCTTTCCGAAAAACGCGCTGCTTCTGTTAAGGCATATCTCGTTGCCGCCGGCATTGACGAGTCTCGTCTAAGTTCCGCCGGCCTCGGCCTCACAAACCCGATCGCCCCAAATGACACCGAATTCGGCCGCGCCCAAAACCGCCGCGTCGAACTCGTAAAACAATAGCAACGTTTCCCCGATCGCAGAAGCCCGAACGCGGTAAGGGCTAACGGAGAATGAGAGCAAGCATAGCCGTCAAATACAAGGTGATCGATATAGATCAAGTCAGATAATATTGATCTAAACTTCTTTAAGTTCGACTATATCTTTGAGCAATTCGGTCAACACCGCGTCGATGTCTCCTTAATTACGGACAGAACGGTATCTGAACCGCTGCGCTGCTAAACAGTTTGAACGGCATACAATATGCTCTTTCCTTATTTCCGGCGGCAGTTTCAAACGTCATTTTTGTGCGTTTTGTATTCTTGGCTTCGTCATCCGCTTTAAAGTTCGGCGTCGGAGCTATCGGCGGATGATACGGTTTATATACTCTCGCATAGCTTGTCGTCGGCTTCACCGTTCCGTCGGCGGCGTAATCGTAGAGCCATATCTCAGGCGGTGAATCTCGTTTAGGAGTATTTGCAAAGACGACCTCGCGGGCACGGCGACTGTCAGGTGCGGTATTCTCAAGCGAGACGTTTGCCAGCGCCGGCAGCAAATAATTTGACGGCGTACTGTAATCTGTCTTTGAGTTTTCTTTCAGCGTCGCCCATTTTTCGACCAATTCATTTGACTCGATACCGGCTGACGGATTTACGTCACAGAGCAGGTTTAGAACCCTTTTGACATCGTCAAGATCGGCCTTTGTCATTTGGCGGCTGAGATCGATCATTTCCGGAGATCTGACCTCGGCCAGAGCATTATTCCCCATTCGCAATTTAAAGGCGATCATATAACGAAGCGTTATCATCGCCATCTCAAGAGCTTTAGCACGGTCGCTAGACATATGATCGACGCGGCGATAGCCCGCATGACCAAAGAACGATTCAAAGTTGCGATGCGAATAAGTGTCCTGCAGATAGTGAAGGAACATTCCCGGATTTTCGCCTTTCTCAATGACGGCCTTCCAAAATTCTGCCTGACGTTTTGCGACGATCTTATGATCGGCGGCGATCACGGACGGATCTGTATCGACCTGCGGATCCCACCAATATATCGGCGAACGCTTTGTTATTTCGTTGACATCCTTTTTTGAAGCAAGAGCATGAAAATTTGACCGAACCATACTAAATGTCGCTTTGAACCGATACGCCTGCATCAGCGTGTCGAGTTTTGGTGTGACCGGTTCGGTATCTTCGTCAAAATCGACGCTCACATCGGCGCTCGCTATCTGTTCAGCCTGAAACGGCGTAAATCCGGCCTTTACGGCAAGATAATAAGTAAACCAATAATGTGTATCGTTATCGTATGCTCGGGTCACTATCGGACAGATCAAGACGATAATTATCACCGAATATAAAGTTGTGCGGAACATCGATGAACAGCGAAAGAGGTTAATGAGGTGTCTCGCTTCGGATCGCATATATTTTTTTGGTTACCGCCCCAATATACTCGTTTTTTGACAAAATACAATAGCATTTGCAGCCTTTAAAGCTTTTATAGGCTATCAGGCTACATACTTTGTCCTAACCCAACGACGGGCTAAACTATTATTTATGGAAAAACGAAAACTTGGTAACACCACAGTCGATGTCTCGCCGATCGTGCTTGGCGGCAATGTATTCGGCTGGACTATCGACGAAGAACAGTCGTTCAAAATACTGGATGATTTTGTCGAACGTGGATTTGTGACGATCGATACCGCAGATGTCTATTCACGATGGGCTCCCGGCAATAATGGCGGCGAGAGCGAGGTCATTATCGGTAAATGGATGAGGTCGCGAGGTCATCGATCTCAAATCAATATCGTCACAAAGGTCGGTATGGACGTTGGCCAGGGCGGCATCGATCTCTCTGAGAAACACATTCTCGACGCATGCGACAATTCGCTTCGCAGGCTGCAGATCGATACTATCGACATTTACCTCACGCACAAAGATGATGATAGAACTCCGGTTGAGGAAACTCTCGGAGCATACCAAAAATTGATCGAGGCCGGTAAAGTGCGTTTTATCGGAGCGTCGAACCTGTCACCGGAGCGTTTGCAGGCATCGCTCGATGCTTCGCGAAAACACGGACTGCCGCGTTATGATGTATTTCAGCCCGAATATAACCTTTATGATCGCGAAGGTTTTGAGACGACTACAGCATCTATATGTCGTGACAACAATATCGGCGTTATCACTTACTATGCCCTTGCAAGCGGTTTTTTGTCAGGAAAATATCGCAGCAGCGACGACCTAGGTCAGAGTGTCAGAGGCAAAGGCGTCGAAAAGTATCTCAACGATCGCGGCAGCCGAATATTAAAGGTTCTCGATGAGATCTCATCGGCTCATAATGTTTCGCTGTCAGCCGTTGCGCTTTCATGGCAGTTAAATTCCCCGCTCGTGACCGCACCGATCGCGAGTGCCACAAAACTCACCCATCTCGAAGCCTTTACCCAAGCTGTCGAACTAAAACTATCACAGGACGAACTTAACCGTCTTGAAGATGCAAGTAAATAAATAACTGTCTGAAAAGCTGCCAAAGGTAAAATAAATACAGCAATTAACTTCGATATACCTCGCAATTTATTTCCGCGACCAAAAAATAAGAATGCGGCCCGATATGAGCCGCATTCTCGATGGTCGGATATGTTATTACTTCAGGTAAATGCCCTGATCTATAACATATTCTGCTAGAAAGTTTTAAAGGGTCTTTACGCTTCGGTCCAGCTTAATAATTCCGTACGCGCTTGTACACTCTTTTCTTTTTCTTGATCTTATAGGTGTATAACGCACCTGCACCGGCCCCAGCACCGGCACCGATCAGCATTCCCTTTCGTCCGCCGATTATGCCGCCCAGAACTGCTCCGCCGGCGGCACCGGCCGCCGTGTTAATAACATTGCGATGCCGTCGGTAATAGCTGGGTTTTGATGTCCGAACCCAATGTACGCGGCCGTTTCGTACGACCTTACGATAATAAGTATGTTTTTGTGCTTGTGCCTCCGATGGTGCGGCGACAAAGATCACCCCCGCCACTAACGCCATCATCATAAGCAAAACGGTCAGCTTTTTCATATATGCTTTTTCGATCTCCTCTATTCGTGATGTGTCCCTGATCCAAGATCCGGATCAGTTAACATTGTAATTTCTTACCGCATCTTTCACTAATTTGATACTTGTCTGACCAGACTCCGTTGTCCTTAAACTTTCATCTTTGTTTAAACTATATCTTTCTCAACCCGCCTCAAGTCTTTGTTATAAGCGTTGAAAAAGATTGGCTTTATCACAGTACATAAGTGGTAAATATCAAAATGAATCTCATAGACCCGTAAAGTTTAGCGGCATAAATCAAGTATTCACAATTATTTATCGGCATCTATCGTCATCAGCCTCTTTGCCATCGATGATCTGACAATGCCTTTCAAGATTTTCTCAACTAAACACGCGTACTATTCAAACTGTTGCCGCATAAAGGCGATCTTGACGGTCATACCTGATTGATCCTCACCCTTAATGCAGCAATATAAACCGATCCCTTTGGAGTTAAAAAAAGGTATGACTGACCATTATTCATCCCGGCCCTATCAGCTCTATTTTGAGCATCGCCCAGATTATTTATACGCATTTGTCTCTAGCCCGACCGTCGATTTTAAGATCGCTCGCGGTTATTGGGTCGAGATACTTACAATGCTCGATCAGCGCAGATATAAAAAGATCCTTCTTGAAAAGGACATTCAGCAGAAATTAAGTGCACACGATCTGTTCGACCTAATGTCCGAACTGTCACATTCGCGATGCAATACCGTCACTTTTGGTATATACGATCACCATTACGATGCCGAACGCTGTCATTTTGAACAGATGCTGGCAACAAATCGAGGTATGAATCTCAAGATCGACAGTGATCTTTGCCAACTCGAAAAGTGGCTCGTCGAGCAGCCTTCGCACGGGTCGATCGGTCGTTCGCCTTTCCCGATCTTTTCAGAGATCACACAGCCACGGACTGCCGGTAAGCACTGATCCTGAACTTATATCGATCACTATCTCTTACTGAGTCTGCTTCGTCTTAATATTCCCGGGACATAAGCAACAGGCCGTTGGCGAAATTGCCTTCGGCCTTTTTTTTCGGCTCTTGCGACGGTGTTATGCCGAGTCTGTTGACTTACCGCCGGATTCGGCAAATACTAAACGAAATGGAAAATATATTCGACCACACACGTCGCCCCGATGCAGACCTGTTATTTACCCGTAACGACCCAAATGACCCGCGTCTTGGCGAGGTCGTTCATACCGAACCGGAACGCTACGAACGCTCTCAGATCGTGATCGTAGGCTGTCCGCAAGACGAAGGCGTAAAGCGCAACGGCGGACGCCCGGGAGCCGCCGAAGCCCCGAGTGCGGTCCGACGACAATTCTATAAGCTCACACCATTTAATCTGAAAAGATCGGTTTTCGATCTTGGCAATGTAACTGTCGAAGGTACTCTTGAGGAAATACACGACCGGCTCAAAGCGGTCGTAACTCAATTGCTCAAAGATGACAAACGCGTGATCATACTCGGCGGCGGAAATGATATTTCATATGCTGACGGCTCGGCGATGTCCGATGTTTACGGTGCAAAGGGCTGGATCGGGATCAACGTCGATTCGCATCTTGACGTTCGTCTTGCTGAGCAGCGAAACAGCGGAACACCATATCGCCAACTGCTGGATGAAGGATTGTTGGTACCAACTAATTTCTATGAGGTTGGCTATCAATCTCATTACTGCTCACCGGTCTATTACGACTATATCCGCAGGCTTGGTGTAAATCGGATGAGCCTCGAAATGGTACGCTCACGTGCCGCTGCCGATCTCGAACTCAAAGATGCCATTACGCAGAAGTTCATCGGACAAAGCTCGTCTGTCAGTACATTTTTTGGCTTTGACATGGACGTTGTGCGTTCAGCTGACGCTCCCGGAACATCGGCCCCGTCGCCTCTCGGGCTGCGTGCCGGCGAATTTATCCAGATCGTTAAATACGCTGCATCACTTGCCCATACGCGCATTGTCGAATTTACAGAGGTCAATCCGAAATTTGACGTTGACGACCGAACGGCTAAACTCGTCGCGATCGCTATGCACCGATTTTGTACAGGAACCGAATAAGACCGTCACCAATAACGACAATAATTAAGGCCTGCTACAGGATCTATTTGCGGCTCTTTAGTGTTTATCCTTTTGCCATGGCATCACTGATCTTTGGATCTGAAAGTACTATGACCTATCGGAAAGGCTCGCAACTTTTATCAGCCCGGACAAATGAAACTGTCAACAGTACTTATATGATCTAAGTTTATGGTGTCAGCATGAGTTGACAGTTTTGCAGACCTTTGGCATTCTATTTGTTCGCCTTTTGTGCGGAAACTTGACCTAGGCACTTAGCTCAGTGGTAGAGCACTACCTTGACACGGTAGGGGTCAGCAGTTCAACTCTGCTAGTGCCTACCATTTATTATTTTTCGATAAGATGCTTTCGAAGAACTTTGCAGCTTTTACAACTACTACGCCCCGCTTCTAACAGCGGGACATTCGCGGTGTTATTTGCACCGTAAGGCAAAGTCGCTCTTATCGGATCTGATCTAACTGTAGTAGTAGTTAATTGTTAATTGCGAATTGTTAATTGGTTTCGATACGAGCCGATCGCGGTTTTCCGCAAGTTTTCGGGCGAAGTATCACAATTAACCTGTAACGATTACCCTTTAACAATGTTATGAGCGAATTGAACGTAAAATTTGGCGATAAGCAGCAGGCGATACCTGCGCCCGCGACCGTGATCGATGCTATTAAGGCGTTTGATCGTGACGCGCTCAAAAAGGCGATCGCGGCAAAAGTAAACGGTATTGAGGTCGATCTCAACCGAGAGCTGGACGTGTCCGACGATGTGCTTAACATCGAAACCGTAACCGCCGATTCGCGTGACGGCCTCGAGGTCATTCGCCATTCGACCGCTCACCTGCTCGCCGCTGCCGTCCTGGACCTTTTCCCCGGCACCAAACTCGGCGTCGGCCCTGCTCTGCTCGACGATCCGCGATACGGTTTTTATTACGACGTTATCGCGCCGCGCAATCTGACCGAAGACGACCTTCCCGTCATCGAGAAAAAAATGCGCGAGTTGGCAAAAAAGGACCTTCGCTATCGCCGAGAGGTCGTTGAGAGATCTGAGATCCTAAACATTTTTGAGGACCGCGGAGAACCGCTAAAATGTGAGCTTATCCAAGACAAGGTCGATGGCTCAGCAACGATATATTACATCGACGGTTCGCCTTTTATCGATTTTTGTCTCGGGCCGCACGTCCAGCACACCGGCAAACTCAAGGCATTTAAACTTCTCGCTCTTTCCGGAGCATATTGGAAAGGCGATGCCGAACGCGAACAGATGCAGCGCATTTACGGCACCGCTTTCGCGACTCAGGACGAACTCGACGCATGGCTCAAACAGCGTGAAGAAGCCGAAAAACGCGACCACCGTAAACTCGGCCGCGAACTCGACCTCTTCTCTATCGATGACGATTACGGCCAGGGCCTGATCCTCTGGCATCCGAAAGGCGGCATCATCCGTAATGAAATGGAGCGTCTGTTAAAGGACGAACTCGAAAAACGCGGCTACAGCTTCGTTTACACGCCCCATATCGCAAAGCGTCAGCTTTGGGTAACGAGCGGCCACGAAGGCAATTACTCTGACTCGATGTATGCTCCGACGAGCATCGAAGATGAAGAATATCGCCTAAAGCCGATGAATTGTCCGTTTCACATAGGCATCTACAAATCAAGCCCGCGTTCGTACCGTGACTTGCCGCAGCGTTATTCAGAAATGGGAACGGTCTATCGTGCCGAACTTTCAGGAACACTGCACGGACTTATGCGCGTTCGCGGATTTTCGGTCGATGATGCTCATCTTTTCGTGCGTCCCGATCAGGTTCATGCTGAGGTTGCCGATTGTCTTGATTTCGCGATCAAGGTCTTTGAAACATACGGTTTTGATAAGGTTAAATTTGAGCTTTCAGTTCGCGGCGATGCTGAAAATAAAGGATATCTTGGCTCAGACAAAGATTGGACATCAGCCGAAAGCCAGCTTGCACGTGCCCTCGACGAACGCGGTATCTCATACGAACGCATCGAAGGCGAAGCTGCTTTTTACGGTCCTAAGATCGACATCAAGATCGAGGATGCCATTGGCCGCATCTGGCAATTAGGCACCATCCAGCTCGATTTTAATCTGCCCGAGCGTTTTCAGCTCGAGTACACAGGCGATGACAATCTAAAACATCGCCCCTATATGATCCATCGGGCACTATTTGGCTCGATCGAACGATTTTTTGGTGTCCTGATCGAGCATTATGCCGGGGCATTCCCGCTCTGGCTTGCTCCGGTACAGGTCGCCGTACTGCCGATCACCGATCGCATTAACGAATATGCCGATTCGATCACGGCAAAATTAAAAGAAGCCGGTTTTCGTGTCGAGGCGAACACGCGTTCGGACAAGATCGGTGCTAAGATACGCGATGCACAGCTGCAAAAAGTACCTTATATGCTTATCCTCGGTGATAAAGAGCTTGAGGATGCCAAGGTCGCAGTTCGTGAGCGTAAAGCGGGCGATGTCGGCACGATGACGCTCGATGAGTTTACGGCAAAGATCGCCGCCGAAAAGGCAGGCCGCAGCCGTTAGTTACAGGTTTTTAGCCAAAGGAGGCAAATATCGCTAGAAGATTTGGTGGAAATAGATTTAAGCCGCGGTTCCGTGAGCCGCTGCACCGTACGAATGAGCGCATCCGCGTTCCATCCGTAAGGGTCGTTCTCGAAGACGGCGGCACGCTGGGCGTAATGGACACGCGTGACGCTATCCAGGAAGCTCGCACACGCGGCCTCGATCTCGTCGAGATCTCGCCTAACGGCAATCCGCCGGTTTGCAAGATCATTGATTACGGTAAGTTTCTTTACGAACAAAAGAAGCGTGCCCACGAGGCAAAGAAAAAGCAGGTTACCGTTCAGGTCAAGGAGATCAAATTCCGTCCCGGAACCGATGATCACGATTACGAATATCGCCGTGAAAATGCCCGTAAATGGCTTAACGAAGGCGATAAGGTCCGTGCCGCCATCGCTTTTAGAGGTCGTGAGATGTCACACCGCGAACTCGGTGCCAAGATCCTTAAACGTCTGACCGAGGAGCTTGCCGATCTGGGCGATGTCGAAGTAGCACCTAAAATGGAAGGCTATCAGATGTTCACGATCCTCTCGCCGAAAAAGGCTAAGTCGGCCCCGCAGAAACATACTTCGGTCGCGCCGAATAAGGATGACGCCGAGGTCAAGGTTCGACGGTCCTCCGAACCTAAAAAGGAGCCTAAGGCTAAACCGGCGGTCGAAAAGAACGACGACGAGATATTTTAAATAGTTTTATCGGGGCGGATCACATTCGCCCGAAGAGTTTTATCCAGGAGAGTAATAGTTATGCCAAAACTTAAGACACACAAAGGTGCGGCCAAACGTTTTCGCTCGACGGCGAGCGGCAAATTCAAACGCGGTCACAGCCATGCACGTCACATTTTGACCAAAAAGACCAACAAGCGTAAACGCAACCTCGACATCGACGTACTTGTATCAGAGGGCGATCAAAAGCGTGTTGAAAAAATGCTGCCGTACGGCCGCGATTAATTGAGAATTGAGATCTGCAAACTGAGAATTTCGCTTTGCGTCGTTCAGATTCAGAAACAGATCCGATACTAAAGATTTAGAAAAGCGTGGTTGAAACGCTGTCGAGTACGGTCTTATTTTCCGTTCTCAATTTTCAGTTTTCAATTCCACGACTAAGGAGTGAATCATGCCTAGAGCAAAACGCGGTAATAAGCGCACCGAGAAGCGCAAAAAGATATTAGCCTTAGCCAAAGGCTATCGTGGCACCAAATCGAAACTTTATCGTTCGGCAAAAGAGTCTGTCGAGCGCGGACTTAACTTTGCTTACACGGGACGCAAACTTAAGAAACGTGACTTCCGCAAATTGTGGATCGTCCGCATCAATGCGGCTTGCCGTTTGAATGATATGAAGTATTCACAGTTCATTCACGGACTCGGACTCGCCGGCATCGAGCTTGACCGCAAGGTCCTCGCCGACATGGCCGTCAAACAGCCCGAGGCATTTGCCCAGATAGCTTCACAAGCAAAAGACGCAATAGGTAAACAAGCCGTTGCTGCTTAAAACTAATGGTATTTAATGCCATTAAAAATATAGTAATGACCGCTGTGCTGATAACATTGTTCAGCATAGCGGTTTTTGCTTGCAGCACTGTCGCCGGAACAGATTACATATCATCCGGCGATGTTGATATAGCCTTTGTAATTTTTCGCATCGGAATACTTCTACTCTTTCTTCACATAGGGCTTTTTGTTTACCGCAGTTTCAAAAAGCAACCTAAAAGTAAGCTGTTATTTCTAGCAACTATCGGATCTGCAATTTTTATTATTCCGATCGCTTTATTATTTTTGATAATGGCAGCCGGAGCCGCTTGCGGTCACGGTGGTATCGGGCCATCCTTGTTCCTCTTAATACTTCAAGTAATAGCTCTTTTATCCCAAGTCTTCTCCTCAAAATTCTTTCCGACATATACTGACTCAAGTTTAGATCTTAATTAGATGCCCAACACTGCTTTTGATTTAGGGGACATGCGGGTATTTAGGTTCGGGGAATGTTTTGGGTGAATTGCGTTAAATTGTTTTTGGATAATCGGGGCGAGTGCGCAGTTGGGCAATGGTTTTGAGATATATTGAACAACGAAAACGCCGGTGTTTTCAGGCTTTTTTGCGAACTACAAGGCAGATGTACGTTTGATCCACAGTGAACTGAAAGCATTACTGTTCTGTTCGACCGTTTCATAAATTGGTATTTTTTCTTTCAAAAAGTCTTCGTCAAAATGACGTATCATTGATAAAGACAATTCGATCTGAAAGTCCGAATTAAAAGCGAGTAAGGCCTGCACCAGCATGGCTTCGGTCCAGTACATCGGTTCTGCTTGTCCGAATACCCATCGTTCGGCAGGAAACGGCGTGTTATACGGGAACGGAATATCGTGTATATGGATATTCACGCCCTTTGCGACATTCGGAACGACGTCCAGAAAAAGATACGGCACATCTCCGTCGATCTTCACAACGTGTGTTGAGTCGATAAAGAGCACATCGCCGTCCTCAAGTCTCTCAAATACAGAAAGCTCCACATTTTGGACTTCTTTTTGTATAAGTTCGATACCTGCAAGCTCAATTAAGCCGGTCAGCGGATAGGGTTCGATACATAATATATCGATCGGAAAACCTTCTTTTCGATTTTCCAGAGCGGCGAGATGGCAATAGTATGTTGACAGCCCCGAGCCTACCTCTATATAACGCTTTGGCTTTAAATGACGGATCATTAAATAAAGCGTCAGAGCATCTAACGGAGTGTATCCGAGGCCAAAGCCTTTTGCGTGTTGTTCGGCGTAAGTCGGCAGCTTTAAATATTCATATAAATACTGATCTAACAGAGCTTGCGTCAGGTCTTTCATCGCCTGAATATCAAATTTTACACCTGACAGTCGGCTTGGCTTATCCCAACGGGCACGATGTGCCTTCAGTTCTTCGAGATCCGGTAAAGGCGAGTAAAAATTTGCTTTACGAGAGACGTTATAGCCGAACTTACCAAGGACAGCCCCAAATGCGACGGGTAAATGCTCAGAATACACTTTGTATAATAAATGTTTTACAGGCAAAGGTATGTTCTTTTTGAGCTTATTGAGCATAGTCAATGTAACGTATAACTCTAACAGTTTTAATAATTAACTACAAAAGGCTAAAGTGCTGCCGTAAGCTGCCGTTTAGATACCCAACTCTGCTTTTGATTCGGCGAACGCGCGGATCGCGAGGTCTAAGTCTTCTTTTGAGTGAGCCGCACTTACTTGTGTGCGAATGCGCGCTTTGCCTTTGGGGACAACGGGGAATGAAAATGGAATTACATAGACTCCTTTTTCAAGCATCTTTTCGGCCATGCGAACTGCGGGTTCTGCTTCGCCGAACATCACAGGGACTATCGGATGTTCACCCGGCAGAACATCTAAACCAACAGCAGTTATCTTTTCCCTAAAGTACTTAGTGTTATCCATCAGACGGTCTCTTAACTCCGTCGAAGCCATTAAGTTATCTAACGCGGCGATCGAAGCAGCCACGATCGGCGGTGCGACGGAATTACTGAAGAGATACGGACGCGAACGCTGTCTTAACAGGTCTATCATTTCCTTTTTGCCGCTTGTATAACCGCCTGAGGCTCCGCCGAGAGCTTTTCCGAGGGTTCCGGTAATTACATCGACGCGATCGACGACGTTATGGTATTCGTGAACTCCGCGTCCGGTCTTTCCCATAAAGCCAACGGCGTGCGAATCATCGATCATGACGAGTGCATCGTGTTTTTCGGCGAGATCACATATTTCATCGAGCTTTGCGATGTAGCCATCCATTGAGAACACGCCGTCAGTGGCGATCATCTTGAAGCGTGCGGAACTTGCTTCGGCGAGTTTTGCTTCGAGATCCGCCATATCGCTGTTCTTGTAGCGATATCTGGAAGCTTTACAGAGTCTCACGCCGTCGATGATGCTTGCGTGGTTAAGTTCATCGGAAATTACGGCATCCTCTTCGCTAAGCAGCGTTTCGAACAAGCCTCCGTTGGCATCAAAACAGCTTGTGTAGAGAATGGTGTCCTCAGTTCCGAGAAACTCACTTATTTTTCGTTCGAGTTCTTTGTGTATCGCCTGAGTACCGCAGATAAAACGGACGCTTGACAAGCCGTAACCCCATTCGTCAAGGCTTTTACGGGCGGCATCGATCACTATCGGGTCATCGGACAAGCCCAAATAGTTGTTCGCACACATATTCAGGACTTCCCGGCCGCCGACACTGATACGCGCATCCTGCGGCCCGTCAATTACACGCTCAGATTTGTACAAGCCAGCTTCGCGAATTCCGTTAAGCGTTCGTTCCAGGTGTTCTTTGATCTTTGAATACATAAATTATCTAAAATCGACACAAATGTCGTAATCCCCGCGTGCACCATCAATTCCTAAGTCTGACAGAACTCAAAAATGAAGAAATGTCCGGCGTTGGAAAAAGCTTTGTAGATGAGCCTACTTCCAGCACGATCATAGAATCGGCACCGATGTATGTACGCTTTTCAAAAAGCATTGGAACATCATCAACGGTAACGTTTCCGCGGACAGTGATCTCTCGTCCGAACTTGGATCGTACAACCGAGACACTTACTGAGGAGAGACCACGCCGCTCTGCTGTCCTCATGGAAACCTTTCTCAGTTCGTCGTCGGTAGAAGTTTTATAAGCCTGCAAGGTCGTTGCAGAGTAGTCCCCATATGCCGTTAGCTTTGAACCGTTAGTGGGTGTGCCTATCACGAGTATAGCTCTGTGCAGTCCGTTATCGGTAATTTTGTCGTCGTCGGCTTCATTATTGAAAACAGGCTTTTTGGGAAAAGTAACCTCAAATTGTGAATTGCCGGGAGCAAAATGATAACCGGTATAAATATATTTAGGATTTCGCTTTATCGAACTGAAAAATTTCTGAATTGCGTCCTTTGTTTTCACCGTATCCTTCGATACGGCGCCATATAAGAGAATCGATTCCCCGGTATCGGGATCGATGTAGCAGTGCGATTCGACTGCCGATCCTAAATAGTAGCCCTTAGTTTCGACTTCAATCCCTATGCCAGGAGAGTGCCGAACGGCTACTGCTGCGTTCCCTATTCCCAGGTTTCGATTAATTTCGATCTCGCGGGCCTTTAAGGACGCATCATCCAGTTGAACGCCGTGGAACACTCCATAGCTGGCCTGCATGGTAAACTCTGGCGTGTTTAACTCTGCGCTCCAACCGGTGACCGTAGACGTAGTCGGAAAGGTCACCGCGAATCCAGAATCTTCAGGTGCGAAGACAAAACTGCCTGAGTTGCGGGTTGGCACTTGAGGCCATAAAACGGTTCCAAACAAGAAAAAGAAAACGACCGCCAAGTGAAGCTTTTGAAACATCGCCATACAGTTGTGAATTGGTGATTTGAACCTTATCTCAAATTCCCTCTAAATCCAAAACCACTTTCCCGTAGTCCCTTTCATGGTCGCCAAACGAAGCGTTATTCAAATGCAGGAATTTGAGGCTGTCGATCACACGCTCATTCTTATAAAGCCCTGCGCCCCTTATCTCGCTTAGAATGCCGTTGAGATGTTCTTTGAAATTCGAATACATAATTATCTGAGTCTATTATCAGTCGGCGGTTGAGTTCAAATGGGCATCGCGGAGGATGGGTTTGCCGGAACGCGGATCTGTCAGCGTGACATTTTCGAGCGCCTTTATCCGCCACGCGTTTTCCTTTTTAACAAGCACCGCGAGAATTATCGTATCTACATCGTGCGGGCCTGCGGGATGTGCGGTGCCGGTGGATAGACGGCTCCACAAATGGACGACCGCGACCTCGCCGGATAAAAGGCTGATGTCGCAGATATCGTTTTGCAGCATCGAATCGCTGTATATCGTTTCGTGGATCGGCCGATGGAGTTCCTTGATCTCATAGACCCCGCGAACAAGATGGCCGAAACGATTGACAAAAGTCGCATCGTCCTCAAACAACGCCCCGAGAGCGTTCATATCATGCCCATTCCAAGCATCCTGAAACGCCCGCGAAACCTCTTCCGGCGACCTCATCGCTTTCTCCTTAAGATCGTTTCCATAGTCTTGCCTTTGGCAAATTCGTCAATAAGTTTTTCGAAGTATCGGTTCTTTTGCATGATGGGTCTTGGATGCTTTCGACGCGGATGCCGCAGACCACGCCAGTAATGAGCGCGGCTTTGGGGGTTCCACTTCGGGGCATAGTTAGAACCGCCTTGGTATAACCCGTCAGCCACCGGATGATCTCGTCAAGCTCCTCCCTGGTCCGCCCCTTCGCCTCCGCCTTCCTAATGTAATACGGATAAACGCTCGCAAACGCCATCGCGTATAATTTTTCTGGCTTCATAAGAGGAATTTTTCGTCTTTCTTGGTCAATGTTACGGATACCGCAGTCATCAATCTTAAATATTATATTTGTAGTTTCGAACCTATCCACCCAGCAATGTACAGACGATCATCAATTCGTCTCATCCGAACGCTGCTTTTCACTCAGTAAATACACTTTTGAATTAAATTCGAAAGTGTCTAATATTAAATCTGCTCCGCGATAAATGAATAAATCACCCTCGCCAGACTCTATGTTAAAATTACAAACGCGATAAAGGCAGTACTTAGTATCTAGTGCTTTCATCGAATCAAGCTCATTCTGTGTGAAATAAAGGTTTGACCAAAAATCACCTACTGTTGTCTTAACCTCGATATAGATTTTATCTGCACCATCCCACGACTGGATGTCATAGCCCGCCGCGTCGTTGATGGTTGATGTATGAATTATCTCCCGTCCTTCGCTTCGGACTTCGGCAGAGATACGATCAGCTTCAAATTCCAATACAGCAAGCTCACCCAACCATCCGATACGAAACTTTTTTTCATTGATCTGTGCCCTTAGACTGTTGGAGATTTTGATTGATTTATGACGTGGAAGGCGTGCCCTTTGATTGGGAGCCTCTTCTAATGGCCTTTCATTTAACAAAAACTCATCGAACAAGAGAGCTTGAGTATCCGGCACCACATCAGTCAGGGGCCGTAAAGATCGCTCTATAATCGGCTGAATCGAGACCGCTTCATCTTCCCTTTGCTCTACATCCGATGCATATCTCTCTGCATCGTCATTTAAATGTTCATTTTCTTCTAATCGCTCGGCCTCACCATAGAAGTATTCGCTCTCCGAATCTTCATTCCAATTACGATCCGTGGGAACCCATGATATCATTCGCTCAAATCGAAATCTTAGCCAAGGATAATTGCGGTAACCATTCGTCCACGTATCTAGATGGCGTAGGGTTCGGTCGTATTTGTATCGCCATCCATACCGCTCTTCACGAAGACGTTCGACCTCACGCGCAGTCTCCGCGATCGTGCTTTCTGCTGATTGATCTAGGCGAACATTCTCCTCGAGAATCTTTGGAAATCTTGCGAACTCTGAACGCCACTTCCGCTTATATTTAATTTCCTCCTCAATCGACAACATCTGCTCCCGACGCGCGATTATTTCTTCTTTAAGCTTCTGTATCCGAGAAACAGCGAGGGTTTCCGTCTCCGCAAGAATTCGGTCCTTTTCTGTAATTAGCCTTTCAGTCTCGGCTTTGATTTCTACTTCGAGACACCTGTATTCGGCGTTCAATCGGCTCCTCGATTCTATTAGCTGCAAGATTGCCGGAGCGATGAGAAAATATAAAACGGTAAGTCCTATCCATAAATCCCATTTCTCAAAACCGTAGCCGCGAATTAGCGCCACCACGACCGGAATCCACGCGACTCCGAGAATAACCAACACACGGTTTCTCCGCGTTTTAAGCTGCTCTTTAACGCACCTGACTCGGTTCCTTAAGTCGTCCAGTTCCCTACTCTCGACCTTGGGATTGGTTTGTAGCATCTATATCCTGCAACGTAGACTTGTCCCTAAAAGGGACCGCGTTAATAGCGTCGAGTGGAACCCGACGAAGGTTGATAGAACCTCGCTGTCCCTGAAGGGGACGCATTAGTCCCAGACCTATTTTTCGTCGAAGTCCACCTTGTATTTGCGATAAAACCTGCGCATTTCTTCTAATAGGTGCTGTCGATGATGTTCTTTTTGATTCGCGATGTATTTTTCGATCACCGGCAACTGCGTGTGGCCGACCGAGAATGCTGAGTAACCGTCCTGCCAACCGAACTTGGCGAAATTGCAGTCCGGGTGCAGACGATTCCCTTAAGCAAAAACCAAACGTCCCTTCGGCTCAGGAACAGCTCGACCTATCTGCCTGGCCGTATCGATCCATTCGGAAATTATAATTTCGGCATTCGCGAGCGCTTCTTGGTGCGTCTGTCCGTCTGCCATAGAGCCAGGCAGTTCCGGCACCTCGGCGATAAATGCACGATCCTCTTCGCTCCAATAGATTATTACTTCGTACTTACCTAACATTCGCTCCTAAAACTTTAGATCTCCTCAAAATCCAGAACGACCTTGCCGCAGTTGCCTTCTTTGATGGCTTCGAAGCCTTTTTCGAAGTCTTTGTAGGAATAGCGGTGGGTGACGACGGGTTTGATATCGACGCCGGCGTCGAGGAGGTTGGACATTTGG
>Ga0153956_1001803_pt1 | contig 17608 bp, 13 predicted proteins | sample TSFL040MetaG_FD_104704 | JGI IMG/M metagenome (GOLD analysis project Ga0153956, IMG submission 104704) | Attine ant fungus gardens microbial communities from Florida, USA - TSFL040 MetaG | ecosystem: Host-associated > Fungi > Mycelium > Unclassified | place: USA: Florida, Wekiwa Springs...
CCCCGCATATTATCATAACTCGTAAACTGCGGCGTGCCTACAATAGGGATCAGGTAATCCATAAACTCCGGATAACTTACCGCCCATTGAAAGGTTTGGATACCTCCCATGGAAATACCCATTACGGCTTTAACATGTTTAATGCCCAGGTTTTTGGTGAGTAATACGTGCTGACTCTCAATAAGGTCGGCAGCATTAAATGCCGGGAACTTGCGGCCATGCTGCGTTAAGCTGTTTGAGGGCGATGAAGAAACACCATCGGCTAAGGCATCTATAATTATCAATGCATACCGGTTGGTATCGATAGCGCTGAAATTTGTTGGGTTCACCAAATCGCGCGAAACGCCGCCAAACCAGGTCAGAAATATTACGGCATTGCTTTTATCGGTATTGAGCTTGCCAAACATGCGGTAGCCAATTTTACAGTCTTTTATCGAGCCACCGGATACTTTGAGATTGCCAATTTTGGCTATTTGCAGACCGGTATCTTTGCGGTTTTGAGCCTGGGCAAATGTCGCTATTAATAAAAGTACAGGGAATATTAATCTTTTCATGGCTTGGACAATTGGTTCACCTAAAACTAGATAAAAGAAATTATAATCTATCCTACAGGGCGTTTATATTTGCGTCGTGGAAAACAACAAGAAACTTGCATTAATCATTTTGGACGGCTGGGGTTACGGCCGCAATGATCAGTCGAACGCTATTTTGGCGGCTAAGACACCTTTTTTTGATTCGCTTTTAGAAAAATATCCCCACTCAAAGCTGGAAGCGTCGGGCATGGCCGTGGGTTTGCCTGACGGGCAGATGGGTAACTCAGAAGTAGGACACATGAACCTGGGTGCCGGCCGTACCGTGTACCAGGAGCTGGGCCGAATTAATAAAGCGGTTGATGACAACGAACTGGTGACCAACGAGGTATTAAAAGGCGCTTTTGATTACGCTAAACAAAACAATAAAGATGTACATTTTATCGGTCTGGTATCAGACGGTGGTGTGCACTCACATATTAAACATTTAAAGGGTTTGTGCGATGCAGCCGTCACCTCTGGCCTGAGCAACGTTTTTGTACATGCCTTTTTAGACGGCCGTGACACCGACCCGAAATCGGGCCTGGGCTTTATCACCGAACTGGAGGACCACATTGCTAATACACCGGTTAAACTGGCCTCAGCAATTGGCCGCTATTACGCTATGGATCGCGATAACCGCTGGGAGCGCGTTAAGCAGGCTTACGATGTAATGGTTAACGGCATTGGAGAACCTACCGACAGCGTGACCCAGGCTATCAAAGAATCATACCTCAAAGATGTTACCGACGAGTTTATGCCGCCAATTGTTAAAACCGATGGCAACGGCAAACCAACCGCAGTAATTAAAGAGGGCGATGTGGTGATCTGCTTTAATTTCCGTACAGACCGTGGCCGCGAAATTACCATCGCCTTAACTCAAAAAGCTTTCCCTGAGTATAACCTGCACCCGCTAAGCTTATACTACGTAACCATGACCACTTATGACGAGACTTTTAAAGGCGTTAAAGTGATATTTACCAAAGAAGATCTGACCAAAACGCTGGGCGAGATCATCCAGGATGCCGGTAAAAACCAGATCCGTATTGCCGAGACTGAGAAATATCCGCACGTAACATTCTTCTTCTCCGGCGGTCGCGAAAAAGAATTTAACAACGAAAAACGCCTGATGGTGCCATCGCCAAAAGTTGCAACTTACGATTTGCAGCCAGAAATGAGCGCTGAAGGTATTCGTGATGCCATTGTGCCAGAACTGCAAAGTGGCTGGGCCGATTTGATCGTGCTGAACTTTGCTAATACCGATATGGTTGGCCACACCGGCGTATTCAGCGCGGTAGTTAAAGCTGCTGAAACAGCGGACCGTTGTACACAAGATGTTGTTGAAGCTGGTTTAGCCAATGGCTACTCGTTCATTATCCTGGCCGACCATGGCAATGCCGATTATATGATCAATGACGATGGTACGCCAAACACTGCGCATACCACTAACCTGGTGCCATGTATCGTGATCGATAAAGATGTAACCGCTGTTAAAGACGGCAAACTGGGCGATGTTGCACCAACCATTCTGCACATTTTGGGTATCGAGATACCTAAGGAAATGGGCGGTAATATTTTGGTGTAGATAAATAACAACACCCATCGTGAGCAAGGTACGAGCGTGACGATCTCTATATAAGCTACAATCGCTTGTTTAGAGATCGCCACGCTACGCTCGCGATGACGTGTTGGGGGAATGCCTGAAATGACAATCTTTTATAAAATCAACTTATAAATGGCTAATAAAATACCGCACCAAATAAACGTACATCAATATTGGGCCTGGGCAGTAGCCATTTTTTTCACATTCCTGTCATCCTGCAAACCTGAAAATATACAAGAAGGCACCAAACCCATGTATTTTGACCTGGCGGGATATTTTAAATCCAATACCGCTAAGTTGCACAAGCTTAATCATCCTACCCAAAAAACAGTAATGCATAACGGGCTTAGCCAAACTAAAACGGTGCATATTGATAATTGGGGGCTTGAGTTAGGATTATTTATTCAATCGGATATTAATAAACCAGCCTGGCGCGATAGGTATTCTGTACAAAGCGGGAAAGATGGATCAATAGTATATATGGCAAAAACGCCCGAACTAAAAACCCGCGAGGTTGTCATCACCAAAAATAAAGACAAAAGTATTAAGTGGATCATGATCTACAACGCCAGCAAGAATCTGCTGTATCAAACCAACGAAGTTTTAGGCTATATTCCAGACTCGATCTATACCATCAAAAAAACACAGCATGTGCGCTTTTTAGGCACCAACAAATATTTTATAAAAGGAACTTTGAATTAGTGGTGGCCTACCACTGTGGCCAGTTTTTCTTTACAAACGTCAATCAGTGAAGTAATATCCTCGCGGCTCCTGTCGGCATCCAGCACTTTCTGAAAATCAGCAATAGCCGCCTTTAACCCGTTAACGCATCTGGTTTTGTCGTAAAATTTAGTATTTGGCTGGATACGGAAGAAAGCATATTCCTTGTAAGCCACTCCCCTGTTTTGGTAAAATGAGGTCATTCTGGCTTCGCTTGGGTTTATGGAGATAGCTTTGGTAAGATCAATAATGCAACCCAGCAAATACCTCTCTTTTTCTGCCGGAATTTTGGAATCAATACCTAAACGGCACTCGGCCTTGGCACGATAATAATAAGCGTGCGCATCGCCCGGATCAATAGCAATTACTTTAGTAAAAGCATTTATTGACTTTGCAAAGTTTTCGTTATGAAAGTAAGAGTAACCCAGCATCCACAAGGCGTTAGCATCGGTTGAATCGATAAGCCGGCCTTTTTCCAGTTGGGCAATAGCAGTTTTAAAGTTACCATCGATATAGGCCTGAGCGCCCAATTTGGTATAGGCATTCTGCGCGTCTGCCTGTTCAACAGCCGAAAGAACCATAAACGATAACAATATCGATAACCGCATCGGGAGCTAAAAATTTAGATCAATTTGTAATACTATTAACTGCCTAACCAAAAAATTATTATAACCAGACAGCAAATTTTATTTTTTTTTGAAGCATATTATTTAAAACGCTACGCCGTAAGACTATGACTTTTTTTCATCTTTACCAACAATTTTAACAATATTTAGCAAAAACGCCTTAACTTTGCAACCATCAAAAAATCAAAGTAATAGCCGCCCTTATTACTTGCAGCGCTTGCATTACCACAACTTGGCATAGGTCTTGAAACATAACATTAGGTAATTAAAAGCCGTTATTTGAGCCATGTTTGGCCACCAACTGCATTGGCGGGCTGACAACATGGCGTTATTTTATAAAAGAAGTATTGATGAGTTTTGATCCGTTTGATTTTAAGAGTGCTTTACCGGTTATAAATGAAGATTCGGAGTTTTTTCCTTTAATGTCATCAGAAGATGAGGAGGAAATGAACAATGAACAAATCCCGGATATTTTACCGATACTCCCCCTGCGCAACACGGTGCTTTTTCCGGGTGTGGTAATTCCTATTACCGTTGGCCGCGATAAATCCATCAAATTAATCAGAGATGCCAACAAAGGCACCCGTATGATCGGTGTCGTATCGCAAAAAGACGTTGCAATTGAAGACCCCTCATTTGATCAGCTGAACAAAGTGGGCACCGTAGCCCTGATCATCAAAATGCTGCAGATGCCTGATGGTAATACCACCGTTATTCTGCAAGGTAAAAAGCGTTTTAGTTTAGTTGAAGAGGTACAGTCAGAGCCTTACATAAAAGCTATTATTGAACCTTTTAAAGAGGTTAAAAAAGTAAAAGAAGACAAAGAGTTCAAAGCCCTGGTATCCTCAGTTAAGGATATGGCGATGAATATCATACAGCTATCGCCTAACATACCGAGCGAGGCTGGTATAGCTATACGTAATATTGAGAGCACATCGTTTTTGATGAACTTTATTTCGTCAAACATGAATGCTGACATGGCAGCTAAACAAAACCTGCTGGAAATTACCAACCGCGCCGAAATGGCTAATGCGGTATTGCAACACTTAACCACCGAACTGCAATTACTGGAGCTGAAAAACCAGATACAAACCCGCGTACGCGTCGACCTTGACAAGCAGCAGCGCGACTATTTCCTGAACCAGCAAATTAAAACCATTCAGGAAGAGTTGGGTGGCAGCACGTCTGACATGGAAATTGAGAGCCTGCGCCAGCGTGCCGCCAAAAAGAAGTGGGACGTTGAGGTTAAAAAACATTTCGATAAAGAGATCGAAAAACTGGCTCGCACCAATCCGGCCGCTGCAGATTACTCAGTACAGATCAATTACCTTGAACTGTTAGTTGACCTACCCTGGAACGAATTTACCAAAGACAATTTTGATTTGAAACGTGCACAAAAGGTGTTAGATAAGGATCACTTTGGTTTAGATAAGGTAAAGCAACGCATTATTGAGTACCTGGCAGTGCTTAAGTTAAAGCACAACATGAAAGCGCCTATCCTTTGCCTGGTAGGCCCTCCGGGGGTTGGTAAAACCTCGTTGGGTAAATCAATTGCCAAGGCTTTGGGGCGTAAATACGTGCGCATGGCGCTGGGTGGCATTCGCGATGAGGCCGAGATTCGCGGTCACCGTAAAACCTATATCGGTGCTATGCCGGGCCGTATCATTCAATCGGTAAAAAAAGCCGGTGCAGCTAACCCTGTGTTTATATTGGATGAAATTGACAAAGTGGGTAATGATTTCCGAGGCGACCCGTCTTCTGCACTATTGGAAGTACTTGACCCTGAGCAAAATGCCAATTTTTATGATCATTATGTAGAGATGGATTTTGATCTGTCGAACGTCATGTTCATCGCGACAGCAAACTCGTTAAGCTCCATACAGCCGGCTTTGTTGGACCGTATGGAGATCATCGAGGTGAACGGCTATACCATTGAAGAAAAAATTGAAATAGCCAAACAACACCTGCTGCCAAAACAACGCGAGGCACACGGGCTAAAAAACAAGGATATCACCCTTAAGCCGGACGTTATTGAAAAACTGATAGAAGATTATACGCGCGAATCGGGCGTGCGTGGTTTGGAGAAAAAGATTGGCTCGGTAGTGCGCGGTACAGCCAAAAATATCGCTTTAGAAGAACCTTACAATACTACCGTAAGCAAACAGGATGTAGAAAAAATTCTGGGTGCGCCTATATTTGATAAAGACCTTTACGAGGGCAACAACGTAGCCGGTGTGGTTACAGGCCTGGCCTGGACATCGGTAGGCGGCGATATTTTATTTATTGAAGCCAGCCTGAGCCCCGGCAAAGGCCGGCTTACCTTAACAGGCAGTTTGGGCGATGTTATGAAAGAGTCGGCTACCATCGCGTTAGCTTATCTGCGTGCTCATGCGGCTAATTTTGGTATTGATTCAAGGTTGTTTGACCAATGGGATATCCACGTACATATTCCGGCCGGTGCTACGCCTAAAGACGGCCCATCGGCAGGTGTTACCATGCTAACTGCGTTGACATCTGCATTTACCCAGCGTAAAGTAAAACCGCATCTGGCTATGACCGGCGAGATCACACTGCGTGGCCGTGTATTACCTGTAGGCGGTATTAAAGAAAAAATACTGGCCGCTAAGCGCGCTAATATCAAAGAGATTATTCTTTGTAAATCAAACCAGAAAGATATACTGGAGATCAAGGAAAGCTATATTAAAGATCTGCAATTTCATTACGTTACCGAAATGCGTGAAGTAATTGATCTGGCGCTGTTAAATGAAAAAGTGCCCGACCCGATAGATTTAGCGGTAAAAGAAGACATTAAGCCGATTTTAAATTAACTTAGAGGCCTGCTGATACTAGCAAGCCTTTTATGTTACCCGATAAAAAACCCTTAATGAAGAACCTATACTTTACCTTATTGCTTATTTTAACAGCGACCTGCACTTTTGCGCAAAACCATAGCAATGAATTTGGTATACAAAGCGACAACGACTCATACCTTGGCCAGGGCAGTGACCGCTATTATACCGATGGCTTGTATTTTTATTTCAGGCACGCACTTAATGTAAAGAGCGACGACAAGCTGATGAATAAAGTTTTGGGCTTCGATCTGGGGCAAAAAATATTTAATCCGCAAAGTGGCTCCGTGCCATCGGCTGCATATATTGACCGTCCGTTTGCCGGGTATCTTTATGCCGGTGCCAGCATGAACTACCTGTATAAAAACGAAAGCAACCTTAAACTGGGCGGGCAGGCAGGCGTGATCGGCCCGGCCTCAGGGGCTAAGCAAGCACAAACCTGGGTACACAATAATTTTGGTTTTTACGCGCCTGAGGGCTGGCAATATCAAATCAAAAACACCTTTCAACTCAACTTATCGGGCGAGTACAACAGGCTTATAGGCAGAGATACCGCGCTCGATTTAACTTTTGCGTCGTACGCTAAGCTGGGTACGGGCTTTACGGGCGCAGGTGCGGGGCTGATGCTGCGCCTGGGCGTATTTAACCGGCTATTCAATTCGGCCAGCACGCAAAGCTCTGTCATTGCCGATGCCGGTGTAAAGCGGGCGGTTAAACGCGAGTTTTTTTTATATTACAAACCCATGGCCAACTTTGTGGGTTATGATGCTACCATACAAGGCAGTTTGTTCAGCAAAGCCGATACTAACAGCATGCAGGTAATTTCTGAGCCAAAGCGCTTTGTTTTGAGCAATCAGATAGGTGTCACCTATGCTACAAAACGCTGGATAATTGATGCTGCCGCAATCATCCATTCGCGCGAAACGACGCACCAGCAACTATCAGAAGCCTGGGGGTCGGTAACATTGTATTACAAATTTGATTAATAATCGAAGCTGCGCTTGCGGTTTTCTTTTTTGGATGACTGCTGTTTCTTTTCATTCAGTCGCCTGGCTTTGGCTTGCTTGCCGGGTTTAGTGGCTTTTCGGGGCTTTTGTACTATTAACGCAACTGAAAGTAAATTGATGAGGCGCTCAACAGCCTTGGCCTTGTTAAGATATTGACTGCGTTCTTCATCGCAGACTACCTGCACGTAACCGTCTTTATTTAAGCGGGAGGCTAGTTTTTCATTAAGACGTTGCTTCTCTTCGTCGCTAAATAAAGTCGAGCCGGCGATGGAAAACAACAGCTCGACTTTGCTTGAAACTTTGTTTACGTTTTGCCCGCCTTTGCCGCCGCTGCGCGAAGTTTTATAGATAACTTCTTTCTGCAGCCCGTCCTTTGAAAAATTCATAACCAAAGGTAATGATTTGCCAATACGGCCTATCGGCAAATTTTGTTAACTTAGCCTAACTTATGAGCAACAACATTGTAGTAGCTATTGACGGGTATTCATCGTGTGGTAAAAGCACTTTGGCAAAGGCCCTGGCCAAGAAACTTCATTTTATTTATGTTGACAGCGGGGCTATGTATCGTGCTGTTGCGCTGTATTTTATACGCCGTGACATCGACACTAAAAACCACGACCAGATTGCTGAGGCGCTGAAAGATATCCACCTGAACTTTCATTCGCGCGATTACCAGACACACATCACCCTTAACGACGAGGAGGTTTCTGCCGAAATTCGGCAGATGCCGGTATCGGATAAAGTGAGCGAGATTGCTGCTATTAAAGAGGTACGCACAGAGATGGTTCGGCAGCAGCAGCGTATGGGCAAATCAAAAAACGTGGTGATGGACGGCCGGGATATCGGCACTGTAGTTTTTCCGCATGCACAGATCAAATTGTTCATGACTGCCGACCCAAAGATCCGTGCCGAACGCCGCTATAAAGAGCTACTGCCAACAAACCCTGAGATGACGCTTGAAGAAGTGTTTGAAAACCTGGCGCACCGTGACTACGCCGATACCACCCGCGAAGAAAGCCCCCTAACTCGCGCTGAAGATGCGATTGTCCTGGATAATACCAACCTTACGCCTGAACAGCAATTGCAGTTAGCCGTAGATTTAGTGATGCCTTTTGTAAATAAATAAAAAGCTCAGTTAAGCTGCTACTTCGTCTTCCAGCATTATAGTAGGGACGCCGAACTTATTCAGAAAATCCACCCCTTCGTCGCTCGTAATGCCTTTGTATTTGGCGTACGACTTATGATAGTACACCTTTTTTATCCCTGCCGAAAAGATCAACCTGGCGCAGGCTATGCAAGGCGAAAGCGTAGTATATAAAGTGGCACCTTCCAATTTAGCCCCACTTTTAACGGCGTATAAAATGGCATTTTCCTCGGCGTGCAGTGCAAGTGAACAACTCCCTTTTGAGTCGCGCGGGCAACCTTGTTCAGGCCATTCTTCATCACAATTATGCGTACCCGCCGGCGGGCCGTTGTACCCTATGGATATGATACGCGTATCCTGCGTTAAAACCGCACCAACATGTGCTTTTACGCAGTGAGAGCGCAAAGCCAGATCGGTAGCCAGCTTCATGAAAATATAATCGAAAGATGGTTTCATGTTAGTGATTGTAGATTAGTGATCAGGCACAAAATTAAAGATCAGAAATTAGAAACTAATTAAATCAAAACTAATCTCTAATAACTATCCATTAATGCCCACCGCTTTTTTCAACTTGTACGTGGTCAATGTTGATACCTTGTTTGATCAGTTCGATACGTACCTTCCAGGCGAAGAATACGATGTAGGCAAAACCTATTACCGGCACGATGTATGATTGGTGAATACCTATGGTATCGGCCATTAAGCCTTGCACCGGCGGGATGATCGATCCGCCAAGGATCATCATGATCAGAAATGCTGAGCCCTGCCCGGTGTATTTACCTAAGCCGGTAAGTGCTAACGAGAAGATGGACGGCCACATAATGGAGCAGCACAAGCCACCGCTAATAAACGCAAATACGGCAACCGTACCGGTTGAGAATAAACCGATCAACATAAATATAATGCCCAACACACCTAACGATACCAGGGTACGTACCGGCTTTTGAGCGCCGATATAAAATGCAATGATCATTACCACTATGCTTACAGCGTAAATATACAGGCTGCTTACATCGCTGCCGCTTGAGTGGTTCACAAATAAAATAATGGCAAAAGCCGCAAACGGGACAACCAATGTCAGCATGTTTTTCATTGTTTTTGAGAAGTTGAACGCACCGATAGAGCCTGTCCAACGGCCAATCATCAAGCTACCCCAATACAATGAAATAAACGGCGACATCTGGTTCTCGTTAAATCCGCCGAAATCAGGCAGCTTGAGTAATGCGCCCAGGTTACTTTGAATGGTCACCTCGGTACCTACATAGGTAAAGATGGCAATCATACCTAAAATAAGTTGCGGGTACTGCATAGCGCCCCAACCTTCTTTATTTTTTTGTGCCGATAGTAATGACCCTATCAACGTAAATATGATAATGGCTAAAGAGATATAAATGATCACCGCTTTAGTGGTACCCGCTGAGTAAATATTGAAAATACCATGCCCGCTGATGAATAAGGCTAACTGATCGGCAACCAGTATCAAACAAAACGCCAGGAACATAATAACCAACGGCGGCGTAGGCTTTTTGCTGTTTTCGATCTTTTCGTCGCTGGTAACAACCGGCAGGTTGGCAAAGTAAAAGAATACTGCCACTGCAATGAATAATCCTGCCAGGATATAATATAAAGTATCAATTGACGAAAGCTTTACTTCGCTGGTTGACGCCGCACCTTGTGCAGAGCCGAATAATACAATGCCCACTACAATTGGCCCAAGCAAACCACCGATATTATTGATAGCACCCGCAAAATTTAAGCGGTTTGAACCCGTTTCTGGTGGCCCCAAGGCAATTACAAAAGGATTAGCGGCGGTTTGCTGTAACGAAAACCCTAAAGCGATAATAAACAGTGATCCTAAAATGAAGGCAAACGAACCGGTAGCAACTGCAGGTATCATAAACAATGCGCCCGCTGCCGAGATAACCAACCCCCAAACAATGCCATTTTTGTAACCCAATTTGTTCAGAATATCAACCTTAGTTGCTTGCGAGGCAAAGTATAAAATGAGCGAGCCGATAAAATATCCGCCATAAAATGTAAAGTCGATTAGTTGCGACTCAAATTGCGTTAAATGAAAATGCGATTTACAAAAGGGAATAAAAATACCATTTGAGGCCGCCAGGAAGCCCCAGAAAAAAAATACGGTTACCAGCGTGTACAATGCCGAGCCGTAACTTTTGGTGTTGTTTTCTTTCATTTTATATCAGTTGATTTGAAATTGGTTTTAAACCACTAACATAACCATTTTTTGTAATTCTATTACGGTAATTAATCAACATACCTTATTAAAGTTTCTTGGTATAAGCGAAAAAAACCGCATCTTCGCATACTTTTAAACAGACCAAGGTTACAGATTAATGATTGAAGCTGTTATTTCGGGTATTGGGATTGGCATAGTGCTTACTTTTTTGACAGGCCCGGTATTTTTTGCATTGATCAAAACCAGTATAGAGCGCGGCTTTCATGCCGGTGTTTTTCTGGCCCTGGGTGTAGTGTGCAGCGACGTTGTTTTTGTAGGTTCAATATTATTTGGATCTCAGTTTTTTGAGGTATCGCCGCACACCAAAACCATTGCGGGGGTTATAGGCAGCATTATACTGTTTGTTGTTGGGATACGCTACATTATCAAAAAAGCTAAAATAAATTACGACAATACGCAGCCCAGCGGCCTTAAACGCACAGGATATTTTCTCAAGGGTTTCCTGATGTGCATTTTTAATCCTACCCTGCTGTTTCACTGGATTACCGTTATAGGTACTGCCAGCACTATTTACCGTAGCGATACACATAACCGATCGGCCAAAATTGCTGTTATGTTTTTAACCATCCTGGTTGTGCAATTTGGTTTAGATACTACTAAAGCTTTTTATGCCGATAAACTGCGCGACCGCATATCCGAAAAATTTGTACACCGTTTAAATGAAGTTGCCGGCGCTGCACTCATAATAGCATCACTGATTTTGTTGGATAAGTTGGTTACACATTACGTATTTTCTGCACCAACAGTGTAATGGTAAGTAAGTAATAGCAGCTAGTGGGGAATGGCTGATAGTGAGTAATGAAATACTTAACAATTCATTCACCACTCACTAACTCACCACTAACTACTCATTATTACCATTTACTACTCACCAGCTTACATATAAGCCCTTTGGTTTTTACCTTCCATCCAGTTAACAAAGGCGCGGTTAACTACTTTGTTACCGCCCGGCGTTGGGAAATCGCCGGAGAAATACCAGTCGCCCAGATGTTCAGGGCAGGCTTTGTGTAAGTTATCCAGGGTCTGGTAAATCACCTTAACCTCGGCTTTGATATTGTTTGGTGTGATGATTTTGGCAATGCGGTCAGATATTTCCTGGTCTGTAAACGGCTCGTAAATAGCCTTTACGTGGTTGATCACTTGTTCTTTAGGCAATGCTGCACTCTGTTTACACAGGTTATAAACATCGGCAATGATGTTTTCTTTGCCCTGTTCTTTCAGTAAGCTGACCGCAGCCTCAAAAGCTACAAACTCACCCATGCGCGACATATCAATACCATAACAATCCGGGTAACGTATTTGCGGCGCCGACGATACGATCACCACCTTTTTAGGGCCCAGACGGTCTAATATTTTCAAAATACTTTGTTTAAGCGTAGTACCACGCACAATCGAGTCGTCCAATACCACCAGGGTATCGGTACCATTTTTAATAAGGCCGTAAGTGGTATCATATACGTGGGCTACCATTTCCGTGCGGTCGGCATCCTGCGTAATAAAGGTACGCAGTTTTACATCTTTAATGGCAATCTTTTCAACACGAGGCGCCATGCTCAGCACTTCGGTCAGCTCTTCTTCGCTGATCTTATCTTCGCGGTTCAGCAAACGCTGGCGCTGGTATTGTTTAATATATTTGTGCACCCCTTCAACCATGCCGTAAAAAGCAACTTCGGCAGTGTTAGGGATGTATGAGAATACGGTATTCTTGATGTCATGTCCAACAGCATCCAGTATCTGCGGACACAATAAGCGGCCTAATTGTTTACGCTCGCGGTAAATGGACGAGTCGCTGCCTCTCGAAAAATAAATACGCTCAAACGAACATGATTTTTTTTCTTTCGGCTCGCTAAACATATCCTGCGATATCTTGCCATCTTTTTTGATAATAAGCGCGTGGCCCGGTTTTATTTCCTGAATATCGGCGGCAGGTATATTAAAAGCAGTTTGAATAGCCGGACGCTCTGAAGCGGCTACTACAATTTCGTCGTTCTGATAAAAAAATGCAGGGCGTATACCGGCCGGGTCACGCATGATAAAGGCGTCGCCATGGCCAAGCATACCGGCTATGGTATAACCACCATCCCAGTTACGGGCCGATTTTTGCAGGATCTTAGCCACATCCATATCGCGGGCAATCAGCTTGCTGATCTCGGCATTATCATTCAAGCCTTCGCGTTTGTATTGGTCAAATAAGCCTTGCACCTCGGTATCAATAAAGTGGCCCATTTTTTCCAGCACGGTCACGGTGTCGGCCTTTTCTTTAGGATGCTGACCAAGGTCGTACAATTGCTGCAACAGTTCGTCAACGTTGGTCATATTGAAGTTGCCGGCAATAACCAGGTTACGGGTCATCCAGTTGTTTTGGCGCAGAAACGGGTGGCAGCTTTCAATACTGTTTTTACCGTGCGTACCATAACGCAAATGGCCCAATAACACTTCGCCGGTAAAGCTTACGTGCTCTTTGAGCCATTCAGTATCAGCCATTTTTTCAGGCGATTCTTTCTGGATGTCGGCAAACTTCTTCTGGATATACTCAAAGATGTCGGCAACAGCGTTCGACGCCATTGAACGATGCCGGCTGATGTAGCGCTTACCCGGTTCAATGTCCAGCTTAATGGTAGCAACGCCGGCGCCATCCTGGCCTCGGTTGTGTTGTTTTTCCATTAAAAGGTATAGCTTGTTCAGTCCGTACAGCGCAGTGCCGTATTTTTTTTGATAATAAGACAGTGGCTTTAAAAGGCGGATAAATGCCACACCGCACTCGTGTTTAATCTGATCGCTCATGATTGATTATGGAGTAGCAAATTTAAACTTTAAACCAATACTATCCGCACATCAATTGTCATTAAATCGTATTAAATATTAACAAGATTTAAACAAACCGTTACGCCAGCGCTAACGCAAAAGGCGACCGAAGCCGCCTTTTTAAATTATGGTCTATAGATTGTTTCAGAAAATTCTTACCTGATTATAATTTTTCACCATGCTGACTGATGTCCAATCCCAACTCTTCATCCTCCGCAGATACGCGCAAAGGCGAGATCATGTCGGTGATTTTTAACAGCAGCAATGAGCCGAAGAAAGCAAATATAGATACCATCACCAACGCAAAAAGCTGGATCAGGAACAAATGGCAATCGCCAAAAAACAAGCCGTTACCTGTTTTATTGCCGGGATTAACATTCTGATTGGCAAATACACCGGTGAGCAGCATCCCTACCATACCGCCCACACCATGGCATGGGAAAACGTCCAGCGTATCATCAATCGACGTACGTGTGCGCCACTCAACCACCAGGTTACTTATCACTGCCGATATAATACCGATAGCTAACGAATGCGGAATAGAAACAAAACCTGCGGCAGGCGTAATAGCCACCAAACCTACTACCGCACCAATACAGGTACCCATAGCTGATGGCTTTTTACCACGAAGCATGTCAAAAAATATCCAGGTTAAACCGCCTGCAGCCGATGCGGTGGTACTGGTTGCCAGGGCGGTAACCGCTAAATGGTTTGCGCCAAAGGCCGAACCGGCGTTAAAACCAAACCAGCCAAACCATAGCAAACCTGTACCTATTAACACATAGGTAATACGTGCTGGTGAGTGACTAACTTCATTACGTTTCTTTAAATACAATGCAGAGGCTAAAGCGGCCCAACCTGCCGACATGTGCACTACAGTACCACCTGCAAAGTCAAGTACACCAAGTTTAGCTAACAAACCGTCGGGGTGCCAGGTGGCATGTGCCAAAGGCGAGAATATGAAAATACTAAACAGGCAAAGAAAAATAATGTACGAGTTAAAACGAATACGCTCTGCAAATGCACCGGTTATCAATGCCGGGGTGATGATAGCAAATTTTAATTGATACATGGCAAACAGCAACAGCGGAATAGTGGGCGCCGATGGCCAGCTGGCATCGCCCAACATGCCTTTCATCATAAAGTAAGTGGCCGGATTACCTATCACTCCATGAAAGCTGTCGCCGAAAGCTAAACTAAAACCAAAGATGCCCCACATTACCGTGATGATCACCATACATACCACGCTTTGCAGCATGGTGGAGATGACGTTCTTTTTATTAACCATACCACCATAAAAGAATGCCAAACCGGGTGTCATGATCAAAACCAGAGCAGTCGACATTAACATCCAGGCAATATCGCCGGTGTTATAATGGCTGGTTCCGGTATTCTTAAACTCAACAGAGGGGAAAATAAACGTTAGTGCTAAAATAAATACTATAAGAAAAAACGGAAAATAGCGCTTCATATAAATTCAGTAACAATAATTTAAAAAACGCCTAAAATTATGATTAAAATCATAAATAATTAAAAATTAACTAAAATTAATGTAAAAAACAAGTCCATATATTTAATTTTTATCAAAAATGAATTTTAAATTCATCAAAATACAGGAATAAAGGAAAAACATATCTATAAATTATCAAAATCACAAAACACAGCAAATGCCACCCCTATTTTGAGCAGGTATAAATCAAAATAATCATCGAGAAAATCAGATAAGAGCAATAAGCAAGCCGCTTTTTACAAGAAACTGCTTAACCAGTCGGGAAAAACGCCCAATAATAGCAGGATAACTGCAATAATTAAGGCCGAACTTAGCAAATAAGATGGTCGCGGAGTGGCTTCGGTTACTTCGGTGCGCTTTAAAAAGAGATATAAAGGTATCTTGATATAATAAAACAGCGAAACAACGGTAGTTGCAGCACCGGTTATGGTTAAAATGAGCAGCCAAATATTATGATTGGCGGTGTAAGTGCTATAAACACTCGAAAATACCAGCAGCTTACCCGCAAAACCCGCGCTAACCGGCAAACCGGTTAATGATATAAGGATAATTACAAAAGCAATGGATGCCGCAGGATATTTTAAGCCCAAACCTTTATAGCTTTCAATATTTTCAGATTGCGTGATATCGGTAAAGTAAGAAACCAGCATCAGCGCGCCAATGTTGGCCAGAATATAAACAGCCAGGTAAAAATCAAGCGCCTTGATGCCCTGGGCGTTAAAAGTCACTATCGCCATTAAGGCAAAACCGGTGTGGCCTATGCTGGAGTAAGCCAGCAGCCGCTTAGCGTTTTTTTGCATTACGGCGGCAAAGTTGCCGGCTATCATGGTAATGACACCTATAACAGATAGGCATAAGCCAAAATCAAAAGCCTTCCAGGTAGGGGTAATGATAAACGGCGTGAGGAAATTGACGAGCAATGCAAAACCGGCTACTTTGGGTAGGGTTGATAAAAACGCAGTAACCGGCGTGGAAGCGCCTTCATAAACGTCGGGCACCCAAAAATGCATGGGCACAAATGACAATTTAAAACCTATACCAACCAGCACCAATACTAAAGCCAATACTGCGGCAGTGTGGTTAACCCCGCTAAGGCCTTGCATAAACCCTTCGTCAAATAAATCCAGGGTACCAGTGAAGCCATATAATAAAGATATACCATACAACATCACGGCCGACGCAGCGGCCCCGAATAACACGTATTTTAAACCGGCCTCGGCAGTAAAGGCATTTTCTGACCGATAAGCTACCAATAGATATGAAGCGATCGACACCATCTCGATAGCCAAATAAATTGACAACAGGTTAGAGGCCAGAATCATCAAATGCAGTCCGAAGATGGCAGCAATGGATATCGAATAAAGGTCAGATAATTTTTTGCTGTGCGATTTAAGCTGTGTGTCCCAACCGAAATATAATAACAGGATGAATGCGCCTACATCAATGATCAATCGTAATACTACCGAAAGCTCCGTCTCCAGCAGCATACCACCAAAGACTAGCTTGCCTCCTTCGGCTAAAACGGGTATAAGCTTTGAATCTTGGAAAAGCACCAATAATATACCCACACAAGCTACTGTGCGGCAAAGTTTTTCGGAGTTTCGGCCAAACAGCAGGTCGGTAATTAATACCACCACAAATAAAAGCGACAGCCAGATCTCTGGTGCAATGTATTTCAGATCGCCCAGGATACCGGTAAGTTGCGCGCTTATATTAGTTATTAACATATTATTTGCTTAGATGTAATAACTGCACCAACGCCAAAACCGAATCATTAACCTTGGTAAACACCAGCGACGGCATCACACCCAAAATCAATACCACCAAAGCCAAAGGCAACAGGGTAATGATCTCGCGGGCACTCAAATCGGTTAAAGCTGTTTTCCAGATGTCGCCGCCTTTTAATGACAGTGAGCCAAAGAACATGCGCTGTAAGGTCCACAAGAAATAGCAGGCACTTAGCAGTATACCCGCCGCCCCCACTACCGACAACCAATAAGGCAACAAGCCATTAACCGTCGGCGATTTAAATGAACCCGCCAATGAAAAAGCCTCGGCAATAAAGGCCGAGAAGCCCGGCAAGCCCAATGAGGCAAAAAAAGCAATCATCACAAACACGGTATACTTAGGCATCACTGAACCCAGTCCGCGGAAATTGTAAATATCACGGTCATGCACGCGGTTATAAACCACGCCTACAATAAAGAACAACATGGCCGACAGGAACCCGTGGCTCACCATCTGGAAGGTAGCGCCGCTTAAACCCTCGGTAGTTTGCGAGGCTATCCCCAGCAACACAAAACCCATTTGCGACACTGACGAGTAGGCGATCACCTTTTTCAGATCGCGCTGCGCCAGGGCATTCAGTGCGCCGTATATAATAGATATCACCCCCAACAAACCGATGCAGAACGCACCGCTGGTAGCCACTTCAGGGAATATACTTACGCAAATACGAATAATACCATAACCACCTATTTTTAACAATATAGCCGCCAGGATAACAGATACCGGG
>Ga0153956_1001804_pt1 | contig 17607 bp, 17 predicted proteins | sample TSFL040MetaG_FD_104704 | JGI IMG/M metagenome (GOLD analysis project Ga0153956, IMG submission 104704) | Attine ant fungus gardens microbial communities from Florida, USA - TSFL040 MetaG | ecosystem: Host-associated > Fungi > Mycelium > Unclassified | place: USA: Florida, Wekiwa Springs...
ATCCATTGCGAACCGATGGCGGGCTTGAACACCTGGGTCACGCCCTCCTCCGCCAGCGACTCCAAGGCGCGCGCCAGGTGCTTCTGCTTCATGGGATCGCCCAGCCGCACCCGGCGCAATATCTCCGGCGCGAAGTTGGGGATGCCGGTGAACACCACGCCGCCGCTCTCGCTCAGCGTGTCGCCCACCCTGAGCACGCCATGGTTGGGGATGCCGATGATGTCGCCGGGCCAGGCCTCGTCCACCGTCTCGCGCTCGCTGGCGAAGAACAGGATGGGATTGTGCACGCCGATGGTCTTGCCGGTGCCGGACTGTTTCAGCTTCATGTTGCGCTTGAACTCGCCCGAGGCCAGCCGCAGGAACGCCACCCGGTCGCGGTGGTTGGGGTCCATGTTGGCCTGCACCTTGAAGACGAAGCCGGTGACTTCCTTGTCGCCCGGCTGGGCGGCCTTGCCCAGCGCCGCCTGCTCGCGCGGCGGCGGCGCATAGGCGGCCAGCGCATCCAGCAGTTCGGCGACGCCGAAATTCTTCAAGGCCGAGCCGAAGAAGACCGGCGACAGATGCCCCTCGCGATAGGTGGCGAGATCGAAGGCGGGCAGGCCCTCGCGCGCCAGGGTCATGTCTTCCTCCAGCCGGGCGGCTTCCGCGTCCGTCGGCACCGCATCATTGAAGGCGATGAAGCGGCCATCGGCCAGGCTCCGGACGCCGCGGAAGTTCAACCCCATGCCGCAGGGCCACACCAGCGGCGCCGTCTCGATCTGCAACTGGTCGGAGATCTCGTCCAGCAGTTCGAAGGGATCGCGCGCCTCGCGGTCCATCTTGTTGACGAAGGTCATGATCGGAATGTCGCGCAGGCGGCAGACCTCGAACAGCTTGCGGGTCTGGGCCTCGATGCCCTTGGCGGCGTCGATCACCATCACCGCCGAATCCGCCGCCGTCAGGGTGCGGTAGGTGTCTTCCGAGAAATCCTCATGGCCCGGCGTGTCCAGGAGGTTGAACACCGCATCCTTGTATTCGAAGGTCATCACCGCGCTGGTGACGCTGATGCCGCGTTCCTGCTCGATCTTCATCCAGTCCGACTTGGCCCGCCGCGCCTCGCCGCGCGCCTTGACCCGGCCGGCGGCATGGATCGCCCCGCCCAGCAGCAGCAGATGCTCGGTCAGGGTGGTCTTGCCGGCGTCGGGATGGGAGATGATCGCGAAGGTCCGCCGTCTGGCGGCTTCGCTGGCGGGCGTCCTGCTCATGGCGGTGGGGTATCAGGGCCGCCCCGTCAGGGCAAGCGGCCCGCCTGTTCCATGACGCTCCGCGCCCGCAGCCACATCTCCAGGCTGCGCACCGTGAACAGCGCGGCGGTGATGACGGTGGCGTTGGGGCCATGCTGCAATCAGACGATCTCCTCATCCACGAAAGCGCGGCCCTCGCGGTCCTCGATCTCCACGATCCACAGGTCGGGGTCGAACGTGACCTGCCTGTCACACCAGTCGCGGGCGCGGGCCTCGCCGGTCCAGCCGCCCAAGGGTTGCGCCCAGACCAGCCGTCCCTTGCCGTCGCGCGTCTGGTTCAGCACCCGCACCGTGCCGTCCAGCTTCGCCACTTTCAGGATGACCGCTCCCGCCTCCTCCGCGCCGGAGCGCACCACGAAGGCCGAGGCGCCCGCGACCTGGACGCGGCGGATCAGGGCGCGCACGAAGATGCCGGCCTTGAGCCGTGGCGTGGACTCCATCACAGGCTTGTATCAGCCCGCGGCGCGGAACGGGATCACTTTCGCCGAGGTCAGCCGCTCGCCTTTGGCGTTCACCGCCGCATGGGGCAGGCGCACCGTGACGGTGGTGCCTTCGCCCAGCAGCGAGGCCAGATGCGCCTCGCCGCCATGCATCGCCGCCAGCGACTTGACCAGCGCCAGCCCCAGCCCGGTGCCTTCCCTGGCGCGGGTCCCGGCATTCTCCACCTGCTCGAAGGGCCTGCCCAGCCGCGCCAGGTCTTCCGCCGAAATGCCGGTGCCGGTGTCGCGGACCGAAATCTCCACGCCCTGCCCGGCCGTGGCGCTCACCCGCACCTCGCCGCCCGGCGGGGTGTATTTCACGCCGTTGGACAGCAGGTTGACCAGGATCTGCTTCACCGCGCGGCGGTCGGCGAAGACCAGCCGGGCATTGGGCGCGATGGCGAGCGTCAGCGCCACCCCGGCGCGCTCCGCCGGAATCCGCAGGACGCGCACCGCGCTTTCCGCCGTCTCCTCCAGGTCGAACAGTTCCTCATGCACCTCGAACTTGCCCGCCTCGATCTTGCTCATGTCCAGCACCGAATTGATCAGGTCCAGCAGATGCGCCCCCGATTCATGGATCAGCCGGGAATATTCCTGGTAGCGCGGGCCGATCTCGCCGAACATCTGCCGCGTCATCACTTCCGAGAAGCCGATGATGGCGTTCAGCGGCGTGCGCAGTTCGTGGCTCATATTGGCCAGGAAGCGCGACTTGGCGCGGCTGGCGCCCAGGGCGACGTCGCGCGCCTCGACCAGGGCGCGCTCCTGCGCCTTGGCGAGCGAGACGTCGCGCGTCACCGCCACGATGTCGGCGGGTTCGCCCGGCGCCGCGGCGGCGGGGCGGCAGCGCATCTCGGCCCAGACATAATGGCCGTCCGCATGGCGCAACCGCACCTCGGCCGATCCGGCGCGGCCGAAATAGCTCGATTCCATCAGCGCGCCCTGCAGCGGCGCCAGGTCGTCGGGATGCGCGAATTGCGCGGGCGTCAGGCCGGTGATGTCCTCGGGCGCCCGGCCCAGCAGCGCCAGCGTGGCGGGACTGGCGAAGCGGATCACGCCGTCGGAGGAATGGCGGGTGATCAGGTCCATCGCATTGTCGGCCAGGAAGCGGTACATCGCCGCGCCCTCGGCGGCGGCGGCGTCCGCCGCGCGCTGGCGGTCCTGCGCCGCGGCGGCGATCAGCACCGCCTGCACCAGGGCCGCCAGCAGCGAGACGGCGGTGACTTCCCATACCGGCAGCACCAGCCGCGACGGCGGCAGGTGGCCGGCGGCCTCGATTCCGGCGACGGCCAGCAGCGCCGCGCCCGCCGCCAGCCCGGCGCGGATCACCGCGGGCCGCCCGCCCGACAGCGCCGCTTCCGCCGGCACCAGCGCGAACCACACGGTCAAGGGCGACATCACGCCCCCGGTCAGCACCGCCAGATAGGCGATCAGGGCGGCGAAGGAGGCCAGGCCCAACTGTTCCAGAAGCGGCAGGGGCGCGCGCAGCAGCCCCGCCAGCGCCAGCAGCGCCGGGGTCATCAGCCAGGCCATGGCGATGGCCTCGCCCAGGTCGGGGCGGCCGACCAGCCCGAACATGGCCAGCCCCAGCACCGCGCCGACCGCCGCCTTGGCCGCCTGCACGGCGACGTAACGGCGGCGCTCGGCCTCCTCGCTGGTGAAAGTGTTAATCGCCATTAAGCTTTGGGCCCGCACCGGTGGAATGGCCGGCAGTCTCGGCCGGCAAACTTAACGAAAGCTGAAGCGCGCCCGCCGCCGTTCAGTTCTCCACAAGGTTCGCGGCCGGCGCGCGCAGCATGGCGCGATTCGGCGAGGCGCGGCAGCGGGTTGCTGACGGTTTGTCGTCACGCTTCCGGCAAGGTTCCTTCCGCCCTCCTAACCAATGCGCAAGATAAAAGGCCGCATCATCCACGCGGTTTCGGGGAGATGGCCTGCGACGCCCGCGGCTGCGGCGTTCATGGCCGGGGACAGCGTGAACACAGTGGCTCAAGAAATGGGCATGTGGGACGACGCCGCGGCGCTGCTGGCGTCGCTCGACGCGCTGCGCGCCGCCATCACCATTTTCGACGCCCAGGGCCGCCTGCTCTATGCCAATGCGCATCTGAACTACCTGCTGCGCTCGCTGCCGCCGCACGACATGCTGATCGGCTGCGGCTATGAAGACATGGTGCGGATGGAAGTGGAAGGCGGCGAGATCGCCGCTTCCGCGCTGGCCGGCGGCGTGCAGGCCTTTGTCGAGACGCGCCTGGCGCAGTTGCGGGAAAACAATTACGCGCCGGTCGATGTGGCGATGGCCGACCACCGGGTGGTGGAGATCAAGGCGCGCAAGGGCCGCGAGGGCCGCACCGTGCTGCTGTGGAGCGACGTCACCGCCGCCCGCGCCCATATGAACCGGCTGGAGGAAGCCGTCGCCATGTCGGCGGAAGCCTTCGCCTTCTTCGACAGCAACGACCGGCTGGTGATGGCCAACGCGCTGTATGCCCGGGTGTGCGACCGGCCGCTGGACGAATTGCTGGGCAGGACCTTCACCGAGATCGCCGGCGGCGTGATCCGGTCGGGCCGCATGCTGCTGGATGAAGCGCCGGACGCCTGGCTGGAGCGCCGCCACAAGGGCCACCGCGACCCGGTCGGCTCGGCCACCCTGCGGGTCGTGACCGGCGAATGTTACCTGGTGCGCGACCGCGCCACCCATGACGGCGGCCGCGCCGTCGTCTTCACCGATGTCACCGACACCTTCCGCGCCGAGACCGCGCTGGCCGAACAGCAGAGCGCGCTGGCCGACGCCAATGCCCGGGCCCAGGCGCAGAGCGGCTATCTCGCCGACCTGGCCGGGCGGCTGGACCAGGCCAGCGCCAAGATGGACAGCGCCAAGACCACCCTGCTGCGCACCATGGGCCATGAACTCAAGACGCCGCTGAACGCCATCCTGGGCTTTTCCGACCTGATGAGCACCCTGGCGGACAATCTCAGCCCGGCGCAGATCCGCGAATATGCCGGGCTGATCAACCAGGGCGGCGCCAACCTGCTCAAGATGATCAACCAGATCATGGACCTGACCAAGATCTCGGCCGGGCGCTACGACCTGCGCCGTTCGCCGGTCGATGCCGGCGGCGTGATGTGGCTGACCCGCGACGTGTTCAATGCCCGCGCCGCTTCCCGCGGCATCGCCATCGAGGCCGGGCGCTGCCCGATCGGGCTGCTGGCCGACGCCGACGAAAGCGTGCTGACCGCCATGACGCAGTCGCTGCTCGACAATGCCGTCACCTTCACCCGCGACGGCGGCACCGTCACCCTGTCGGTGGAGAAGCGCGACGGCAGCGTCGTGGTGACGGTGGAAGACGACGGCCCCGGCGTGGCGCCGGAGGACCTGGCGCGCATCCAGGAACCGTTCGAGCATGCCGGCCGCGGCGAAGGCAGCCAACATTCCAAGGGCGCCGGCCTGGGCCTCACCCTGGTCAAGGCGTTCGCGGAGCTTCATGGCGGCCGGCTGGACCTGGACAGCGCGCCGGGCCGGGGCTTCACCGCCCGGATCACCCTGCCGGCCGCGGACGATGTCAAGATCGTGGCGTAACGCCACGAAATCGCCGGACGCCTGAATCCTTTCGCCGCGCAAGCCTGCTTGCGCGCGGGCGGCGCCTTAACGGACGCCGCGCATTTGATGAAAATTTTAATCACAACAGATTCAATCACGCGCCGTTTTTGAATCGAACCGAACGGAAATCCTGCACGGCGCGTTGTCGCTGTGATGAGGAACCGCGAACCCCGTACAATTTTAAAAAAACAGCTAAGCGCCCGGGAACAAGGCGGCCCGCATGCTGCCCGCGTGGAAGCACAGGAAGACTTGCCATGATTTTCCGGGCTGTATTCTGGATCGGCCTCGTGTCGCTGTTGACGCCGCACGAGCCGGACCTCGGCCTGGGACGCCCGGGCGCCGGCACATCGCACACCTCCCCCGCCGCCATCCTGTCCGCCGCCAGCGGTCTCTCGCGGACGGACAAGGATTGCGGTTCGGCGTGTGCCGGCGGCCTCGGACTTGCGCGGCTGTTCCACCTGGAGGGCGACACCAGCCTGGCCGCCGGCCTGGCCGATGTGAAGGCGCAGATCGAGGCCGACCGGCGGGCGCGGGCCTCGAAGGCGGCAATCTGAATCGACGCTGCCGCGCTTGTCCGTCATGGTCCGCGAAAGCGGGCCGGATTCCGGATGCTTCGCAAAACCAAAACTAGGCCTGCGCTTCCGCCGACCAGGCGCGGATCGCGCGTTTCTGGTTGGTTATCAGCATCCCGTAATGCTGCGCCAGCCGGTCCAGCCCGATCTTCAGCACCACCCGCGCCGAACGCTTCGCCCAGCCGCGGGAATCCTCGCAAGCCTCCAGCGGCGCCAGGTGGCAGCAGACATCGAACAGCAGGTCGGAAAGCTGCGGCCCCGCCGCCGCCAGCGCCTTGTTCAGCCGCTGCCGCGCCATCAGCGCGATGTCGCTGACGCTGTCGCCGCCGGCGCCGCGCGATCCCGACACCACCGGCGAATCCCAGTTCACCCCCATGCGCGGGCCGACCTGCGCCAGGGTGAAATCGCGGCGCAGTTTCTCGCCCGCCGCGAACTGGACGCCGTCCAGCAGCCCGCGCGCCTTCAGCCGCGCCAGGGGCGATTCCCCCGCATTGACCTTCACGGCGCGCGCCGCGCCCAGTTCGTCCAGCACCGCGTCCTGCATCAGCCGGTGCTGGGCGGCGAAGCCTTCCGCCTCCCGCGCCAGCAGCGCGCGCCCGGCCTCCGCCAGCACATAGCGCCCCGGCCCGCCGGGCATGATCCATCCGGCGCGGACGAAAGCCTCCACCACCGCCGCGCCGACGCTGACGCGGCTGTCCGCGTTGCGGCCCGCCACGAAGCGTTCGCCGCGCGCGAACAGGGCGGCGCGCGGGTCCGCCAGCCGGCGCAGCACCCGGCGCGCCTCCTGTTTCAGTTCCTGCTCCGCGATCATGCCGCCTCCTGCATCCCGGCGGCGCGGCGCAGCAGCGCCTCCATCCAGCGCAAGGTGGAATCGAATTCGGCATTGTCCTCGCGCATCCGCTCGATCTGCTGGCAGGCATGCTTGACGGTGGAACGGTCGCGCCCGAACTCCATCGCCAGCTGCTTGTGGGTCATGGCGAAGACGCTGCGCGCCAGATGCACCGCGACCTGGCGGGTGCGCGCCACCAGCGGGCGGCCGCGCGTGGCTTTGCGCAGTTCCTCCACCGGCACGCCATAGATCTGGCAGGCGATGAATTGCGCCAGCCTGGCGCGCTGAGCGGTCAGGAAGACCGCCGGATCCTGGATATGTCCCATCGTTAAAACCCCTTGGTTCCAAAAACCGCCCCCAACCGGCGGCTCAAGGACAATTATCCTACAGCTTTCGCCAAGGGGGATAGGGTTTTCTACTCCCGCTTGCGGCCGGATAGAAAAACCGCAGCCATGGAAATGGCTTATCCGGGCAAAATTATTTTGCAGCCATGGGGATAGGCGGCGGGCCGGAATCCTGGCCGCCCCTGGAATCTCTATCTCAGGTTGTGGGATTATAATCTTGAACCGCTAGCCCTTGGGTCAGGCGGTGATCACGTCCGGCTTCCGGATCAGCGCGGAATCGGCCTGGATCTTCTCGCCGAAGCCGCTGGAGAAATCCTGGAAGATCGCCAGCAGTTCCTCGGGATCGATGTTGGTGCTGGCGCCCGGCGGGAAGCGGTAGCGCCAGAAACTGACGATGTGGGAAACCGCGCCCAGCTTCTCGCCCAGTTCCAGGAACATGTAGGGCGCGCTCATCAGGAAGTCGCGGAAGGTCTTGGGCGCCTGGTTGGCGACCAGGTCGGCGAAGCTGGAGTCGTAGACCGCCAGCGACTTGTTCACGTGGTTGCCGCTGTCGCGCACCATCTCGATGATGCCGCGCCGGGCCGAGGCGAGATAGACCTTCTGTTCCGGGGTCAGGGCGCCGATCGGCTGGATGCTGTTGATCTCGCGCAGCACGCCCATCACGTCGGGCCAGAACCGGCCCATCGACCATTTGTAGTAGAGGAAGCCGCGCCAGCTGAACATGCCTTCGCGGAAGTGGCTGCCGGTGAGGTTGAGCGTCAGGCGCAACGGCTCCAGCTTCTCGTCCACCTCGCTGGACAGCATGGCCGAGACCAGGCGGTCGGAGGACCCGCCGTCCGCGTTCGCCAGCGTCACAAGCTGCGACATCTCCCGGGTGACGAAGCGGTGCATGCGTTCCTGGTCGCCTTCGGAAATGGCGAAATAGCAATTCGCCACGTCGATCCCGCTGTTGCGCAGATGCTCGCGCAGCAGGAACGGGTCCAGCGACGGCACCGCGTCCAGCAGGCGCATCACCCGCAGGTCGTGCTCCAGCGTCTCGCTGTTGTAATGTCCCACCTGGCGCAGGCAGTCGATATAGCCGCGCTGCCCCACGAACAGCGAACGGCCGCCGGCCCGCAGGTCGGCGGCATCGAAGGGGATGATGATCTTGGTCGCCACCGCCTTGGGATTGGGAAACAGGTAATTCTCGTCGGAGCGGGTGCGGTGCTTGAGCAGGAACGCCCTGTTGATCACCGGCGACAGGAACAGCGGCTTTGCGGCGTGTTCGGGATCGGCTTCATTGTCCTGGGCGATGCGCAACAGGTTCAGCACCCGGCTGGTGGAAGCCCCACCCAGCGCGCCAAGGAAACGGACGGAACGGTCGCCACCTGCCACGATAAACCCCGGAAATGTCTGCGATACTTGCGGCCCATCATGGGCCTGACATTCCTAACGAGGGCTTTAGCCCTGACGGGAACTGGCGGTCCCGCCGGCAGGCGTTAACGAAGCGCGCACATTCCTTAACCTTTGGCCGCCGCCGGCATGCGGCCGGCGTCAGTCGGCCCTGGCCTTGAAGGCCCGCACCAGGCCCAACGCGAAGCCATGGTCGTTTTCGCCGCGCCGGCTCTGCGCCCGTATGTCATAGCGCGCGCCCATGTCCCCCGAGGGGCGCACCCGCACCACCACATCGGCGGGCTGGCCGAACCAGAAGCTGGCGGCGACGGCCTCGATGCGGCCGGCTTTCGCGTCATAGCCGACGATGCGCCAGCCCAGCGCCTTGACGATCTCGAAGCTGCGCCAGAACACCGTGGCCTGCGGGCTCTTGCTGCCGGGCAGCAGCTTGGTGTGGGGATGGGTGATCAGTCCGTTCTTCCACATGTGCAGGCCATAGGCGACCGTCACCTGCTCGCCGCCATAGGGGATCTTGCGCGCGGCGTCGAACGCCGCCGGATTGTCGCCCGGCCGGCGCGCCCCGGCCAGCGCCACGAATTGCGGCGCGTCCTCCGGCGCGGTGGTGACATCGGAGACGGGAAGGCCCGTCGCGCCCTGCCAGACATAGTCGGCCACCGGCCAGAGGAACAGCAGCGATCCCAGCAGCGCGGCCAGGCCGGTGCGCTTGGCGGCGCCCTCGTTGCGGCCGATGGCGGATTTCAGCCAGGCCAGGCCGAAGCCCAGCGCCAGCAGCGCCAGCGCCGTGGCCGGGACCATCACCAGCCGGCCGGTGGCGAAGCCGAACCGGCCCAGCCGCACGCCCGCGATCGCGGCGGCGGCCGTCAGAAGCGCCAGGATCAGGGCGGCCAGCGCCGTTCGCGCGGCAACAAGCTGAAATCGCATGGGTGAAATCCGGTTTTGGGCGTTTTATGACACCCATCCTAAGCTAGATTCCCGCGTCCCGCGAGAGAGTGTGCGATGTCTTCTCCCCAGCTTTCCAACATGCAGGCGCGCGACATGGCGAGCCTGCTGCATCCTTTCACCAATCTCGCGGTGCTGCGCCGGACCGGCCCGATGGTGATCGAGCGCGGCCAGGGCGTGTTCGTCTATGACGCCCAGGGCCGCGACTATCTGGAAGCGATGTCGGGCCTGTGGTGCACCGCGCTGGGCTGGGGCGAGAACGAGTTGGCCGACACCGCCGCCGAGCAGATGCGCAAGCTCTCCTTCGGCCACATCTTCGGCGGCAAGAGCCATGAGCCGGGCATCGCCCTGGCCGAGAAACTGAAGGAGATGGCGCCCTTCCCGGTCGGCAAGGTGTTCTTCGCCAATTCCGGCAGCGAGGCCAATGACAGCCAGATCAAGTTCCTGTGGTACGCCGCCAATGCGCGCGGCGAGGGCAAGCGCAAGAAGATCATCGCCCGCGACCGCGCCTATCACGGCGTCACCCTGGCCAGCGCCTCGCTGACCGGACTGGACGCCTTCCACAAGAGCTTCGACCTGCCGTTCGATTTCACGGTGCGGGTGGAATGTCCGCACTATTACCGCAACGCCCGCGACGGCGAGAGCGAGGAGCAATATTCCCGGCGACTGGCCGCCGATCTCGACGCCGCCATCCGGCGCGAAGGCCCCGACACCATCGCCGCCATGTTCGTCGAGGCGGTGATGGGCGCGGGCGGGGCGATGGTGCCGCCGCGCGGCTATTTCGAGGCGATCACGCCGGTGCTGGCGCGCCATGGCATCAGGCTGGTGGATGACGAAGTGATCTGCGGCTTCGGCCGCACCGGCAACGCCTTCGGCTGCCAGACCATGAACTACCGGCCCGACTCGATGTCCATCGCCAAGGCGCTGTCATCGGCCTATCTGCCGATCAGCGCGGTGCTGCTGTCGCCCGAACTGGTGGAGATCGTCGAGGAGGAAGCCACCCGCATCGGCGGACTGTGGCACGCTTTCACATACTCCGCGCATCCCGTCGCCGCCGCCGTCGCGTTGAAGACGCTGGAGATCTATGAGCGCCGCGACACTTTCGGCCATGTGAAGCGCGTCGCGCCGCGCTTCCTGGAACGGCTGCGCGCGCTGGGCGGTCACCCGCTGGTGGGCGAGGCCAACGGCGTCGGGCTGATCGGCGCCATCGAGATGGTGGCCGACAAGAAAAGCAAAAGGAATTTCGATGCCGCCAAAGGCGTCGGCGCCGCCTGCAACCGCTTCTGCCAGGAGGAAGGCGTGATCGTGCGGCCCCTGGTCAACGACCGCATCGCGCTCTGCCCGCCGCTGGTGATCAGCGAAGCGGAGATCGACGAACTGTTCGACCGTTTCACCCGCGGGCTGGACAAGACCCTGCAATGGGTGAGGGCGGGTTAAACGAAGGTCCGGTGGACCTTTCGTCCGCCCGGCGCCGCAGCGGCGCGCCCAAACGCGGCGCGGGGCCGGGAACGCCCGGCGAAAAGCCGGTCTAGCCGGCCGCCCGCTCCGCCATCACGCTGGGACGGCTGTAGATCATCGCCTCGCCGCTCCACACTTCCAGCTTCTTGGCGCTGGGCAGCTTCATGGCGTGCGCCAGGACCTTGGCGCGCCCGTCATCGGCGCAATCGGCGGAAAATTTGTAGGTGAGGTGGCCCGCCTCATCCAGGTAGCAAATCTCGTAAGCAGGCATGGGTGTCTCCACCAACTTGAAATAACGACCCCGCTTGCCGCCACTTTGCGCGGCATGCCCGGGAATGTCGAATGACATTGTGGTTACACCCGATCACGAATTGTAAAATGGACACAAAAGCTTATGTGGAGTAAGCCCCGCGCTGACCCGGATCGGATCTTGCTCCGGGACGTTACCGGTAAACCGCTTTTCCATTCGAAGGATGACCGCCATGACCGCACCGTTCAAGCTCGCCCCGCTTCCCTGGGATGAAGACGCGCTCGCCCCCACCGTCAGCGCCGAGACCATCAAGTTCCACTACCACAAGCATCACCAGACCTATGTGGACACGCTCAACAAGCTGGTCGAAGGCACCAAATTCGCCGACCTGAAGCTGGAAGAGATCGTGCAGAAGACCTCCGGCAGCAGCGACGCGAAGGAAAAGACCATCTTCAACAACGCCGCCCAGGTCTGGAACCATGATTTCTACTGGCGCAGCCTGACCCCCGCCAAGACCGAGGCCGGCGGCCAGCTCGACAGCGCCATCGCCGCCGCCTTCGGCAGCAAGGAAGAGCTGATCGCCCAGCTGGCGGAAGCCGGCAAGACCCAGTTCGGGTCCGGCTGGGCCTGGCTGGTCAGCAAGGGCGGCAAGCTGTCGATCGAGAAGACCCCCAATGCCGAAAATCCGATGGCCAGGGGCGTCAACTGCCTGCTGACCGTCGATGTCTGGGAACATGCCTATTACCTGGACTACCAGAATGCCCGCCCCAAATATCTGGAAGCGGTGCTGGGCAAGATCCTCAACTGGGAGTTCGCCGCCCGGAACCTGACCAGGGAAGACCAGGCGGTTCGCGCCGCGGCGGAATAGGGAAAGTTTTGGCCGCCGCCGGAAGACGCGGTTAACCAGTCCTTTTCACGAACCCGCAAGTTCCGGAACCCTATCGTCCCCGCTTCTCACGGCGGGGACGATGGCTTCCAGGACGGCCCATTTCGGCAAGCGCGCGGTCACGGCCGCGTCCGTCGCGGCGCGGCCGGCCCGCAGCCTGGACGATCCGCCCGCCCGCACCCTGGCGGTGCCGCCGCCCCATCCGGTGGTGCGCTTCTTCAGCCGCCTGCCATGGTTCACCTTCGCGCTGTCCGCCGTCCTGGCGGCGCGCTTCAAGGCCGAGCTGGCCCACGCCACCGACTGGCTGGGCGTCAATGCCCCCGGCCATTTCTCGCTGCTGGCGATGGGCGCGGCCGGGCGCGAGCAGGTGCTGGGCCAGGGCGAATGGTGGCGGCTGTTCACCGCCACCATGCTGCACGGCTCGGCCGGCCACCTGGCCGGCAACCTGGTCACCTTCCTGATCGTGGGTTTCCTGCTGGAGCCGATGATCGGCGTCGGCTGGTTCGCCGCGATCTATTTCACCGGCGGCGTCGCGGGCGCGGTGCTCTCCATCCTGCTGGGACCGCCCGGCATGCTGTCGGTGGGCGCGTCCGGCGCGATCATGGCGACGCTGGCCGCGCTCTTCACGCTCAGCTTCCGCCCCGACGCGCCCAGGCCCAATGTGATGCGCCGCACCGCCGCCGGCTCGCTGTTCCCCGCCCTGATCCCCTCGGTCGCCAAGGGCGGCGCCATCGTCGACATCAATGCCCATCTGGGCGGCTGCATGGCGGGCGCGGCGATCGCCTTCCTGATGCTGATCGCCTGGGACGACGCGGATGAAACCCCGCCCGCCCGCCGGTTCGCCGCTTTGGCCGCCGGCTTCTGGGTGGCGATGACGGCCTGGGCCTTCATGGCCTCGACCGCCACCTATGTCCGCTATGCCAAACCGGGGCTGGATTACATCCCGCCGCCGGAAATGCCGCGCGACAGGGACGCCATGATGGCGGACTCCTTCTCGCTGGTGGCGAAATATCCCAGGGACCCCCGCGCCCACCTGTTCCGCGGCCTCTATTTCCTGGACCGGCGCGACATCGCCGACGCCGAGCCCTATCTGCGCGACGCCATGCGGCTGGGCGAGAACAGCCCGGTGATGACGCGCGACTTCGCCGACTGGACCCGCGCCATGCTGGCCTTCAGCGTGCGCGCCCTGGGCCGCCCGGATGAGGCGCGCGGCCTTTCCGCCCCGCTCTGCGGCAATGGCGATCTCGACCCGCGCACCCGGCGGACGCTGGACATCGCCAGTCTCTGCCGTTGACCCTCTCCGGCGTCCGCGCGGATCAGGGCGTGTTGGGAATCCCGCCATTGCCCGGATTCCGGTCCGGGATCGGACCGCTGTTGGGCGAGGTGCCGGGCAGCGCGCCGCCGTTATAACCGGTGTTGCTGGCGCTGCAGGCCGAGCGGCCGCGATTCCAGCCCGTGCGATAGGCCTTGTTGCTGCGATACTGCGCGTCGTCGCGCACCACATCTTCGTCGCGCGTCCGGTCCGCGCCTTGCGGCGGCGCGCTGTTGCAGCCGTCCTGGTAGCCCGCCTTGTAGTCGGGCGAGCGGCGCAGGGCGCGGGTCTCCTTGCTGACGAAAATTCCGCAGGCCGCCAGCGGCAGCACCAGCGCCAAAACCAATCCATGCCTGTTCACGGCGCCGCACTTCCATCTTGCGTTAACCAGCCCATTTTACCCCGGATTAAGGCGAAATGGCGCAAATTCGCGGGCGTCTGGCGTGGGGAATGGGGCGTTTCATGGAGCGGACCGGGCTTTCGGCGCATCGGGTGCTGATCGTGGGCGGCAAGAGCCATGCGGCCCTGCTGCTGCGTTCGGTGCTGGGCATTGTCGGCCTCCACAAGATCACCCAGGCCGAGGATGTCCGCCGCGCCGCGGAGCTTCTGTCCATGGAGCATTTCAGCGCCGTCTTTGTCGGCCCCGACGCGCCCGGAATGGACGGCGTCGGCTTCGCCGTCGCCGCCCGCCGCAGGGAGGGCATGCTCAATCCCATGATCCCGATCTTCGCGCTGCGGGACCGCGCGCGCCGCCGCGATGTCGAGCAGGCCCGCGACGAAGGCGTGACCGACGTGCTGACCGTGCCGCTCAGCCCCAGGACGCTGATGACCAAGCTGGACGCCGCCTTCGAGACGCCGCGGCCCTTCATCGTCTCCAGCCAGTTCTTCGGTCCCGACCGCCGGGCCAAAAGCCGCCCGGCCTGGTTCGGCAAGGACCGTCGCAAGCGCGCCGCCCGGAAGGCCAGGATCGGCCTCAAGCCGCACCCGGACACCACCTATGTCTGAGGCAGGGAACTTTTGGACCGGACGGCGCGTTTAAGCCCCGATTTCCATCCAAAGGATACCGCCCATGCTGAAGTCCTTGGCCAAACTGGCTTCCGTCGCCGCGATCGCCGCCGCCTGCCTCACCTTGCCCGCGAGCGCCTCCGACAAGGGCGACCTGCTGCGCCACGCCAACGAGACCGTGAACCATCTGCGCCACGACCCGGCCTTCGGCGCCGCCCGCGCCATGCTGCGCAACGCCGAGGCGATCTACATCGTCCCCCGCCTGGTCAAGGGCGGCTTCATCTTCGGCGCCGAGGGCGGCGACGGCGTGCTGCTGAAGCGCACCCGCGGCGGCTGGTCGACGCCCCGCTTCTACGGCATGGGCTCGGCCTCCTTCGGCCTGCAGGCCGGCCTGCAGCAGGCCGAACTGGTCTTCATCATCAACTCCCGCCGCGCTTTGGCGGGTATCGAGAAGGGTGAGGTCAAGCTGGGCGCGGGCGCGGGCCTGACCGTGGTGACGCTGTCGAGCGGCGCGGAAGGCGCCACCACCATCCATGGCGGCGACATCGTGGTGTGGACGAGCGGAACCGGCGCCTATGCCGGCCTGACCTTCAATGGCACCGTCATCAAGCAGGACAAGGACCTGAACGCGGTTCCCGCCACCGGCCCCGAAGCCGAAGCGCTGCGCCGCAACCTGGGCCGCCTCTGAAGGGTTCCCGGGCGGCTTTGAGGCCGCCCGGTTCTGGCATAGGATCGGGGCGCGGGAGCCCTCTCCCGCGCCCCGTCTGTTTTCCCGCCCCATTGGAGGAATGACAAATGAAAAAGATGATGTTCGCCGCCGCCGCCGTTTCGCTGCTCGCCACCCCGGCCTTCGCCGACCTGGCGGGCGAACTCTCCACCGCCCAGACCCATGCCGGCCTGGCCGCCGCCCAGGCCGATATCGCCAAGGTGCACATGCACCTGCAGCACGCTTTGAACTGCCTGGTCGGCCCGTCGGGCGACGGCTTTGACGCCGCCCCGGGCAATCCCTGCGCCAAGGCCGGCAATGGCGCGATCCCCGATTCCACCGACGCCGCCCAGAAGACCAAGCTGACCGCCGCCGCCGCCACCGCCAAGGCCGGCGTCGCCAACAGCGACCTGGCCGGCGCCCAGGCCGCCGCCAAGCAGACCGCCGACGCCGTGGCCGCCGCGAAGTGAGGCGCGCGCGCGGCGCTTGAGCGACGCGCGATGCCGCCCCGAGAAAGAAAAGGCGCTCCTTCGGGAGCGCCTTTTTTTATCCGCGCGACAGGCGGACGATGATGCCGATGGCGATGCCGCCGCCTACCTTCCCGGCGGTGATGGACAAATACACCCCGGCGGACCTGACCGGCCGCAACCCCGCCCTGGCCCGCCGGCTTCTCGCCGCCCGAACCGTCAGACCGGCTGTCCACAGGCTCGCGCGGCCCGGGCCTAGCGGTCGTGCGGCCTCTCGGCCCGGTTGCCGACATAATCCATCGCCGCGAACAGCAGGCCCGAGAACACGAAGGTCAGGTGCAGGTACAGCATCCAGCGCAGGCGCGGCTCGTCCAGCACGCTGCCGGCTTCCGACAATTGCATGAAGGCGCGCAGCAGCGAGATCGCCGAGATCGCCACGATGGAGCCGATCAGCTTCATCTTGAGGCCGGAGAAATCCAGCGTCCCCATCCAGGAGGGCCGGTCCTCGGCATTGTCGGTGTTGATCTTGGAGACGAAATTCTCGTAGCCCGAGAAGATCACGATCACCACCAGGTTGCCCGCCAGCGACAGGTCGATCATCCCCAGCGCCGCCAGGATGGTCTTTTCCGGGTCGATCCCCGCCAGGTTGAACGCCTCCGGCAGCGCATGGAACAGTTCGCCCGCGAACGCCGCCAGCAGCATCGCCAGCGACGCCACCAGCCCCAGATAGAAGGGCGCCAGCAGCCAGCGCGACTTGAACAGCGTCTGCTCCAGCACGGTTTCGAACAGGTTGCGTTGATGCATCGGCGGCCCCCGGTTTTCCGACTCCGGGCTAACGATAAATCACGACGGAACCGGGGCGAAAGCCCTGCACAAACCCGGAACGCGCTCTATATTACCGCCATGGCCCACAATAACGGCATGGTTCCCCGCTCGAAGTCCCCGCGCGCCCGCAAGGCGCCGGCCAACGCGGCCGGATTCCAGGCGGCGGCGGGCGCCGCCCCGCCGCCGCCGGACGCGGTGATCGACCCGGCCTGCCAGACCATCCCCATCAGCGAGTTCGTCCCCCACCGCCCGGCCCGGCCGGAGAAATCCGAAGGCGGCCGGAAATTCAAGCTGGTGTCGGACTACAAGCCCGCCGGCGACCAGGTCACCGCGATCCCGGAACTGGTGGCGGGCGTGCGGGCGGGCGAGCGCGACCAGGTGCTGCTGGGCGTCACCGGCAGCGGCAAGACCTTCACCATGGCCAAGATCATCGAGGCGACCCAGCGCCCGGCCCTGATCCTGGCGCCCAACAAGACGCTGGCCGCCCAGCTTTACAGCGAGTTCAAGGCGTTCTTCCCGGAGAACGCGGTGGAGTATTTCGTCAGCTATTACGACTATTACCAGCCGGAAGCGTACATCCCGCGCACCGACACCTATATCGAGAAGGATTCCTCGATCAACGAGGAGATCGACCGCATGCGCCATTCCGCGACGCGGGCGATCCTGGAGCGCGACGATGTCGTCATCGTCGCCAGCGTGTCCTGCATCTATGGCATCGGCTCGGTGGAGACCTATTCCGGCACCGCGATGGGCATCGGGCGCGGCGACCGCATCGACCGCAATGCCGCGATCCAGAACCTGATCGCGCTGCAATACCGCCGCAACGACGACAATTTCACCCGCGGCGCCTTCCGGGTGCGCGGCGACACCATCGACATCTTCCCCGCCCACCAGGAAGACCGCGCCTGGCGCGTCGAGCTGTTCGGCGACACGGTGGACCAGATCACCGAGTTCGATCCCCTGACCGGCCACAAGGCGGGCGCGCTCGACGCCATCAAGATCTACGCCAACAGCCATTACGTCACGCCGCGCCCCACGCTGCAGCAGGCGATGAAGGGCATCAAGGCCGAACTGATCGACACGCTGAAACGCTTCCGCGAACAGGGCAAGCTGCTGGAGGCGCAGCGCCTGGAACAGCGCACCAATTTCGACCTGGAGATGATCGAGGCGACGGGAAGCTGCGCCGGCATCGAGAATTATTCCCGCTGGCTGACGGGGCGCAAACCCGGCGAGCCGCCGCCGACCCTGTTCGAATACCTGCCCGACAATGC
>Ga0153956_1001805_pt1 | contig 17572 bp, 15 predicted proteins | sample TSFL040MetaG_FD_104704 | JGI IMG/M metagenome (GOLD analysis project Ga0153956, IMG submission 104704) | Attine ant fungus gardens microbial communities from Florida, USA - TSFL040 MetaG | ecosystem: Host-associated > Fungi > Mycelium > Unclassified | place: USA: Florida, Wekiwa Springs...
ATTTGCGCAGGGCCCAAAACGTTCACTATCAGGCGCTGAGCGTCACGAGGCAGGATCGTGAGCGCGTCAACGGTCATAGGGGTAAGGTTGTGTGGTTCACCGGTTTATCTGGTTCCGGTAAATCCACGCTCGCCAATGGAATTGAAAAGCAACTCCACGCAGAAGGGAAGCGCACCTATATTCTTGACGGAGACAACATCCGTCACGGACTAAATAAGGATCTCGGGTTTAGTGACGCAGATAGAGTGGAAAACATCCGCCGCATCGCGGAAGTTGCCAAGCTGATGATGGACGCGGGCGTGATCGTGCTGACCGCTTTCATCAGTCCGTTTCGGGCGGAACGCGAAATGGCACGACAACTCATCGGTTCTGACGACTTCATTGAGGTATTTGTCGATACTCCGCTGGAGATCTGTGAACAGCGCGATCCGAAAGGTCTTTATAAAAAGGCTCGAGCCGGCATGATTCCTAACATGACCGGCATCGGCAGCCCCTATGAAGCTCCAAGAGACGCGGACTTTATCGTGCGTCCTGGTGAGGATCGCGTTGATGATCTGGCTGCGCTAATTTCGAGCGCAAGCGGTTAATTCGTTCTTCACAAATAATGTAGTCGGGATGCCTTCGTAGCGCTTGCCGATCGGAGTCTTCCGCGAAAGCCAAGGTGTGCGATCTGTCTACGCTATGAATATAATCACCAATGTAATAGTTCTCAGCCAAGCTCTGCCAATCACAATTTTCCTTCTTAAATATCTGAAGCGTCATATAGTAATCTTCCATGTAACGTTGATCTTCATAGTAATGAATCTCATCAACGTTTATCCTAGTTACATCAATCATGAAGCTATGGAGTGGAGCATGGTTTAATCCAACAAACTCCTCATACGTGCCTCCATACTCGTACGTCCTCCCGCGCTGCAGTATGACTCCAGTGCGATAATCATAAGACGTTGAGTACACTCTCCCGAAAGAAACTGCCTTTCCCGTTTTCCGCAGTCTACCCGCAAGCCACTGGTAGCTATGCGACATAACCAAATCGTCGTAGTCGAGAAAAGTTGCGTAGCGCGTTGTCACTTTTTTCAGCGACTCGTTCAACATCTTTGAACGAAGGTCGCCATTTCCGGCTGGCGAACTATATTCGTCAACCTTGGGTGAGAAGTCGGGCCACCATAACGTTTCATCGAGCAGCGCTTGCAATTCGAGCCGTTGCTCTGACGAAAGATCCTGAGCTGCGATCAAAGGTACGCAAATGCAGTTATGCATCGCCGCAAGACATAATAACGCGTGACGCAACAGATTAACGTCCCCGGATTTATGGAAACGGATAATTGTCGTCACAACTGGAAGCTCAGCTCGCGCCACCGTGTTAGGATAGGCTACGAAACAATGCGCGTCAGTACGCATTCGATAGTTTTTATATCCCCCGGCCGCCATGTGGGCAGGATATATTACAAGAGGAGCTGCATGCGCATCGGTAGCTTCAATTGAACCATTTTGCGTGACTGCGACAAGCGGTTGGTTACCATCATACCCATTAGCGACAATGACAGATTCACGAAAACGAGTGGCTGTCTGCACTAGCTTTTCAATAGCCGTCGGAGAAAAGAAAGAAATGCGCCGGAACTCCAAGACGAAGTCAGCGTCTGCAGCATCACCCGCCGTTAGTTCCGGCAACGCTGGCGTTGCCCCATTTGCTATTTCCGCTGCTACTTCAGCATCCATCGTCACAGAGCACGCGTGAAAAACAGAAGAACGGGAAAGGCAATATATGAATCGCTTAGCCAGATCCTCGTCGTTCGCGAGAAGCTTACGGAAATGCGGTGGGAACGACATGTGCAGTCGGGTTCCTGGCGCAAGCTCACGCATTGCATTGAGTTGGGAAGCGTACGGAATGCCTGATAATGCCCGACCTACAGAATTAAGATAAGCATAGCCGTGACGTGTGTCCGGTTCAAGATGCGCGCCTTCGGCCCACTCATTCCACGCATTCACCAGAATAAATCTACGATCCTCACGAAGATTTTGCTTAGTATAGTGAATTAGGCTCTCCAACCACTCCTGGAAGAGCTTCGGAGTGCTTCCGTGGACCACGAAGGCGTCACGGCCATAACGAGCCGTATTGTCCCACATAGGCACGATAGAGCGAAAATAGGAGAAGTTCTTAGTCTCCATTTGTGAGCTGTAATACTGAGCGACATCATCGTAGGAAAGAACACTGCCTTCAATTGGCTGGAAAGGCTCCAACTCACCCTTGATCTCCGGGGCTCCTCCCGCTGTCCAGTCATGCAAAACACGCTCTGTGCCTGCATCTAAGCCAAAATCGCTCGGATCGGTCGCACCCCGCGTCAAAACTGCAATGACGTAGGGGGCAGCAAGGCCGGCCGCATTGCACTCGTCAGACCATGCATTGAGATAAGCACGAATGTCAGGGATTGAAGCTGGACGATAGATGAATAGAACTGGTCTGCCGCCTATCGTGATATAGCGAGGGTCCCTAAAAAAGGGAATGAGGTATTGAATAAACGCTCGTGCGTCCTCGGATGAATAGTTTTGTCCGAGCAATATCTCGCTTTCGTTTCCGTCCCACCGGCGCGTCCAGTTTTCGTTAGCCCAGCAAAAGCAAAAGGACATGTCGATGTCGCTCGAAGTAAGCAAGGTTCGAGCTGGATCTTCGAGGATTAATTTGCCTCCAAACCAGTAGTGATAGAAAATCTGACCATACACGCCAGATTTGCGCATCATCTCTGCCTGTTTGCGAAGCGTGTCTGGTCCATCAAGCAGATAATATCCTATGTCCTCATGCGGAATATGCTGCTGATAATGTCCTCTGAACAAGGGATTGGCCGCACGAACTTTCGTCCACTCAGTGAATCCCTTTCCATGCCACTCATCATTCTCAGGGATCGGGTGAAATTGCGGAAGATAATATGACAATATTTTAATATCTTTATGCACAACTGTTGCACTAAAGTCTTCAATCGATTCATAGTTAGTATAATCTGGAATAGAATCTCTGTTGTGAAGTCGAATATTATTGCCCTCATATGGGGATGTGAAAATCAAAATCAAACGTTCAAGTGCGTGGGCAATTGTTCCGTCTGCCTCGATTGGCTCCTTGGCAAAATCATTGAAGGTGAGCGGGAGCGTCAAAAACTCACGTAGACATTCGGTGCGGGCCCAAAACATCGATCCTTCGGGAAATTCTACGGCAGAAAAATCGTTTATCGATATTGCACTATATTTCTCTAGCAGTTGGCGAGCCAAATTGTAGTTATCGGCCCAGCCGCTCCGGTCTTTAATAAATTCCCTACGTGCCTCTGGATAAATAACCTTCGCCCCATCAGATAGCATCGCAATTAAACTGGCGACGCGTCCGCCGGTGCTGCCAGACGGTCCTAACAGAAGGTCAAAAGTGTCGCCTAACCAATTTTCGAGCCTATTATTATGCGTGCTCTTCTTTGTATGAAAATGACCCACAAAATCATAATGCGCTAAACGCTGGCCAAATTGCACAATCAACGGCGCAAGGTCACGCCCGCGATTTGGCACACCTTCCACCACGATCTCACCTGCTTTCGGAAGGCAGCTCCTCAATCGTTCAGCTATCTGCTCTCCGTTTGACTGCTCGGAGACTGATACATAGAGGTCGAATGGGTAAGGTATGTTGGCCAATCGTTCAACAAACATCGGCATCATATCTTCGTAGAATAAATGCAAATGCACCGCCAGATTGGCCATGGCTGGCAGGATAACGGTCTGGGCGTCCAGCTTTGGATCGACGTAGTGCGGGACGACGCGCAGGAGCTTGGTGGCGCCATTTGGCGTGGTATTTGCCTCGACCGCCCCCCTTGTTCCTGCTGTTTCGACGAACCTAAGGCGATACCGGATTCCGGCTATCCCCTCGGAGGATGCCACCCGGATGCCCTTAATGGCCACGCTTCTTAGGCCTCCGCCGCGCGCAACAACATCTGGTAGAATTCGCAGGGCGCGCCTAACTCTCCGGAAATTCAATACACCGGCCCGCACCGGCGCGGTAACGCGCCAAGAGGACGAACTGAGCATCGCGGCTAAAGCGGCATCACGTTCGGAAATCGCATGACTCAATCCAGAAATTTGAACGTTTTGCTCGTCGATCTGCGCTACGCGTGCGATAAGATCGTTTTCTTGCTCGTCCAATATTTTCTCTAGGGCTACAATTCTAGTTTCCTCCCTAGCCAAAGCTTTTTCCAAGGACGCGATCCGAGTTTCGTCATCGGCAAGAGCTTGTTCCAGGGACGCCATCTTGATTTCGTCTCCGGAGACACGCTTGTGCAACCTGTCCAGCAATCGAAGTGCTGGCCGCATATGTTGCAATTCCCGCTGCCACCGCTCGAGGCTTCCCGACGTGTATATGTCGGCGATCTCAGCATTCTGCTCGACAACCGCGACAAGGAAGGTGTGAATATCTTGCACCAGCGCTGCAGCGGCGTGATCGTTGAGAACGTCGCGCGGCTCGAAGTGGGTATGTCTTAGGTCCTTTTCCAAGAATTCGGCGCAATATTTGGCGAGTTCGCTGACGTCTATGTCAGCTTCGAGCCAGCTAGCCAAACGGCGAAGTTCATACTCTGGATTTCGGATTACGTGATCGTAGTCGACTGTTATGACCGGACGTCCACTAAGACTGGAAAGACCCGTTACAACATGCTCGGCCCAAAGTAGAAACGACTTCTCCGGATCAAAATTATCTCGCGCTTCCAGAGACCTAACAACACTCAGCGGATTCCGGATTGCTAGCACGAAGCGTACATCTGCGTTGAACGCATCAAATACACGCGCCCAAAACGGCAACAACTTGGTTGTTCTAGGATCCTTGAAGCCAAAACGAAGATGGTTTTCTGTCTTCTCGCGAAGTAGTTGCAAAGCCTTTGAAAGGTACCCTCGATCACACAGGAGATCGACCTCTGAGGGCTGTATCGACTCCAGACTGTGCCAGTCACGCCCAAGAACTTTCAGAATCTCGACATTCAGCGCGACTAAATCGATATCTTCCCAATAGCCTTTATCGTTTATACCTTGAGCCGGCGGCTCTAGCCTTTCGCCAAGAGCGACGCCTAACGCTTGCAGCGCGCGTGTTATGGCACTGGTCCCGCTGCGATGCATACCGAGGACAACAATTAACTGTCGGCTTATTTCTGAAGACTGCATAAGTTCTCGCATAGTTTCCAAGGGGCTTAGCCGGAAGTGACTGCCACTCGTGATCGGCAGGAAAAATCAATCATGCCTGTACCCACATTGTCTGTTTCGGACATAACGCGAAACATCGCTGCATCGATCAAGCGGTGCAGATAGGTTTCATTGCCATTGAGGTCCCCGACCACGCCTGCGTTTAGAAAGTATAGTCCTGGGTTTAATTGACAAGAAAACTCGAATTCGATCGAATAAATGCTTCCGGCCGCCACATACGGAATACTGGTACGATTGGAGGATGCAGATGCAGCCCCCCCCAATTCGATGCCAGTGGTCGTTTTAATCATCATACCAAATCTGACATTACTGGCAGAGCGAGAGAACGTTACTTGATATCGGTATAGGTATGACTTTCCACGAGTCAGGTTGTTAACGCGGTCACCGTCCAGCAAATGAATCGCAGGCCCATCAATAATTGCTCCGTGTGCCTCGTAAGCAATGGTACTGATCGGCTTCAGTGCAGGATCATAGCTGTCGGGCAACTCTGGTTCGACGGATGGCTGTTCGGCGAAGAGAGGGACGTCACTATTGCCATTCTCTAATTCGTGAGGGTGATCGTCGTTCTCCTCTCTGATCTCCGCACGAATATGAGCGCGCCGATCGTCGGGCGCATACAAAAGCTTTTGATATCTCGCCACCATTTTCTTCGGCGTGCCCACGGCGAGAAGTTCACCAGCGTCAAGCAGTATAGCGCGATCACATAATTCCACCACCGTCCCACCGGAGTGCGATACAAACAAGATGGTGGCCCCGGCTGCACGAATGGCCTCTATCCGCGAAAAACATTTTCGTTGGAACAACTCGTCACCCACCGATAGGGCTTCGTCGACCACAAGAATTTGCGGATCTGCATTGATCGCCACAGCAAACGCCAGCCGGACAACCATACCACTGGAATATGTCTTGATAGGCTGATCGATGAACGCACCTATTTCAGCAAAGGCGACAATTTCATCGTAGCGCTTGTTGATTTCTTCAGTGCTAAGTCCCAGAACTGCGCCGTTCAAATAGACATTTTCACGTCCGGTAAACTCCGGATTGAATCCCGCTCCCAGCTCCAGCAAGGCAGCTATTCGCCCGTTCGTCTTGATCGTGCCACCAGTCGGATTGAGCGTACCACAAATCATTTGCAGCAGTGTCGATTTACCGCTGCCATTTCGCCCAATGATGCCGACCGTCTCGCCCCTCCGAACCTCAAAACCTACGTTTTTGAGCGCCCAAAACTCGCGGTAATACTGCCTACTCGCTTGACGCAGCCGACGCTGCAATCGCGGAAGAACGAATTGCTTCAGGCGATCTCGAGGCTGCGCGTAAATTTGATAGCATTTGCTCAGGCCTTCGACTTTGATAGCTACTTCAGAGGACATCCGCAAAGCCCTTACGCGTCTTCTGGAACCAAGCAAAACCGAACCAAGCAAAGCCAAGCGCCAGCAACCAATAGATAATTATGAATACGGGATCTGGAGATCTACCCCAATACAAGAGATCACGCATTTGTTCGATGATGAGCGTCAAGGGATTAAAATAAATAAGGCGGCGGTAGGCATCCGGAAGCGCTGTAGCCGGGTAAAAAATAGGGCTTAGAAACATTAATATGCTGGTTAGCACAGCGACGATTTGTGTCACATCGCGTAAAAACACGCCTAAAGATGCCAGAATCCAGCTAATTCCCATCACAAACATAAAAAATGGCACAATGACCAGGGGAAGATACAACACCGTTGCATGAGGAAAGCCGATCAGAATAGTATAAGCCATCAACCACACAACTAGACTGATAGCAGCATGATAAAGTCCGGACAGCAAAATTATAACCGGCAATATTTCTAAAGGAAACAGAACCTTCTTTACGTAATTCGGGTTCGATATTATAAGAGTCGGCGCGCGATTAACGCATTCGGCAAATAAGTTGAATACAACAAGCCCCGCAAACAGCACTAGCGCAAACTCAGCCTTAGAGTCACCGTCAACGCTCCAGCGAGCCTTGAATATCTCGCTAAACACAATTGTATACACCGCCAGCATAAAAAGGGGATTGAAAAAGGACCAAATTAGCCCGAGAGCCGATCCGCGGTATCGACCAAGCACTTCGCGTTTCGCGGAAGCATAAATAAGCTCGCGGTTTCGCCACATGCTGCCGAACATTTCATTGATGCCAATAGGGAACTTTCGCATTGACTAGAACTCTCGGCTCCGGCGAACGTTTTTGACGTCTTCAGGGAATACGGTCGCGAGTTGCGAAAGAAACAGTTTTAAACGAAGCCCCATTGCTCATCCGATTTCAGTTACGCACTTATAAATTGAACGCGCATCCATCGCGCAGCGAGCCAATAGCAGATTGAGGCTGATCAAACCAGCCTCAAATTTTCCTCAAGGCGACCGTGATCGAAAGGATACGATTCCCCACAATGTCTGACGATAAATGCGGCATCGGTAAGGTGAGGCAGAAAAACAGGACCTATCTCCCGGTCAAATCCACCTAGGGGATATCGAATGCCGACCGTCTCATGGCTTGCATTAGCCGAAACCAATTGCTCTATTTCTAACTGACGCGATCGCACTGAGCGTAGTAGCCATGAGCAAAAACGCCTTGTCCGGGTTGAAACCATTGATACGACGTAGGACTGACCTGACATCGGAATCTTCGTCCGACATTATTGGAATAACTTATGAAGTACTCGAGCCATGCAAATTTCACCATCTTTGCCCATGTTTATTACCCCGACGTATGGGAGGAGATGGTCGAGAGTCTCGACATGGGCATCCGTCAACCTTTTGATTTGGTGATCACCCGGCCAGCCGGTTCGCGCCCGGTGGCACGCCCGAAGAATTCTTGCCTTCGCCTCGCGACCGAACTGGAGGTCGATAACCAGGGTCGTGATGTCTTACCATTTCTGACGGCGTTGAAACAGCAGCCCTTGCCCTCTTCTGGCCTCGGCCTGAAGCTGCACACAAAGCGATCGCCGCATCGCAGTGACGGCGAGGACTGGCGGCGGTTTCTGGTTGGCTCGTTGCTGAAGGCGGACAACAACGGATACTTGTTGGGTCATATGCTATTGGAGGCGGAGCCTCACATCGGCTTAGTTGCACCGCACGCGCATCTCCTATCGCTTGATGGTCGCACCTCGATCAATACGGAGGTCATGGCAAGGATATTGCGTAGGATGGATGGGAGCCCCCCTTCATCCATGCCCGAAGGCCACCGATTTTCCGCAGGCTCTATGTTCTGGTTCCGCCACTCTGCCTTGAAAAGGGCCATCGATATCGATTTTACCGATTTGTTCGCCAATGAAAGTGACCAACTCGACGGGACGGCCGCCCACGCCTTCGAGCGTCTATTTGCATTCATCTCGGAGAGGAAAGGCTTCATCACCGCTGCCATGGAGAATGCTGAGCCGATCCTCAGGTACGGGAGAGCGCCGTTGTCGCGTGGGGACCTGATCAAGCTGATTGAGGGCAGCCTGTCGCGGGACAATCCTTTCACGCTGCCTTTTGCGGATTTCTGGCGGCGTCACTCCACCCTCCTGAGCTGCGCGCACGCTGTCTATACGCGGCTACCTAAAAGCGCGGTGCAACTCCTGCGGAAGAGTATCGGACGGTGACGATAATGAATCCGTCCCAGCCACGCCCGCGCATCGCCTTCATCGTAACGGAAGACTGGTTTTTCGTATCACACTTTTTGCCGATGCTCCGCGCGGCGAAGGGCATCGGGCTCGATGTCGTCGTCATTGCGCGCGTCGGCAAGCACGCACACCTCATCGAGGAGCTCGGCGCCCGCGTCGTGCCGCTAGACATCGAGAGGGGGCATCTGGGCGTCCTGTCGATCGGCTCGTCGATCGGCCGCACCGCGCTAATTTTGAAACGTGAGAAGATCGACCTCATCCACTGCATCGCGCTGCGCTGCGTGCTAACCGGCGGTCTTGCGGCGATGCTGGCGGGCGTTAAAGGCAGAATTCTTGCGGTCACCGGCGGTGGCCTGCTGGCCGCCGATCGAAGTTTCAAAGCAGTTTTTGGGCGTTTCACCCTTCGCTGCCTACTCCGGCTCATCCGCAGCCGCGGGCAGAACCATTTTCTGTTCGAAAACACCACCGACCCACATATGTTCGGGCTAGAAGCGACGAATCCCGGCGTGACCGTGCTAGGCGGCGCAGGAGTGGACCCGGATTATTACAGACCACTTCCGCCACCAGCGGGTAACGGCCTCAAACTGGCGATGGTCGGTCGTCTGGTGTGGTCGAAAGGCACAGATCTAGCCGTAAAAGCTGTATCGATGGCGCGCGAACGGGGACACGATGTCAGCCTCTCATTGTTTGGGCTTCCCGATCCTTCTAATCCCCGCTCCCTGTCCGCCGAGACGCTGCACGCATGGTCGGACCTTCCGGGCATCGAATGGCGCGGATCGACCAGCGACGTGCGCGCGGTATGGGCTGAACATGACCTTTGCTGCATGCCGACGCGCGGCGGAGAGGGCTTGCCCCGCTCCATTCTGGAGGCAGCGGCTTGCGGGCGGCCAATTCTGACGACGAACGTGCCGGGTTGCCGCGACTTTGTCCGCGACGGCAATGAAGGATGGCTAGTTCCTGCCGACAACGCTGCGGCACTGACAGAGCAGATTTGCGCGCTGGCGCTCGACAAGGCGAGCATCGTGGCAGCCGGCGCCAGAGCTCGGCGACGGGTGCTCCAGGGCTTTACCGAAGAGCGGGTCATAGAACAGGTGCAGAACGTGTATCGCAATATCTGCAACGCGATCGGTCTAGGGCTCTGATCACCTTGGAACGCACTGCACTTCGTCAGGGAGCGCTTTCGAGCACTCCGCTACCTATCCGACCGGCGGCCCGCCTTCATGCCGTTCAAGTAGGCGGTCCCCATTGTGGAGATGCCAAGCACCGGCTAACCTCGTGGGCTGAATTCCCTATAGGTCATTTCATCGCTAAACCACAGTGCGTGAGGCGCAAAAGCGAAAGCAGTGCGAGAAATGCCTGGCATTTCCGGTTAGACGCCTCAGCTCTCACTCTGCAGGCGCTACCCTTGGAGTGGTGGCCCGCCAATTTTTCAGCTTAAGTGCAGGCTTCTCGATTACATACCAACTGAAGAAGCAGATAAGAACGAGCCACGGCATGACTATTACGAAAGTCGCTTGAGCCGACCCGCCCCATCCAGATTTGATCACGAAAAGGAGAACGGGGAGGTGATATATATAGGCTCCATAACTAATATCTGGGAACTTGAAAGGGGTAACCCTCCAACCGGCGATCCCGACCCAAACAACCATAAAGGCTTGTACCGCCGCCAAGGTCGCTCCACCGAACCATTGTGCGGCTGGAGTGGCGCCCCACTGGAATAATAAGACAAACATCATCCAAGGGATTGCCGGATGCACCCTGATAAGATCCTCTCTATGAAGATATGCTAAGTTTCCCACGAAGAAGGCCGGGAATAGGAACAGAATAATTCTCTTGTTTGCTGGTAGATCAGATAGCCACCATGGGAGGAGTAGAGAGACCGCAAGAAGCAACCAGACCGTGGATACTTTCCGATACGCCCCTGCCATCCAGAGGATAGCGAGCATAAGGTAGGCAAGCTCTTCCCAAGCTAAAGACCAAAGGGCAAAGTTCTTCTCACCGTCGGGATAAACCAATCCGCCCGTCAACCAAACGATGAGCGATCCTCCTACAGCTTTCGGCCCAAGCAGAGCAAGACAAACAACCAACGATGCGAGCAGACCGGGGAAAATGCGCAGCGCTCTCTTCCATACGAAATTTGCCCATGTCCTTGATGTCTCGTAACTTCTAAGAACAAGAAACCCGCTAATCGCAAGGAAAGCGGGGACTGCCATGATCGGCGGGTGCCACCATGCGGTTTCGGTCAATGCCAGTACGTGATCATATATGACCAGCATAGCCAATAGCAGACGTAATAGATCAAAATTAGGATAGTGCAGAATTTCTTTTGCCGAAGTGCGCATGCTTGTCGCCCGTTGAATGCGGGGGAGCATACGCAAATTTATAGGAATTGGAACTCACTATGAGGCCTCTACGGCGTTCCTACAGAGGATGTTCGCATCCAGGGAAGTCAGAACACTCCTCCGGTATCAAAATTGACGACGCAATTGCGGGCAGCCCCCTGGAATGCCCTCCTTTCGTGACCGCACGCATGAAGCCGGACGTTGTACGCAAAACACGAACGTCATTTGGCGAACTGCCGACTTGATGTTCATTAAACAAGCAAAGCACCTTTAAGGGCTGGTGCACCCCTAGAATTCCAGGTCGTGTTTGGTCTTCGCGAGCTTCATCAGGTAATGGCCGTAGGCACTCTTGCCGAGCTCGGACGCGAGCTTTTGCAGATGGTCTCCATCGATATAACCCATCCGATAGGCTACCTCTTCCGGGCAGGCGATCTTGAAACCTTGGCGCTTTTCCAGCGTTGCGACGAAATCGGCCGCCTCCAGCAGGCTATCCGGCGTGCCGGTATCGAGCCAAGCGTAACCGCGGCCCATCAGTTCGACAGCCAATTGGCCACGCTCCAGGTAGACACGGTTGACGTCAGTGATTTCTAGTTCACCGCGCGGCGACGGCTTGAGATTGGCAGCAATGTCGATGACCTGCTCATCATAGAAATAAAGACCAGTAACCGCCCAATTGCTCTTCGGTTGTGCCGGCTTTTCTTCGATCGAAAGCGCTTTCATAGTGCCGTCGAACTCGACGACACCGTAACGCTCCGGATCGCTGACGTGATAAGCGAAGACGCGCGCACCGTTGACCGTGGCAGCGCCGGAATGCAAAAGCGGCGATAGGCCGTGCCCATAATAGATGTTGTCGCCAAGGATCAGGGCTGACGGATTGGATCCGACGAAGTTGGCCCCGATGATGAAGGCTTGTGCCAGACCATCTGGGCTCGGCTGCACCGCGTATTCGATGGAAATGCCCCACTGGCCACCGTCTCCAAGCAGCCGCTTGAACGCCTCGTTGTCATACGGCGTGGTGATGATCAGGATTTCCTTGACTCCCGCCAACATCAGCGTCGTCAGCGGGTAGTAGATCATTGGCTTGTCATAAACCGGCATGAGCTGTTTGGAGACTGCTTTGGTGATCGGATAGAGACGCGTGCCGGAGCCACCAGCAAGAATAATACCCTTCATGCTTTTTCCTTCCAAGTGTAAGGGCTCGAAAGCGCCGATCCTTAAAGCAAACGGTCCAATACCGCCCTTGTGGCATCTTTCCAATCGGGCAAAACGATTCCGTAGACCTGTTTCAATTTGTCGTTCGAAAGCCGCGAGTTCGCCGGACGTTTTGCCGGTGTCGGATAGTCCGCCGTCGTGATGCGGCCGAGAGACACCGTTTTGCCCCCCTTGGCACGCAGACCAGCGAAAATCGCTTCGGCAAAATCCGCCCAGGTCGCCTCACCGCTCCCGGTCAGATGGAAGACGCCACGCAATTTTGGATTGGAATCAGTGGAAAGGCGTTTGACTATGGCGATGACCGCGTCGGCGATGTCAAGCGCGCTGGTCGGCGTGCCGTGCTGATCGGCCACCACGTTCACTGCATTGCGGGTCTCGGCCAGCCGCAACATTGTCTTTACGAAATTGGCCCCGAAGGGCGAATAGACCCAGGCGGTGCGCAAAATCACGTGGTTGGGATTCACGGCGGCGATGCCTTCCTCCCCTGCCAGCTTCGAGCGGCCATAGGCCGACACCGGACCAGTTGGATCCGTCTCAACATAGACGCCCTGCTTGTCGCCAGGAAATACATAGTCCGTCGACAAATGTACGACCGGAACGCCGAGCTCTTTCGCTGTTTCTGCTATCACAGTCGGTCCGTCGGCATTGACGACAAAAGCCAGCGCCTCTTCGCTTTCGGCCTTGTCGACCGCGGTATAAGCGGCAGCGGAGACGATCGCGTCCGGTTTGATCTCGGAAAAGACTGCGCGGATCGACGACCTGTCGACGAGATCGAGTTCCGGACGGCCAACCGCGACAATCTCGACACCCGCGGCCGGACCACGCTCCAAAAGGGCCGAGACGACCTGGCCTTGTTTTCCCGTCACAGCAATGCGCATGCTCAGCCCCTGTTCAAAACACCCAGACGCTCGCCGGAATAGACGTCTTGTCGCAGCGGCTGCCACCACCATTCATTCTCCAAATACCAGCGCACTGTCCGCTCGATGCCGCTGTCGAAGTTTTCCTGCGCCTTCCAACCCAGCTCGGTCTCCAGCTTTGTGGCATCGATGGCGTAGCGCGCATCGTGGCCAGGCCGGTCAGTGACGAAGGTGATCAGATCGCCATGCGGCTTCGCCTGTGGGCGCAACTCGTCCATCAGCGCGCAGATGCGGCGCACCACATCGATATTGCGGCGCTCATTGCGGCCCCCGACATTGTACTTTTCGCCAAGACGACCGCGCGACGCGACCAGATCGAGCGCGCGTGCGTGATCCTCGACATAGAGCCAGTCGCGGATGTTGATGCCTTGGCCGTAGACCGGCAGCGGCCTGCCATCCATGGCGTTGAGAATGATCAGCGGGATCAGCTTTTCCGGGAAATGATAAGGTCCGTAATTGTTCGAGCAGTTCGACACGACGATAGGCAGACCGTAAGTGCGATGCCATGCAATCGCCAGATGGTCGCTCGCCGCTTTCGAGGCCGAATAGGGTGATGACGGGTCATAAGCCGTAACCTCCTCGAATAGGCCTTCGTCCCCAAGCGATCCATAGACCTCATCCGTCGACACATGCAGAAAGCGAAACGCTTCCTTGCGAGTAGCGGATAAGTGGCTCCAATAATGCCGCGCCGCTTCCAGCAGGCTGAACGTGCCCATGACATTGGTCCGCACGAAGTCACCGGCGCCGCTGATCGAGCGATCGACATGGCTTTCGGCGGCGAGATGCATGATACGGTCCGGCTGGAACTCGTTCAACGCTTCAGACATTTTAGGAAGATCGCAAATGTCAGCCTTCAGGAAGCGGTAGTTCGAAGCGCCTTCGATCTCCTTAAGCGAAGCGAGGTTGCCGGCATAGGTGAGCTTATCAACGTTCAACACCTCGGCGCCGACATTTTTCACGAGATACCGGACGAGTGCCGAACCGATAAAGCCCGCTCCGCCGGTTACCAGAATACGCATGAGTTATCTCCGCTCGTCAGTGCTGGGCGACGATTAATATTTGAAAGAAGCCGGCAGATCCGCCAGCCTGGGCTGCGCCTTATCTTTCTCCGACAGAACCGCATTGTCGAGCGGCAATGGCCATTCGATACCGATCTCCGGATCGTTCCACAAGAGACCGCGATCACTGGCAGCACTATAGGGGGCGGTCACCTTGTAGGAAATGACACAATCCGGCACGAGCGTCGCAAAACCATGCGCAAAGCCTGTCGGGATCCACAGTTGCTCGCCGTTCTCCATCGAAAGCTCGCAACCATACCACTGGCCATACGTGGGCGAATCGACGCGAATATCGACGGCGACGTCAAAAATCCTGCCGGCGAGGCAGCGCACCAATTTCCCTTGAGCGAACGGATCTAGCTGGAAATGCAGGCCACGTACCGTACCGATGGCTGCAGAAAGAGATTCGTTCTCCTGCACAAACGTCACGTCCGCGACATTTTCGCGGAACCAGCCGTCCTTGAACACTTCTGAAAAATACCCGCGATGATCGCCCAGTCTTGTTGGAATGATCTTGGCCAAACCGGCCAATGGCAAAATATCGATCTTCATCATCCACCTGTCCGTCTCTTGAAAGCCTTTCTAATTTACTCGCATCAGTTTGCAAGAGACATCTCCTGAACGTCCAAAGTTGTCCGAGCTTGCGTTGACTTCGACGAGAGCAACCCCTTTTTAGAAGGCGCCCCGCCCCCAAGGGCCTGTGGTTGGCGAAAATCGACATCGTTCTGGAACGACGCTGGTTTGATCCACATGACGACATGGATCTGACTTCCGTATGGCGAAGATCGCCATCGCGCGGCGCTGAAACTCGACCATCATCTTTCTCACGCCTAGCAACGCACAGCGATTTTTCCAGACCGATATCGCGGTGGCAAGACGACGGTCTCGCGGGTTCGCACACGCAACACGCGATGCGAAATACCCACCCGCCTCCGCTTCGAACTGTCGAGATAATATGGAAACATTGACAATGTCAGCGGCAAACTATACCCACTCTCCTACCCAAGCGAATATCCAGATCCATAATAATCAAAGGCTTATGGCGAATCTGGTGGAGAATCGCTCTCTGACGACCTTGTCGCGAAGATGGGTGAGTTCCTTTTCCGCCTTCAGGAAATTCCGGCGGGCGGTCAGTCATTCATCATGTGAAACGACAGTGTGTTGCATTGTCAGTCTCCTTCGGTTTGGGTGGTGAGGGGGCTGCGGCGCTGCAAATGGCCTGAAAGGAATTTCAGTCACGGCGATACGTGAAAGAGGCTCATCAGCATTGAGCGTGAGCCCGCGTACGGCGCAGCGGGCACTCGACGCGCTCGCCCATGACGGCGAGGTCGAGTCCTTCGGACGCGGGCGTGCCTGCCGCTGGACCGCCTCGACCGTGCCCGGATTCCCGATAAGCTTGCTGCTCCCCACCGCGGGAATTTCCGGCTAGAGCATTTCCGGCGAACATAGATTCGCCTTCAATGCTCCAGCTCTTTGTTCTTCCCGCAATTCCGGACGCAAAACCGGTTCCCACTTTTGCTGGAATTGCTCTAGGATGAGGACATGAAAGATTCAGCCGCCGAAATCATCCGTGACCTCACCATTTTCAGCGTCCTTATGCAGTGCCGCTTCAATCTCTTCCGGTTGAACCTGGAGAAATTGCCTGGAACCCATTTTGGCGCCGATCGCAGGTATTTCCAGATGCGTTCCAGTTCTTCTGTAGGCGGGGAATGAGAGCCCTTCGATCAGCTCTTCATCCACGACGAGGCGATAGATGCCCGCGTCCAGCGGCATGAACAGAGAGCTCAAGATGAAGGGGTGAGAAAAGGTTACTTCAGATTCCGTGGTGCGTTCGGTCATGGGAAAACCTCGTGTCTATCGGGTTGATCATGCTGCCTTGCGGCCTGCATAGGTGCGCTCAGCCGCTACCAGAACGTGCCGTGAAATATGATCTAAAGAACGAAAGCCACGCATATAACTGGCGTGGACCTGATGATGAGATCAACATACCAAAACCGGCTTAGGTAACGGGTTGCACGGTGTAGAGATAGGGTGGAAGACATCGTGTCCTCCTCGGTTGGGGCTAGAGCGCTATTTTAGCGTCCCTGAAAGCAGCGACCCTTGCTGTGGCTGCTACCAATAACAGATGTAGTGACCGCCGATCACAATTACAAGGTGAGAGCGAAGCAATCGCTCGAAAGCCACGAGTCAATCGTAAGCGCACAATTCCCCGCACCTATTCACTGAACAGCGAATGAAGGAGTGTGTGTCCACAAGGGGGACTGTGGACACAATGACATTGGATATCTTGAAAGGCTCAGCGGGTCTTCGGGTTGTAAAGGTTCTTTCCAACGGGAAGCGGCGTTTCGATGCCGTCGAGAAAGACCGGCTGATCGACGCTGCAATGAAGCCCGGAGTATCGGTTGCACGCCTGGCCCTCGCGCACGGCGTCAACGCCAATCAGTTACGCAACTGGGTGAAGCTTCGCCGCAATCGGCAGGCCCCGAGTGCTTTGACGGTTGTTGCGGAACGGGAAACGTCGGCATTTGTTCCGGTGGTCACTGCCTTGCCGATGGCGCAGCAGCCCGTCACGCCGGCTCGGCCATCATCGGCAGGCATGCGGCTGACGGTGTCTCTGCCGAATGGTGTGCGGCTTGAGCTTGAAGATGCGGATGAGCAGGCGCTGTCTGTAATGTTTGACGTTCTGGGGCGTTACAATGTTCCGGCTGGCTGACGATCTTCGCGTCTATCTTCACCGGGACCCGATCGACTTTCGTGCGGGGATCAACAGCCTGGCGATCCTGGTCGAGCAGTCGATGGGCCTGAGCCCTTTCGAGCGTGCTGTGTTCGTCTTTTGCAACCGCCGGCGCACCCGGATGAAGCTTTTGTTCTTCGAGCGGTCAGGGTTCGTGCTTGTATTGAAAGCCTTGTCCGAAGACCGGTTTCGCTGGCCCCGCCGCGAGGCGCCGGTGGTGACGCTCGATACCGAACAGTTGCGCTGGCTGCTTGACGGCATCGATCTCGACGCGATGGTGCGCCATCCTGCTCGGCAATATGAGTTTGTCGGCTGAAAGCTGTTGACGGAGCGGGGCGGCTCAGATTCAAAGCTACAATGACTGTCAGTACCGGAGCAATACTCCCCAATAGTGCCGTTTGAATCTTCCCCAGGTGCTGCGGCCGCCGGTCTTCCGGGGCGCGCCCCGGAAGACCGGCGGCGC
>Ga0153956_1001806_pt1 | contig 17571 bp, 14 predicted proteins | sample TSFL040MetaG_FD_104704 | JGI IMG/M metagenome (GOLD analysis project Ga0153956, IMG submission 104704) | Attine ant fungus gardens microbial communities from Florida, USA - TSFL040 MetaG | ecosystem: Host-associated > Fungi > Mycelium > Unclassified | place: USA: Florida, Wekiwa Springs...
ATGGCCTGGACGAGTGGTGGGACTTCCAACTCGACGGATATGGCACATGGTTGTGGGCCCTCGCGCAGCACCTGAACCGGCACGGCGGTGACGGCGCGCGGTGGCGCGATGCCGTCGAACTGACGGTCGACTACCTGAACGTGTCGTGGCGCCGCTCGTGTTACGACTGGTGGGAGGAGCACAGCGAACACGTGCACGCCTCGACGCTCGCATGCATCGCGGCAGGCCTCGAGAGCGTCGTCGCGGCGGGCCTGGTGGACGGCGTCAGGGCCGCTCACGCGCGAACCGCCGCGGCTGCCATACGTGCCGCCATGCTCGACGACGGAACCCGCGACGGGTACCTCGTCAAGTGGCTCGGAAGCACGGCCGTCGACGGCAGCCTCGCCGCCGCGCTCGCTCCGCTCGAGGTCGTCGACGCCGCGTCGCCGCTCGGGCTCGCCACCATCGACCAGCTCGAACGCCAGCTCACCACCGACGACGGCACGCACCGCTACCTCGGCGACACCTACTACGGCGGAGGCCAATGGCCGCTCTTGAGCTGCTTCCTCGGCCTCGCGCAGCTCGCCGCCGGCAACCGGGCCCGGGCCGAGGAGCTCTACGACTGGGCCTCGTCCACGGCGACCGACGACCTCGAGCTCCCCGAGCAGGTCGGCGAGCACCTGATCGCTCCCCGGATGCGACAGGAATGGGTCGACCGATGGGGTCCGGTCGCGACCCCATTGCTCTGGAGCCACGCCATGCTGCTCCGACTCGGGGCCGCGCTGGACGCCGCCGCGCCGGTCGCGGTGGGCGACGTCCAGGAAAGAGCCGCCCGGTGATCCGCCATCGTCCGGCCGGCTCCGGCCATCCCTACTCGACCGACACGGAACAGCGATGGCCCGTGGTTCCCGATGCCGGAATGCCAGCGGCCCTCGGCGTTCGCTGCGATTCCACCGTGGAGTCGGTGACCGCTGAACTCCACTGGTCGCCCGACTCGGGCGATGCCGGTGACGTCGTGGAGCTGCGGCTCGACCGCGTGGCGACGACCTCGCGCGGGCGAGTCACCGATGGGGGCCACCTGGCCTCTGCCCAGGCGCGGCTTGCGCGCGCCGCCCACGGGTGGCTGGTCACGACGCCGCAGCTTCGATTCGGCGGGACGTACCGGTACCGATTCACGGCACGCCACCAGGGCGGCCGGCTGGAGCGGACGCGCTGGTTCGAATTCCGCGCCGCTCGGTGGCGTCCTGCCGGCGACCTCCTCGTCGATGGGGTCTCGCGAGTCGTGCCGGGGTCCGTCCAGGCGTTCGACGACGGCCGGCGCACCCACCGGGTGCGGTTCGACCTTCCCCTTCTCCCGGGTGAGCATGTGACCGGATTGGGGGAGCGCTACGACGCCGTCGACCAGACCGGGGCCGAGCCCGACTCCGTGGTGTTCGAGCAGTACAAGAGCCAGGGAGCCGAGCACAAGACCTACATGCCCATGCCGTTCGCGCATGTCGTCGGCCGCGAGGGGTGGGGGTTCCACGTCGACACGAGTCGTCGGGTCTGGTTCGACCTCGGCGCGAGCGAACCCGGCATCATCGCCGTCGAGGCCGAGACGGCGGCCGACGGTGCGCTCCGGGTGCGGTTCTTCGACGGCGACCCGGTCGAGGTGCTGCGCGGATTCCTCGACGAAGCCGGACGCGCGGAGGAGCTGCCCGCGTGGGTGTTCCGGCTGTGGGCCAGCGGCAACGAATGGAACACCCAAGCCGAGGTCATGCGCCAGATGGACCTGCACCGCGAGCACGAGATCCCGGTCGGATCGGTCGTGATCGAGGCGTGGAGCGACGAGAGCACCTTCACCGCGTTCCGCGACGCCCGGTACGCGGTCACGGAAGACGGCGCCCCCCACCGTCTCGCCGACTTCGAGTTCCCCGCGGACGGGGCGTGGCCGGATCCGAAGGCGATGGCCGACGAGCTGCATGCCCGCGACATCCGCCTGCATCTCTGGCAGATCCCGCTCCTCAAGATGCGGCCGCACCCCTCCGGGCAGCTCGCCGCCGACGCGAAAGCGGCGATCCGCGAGGACGTCCTGATCTCCGAGCCCGACCCCGCCGGTCGGCTGCGGCCCTACCGGAATCGAGGCTGGTGGTTCCCGCTGGCCCTGATGCCGGACCTCACCGATCCTCGCTCCGCCGCGTGGTGGACGGAGAAGCGGCGGTACCTCGTCGACGAGGTCGGCGTCGACGGGTTCAAGACCGACGGAGGCGAGCACGCGTGGGGAGCCGAGCTCGTCTACCGGGACAGGCGACGCGGCGACGAGAAGAACAACACCTTCCCCGTCGCGTATGCGGAGGCATACGGTGATCTGCTCCGCTCGGCAGGCAAGGCGCCTGTGACGTTCAGCCGATCCGGCTTCACCGGATCGCAAGCCCACGGCGCCTTCTGGGCCGGCGACGAGAACTCCACCTGGGATGCGTTCCGCTGGTCCCTGAACGCGGGCCTGACCGCCGCCGCCTCCGGCGTCGTCTACTGGGGGTGGGACATCGCGGGATTCTCCGGCGAGATCCCGGACGCCGAGCTCTACCTCCGTGCGATGGCCGCGAGCGTCTTCGTCCCGATCATGCAGTACCACTCGGAGTTCAACCATCACCGATCGCCCTCACGCGACCGGACGCCCTGGAACATCGCCGAGCGCACAGGCGACGACCGCGTGCTGCCCATCGTCCGCGAGCTGGTGCAGCTGCGGGAGCGGCTCGTGCCCTACCTCGCTGCTCAGGCGGCCGAGACGATCAGCACCGACCGTCCGCTCATGCGGCCGCTGTTCTTCGACTGGCCGCGCGATCCAGAGGTCTGGACGGGCGGTCCCCAGTGGCTGCTGGGGTCCGACCTGCTCGTCGCGCCGGTCGTCGAGCCGGGTGCGTCGGGGCGCTCCGTCTACCTGCCGGCGGGGGACTGGATCGACGTCTGGACAGGTACGCCGGTGGCCGGTGGGCGACGGATCGACGCCGAGGCGCCGATCGATCGCATCCCGGTGCTCGCGCGGGCCGGTGCGTCACGAGGTTTGAGAGGCCTGTTCGCCGGGTAGGGCGCGTCCCGTGGTCCGACGCTTCTCGGGAGGCACCTGCCCGACCGACTCGTTGTGCCCCGCTCGAGCTGCCGGCCAGGCAATCGTCAGCTCGAGCGGGAATCGAGAGGCGCCGGGGGGCGCCAGGTGAACAGGGGCTCGGTGCGCTGAAGGAATGCGTCCACCCCGATGGCCAGGTCAGGGCTCTCATCCATCGCGAGCCACGCGGCCTCCCATTCCGCGTCCGCCGCTGCCGAGCGCGCCACGGTCAGGTCCACCAGTCGCTTGAGGGAGTGAACCGAGAACTGGGAGCGGCGGAGAAGCGAGGCGATCAGCTCGTCGCATCTGCTCGGGAAGTCGGCGTCAGCCACCACGTCGGCGATCAACCCGAGGTCGGAAGCCCGAGCGGCGCCGAACGTCTGTCCGCTGAACAGGATGTACTTGGCCACCGCGGGTCCCACCTGCGAGACGAGTCGCTCGATGCCGGGCCGAGGGTAGAGGACTCCGAGTCTGGCCGGGGTGATGCCGAAGAGCGATCTCTCGCTGGCGATGATGAAGTCGCAGGCCGAGGCGATCTGCCATCCTCCGCCCATGCAGGCTCCGTCGACCAGGGCCACGGTGGGTTTGGTGACAGACGTGATCGCCATATCGGCTCTGCTGAGGTGATCGACCGTGCTGCCGTCCACCGGATCCAGCAGGATCGACCTGATCTCTCCGAGGGCCGCTCCCGCACAGAAGGAGTCGCCCGCTCCCCGGATCGTCACGATCACCACATCGGGGTCGGCGTCGAGGCGCGGCATCCATTCCTGCAACGCCAGACACATCGCCCGAGTAACGGCGTTGCGCTGAGATGGATTGTCGATCGTCACCGTCGCCACGCCGCCGTCGACGGAGACGGCGATCCGACCGCGCATCACCGTGTCTCCGCCCTGGGCTGCTCGCGTCGACGGATGCGCCGCTCGCTCTCGAGCTGGCGGATCTCCTCGTCGGAGTACCCCAACTCGGCCATGACCTCCGTGGTGTGCTCGCCCAGCATCGGTGGCGGCGCCTCGATCGTCGTCGCAACCTGGTCCAGGCTCAAGGGTCCGCGCAGAAGCGACAGCGCAGAACCGTCGCCTCGCCGACTGTCGTGGACGAGTCCCAGGGCCGCGACCTGGGGAGAAGCGAAGACCTGGGTGTACGTGGAGATCGGTCCGCACGGGATGTCCGCGCTCGTGATGATGGGTATCCATTCCGCGGCCGGACGTGTGGTCAGGATCGCTTCGACGAGTGCCTTGAGCTCGTCACGATGAGACGAGCGACGGGCTCCCGTGTCGAAGCGCTCGTCGTCGATGAGGTCCGGCGCTCCCAGCAGACCGCAGAACGCCTGCCACTGCTTGTCATTGGCCACCGCGATGTTGAGCGGCTCGGTCGCGGTGCGGAAAGTGCCATAGGGCGCGATCGTCGGGTGGTCGTTGCCCTGCGGTACGGGATCCTCGCCAAGACTGAGCGCTCGCTGTCCCTGGAACACGGAGAGGTTCAGCGCGGTCTCGAGGAGCGATGTGGACACGGTGCTGACCGGGTGCCCGGCGGCGCGTCCCGCCAGGGCGGAGGCGATCCCGAATGCGCAGACGATCCCCGATGTGATGTCGACGATCGAGACGCCCAAGCGGTACCCGTCGCTTCCGACCGGGCCCGTGATCGACATCAGACCCGACATCCCCTGCACGACCTGGTCGAGGCCGGCGTCATCCTTCAGCGGCCCCGTCAGGCCGAAGCCGCTGACCGACCCGACGATGAGCTCGGGGCTGAGCTCCTTCAGGCGGGATGCCGTCAGCCCGAGCTTGTCGAGGGTGCCGAGTCTGAAGTTCTCCACGAGCACGTCAGCTCCCGCGATCAGGCGCTCCAGGATCCTGTGGCCCTCGTCCGAATAGAAGTCGATGCAGATCGAGCGCTTGTTCCGATTGACGGAATCGAAGTAGAGGCTGTGCTCGCCGTCGAAGGGCGCCCACTGCCGGGCGTTGTCGCCGCCATTGATGCTCTCGACCTTGATGACCTCGGCGCCCATGTCGGCGAGAAGAGACGTGCAGTACGGGCCGGCGAGCGCGCGGCTCAGATCGATGACGCGGATGCCCGCGAGAGGTTGTGTCACGACGCGCTCCTCGCGATGTCTTTCAGGGCGCCGACCCATGACTCGATCTGCGCGGTGGACGCTCCGTGCGGAAGTCCCGTCATGCGGATCGCCATCGGCGGCAGACCGGGTCGCGACGGCGCCAGGACGACGACATTGACGAGGTCGTAGTGCTCGCCGGGGACGAGGTCGGTGAAGAAGAAGTCGGCCAACTCCGAGGTCGCCTGCTGCACGGCGCGCTCGTGCCGGGGGAGGCGATCGGAGAGCTCGAACTCCGACAGCACCGCGCGGTGGCGTTGGACGATCTCCGGGCCGGCGGCGAGCAGCGAGTAGCCGTGCTCACGGACGTTCTCGAGCTGGGCGCGATTGAGGTCGCGGCGTTCCGTCGTCTTGTCGGCGCCTCGACTGAGCCACTCGTCGATGTCGGAATCGGGCGAGTTCGCCATGAAGACGGCCCCGAACGGCGGGATGAGGGGCTGACGATGCCCCAGTGGGAACGGCTCCTCGACGGGCGACTGGTTGGCCGCCAGGACCTGCACGGCATCCCAGCGGATCTTCGCGATGACGCTGACGTTGACGGAGAACTCTTCGCTGAGTCGCTCCACGTCGACCCGCATCGACTCGGCGAGCTGGGCGGCCTGGATCAGTTCGGGATCGGGGGTCGCGATGAACGAGCCCGGCGAGAAGCGCCCATACCCGCCCTGGAAGAACAGCAGGGGCAGCGTCGAGCGTGCGACCGCGAGATCCTGAACCCGCCCGATGACGATGAAGTGGTCTCCCGCCTCGCGAACGTCGTCGAAGGTGCACTCGATCCAGGAGACCGCGCCCTCGAGGATCGGCGCTCCCAGGGCGGCGGCGCGCCACTCGACGCCGTCGAACTTCCGTTCCCCTGCCGTCGCGAACTGCCGGCACAGGGCCTCCTGGTCGGAGGCCAGCACGTTCACGCAGAAGGATGCGGCGTTCCGGAGCAGCGCGAAGCTGCGCGAGTCGGCCATCGGGTAAAAGGCGACGAGCGGGGGGTTCATCGAGACCGAGGAGAAGGTGCCGACCACCATGCCGACCGGCTGACCGTCGACGATCGCCGTGACGACGGCGACTCCGGTGGGGTAGTGCCCGAGCGTCTCGCGAAACAGGCCGGGGTCAATGCCGCTGGACACGCGACCTCCATCAGTCAGTGCGAACGGCGGTGCTGACGCTCGACGTGTGCCATCAAAGCAAGACTCCTAAAAGATGTCAACGGTTATGATGGATAGGACCGGTGCGGACGCGTCCTTGACACGCGTCGGACGCCCGGGCACAATCACAAACACACTAAAGGTTCATACCTTTTGCTCGACGATGAGGAAGACCCGGTTCATGACCGTAAACGACGACAAGGCCGAGATCATCGAGATCATGAACCTGTACGCGTTCGCGCTGGACGCGCACGCCTGGGATCTGTTCGACAAGGTCTTCGCGAAGGACGTCGTGGCGGTCTTCGGCCCGGCGGGCGCCGGTTGGGACGGGCTCGATGCGTTCAAGGCGTCGTTCGCCGAGTTCCACGACCGTCTGGACAGCCACCAGCACACCATGATGGGTCACCTCGTGGAGGTCGACGGCGACACCGCCCGTGCGTTCGCCTACGGCAACTGGCTCCTGATCCGCAACGCGGCCGTCGGGGGCACCAGCTGGACGGGCACCGGCTGGTACGACGATGAGCTCGTGCGCACCGACGAGGGATGGCGCATCACGAAGCGTGTCTGCCGTCTGCAGGGCTGGAGCGGCAATCCCAATGTCCCCGAGCAGCACAATGAGCACAACCCCGACATGAACGTGAAGATCCTGAGCGACTTCGCATCGGCCGGCGACATCGGGTACCTGAAGGCGGTCCAGGGCGCCTAGGCGTTCTGGAGGGGATCGATCTCGTGAACGCACCGGGAGAGGAGGCGGACAAGGCGGCCGACGTGCTCATCGTCGGTGCCGGACCGGTCGGCCTCCTGGCCGCGATCCTGTTGGGGCGAGGAGGGTTGCGTGTCACCGTCCTCGAGCGTTGGCCCGAGCGCTATCCCCTGCCGCGCGCATGCACGATCGATCACGAAGCGCTTCGGATCCTCCAGTCCGCGGGTGTCATGCGTGACCACGCCGATCTGTTCGAGCCGTCCCGCGGCGAACGCGGCGGCTATCAGATCCGCAACGGTGACGGTGTGCTCCTGCGCGCCATCAACTGGAACCGTCCTGCCGAGTCGGGCTGGGCGAACACCAACGGCTTCTACCAGCCGGATCTCGAGGCTGTCCTCGAAGAGATGGCGGTCGCCATCCCGACCGTTCGGTTGCGGCGCGGAGTCCTCGTCGACGGTGTGTCCCAGGATGCCCATTCGGTCACCGTGAGAGCGACGCGTTCCGCCGACGGGTCGCTCGAGACCTTTCACGGGACTTTTCTGATCGCGGCCGACGGTGCGAACAGCGCGGTGCGGGAGCTCGTGGGGATCGAGACCGAGGATGCCGGGTTCGAAGCCGACTGGCTCGTCGTCGACTATGAGCCGCTCGATGGCGGCGAGTGGGACGCGTTCGTGACGCAATACGCCGATCCTCGCCAACCGGCCACGGCGGTCAAGAGCGGTCCGGGGCGGCGACGCCTCGAGTTCATGCGCCGCGAGAGCGTCACCGTCGGCGAACTGAGCCGCACGGACGCCGTCTGGGAACTCATGGCCCGGCACGGTGCCACGCCCGAGACCGCACGGATCGAGCGGCATGCCGTTTACACGTTCCACGGTCGGTGGGCCCGCCGGTGGCGACGTGGTCGCGTCGTCCTGGCCGGCGACGCCGCGCATCTGATGCCGCCCTTCCTCGGGCAGGGGCTCTGCGCGGGCTTTCGCGATGCGACCGCGCTCGCGTGGCGGTTCTTGCTGATCGAAAGAGGACAGGCCGCCGAGTCCATCCTGGATTCCTACGGCAGTGAGCGCGGTGCTCACGTGCGAGAGATCATCGACGAGGCAGTCGCGATCGGGCAGGTCATCTGCGAACTCGATCCCATCCGAGCCGCGGAGCGGGACAGGCGCATGCTCGGCGAGCTGCACGACCCGGCGGCGATCGTCGTGGAGCCGCCGCATCCTCGGCTCGGGCGTCCTTCGATCACCGAGGACGGCGACGACAACGCCGGCCGGCTGTCGGTCCAGGGCCGCGTCGAGGCCGGCGGCGCCGTCGGACTCTTCGACGATGTCGTCGGAGGCTCGTGGCAGCTCATCGGTCTCGATCCCGAGTCGACGGCCTCGATTCCTGAGCCGCTGAGCGCCTGGTTCGAGAGCATCGGCGGCTCCATCACGACCGTCTCCGATGACGGGTTCGTCCGGGACATCGACATCGCCTACCGAGCGTGGTTCGACCTCCACCGCTGCCGCGTCGTGCTCTCGCGCCCCGACTTCTACGTCTTCGGGACGGGCGGCCCCGGCGACGCCGCTGGTCTGCTGCGTGACCTCCGCGACCAACTCATCGGCGACCTCGCCGATCGACACGAACTCCTCACGGAAGGTGCCCTGCCATGACCATGCGAGTAACCAGGCTGGCGGATGCGGAGCCGTTCGCGCCCGTCGACCACGACGGGGTCGGACCTGTCCGGCTGCAGGGCGGGGCGTCGACTCCGACCTCGGATTTCACGGTCGCCTTGTCGCACTACCTGCCCGGGGCTCTCGCGGCGCTGGCGCCGCAGGCCGCCGAGACCGTGTATGTGATCCTGTCGGGTGAGCTCGTCATGGCGAGTGGCGGCGTCGAGGAGACACTGGGTGCCTACGACTCCGTTCACTTCACGCCCGGCACGCTGCGCACCGTCGAGAACCGCACGCATCTGCCGGCATCGATGCTCGTGATCCGAGCGACGAGTTAGGGCGGTTCCATGCGCGTCGTGGGTGTGAAACAGGCGGACGGCTCGGTCTGGGTGGGGGCTCTTGATGAGGGCGGGCACCGGGTCACCCTCATCGCCGACCTCGAATCCTTCTGGGCATCGCCGGCGGAGCAGCTGTCCCGCGCGGCGTCGGGGGCGAGCCTCGCCACGGACGAGGTGGAGCTCGTCCCGCCCGTCCTGCCTGGCGCCCGTGTGGTCTGCATCGGACTGAACTACCAGGACCACGTGGACGAAGGCTCGTTCAGCGGGCAGGAATTGCCCGAGTACCCGACGCTGTTCGCCAGGTGGCCGGCGTCGCTGACCGTCGATGGGGCGTCGATCCCGGTGCCGTCCGGCGAGGACGGTCTCGACTGGGAGGGCGAGGTCGTCGCCTGGGTCGGTTCGATCCTGGTGGACGCCACCCCGGCGGAGGCCCTGGCGTCAGTGGTCGGCTACTCGACCTTCAACGACGTCACCTCGCGTCGAGCGCAGAAGCAGACGACGCAGTGGATCATCGGCAAGAACGGCGACAACTCGGGCCCGCTCGGTCCGCTGGTGCCCGCAGCGGAGGTAGGCGAGATCGCCGACGGCCTCGCGATCGAGACGCGGGTCAACGGTCAGGTCGTCCAGCATGCGAGTACCACCCAGCTCATCTACGGAGTCGGCGAGACGCTGTCCTACGTCTCGCGCATCTTCACGGTGAACCCGGGCGATCTGCTTGCCACGGGTACCCCGTCCGGGGTCGGCTACGCCAGGACCCCGCCGTGGCTGCTTCAGCCGGGAGACGTCGTCGAGGTCGAGGTGGAGAAGCTGGGGGTACTGACGAATCACATCGTGGACAACGCCGCGCGTCATCGGGGAGACGTCGCCGGATGATCCTCGTCACGGCCGCCAATGGGAACCAGGGGAAGCTCCTGATCCCCAAGCTGGTCGCGGCCGGGCTGCCGGTCCGCGCCGTGGTTCGCACCCAGGAGTCCGCCGCCGCCGTTCGCGCATCCGGCGTGGAGGACGTCGTCGTCGGCGATCTGGAAGAGCCGGAGACACTCGCTCGCGCCATCAGCGGCGTCGAGAAGGTCTACGACATCGGCCCCGCCCTGTCGCCGGGTGAGCGGGCGATGGGCTTCGCGCTCGTCGATGCCGCGCGACAGGAGGGTGTGACCCACTTCGTGATGAGCTCGGTGCTCCACGCGATCACGACCGACCTCATCCAGCACGAGATCAAGCGCGACATCGAGGAGCACCTTCTCTCCTCCGGGCTCGAGTTCACGATCCTGCAACCGACGAACTACATGCTCGCGCATCGGCTGAAGCCGGCGTTCGAGCGGGGCGTCTTCGAGCTCTCCTGGTCGCTGGAGCGCAAGCAGTCCTTGGTCGAGATCGGCGACATCACGGACGTCGCGCTCACGGTGCTGGGGAACACTCAGATGCACGTCGGCGCCACCTACGAACTCGCGTCGCCAGGGCGCTACACGGCGTACGACCTCGCCCGGATCGTCTCGGAGGTCATCGGCCGGCATGTCGAAGCCCGCGAGATCAGCACGGACACGTTCGCCGAGCGGATGCTCGGGGGCGCCGATCCCTCGACCATGAGCTACCAGCTCCGCCTCATGCGCGCGATCACGGCCCGGTACAGCAGCCACGACTTCGTCGGCAATCCGAACGTGCTGACCTGGCTGCTCGGACGGCCGCCGACCACCTTCGAGGACTTCGTCCGCGCGCAATGGGCGGTTCGGGCGTAGCTACTCGGTGAGAAGTCCGGCGTGCTTGTCGACGGCCCGCTTCACGCGCTTGGTGTCGCCCTCGATGATCGCATCCACCAGCTCCGTGTGGATCTCCACGCGGATCCGGAGCCAGGACGCCGCCGCCGCGGGATCGTCGTCGGTGGTCGCCGCGACCGCGTGCTCCCGCACGAAGCGGGTCATCGAGAGGTACAGGGCAGATGCCGTCTGGTTCGGGGAGATCTGAGCGATGCGCTCGTGGAGGTCCCAGTTCGCCAGCAAGAACGGGGTCCGGCCTTTCGCGGCCGCTGCGGTGAGCCGGGCGAGGAGCCTCTTGATATCCGTGACGTCGGTCGTGGTGCGGTGTTCCGCCGCGTCCGTGTCGATGAGCACCTCGAGGGCTTCTCGCACCGCCACCGCCTCGGCGACGGAAGCCGGCGCGTCGGTGACGGTGAGGAGCGTGTGCCGGATGCGAACCATCGGACCCGCCGCGGTGGCGAAGAGGCCGCCCCCTCGCCCCGGTCGGATCTCGGCGAGCCCGCGGTCCGCGAGCAGGCGGATCGCTTCGGCCACGGTCGAGCGCGCGAAGCCGGAGCGAGCCCGCAGGGAGTCGATCGTGCCGATCAGCTCACCGGGCTTGAACTCCCGTGCCAGGATCTGCTGCTCGATCTCGCTCGCCAGGACGTTTGCACGCGTCAGTCCCGCCACCGAGCTCATGAGGGCAGGCTATCAACAACGGTCACAACCGTTGACGGGGTTGACATCGCGTCGGCCCTCACCAGGCCCAGTCGTTCTCCGACAGCTCGGTCCCCTCGCTCGACGTCGTCCGCGTCGACAGGTGGGACCCGTGCTCGGCGAGCTGCGCCTGGAAGGCCGCGAGGGAATCGTGCGCGAAGTCGTGCTCGAAGTCCCGGATGACCGAATGGATGTGGTCACCGCCGCCCACCGAGTTCACCAGCTCGATGAGGAGGGACCCGGTTTGCACCCGGAAGTAGTGCGGCGTGCCGCGCTCGAGCCCTCCGGCCCAGGCGAAGTGGATGTGGGAGGGTCCGTCGCCGTCCAGCTGCGCGCGGTACTCGGCCGCAGCCTTCGCGGGGAGCCGGGCCAGATAGGTGTCGATCAGCCTCTGCAGGATGGCCGCTTGGGGCTCGGTCAGCTCGTCGGCCGCGATCCCCGAGGGGTCTGCGCGCGTGAGGGCCAGTGCCCGCCTGTCGTCACTGGTGATCTGGTACTGCGGCATCCCCAGGTCGTAGTGGTCCGGGTACTCGAGGGCTCCGATCAACGGGACCTGACGCGACACGAAGTCGGCCGGTGAGACGTCGTGGATGATCGCTGTCGCTCGCTGCGCGTCATCCAGCGAGTGGATGAGCTCGAACCCGAGGCCCTCATCGGCCGCGAGCGGAGTGAGCACTCCGGCGGCGATCGCCGGCTGCTGGCCGAGCGCGCTCGGGGTGGAGGAGATCCAGCGCTGGTTCACGACCGTGAGGTTCAGGCAGACATGGTGGCCGAGGAAGCGGATCGACCAGGTGTCCTCGAAACCGGGTCGGCCGAAGATGCAGAAGAAGTACGAGTCCGAGGTGCGCCAGAGCGGCGCGGCGACGCCGAGGAAGTCGGCCTCGAGTCCGCGAAGGACGTGCTCCAGCTGCATGATCGCGAGCACCTTCGTGTACACCTCGGGCGAGACGGCGAGCCGCACCAGCTCGAGCACGACGACCTTCTGGTGGCGGTCCAGGTCGTGCAGCGAGACGCCGATGCGATCGGGCTTGGGGATGATGTCCCAGTCCAGCCGCCGTGGGTCGTCGAATGCGAACCAGGCCGCCGCGCGCTGCTCGGCGGAGAAGGTGTCGATCAGCCCGATCACGCCGACCAGCAGTTTCTGGATGGTCTCGGGGTCTTCGAAGGCGGGCACGTTCGCCGAGTTGCCGGTTGTCACAGCGAATCCTCATTGATCACGAAAACACTATAACGGTTCGATGGTTTTTGCGGCAATGATCGTCGTCTTGACACCCGTCGCGAGCGGTGGCCATAATCGGTAAAACATCATAACCTTTTGGATGGTAAAGCAAGGGAGCTGCGCGTGCTGGCTGCGATCATCGACGCTCCCGGTGCTGCTCCCCGCATCGGAGACATCGAGCTCCCGCCGCGTCCGTCCGGCCACACGCTGCTCGCCGTTCTCGCGGCTCCGCTCAACCCCCTCGACCTGCTCATCGCATCCGGGTCGTTCCATTCCGCTCGTCATGAATCCGCGTACGTCCCCGGCAGCGAATGCGTCGGAGTGGTGGTCGAATCCGACTCGTTCGAGATCGGCGCCCGCGTCTACGCCGAGTCCCACGCCTCGCCGACATCGCCCGGACCGCTCGCGACGCACGTCCTGGTGGCGGACGCGGACATCGTTCCCCTGCCGGGCGGCATCGATCCCGTCGAGGCCGCCGCGATCGGGAACTCGGGGGTCGCGGCCTTCCTTCCCCTCGTCGACGTGGCGAAGCTCACCGCTGGTGACGTCGTGCTCGTTCTCGGGGCGACCGGTTCGGTCGGGCAACTGGCGGTGCAGATCGCACGACTCCGGGGCGCATCGCGCGTCATCGGAGTGGGACGGTCGCGGGAGGTCCTCGCGGAGCTCGGTGCCGACACGGTCGTGCAACTGGTTGAGGGGGAGATCACGGACTCTCTCGCAGAACGCATCCGCGAGGCCGCTGGCGCGGTGGACGTCATCCTCGACACGCTGTACTCGCAGCCGCTCGAGGCGGCGCTCCGGTCCTGTGCGATGCATGCCCGGGTCGTCAATGTCGGGCATTCTGCGGGCCCGACTGCCACGATCGCCGCCGGCCTGCTCCGCGGCAAGCAGATCGCGGTCTCCGGATTCGCCGGACTTCACATCCCCCTGCGCGACAAGCGGTCGGCGCTGGAATGGCTGTGGAGCGAACTCGCCGCCGATCGGCTTCGGATCCCGGTCACCACGTTGCCGCTCGACGACCTCCCGACCGCGTGGAGCGCGCAGGCACGGTCACCGCACGCCAAGCACGTGGTCGTCCACAGCCCCGAGGAAAGCGAGAGCGCATGACCGACGATGATGTCGTCGAAGCCGATGTCCTCAGCGGTGTGTTCGCCGGGCCGATTCGCGGCCTCCGCTACCAGACCCCGACCGTCACCGGCCTGACGGACGAGACAGGACGCTTCCGCTACCGCGCGGGCGAGTCGATCACCTTCCTCGTCGGCGGGCTCGTGCTCGGGGGTACCGAGGGCGCTCCGCGGGTGAACCTGGCGCAACTGGTCGACCGATCCGACGGCAAGGTGGAGCGGCTCCACGACCCCATGGTGACGAACCTGGCGCGCTTCGTGCAGACCCTCGACGAGGACGGCGACTACGAGGACGGCATCACGATCGCGCCGGCCGTGCACGACGTCATCGGCCCGATCGTCCTGAACTTCAATCAGGCCGCCACCGACCAGGCCGCCACCGACGCGGTCGAGGTCGCGGGCGACGAGGGCGACAACGGCCCGGGCACCGCGGCCATGGTCGCCTTCTCCACCGACCAGACCATCACGTTCGCGACGGATGCCGCGGTGACCGGTCTGCTCGAGAAGCTGAATGCGACTGCCGGTGTGTTCTCCGCGAACACGCCTCGACGCCTGCGCGACGGAGCCGCGGCGCGCAACGAACTGCGGCGCAACATCCGGGGCATCCGCAAGCTGACCGATGTGCGGATACCCGTCCGCGATGGCTCGTACGTCTGCGCGGACATCTTCCTGCCGGATGACGACGGGCAGCATCCCGTCGTCATGAACCAGGGCTTCTACGGCAAGAGCTTCGACCACGGCATGATCGCCGGTCCAGAGGACGCCGCGAAGAAGGAGGAGCTGGAGGACCGCTACTTCAGCGGCAACCCGGACGGCCTCCAGTACGAGAACCACGAGAGCGTCGACTCGTCGGTCTGGGTGCCGGCGGGCTACGTCTGCATCCGCATCGACGCCCGCGGCGTGGGCAACAGCCCAGGGTTGCAGGCGCCGTTCAGCGTGCAGCAGGCCGAGGACTACTACGACGCGATCGAGTGGGCAGGCACCCAGGAATGGTCGAACGGCAACGTCGGCCTCTGGGGGATGTCGTACCTGGCGATCACGCAGCATACGGTTGCGAGCCTCAACCCGCCGCACCTGAAGGCGATGATCGCCCTCGGCACCGACTCGGATCTCTACAACGAGGCCGTCTATGGCGGAGGCCTGTACGGCGAGGGGTTCTGGACCTGGTGGCGCATGGCGATGGCCGGCCACAACTTCCACGGCGAGCGACCGGAGACCGACTGGCTGCCGCGCCTGCTCGCCACGCCGTTCGACGACCCGGAGGCGTACGGGCCGCACGGCTCGATCTTCATGCGTCCCGAGATCGAGAAGGCCACGGCGCCGGTGTGGATCGTCGGGCCGCAGACCGGCGTCGTCATCCACCAGGCGGGCAGCAGCGAGACCTTCATCCGCTCGACCGGCGTCCGCGCGAAGAAGTTCGACTTCGTCGATGCGTGGTTCCCGCACAGCTACAAGAACACCACCATCGCCGAGCACCAGGCGTTCTTCGATCACTGGCTCAAGGGGATCGACAACGGTGTCATGGATGGCGCCCCGGTCCGGGTGCAGGTGCGCACCGGCAACGGCGCCCACTACATGCTCGAGGAGCAGGAGTGGCCGATCCCGCGGACGACCTACCCGCGCTGGTATCTCGACGCGACGCTGTCTGAGTGGACGGGTGACCCCCGCCGTACCGACTTCCTGCGTGTCGTGACCGAGGTCCCGGCGCTCGAGGCAGCCGCGAGCTACAGCGCCGAACTCGACCGCGGCCACCCGATCCCCGCTCCGACCGGCTATGTCGGCGGGACCCCGCGCTGGTCCACCGGCGTCTCGTTCATCAGCGAGCCCGTCACCGAGGACCTGGTGCTGGCGGGCTACATGAAGGCCGGGCTGTGGGTGTCGTCCAGCAGCACCGACATGGACGTCTACGTGTCGCTCCGGGTGCTCGACGAGAACGATCAGGAGATCCGCTACGAGTCGCTGGTGCCGCCGATCGACCCGGCCAACATCCACCCGGTCGGCCACGGGCTGCTCAAGGTATCGCACCGCGAGCTCGACGAGACGCGCACCAGGCCCGAATGGCCGGTGCACTCCCACGCCGAGGTCGACCACCAACCGTTGACGCCCGACGAGCCGGTGTTCGTCGAGGTCGGGATCAACCCGAGCAGCGCGCTCGTCCGGAAGGGAAGCCGGCTGCGCGTCGACATCCAGCCGTACTCGCCGGCGGGGATCCCGTCGCGCGCCTATGACGAGAGCTACCACGTGGGCGCGACCAACACGATCCACACCGGTCCCGAGCACCCGAGCTACATCCAACTGCCGATCGTGCCCGCTGAATCGAGGAACTGAATGGCCGTGACCGCCGACCGCGACACCGCCGCCGCGCTGGCGACCGTCCTCGAGAGGCTCCGCGCACTCGGACCGACGCTCCGTGAGCGGGCGCCCGAGGCCGAGAGGGCCGGCCGGCTCTCCGACGAGACGGTCGCCGACCTGGCCGCGACCGGCGCCTTCGACATCGCGAGCCCGGTCGAGTACGGCGGGCTCGAGCTCACGGCCGCCCAGCAACTCGAGGTCGTCATCGAGGCGTCGACGTGGGACGGCTCCGTGGGCTGGGTGGTCTGGGCCGGCGCGTCCACCGACTGGATCCCCGCCGGGATGGGCCCCCGGGTGCTCGAGGAGGTCTTCGGCCCGGACTGGGTCGGCCCACGTGTTGCCGGCTCGAGCCACTTTCCGGCGAGCCGTGGCCGCGCGAGACGCGTTGACGGCGGATGGATGCTCTCCGGCGGCCCGTGGACCTTCGCCACGGCGTCGTTGTGGTCCCCGTTCACCAATCTCGGGTGCATCGCCCAGGAGAACAACGAGAAGTACCTCGTGGCCGCGCAGGTCCCCCGGGATCAGCTGACGTTCCTGGACGACTGGCACGTGGCCGGCATGCGCGGCACCGGCAGCGTCTCGGTCGCCCTCCAGGGAGAGGAGCTGTTCGTCCCCGAGTACCGTGCCGTCGACTTCCGTCGGATCACCTCGGGTGCGATCGAGAGCGGGCTCGCCGGATCCTTGTGGAAGGCGCCCTCCCTCGGCTGGTCGTTCAGCATGATGGGCGGGATGTCGATCGGCATCGCCCAGGGTGCGATCGCGCGCTTCCTGGAGCGCTCCAACGGTCGGCCCATTCGCGGCACCGCCTATACGAACCAGCTCGAAGCGCCGTTGACCCATCTGATGCTCGCGGAGGCGCACTCCAAGATCCAGTCGGCGCGGCTCATGATGCGCGCGAACGCCGAGGAGACCGATCGACTCGGCACGCTCGCGGCCGCGGGCACACCGGCTGACCCGGACTACATGCAGCTGTTCAGCGCGCGCGTCCTGATGGAGACCGCCTACGCGGCCAAGTGGTGCGCGGAGGCCATCGAGCTCGTCCAGAGGAACTCCGGGGCGACGGCGATCATGGACTTCGAACCCATTCAGCGGTCATGGCGCGACGCTCGCGTCATCACCCTGCACGGCGCGCTGAACCTCGAGGCGCTGTCCGAGAACTACGGGCGATTGATGGCCGGCATCGCACCGCATCTCGTCGCCGGCGTCACCACCCTCGATCGATTCGCCCCGGTCCCCGACGCACTCGCGCCCGCGAAAGCCCAGTAGGAGAGCTCCCATGACCGATCAGAAGATCTACATCCCGTCCAGCCCGCTTCCGGCGCCCCGATCCGGCGTGCTGACACCGTTCGAACCCGGAACGCGCACCCTTCACGCCGGCTTCCAGATCGCGCCGCCGTTCAAGCCCCTCCCCGTCGACGTCGTCCTCGACAAG
>Ga0153956_1001807_pt1 | contig 17569 bp, 14 predicted proteins | sample TSFL040MetaG_FD_104704 | JGI IMG/M metagenome (GOLD analysis project Ga0153956, IMG submission 104704) | Attine ant fungus gardens microbial communities from Florida, USA - TSFL040 MetaG | ecosystem: Host-associated > Fungi > Mycelium > Unclassified | place: USA: Florida, Wekiwa Springs...
CTTGGTGCGCCTGCCGTTCTCATTCCGGAGGAATTCGGCGGCCTTGATCTCAACTTGCTCGATGCGGTGTTGATTGCGGAATCGCTGGGGCGTCATGTTGCGCCGGTGCCGTTTGTGGCGAGCGCGGTGATGGCGCCGCTGGCGCTGATGCAGTCGGGGTCGCAGCAACAGAAATCCGAGTGGTTACCGAAGCTGGCCAGCGGCAAAACACTGGCCGGTGTCGCGATCAGCGAAAGCGTATCCGGCGCGCGCGATGGCGCGGGCGTCACGGTGAGTGGCGGCAAGCTTTCCGGCAAGTCGCTCTTCGTAATCGACAGCGTGGACGCCGACATCTTCATCGTCGCTGACAAGACAGGTGGGCTGCATCTCGTCGATGCCAAGGCGAAGGGCGTGAAGCATATTCCGCTCGAGACCATCGACCGCACGCGCAGCATCGGCGAATTGCAGTTCGACAATGCCGATGCGCAACCGTTGAAAGATGGCAAGCCGAAGGATGCGCTGTTCGAAATGCGCGATGCGGCGTGGGTGATGCTCGCCGCCGATACGCTGGGCGCCTCGCAGCGCATGATCGAGAAGGCGGTGGACTACGCCAAGGAACGCAAGCAGTTCGACCGCGTCATCGGCTCGTTCCAGGCGGTGAAACATATGTGTGCGGAGATGGCGGCGGAGCTGGAGCCGTGCCGCTCCCTCGTCTGGTATGCGGCGCATGCGTTCGACTTCATCGAAAGCGAAGCCTCGCTCACCGCCGCGCACGCCAAGGCGCATACCTCGGAGATCGGCCGCTTCGTCGCGCGCACCGCCACCGAAGTGCATGGCGGCATGGGCTTCACCGATCTGCTCGGCCTGCACTACTGGTTCAAGCGCATCGGCCTCAATCGCCAGTTGCTGGGCGGGCCGGAGCGTGTACGCCATCTGGCGGCGGTGATGCAGGGTTTCGCGGCTTAATTAGCAAGGCGTGGAACCTTTTGGCGGTGGTGGAGCGTTACCCGCTTCGCCATGAGCGAGAAACACAAACTGCCGACGACGCGCGACCTGGCCCGCAAGCTGGGCCTGAAGATCGTGCGCCCGGAGCAGCTGAAGCTCGCACGCAGGCGCCATGGCGAAGGCTTCACCTATCTGGATGCCAAGGGCCACACGATCAAGGACAAGCGCGTTCTCTTGCGGCTCAAACGGCTTGCGGTGCCGCCGGCTTATGAGAACGTGATGTATGCCAGCGATCCGCGCGCGCACCTGCAGGCCATTGGCCGCGATGCGGCGGGGCGACTGCAATATCGCTATCACGCCGATTGGGAAAAGGTGCGTGAGACGCGCAAGGCGCAAAGGCTCGCGCAATTCGTGGAAGCGTTGCCGCGCATCCGCCGCCGCATCGGCAAGAAGCTCACCGAAGAAGACATGACCAAGGAGTTCGCGCTCTCCGCCGTGGTAGAACTGGTGTCGAGCACCTCCATCCGCGCCGGTTCGGAGGAATATGCGAAGGAGCGCGGCACGCGCGGCGCGACCACGCTGCTCAAATCGAATGTGCGCGTGCATGATGGCAAGCTGGTGCTGCACTTCAAGGCCAAGGGCGGCAAGGACTTCAACCGCGAAGTGGATGCACCACGTCTGATTGCGGCTATCGAGGCGTTGCGCCGCCTGCCGGGCAAGCGGCTGTTTCAATACAAGAGCGACAGCGGCGTCTATCCGGTGCATGCGCAAGATGTGAACCGTTATCTGCAGGAGATCGCGGAAGTGGCGATCACGCTGAAGGACTTCCGCACGCTTTGCGCCAGCGCCGCGGTGCTGGAGGAATTGTCGAAACTCGAACCTGCGAAGTCCGAAGCCGGCCGCAAACGTCAGGTGAACGAAGCGGTGAAGAATGCCGCCGAGGAACTCGCCAACACGCCGACCGTGTGCCGAAAATCCTATGTGCACGACGCGGTAGTGGAAGCGTTCGAGAACGGCGTGCTGGAAGACTATGCCGATGCGCTGAAAGCCACGCGCTCGCCCAAGAAGCGTGAAGAGGCATTGGCGGAAGTGATCGCGGCGGCGTGTTAGGACTCGCGCAGAGGCGCGGAGACGCAGAGGTTCTTCTCTCGCTCTCTAAACCGCCATGGCCGCCCACCGTGGCGGCCATCCATTTTCCAGAAGCGGTGCAGAAGAGGATCGGACTCTGGAAAATGGATGGCCGGGACAAGCCCGGCCATGACGATGTTGGGATTTGGAAAGAACTCCGCGGCTCTGCGTCCGTACTCTGTCGCTACGGACCCGCGTGAATCTTTAAGCCGTCTTCGCGACCGTTAGTCCCAATTCTTCTATCATCGCTTCGCGGATCAGGTATTTCTGGACTTTGCCGGTAACGGTCATCGGAAACGCGTCCACGAATTTCACGTAGCGGGGCACCTTGTAGCGCGCGATCTGTTTGTCGCAGAACATCTTGATCTCTTCGGCATTGGATGATTGGCCGGGATGCAGGATGATCCAGGCGCAAAGCTCTTCGCCATATTTTGCGTCGGGCAGGCCGACCACGGTGACATCCGAAACCTTGGGATGGCGGTAGAGGAATTCCTCGATCTCGCGCGGATAGATGTTCTCGCCGCCGCGGATTACTATATCCTTGATGCGGCCAGTGATGTTGCCGTAGCCCTCGTCGTCAATCGTGCCGATATCGCCGGTGTGCATCCAGCCGTCGGCGTCGATGGCTTCGGCGGTGCGCGCTTCGTCGTCCCAATAGCCCAGCATCACCGAAGGCCCGCGCGTGCAAAGCTCGCCTTGTGTGCCGCGCGGCACGCTGTTGCCGTCCGCATCCAGGATCTTCACTTCCACATGCGGCAGCACGCGGCCCACGGTGGAGACGCGCCGCTCCACGCTGTCGCTGCGGCTGGATTGGAACGAGACGGGGCTGGTCTCCGTCATGCCGTACGCGATGGTGACTTCGCGCATGTGCATCTTGTCGATAACATGGCGCATCACTTCGATGGGGCAGGGCGATCCGGCCATGATGCCGGTGCGCAGGCTCGAAAGATCGAATTTCGCGAAATCTGCCTGGCCCAGTTCCGCGATGAACATGGTGGGCACGCCGTAGAGCGCGGTGCATTTCTCGTCCTGCACGGTTTGCAGCACCGCCAGTGGATCGAAGCCTTCGCTGGGATAGACCATCGCGCTGCCATGCGTCAGGCAACCCAGATTGCCCATCACCATGCCGAAGCAATGATAGAGCGGCACGGGGATGCAGAGCTTGTCTTGCGGCGTCAGACCGATGGCTTCGCCGACGAAGAAGCCGTTGTTGAGGATATTGTTGTGACTCAGCGTAGCGCCTTTGGGGAAACCCGTGGTGCCGCTGGTGAACTGGATATTGATGGCATCGTCCGGCTTCAGCGCAGCGCCGATCTTGCGCACGCGGTCATCGGCTTTTGTCGCGGCGACGTCGTCGAAGGCGAGGAAACCTTCGATGCTTTTCTTGCCGATCAGGATGGCGTGCTGCAGTTGCGGCAGTTTCCGTTCCGCCACCAGCTCGCGCAGCATGGACGCGAATTCCACGCCGCGATGCGCCTTGGCCAGCACCAGCGCGCGGCAGCCGGATTTGTTCAGCGCATAGTCCAGTTCCGCCTTGCGGTAAGCGGGATTGATGGTGACGAGGATGATGCCCGCTTTCGCCGCCGCGAATTGCGTGAGCGTCCATTCCGCGCAATTGGGCGCCCAGATGCCGATGCGATCGCCCGGCTCAAGCCCGAGTTCGAGAAACCCTGTCGCCAACGCATCCGCGCGCGCATTCAGCTCTTCATACGTCCAACGAATATTCTGGAACGGTGCGATGATCGCGGGGCGGCGTTGCCAGTCTTTCGCCGCGCGTTCCAGCGCCGCGCCGATGGTGTCTTCCAGAAGCGGCGGTGTGGTCGCGCCGCGAACATGGCTCTCGCTCACGCGGCGAAGCCGGCGGTGAGGCCGGGCCAGAAACCCTCTGCGCCGCGCGCCGCCGCAAGCTTGCCGATCTCGTCGGCCCAATGGCGGTCATTGCCGAATTCGCTGCGCCAGGTCCAAAGACGGCGCGTGAATTTCTGCAATTCGTATTCCTTGGTGAAGCCGATGGCGCCATGCACCTGGTGCGCGATGGAGGCGGCTTGCCCCGCTGCGATATTGGCGCGCAATTTCGCGGAGGCGATTTCGAATTTCGCTTCGCCGCGATCCGCCGCGCGCGCCGCTGCCGATGCCGCCGCGCGCGACGCAGCGGCTTCTTCGGCCAATACCGCAAGCTGCTGCTGGATCGCCTGGAACGCCGCGAGCGGCTTGCCGAATTGCTGGCGTTGGCGCGTGTATTCGACCGATAGTGTGAGTGCGGCGGAGATCGCACCTGCCATCTGGCCCGCGCGGGCCAAAGCCATGGCGCGGAATTTCTGATCGGCGTTCCAGCCCCGATCCTTCGCTGCCGCATCCGTCACGGCTTCCGCTATCGCAAACGTCAACGCCTGCTCGCCCGCGGCGAAGAAGATGCGGTTGGCATCCTCGAACCCGCCGCCGAAGCCGCCCTTGGCTTCGCTCACCATCACATCTGCGAGACCGGCATCGCGGATGGCCTGTTCCGCCGCTGCAACCGTGGAACCCGCAACATCCTTAAAAATGCGCGACGCGGTTTCCGAAAGCATTGCGCCGTGTTCGCTCATCGCCGCCTGTCCCAAGGGTGTTTCCGCGCCCATGCTGCCCCGGCCACAGCCTCGCGGCAAGCCAAGTGGAACCTCAGACCCTTGCGAGCCGTTCTGAAATGCGGAGCGCATTCGGGCGCTTCGCGGAGTGGAGTTTGGATATGGCGATGACACATACACACGGGCCCGTCCGCCAGGCGAACGAAGACAATGTGAAGCATGTCGTCGATACGACGGAGGCGCGTCAGGGTGTCGTGTCGGGCCGCGTTCTCAGTGTGCTTCTGATCAGCACGATTGTGCTGGCCGTGATCTTCGCGATCATCTGGCTGAGCGCAGCCTAGTCCTTCGCGCGCTCGACGTAAGAACCGTCTTCCGTCAACACGACGATGCGTGTGCCGGTGGTGATGTGCGTCGGCACCATGGTGCGCACGCCGTTCGACAGCATTGCCGGCTTGAACGATCCGGACGACGTCTGCCCTTTGATCACCGCTTCGGTGTCCACAATTTCGAAGGTCGCGCGCGCAGGAATTTCCAGCGAGATCGGCGCGGTGTTGTAGGTCGCCAAGCGCACCTCCATGTTCTCGATCAGATAGGGCGCCATATCGCCCACGATATCGGAGCCGACATGCACCTGATCGAAGGTCTCCGGCTGCATGAACACGTAGTGATCGCCGTCCTGATAGAGATAGGTGTAGGTCTGGTATTCGATGAACGCCTTCTCGAGGCTGTCCGTCGTCTTGTAGCGCTCGTTGATCTTGGTGCCGTCGGAGATGCGGCGCATTTCCAGCTGCGTGACGGGCGTGCCCTTGCCGGGGTGGATGTTCTCCGCCGTCAGCACGATATAAAGCTTGCCGTCTTTCTCGATGACATTGCCCTTGCGGACATTGCTGGCCATAACCGAAACCACAGAAACCTCACACAGAACGAGAGCCGCGCGGCGTATAGCAGGTGAGCCGCGATGGGCCAAGAGCAGCGGAAAATGAGCGATTCTCCCTGGTGGAGCCCCGAAAAACATGCCGACCGCCGCCCGGCGCTGATGGCGCGTGGCCGCATCAAAAAGGCGCTGCGGGCGCGCTTCGAGGAACAGGGCTTCACCGAGGTGGAATGCGGCGCGCTGGCAGTGTCTCCCGGGAACGAGGCGCATCTGCATGCCTTCGCCACGGAACTCATCTCCACGGGTGGCGAGCGGCGCACCTTATATCTGCACACCTCACCGGAATTCGCGTCCAAGAAATTGCTGGCGGCGGGGGAGACGAAGATCTTCGATTTCGCCCGCGTGTTCCGCAATCGCGAACAGACCGGCACCCATGCGCCGGAATTCACCATGCTGGAATGGTACCGCGCCAACGAGACCTACGACACGGTGATCGCCGACACGCTGGAGGTGGTGCGCATCGCCGCCGACACGACAGGACTCAAGACGTTTTCGCATCGGGGGAAAGAGTGCGATCCGCGCGCGGAAGCGCAGCGCATGAGCGTGGCCGATGCGTTCGCGCATCACGCGGGCATCGATCTGATGAAGTCGTTAAGCCGCGCCGGCATAGGCGACCGCGAGGCGCTGGCCTATGCCGCCAAACGCGGCGGCTTCGATGTGGCGGATGACGATACTTGGGCCGATATCTTCTCCAAGATCCTGGTGGCGCGGGTGGAACCCAAGCTGGGCATCGGGCGGCCGACGGTGCTCTACGAATATCCGCGTTGTGAAGCGGCGCTGGCGCGCGCCACGCCGCATGACGAGCGCGTGGCCGAGCGCTTTGAGCTTTATGTCTGCGGCGTGGAACTGGCCAATGGCTTCGGCGAACTCATCGATCCGTTCGAGCAGCGCAAGCGCTTCGAGATCGAGATGAACGAGAAAGAGCGCATCTATGGGGAGCGCTATCCGATCGACGAGGACTTGTTATTGGCCTTGGCGCAGATGCCGCCGTCGAGTGGCGTGGCGCTGGGCTTCGATCGTCTGGTGATGCTGGCGACGGGCGCGCGGAATTTGAATGACGTGATCTGGACGCCAGTTCCACCAGCTATATGATTTAAGTTCCTCATTTTTGTACGAATGGCACCCAACTGTAAATCAGGCCAATCGTGTTCGGCATGAACGCGAATATACAAAAACCAATCGGAGCAAGAAATGTGACCCAACTGACGGCATTCAATTGTGCCTGTGATGTCGCTTGCCGGTCTTCGATATCTTCTTTTATGCCGCTGAAACTGGCTCTTAAAATTGGAACCATTACCGCCAAAAAAGCTGTCGGCCAAAGTAGGAGTCCGCTTACACTCTGATGTGCAATCGCTAGGGTCGCCCAATTCACTATAAATGCGGTATAAGCGAGATAGATGTACGACTGACCGACGATCGACAGAAACGTGCCAACTAGGGTTTTTAGGTTAGCTTCTGTTCGTTGACTGTTTCCGCTTAACAGCGCGCCCGGCAGACCTGCAAGATTCAAAATAGGTATTGCCAAAAACGCGACTATCAACGCTGCTAAAACAAGAAAGCCGATGGCTAGCAGAGTTTTCACGGAAGTTTTCTATTCGCGAGATCTATTTACCGGTACTCGTCGTTCAGCGCCGCCAGTTTCGTGGAGCCTGGGCACAGCGTTTTCTCGCCGAGCGTGTTCAGCGGCGTCTTCACTGTGTTCAGGTGATGATGCAGATCGTCTGCGTTCTCTTCGATGTAAAGAAGGCCGGTGACGACTTCGCCGTGGGCGTGACGTTCCTGCAGATAAGCCATCGCCTTGGACCGATCATGCGGATCGTAAGCGGGATCGAGCTTGTTGAGGCGCAGGATCGAGCCGTCGTGCTGTTTCACGGTGGTGACGGTGCCGGGTTCGTAATCGGCCTTGATCTCGGCGCGCGGCACGATGAAGTCGATCATGTTCACGGCATCGTTGTGTTCGCGCACGAAATCATAGGACTTGGTGGATTGCGGGTTGTTGTTGAACTGCACGCAAGGCGAGACGATGTCGATCACCGCCATGCCTTTGTGCAGGATCGCGCCTTTGAGCAGCGGCACGAGTTGTTTCTTGTCGCCGGAGAAGGAGCGGCCGACATAGGTTGCGCCCAGAAGCAGCGCCATGCCGACGAGATCGATCGGGCTGTCGCTGTTCACCGCCGTCTTGCTGCGCGAACCTTTGTCGGCGGTGGCGGAGAACTGGCCTTTGGTCAGGCCGTACACGCCGTTGTTCTCGCAAATATAGGTCATGTTCAGCCCGCGGCGGACGCAATGGGCGAACTGGCCGAGGCCGATAGAGGCGCTATCGCCGTCGCCGGACACGCCGATATAGATGAGATCGCGGTTGGCGAGATTGGCGCCGGTGAGCACGCTCGGCATGCGGCCGTGCACGGAGTTGAAGCCGTGGCTCTGGCCCAGGAAATAGTCCGGCGTCTTGGAGGAACAGCCGATGCCGGAGAATTTCGCCACGCGATGCGGCTGGATCTCCAGTTCGAAGAAGGTCTCGATCAGCGCGGCGGAAATGGAGTCGTGCCCGCAACCGGCGCAGAGCGTGGAGATGCGGCCTTCGTAGTCGCGATGCGTGAAGCCGACGGAATTCTTCTTCAGGCCCGGGTGAACGAATTTCGGTTTGGCGATGTAGGTCATTCGGCGGCTTCCTTGCGGACCACGGTCATGCGTTCGGTGATGGCTTTGATGACGAAACGCGCGGTCACCGGCGCGCCGTCATAGTGCAAAATGGAGATGAAGCGCGCCGGATCGATGGCGCATTCGTTGACCAGAAGCTTCAGCATCTGCGCATCGCGGTTCTGTTCGACCACGAACACCTGATCGTGCGCGGCGATGAAATCCGTCACCGATTCCGGGAACGGGAAAGCGCGCAGGCGCAGCGCATCCAGATGCAGGCCCTGCGCGTCCAGCGCATGCAGCGCTTCGTCCATCGCCGCGCTGGTCGATCCGAAATAGATCACGCCCCAGCGCGTTTCCTCTTTTGCCTGCCGCGCGACAGGTTGCGGCACCAGGGATTTGGCGGTTTCGAACTTGCGCAGCAGGCGCTGCATCACGTCCGTGTAGTCCTTGCCTTCTTCGCTGTAGACGGCATAGGCGTTGTGCGAAGAACCGCGTGTGAAGAACGTGCCCTTGGTCGGATGGGTGCCCGGCAGGGTGCGGTAGGGAATGGCGTCGCCGTCGACATCCAGATAGCGCGCGAACTGCTTGCCCGCTTCCAGCTCGTCATGGGTCATGACCTTGCCGCGGTCGTATTTGCGGCTGTCGTCCCATTCCAGCGGGTCGACCAGCCAGTCGTTCATGCCGATATCCAGATCCATCATCACGAAGATCGGCGTCTGAAGCCGTTCCGCGAGATCGAAAGCGTGCGCCGCGAATTCGAAGCTTTCCTTGGGGTCCTTCGGGAAAGTCAGCACATGCTTGGTGTCGCCATGCGATGCGTAAGCGGCGAGCAGAATGTCCGATTGCTGCGTGCGCGTGGGCATGCCGGTGGAGGGGCCGCCGCGCTGGATGTCGAAGATCACGGCCGGCACTTCGGCGTAGTACGCGAGGCCGAAGAATTCCTGCATCAGCGAGATGCCGGGGCCGGACGTCGCGGTGAAGGCGCGCGCGCCGTTCCAGTTGGCGCCGATCACCATGCCGATGGCCGCGATCTCGTCTTCCGCCTGCACGATGGCGAAGTTGTTTTCCTTCGTCTCCGGATCGACGCGGTAGGTCTTGCAATGCGCGGTGAAAGCTTCGGCGAGCGAGGTGGACGGCGTGATCGGGTACCACGCGCACACCGTTGCGCCGCCATAGACCGCCCCGAGGCCCGCCGCGTCGTTGCCACCGATGAAGATGCGGTTGCCGACCTTGTCGGAACGCGCGACCTTCAGCTTGCACAGGCCTTTCAGGTTTTTCTCGGCATAGTCATGGCCCAGCTCGACCGATTTCATGTTGAGCTTGATGAGTTTTTCCTTGCCCGGAAATTGCTCCTTGATCAGCGTTTCCACGACGGAGGCATCGAAACCGAGCAAAGCGGAGAGCGCGCCGAGGTAGATGACGTTCTTCAGAAGCTGGCGTTCGCGCGGGATAGTGCCTTCCAGCGTGTTGGAAAGCTGCGTCAGCGGCACGCCCAGCAAGGTGATGTCGTCACGCGTCTTCTGCGTGGTCAGCGCCTTGGTGGAATCGTAGAGCAGATAGCCGCCCTGTTCGATCTCGCCCACATCCTTGTTCCAGGTCTGCGGGTTCATCGCGACCATCAGGTCCACCCCGCCGCGGCGGCCGAGCCATCCATCGCCCGACACGCGCACTTCGTACCAGGTGGGCAGGCCCTGAATGTTGGACGGGAAGATGTTGCGCGAGCACACGGGCACGCCCATGCGCAGGACGCAGCGCGCGAATAATTCGTTGGCCGAGGCCGAACCCGAACCGTTCACATTGGCGAATTTGACGACGAAGTCATTGGTGGCGGCGATCGGCATTAGCGTGTCACCGCGCCGTTACAGGCCTTCGCGGTCTCCAGATAGAACGACTTCATGTCCCATGCGCCGGTGGGGCAGCGTTCGGCGCAGAGCCCGCAATGCAGGCACACGTCTTCGTCCTTCACCAGCACGCGGCCGGTTTTGAGTTCGTCCGACACATAGAGTTCCTGCGTTTCCGGATTGTTGGTCGGCGCGGTCAGATGCGTGCGCAGGATGGGTTCGGGATCGTTCGGCGTGAAGGTGATGCAATCCACCGGGCAGATATCCACGCAGGCATCGCATTCGATGCAGAGGTTCTTCTCGAACACCGTCTGCACGTCGCAGTTCAGGCAGCGTTGCGCTTCCTTGAAGCCGAGCTCGCGGGTGAAGCCAAGCTCCACCTCCATGTTCACATTGCGCAAGGTCTGTTCGTTCGGCGCATGCGGAACCTTGAAGCGCAGATCCAGCGACACGTCGTTGTCATAGGACCATTCGTGAATGCCCATCTTCTGGCTGGTCATGTTCACCAGCGGATTCGGGCGCTGCTTCACGTCCTTGCCGTTCACGAACAGGTCGATGGAGACGGCCGCGTCATGGCCATGCGCCACGGCCCAGATGATGTTCTTCGGTCCGAACGCGGCATCGCCGCCGAAGAAGACTTTCGGATTGGTGGACTGGAAGGTGACGGTGTCGACCTTCGGCATGTTCCATTCGTCGAATTCCAGCCCGATGTCTTTCTCGATCCACGGGAAAGCATTTTCCTGGCCGACGGCGACGAGTACGTCGTCGCATTCCATGTGCACGTCCGGCTCGCCCGCATTGATGAGCTTGCGGCGGCCTTTGGCGTCATATTCGGCTTTCACCTTCTCGAAGATCACGCCGGTGAGCTTGCCATCCTTGTGCGTGAATTCCTTCGGCACCAGGAAGTTCAGGATCGGAATGCCTTCGCGCGCGGCATCTTCCTTCTCCCACGGCGAGGCTTTCATTTCCTCGAAGCCGGAGCGCACGACGACCTTCACTTCATCGCCGCCGAGACGGCGCGATGTGCGGCAGCAATCCATGGCCGTGTTGCCGCCGCCCAGCACGATGACGCGCTTGCCGATGGACGTTGTGTGGCCGAACGAAACGGAGGACAGCCAGTCGATGCCGATATGGATATTCGCGGCAGCTTCCTTGCGGCCGGGGATTTCCAGCTCACGGCCGCGCGGCGCGCCGGAGCCGACGAACACGGCATCGTAATCCTGCGCCAGCAGCGCCTTCATGGATTCGATGCGCGTGCCGAACTTGGTTTCCGGCTTCAGATCCAGAATGTAATTGCACTCTTCATCGAGCACTTTTTCCGGCAGGCGGAATTTCGGGATCTGCGTGCGCATCATGCCGCCCGCATTCGCGTCGGCGTCGTAGATGGTGACGTGATAGCCGAGCGGCAGAAGATCGCGCGCCACGGTGAGCGAGGCAGGGCCCGCGCCGATCAGCGCGATGCGCTTGCCGTTCTTCTGCGCGGCAGCTTTGGGCATGCGCGCATGCACGTCGTCTTTGTTGTCGGCAGCGACGCGCTTCAGGCGGCAGATCGCAACCGGCTCTTCCTCGATGCGTCCACGGCGGCAGGCTGGCTCGCAAGGGCGGTCGCAAGTGCGGCCGAGCACGCCCGGAAACACGTTGCTCCACCAGTTGATCATGTAGGCGTCGGAATAACGCTGCTGCGCGATCAGCCGGATATATTCCGGCACCGGCGTGTGCGCGGGACAGGCCCACTGGCAGTCCACGACTTTATGGAAGTAGTTGGGATCGGTGATGTCGGTGGGCGTCATGCCCGGCCGGCGAGGTCTTGCTGGCGCCTCAGCCGAAACTGAACTCATTTATCTCTGCATCTCCGAAAAGATGTGCGCATGGGCGCCTTCTATTTCCGCGCCTGCCCCGCAAACACCACAGCGTTTCCCTGACTTCATATTAGCGCCGCGTTTTTCCGCGCTGCAATGCGTGAGGTGGAAAAGCCTAATCCATGAGAAGGTTGGGGTGATCGCCGCGCGCAAAGCCTGTCAGAATGGGCAGGCAGGGGAGGACCGCTTTGGACATCACGCTCACCGCCGAACAGCGCGCCATCGAAGACAGCATCACCAAGATCTGCGCCGGTTTCCGGGACGATTATTGGAGCGAATGCGACGCAAACGCAAAATTTCCCGAGGAATTCTACCGCGCCATCGCCGATGCGGGCTGGCTGGGCATCTGCATGCCGCCGGAACTGGGCGGCGCGGGGCTGGGCGTAACGGAAGCGGCGATCATGATGCACGCGGTGGCGCGGGGCGGCGGCGGATATGCCGCCGCGTCGAGCATCCATCTCAACATCTTCGGACCTCACGCCATCGTGGTTCACGGCACCGATGAGCAGAAGAAGCGCATGCTGGTGCCGCTCATCCAGGGCAAGGAGAAAGCCTGTTTCGGCGTTACGGAGCCGAACGCGGGACTAGACACCACCAGCATCGAAACCTTCGCAACGCGCACCAATGACGGTTACGTCGTAAAGGGCCGCAAGATCTGGACGACCACGGCGCAGGAAGCCGACAAGATTTTGCTGCTCACGCGCACCGCCAAGAAAGCGGACGGCAAGAAGCCGACCGACGGCATGACGTTGTTCTACACCACGCTGGACCGCGCGAAGGTGGAAGTGCGCCGCATTCCGAAGATGGGCCGCGCCGCCGTGGATTCGAATGCTGTGTTCATCGACGATCTGTGGGTGCCGGATGAAGACCGCATCGGCGAAGAAGGCAAAGGCTTCCGCTATCTGCTGGACAGCTTGAATCCCGAGCGCGTGCTGATCGGCGCCGAAGCGATTGGATTGGGCCGCGACGCGCTGCGTCGCGCTTCCGATTACGCACGCGACCGCAAAGTATTTGGCCGCCCCATCGGCCAGAACCAGGGCGTGCAGCATCCGCTCGCCGAAGCGTGGGCGTATCTCGAAAGCGCGTGGTGGATGTGTCTGCGCGCCGCGTCTTTGTACGACAGCAAACAACCCTGCGGCGCCGAAGCCAACGCCGCGAAATTCCTCGGCGCGCGCGCATCGTTTGATGCCTGCACCAAGGCCGTGATGAGCATGGGCGGCATGGGCTATGCGAAAGAGTTCGTCGTTGAGCGCCTTTTCCGCGAGTCGATGCTCCCCCGCATCGCGCCGGTGACGGAGCAGCTTATTCTCTCGTTTATCGGGGAGAACGTACTGGATTTGCCGAAGTCCTATTAAAAATAGAAGCTTTCGCGCCGCCGTTTCTTAACGCTCGCAAAATATCCTGGACCGCAGAAGCAGGGCATGCGGGCGGATATGCAATATCTGGTCATCGACAACCAAAGCATCGCGATGCTTTTGACGGCGGCGATCACCTTCACCATCGGCACATTCGCGGGATTTCAAATCGCGCGCCTGCGCCTTTCCGAGGTTGAGTTCTGCAGAATGCAGTTGCGCAGGGTATTCCGTGCGCCGTTTCAAAAGCAGAAGCTTATGAACTTCTCGGAATTTCAGGTGTTCCGCATCATCGAGCAAGACGTTGCCATCCGGCGCGCCGGGCTTCGGCTGGTGGCGCAAGCGCCTTTGGGAGAGATTCTGAAATCGCAACATAAAAACGGATTTCGCGCCGTAAACGGCAAGCGCATCGACATGCTGATTCTTGATCGAGCGGGCTGGCCGCTGCTGGCGATCGAATATCAGGGTGAAGGCCATTACGACGACACATCGGATTTGAGAGACGCCATCAAGAAGACCGCGCTCACCAAAGCCGGCATCGGCTATCTGGAACTCTTTCCGAAAGACAAAAGCGATCCGGGCTTATTGCTATCGCGCGTTCATGCGAAGCTTGGCTGGGAAGCGCAGCCACGGAACAACGTGCACGATTTGCAGAACCATATCCGGGCCGTACATTCATAGATGTTGGGTTATCGGCAATGACAATCGGCATATGACGCCGTTCGGCATGCTGCCCCTTAGAACTGCGCCAGGCTCAGATTGTTGCCGTCGGGATCGAGGAACCAAGCGACCTTGTTGGTCGAGCCCGGCGCGGTCCAGATGCCCAGTTCGTCATGCTCGAAACCGGGATAGCGATTGAACGAGATGCCTTTGGCCGTCAGCGCTTTCACCGTGGCGGCGATGTCCTGCACCTCCCAGCCCAGCACCGTGTGCATCTGCGGCTTGTGATCCTTGAGCGTGGAGATGCGCAACTGTGTGCCGTTCATGTCGAACACCACGGCGAAATCGTCTTCATGGACCTGTTTGAAGCCGAGCGTTTCGCCATAGAACGTTTTCGCCACGGCGCGGTCGCGGGTGATGATGAAGCCCATGGCTTTGGCGGTGGCGGGAATGGTCATGGGGCTGGCCTCATCGGTGCTGCAGGACTAAAGATTAGCGCGAAATTTGATGGTTCGCCCCATGCCCGGTTTGTATTTCGAGGAATTCTCCGTCGGCCAAAAGTTCACCCATCCCATCCGCCGCACGGTGACAGAGGCGGACAACGTCTTCTTCACGGCGATGACGCACAATCCCGCGCAGCTTCATCTCGATGAGGAATATGCGAAGAAGACGGAGTTCGGCCAGCGTCTGGTGAATTCACTCTTCACGCTGGGCCTCATGATTGGCATATCGGTGGGCGAGACGACGCTCGGCACCACGGTTGCCAATCTCGGCATGGATGAAGTGCGGTTTCCCAAACCGGTCTTCCACGGCGACACGCTGCATGTGGAAAGCGAAGTGTTGGAGAAGCGGCCGAGCAAATCGCGCCCCGGTCAGGGAATCGTCGTGTTCGAACACAAGGCGATCAACCAGCGCGGCGAGATCGTTGCGCAATGCAAGCGCAGCGCGCTGATGCTGGGCAAAGCGAAATGATCCTGCGCTCGCTTCTCTTCGTGCCTGCCGACAGCGAGAAGAAGCTCGCCAAGTCGCAATCCTCGCCCGCCGATGCGCTGATCCTCGATCTGGAGGATTCGGTGGCGGCGGAGAACCGCCCCAAGGCGCGCGAGTTGGTGAAGGAATATCTGGAAGACAAACACAACCAATCCATCTGGGTGCGGGTCAATCCGCTCGGCAGCGATGATTTTATCCGCGACGTGGAAGCGGTGGTCGCGAGCAAACCTGCTGGCCTTGTGATTCCGAAGCCGGATAGCCCGCAAACACTGCGCGAGATCGACGGACACATTTCGACGCGGGAAGCCAAGGCGGGCGTGGCGCATGGCGCGATCAAGCTGCTGCCTGTGGCGACGGAAACGCCAACCGCTGTGCTGACGCTCGGCGAATATCGCAATCCGCCGCCGCGTCTTATCGCGATGAGCTGGGGCGCGGAGGATCTGTCGGCGGCGCTGGGAGCCGCTACCAATCGCGACGAGAACGGCGAATTCCTCTTCGTGCACAAGATGGTGCGCGCGATGGTGCTGATCGCTGCCAAGGCCGCGGGCGTCGATGCCATCGAAACACTGCATGCCGATTTTCGCGACACGAAAGGTTTGGAGCGTGTCGCCCGCGCGGCGCAGCGCGAAGGCTTTTCCGGCATGCTCGCCATCCATCCCGATCAGGTGGAGACGATCAATGCCGCCTTCACGCCGTCAGCTTCGGACGTCGAGCACGCAAAGAAAGTCGTCGCCGCGTTCGCGCAAGGTGCAGGCGTCGCCTCGCTCGACGGCAAGATGCTCGACCAGCCGCATTTGAAGCAGGCCAAGCACGTCCTCGCTCTGGCCGACGCGATCGGTAAGAAAAGTTAGCACGCAGAGGCGCAGAGCCGCAGAGTTCTTTTCAACTCCTTCACGCCGTCATGGCCGGGCTTGTCCCGGCCACCCATGAACACCCCTGCGTCAGGGAGATCATGTGTCCCCGGCACAAGGCCGGGGATGACGAATGGTTGGATTGGAGAAGAACTCTGCGGCTCTGCGTCTCTGCGTGAGTTTTTTTATACCGGCTTGAACGCACGCGCCCGCTTCATGATCCAGGCGTAGAGCACCACGACCAGCAGCGTGAAGATGCCGAGGCCGATCTCGTTCATGTAAGCGAAATCGGCGGGCACCAAGGCCAGCGGCGCGTCGGATGAGAAGCCCACGATCAATCCGGCGTTCAACACGCCGAACAGGCTCTCGCCCACGATCATGCCGGACGCCACCAGCACTGCGAGGCGCTTGGAATATTCCGGGCTCGCGGTGCGGTTCGCCCACACATCGTAGAAATGCCCGATGATCGCGCCGATCACGACCGGCAAGGTCGCGCTCATCGGCAGGTAGATACCGATGCCCACGGCGAGCGGCGGCAGTGCCACCCATTTGCGCCACACAAGAAACTCGTTCAGCGCCACCACGATCACACCGACCACCGCGCCGATCTCGATGGACTTCCAATCGAGATTGCCGCCGATCACGCCTTGCGCCAGCGCACTGATGAGCGTGGCTTGCGGCGCTGCGAGCGGTTGTGCCGTAACCGTGTTGATGTTCGGCGCGCCCGCGAAACCGAAGGCATGCGCGAGCAGGTTCAGCACCGGCGGAATGACAGCCGCGCCCGCGATCACGCCGAGAATAAGCGCCCATTGCTGCGCGCGCGGCGTGGCGCCGACGAGCTGGCCGGTTTTCAGATCCTGCAGATTGTTGTTGGAGATTGTCGCGATGGCGAATACCACCGAGGTCGCGAACAGTGCGAAGGCAATCAACGGCTTCTGCATGTCGCCGGTGGGATGCGCCACCGCCACGAACACCGTCGCGGCGATCACGATGGCGAGGATGCCCACGCCGGAGATCGGCGAGTTGGACGAGCCGATCAGTCCCGCCATGTAGCCGCAGATCGCCGCGATGAGGAATCCGCCGATCACCACAAAGGGGATCGACGCGATCAGCAATGCCGATGTGCTTCCCGCCAGTGCGGTGGGCTGCAGGAAGGCGTAAAGCAACCAGCCGATGATGGCGAAGCAGATCAGCGCGATGATGCCGATCCATGCAGGCGAAAGGTCAGTGTCGGTGAGATCGCCTTCGCCCGCTTTCGCCGCGCGCGAGGCGGAGAGGGTGCCGACCACGCCGCTCACCACCGGGCCGATGAGTTTCAGCAAAGTCCACACCGAAGCGACGGCAATCGCGCCCGCACCGATGAAGCGCACCTGTGTGCGCCAAATGTGATCGGTATAAGCGTCGAGCGTTCCCGTCACCGGATGCAGCGAGGTGAGATAGGGCACAAAGCCGGCCCATGAGATGAGAAGGCCGAGCAACATCGCCAGGCCCACGGAAATACCAACGAGATATCCTGCGCCCACCAGCGCGAGCGAATAGCCCATGTCGATGCCGCTGTAGGATGCCGCGCCGACGGCGAAGAACTTCGTCACTTCGGCGGTGGCGATGCGTGTGGCGGCGATCAGCGCCATGCCGGCGGACGCGATCGCGCCCCACACAACGGCGAGGAGACCTTCGCGCGACTCTTTTGTGGCTTGTCCGCGCGCCGCTTCGCCGACTTCCAGAACTTCAGCAGCGGCGACGCCTTCGGGATAGGGCAGGTCCGAGGTCGTCACCATCGCGCGGCGCAGCGGGATCGTGAACAGCACGCCCAGGATGCCGCC
>Ga0153956_1001808_pt1 | contig 17569 bp, 18 predicted proteins | sample TSFL040MetaG_FD_104704 | JGI IMG/M metagenome (GOLD analysis project Ga0153956, IMG submission 104704) | Attine ant fungus gardens microbial communities from Florida, USA - TSFL040 MetaG | ecosystem: Host-associated > Fungi > Mycelium > Unclassified | place: USA: Florida, Wekiwa Springs...
TGAGTGCAATGGCATAAGCCTGCCTGACTGCGAGACTGACAAGTCGAGCAGAGACGAAAGTCGGTCATAGTGATCCGGTGGTCCCGCGTGGAAGGGCCATCGCTCAACGAATAAAAGGTACGCTGGGGATAACAGGCTGATACTGCCCAAGAGTCCATATCGACGGCAGTGTTTGGCACCTCGATGTCGGCTCATCACATCCTGGGGCTGGAGCAGGTCCCAAGGGTATGGCTGTTCGCCATTTAAAGTGGTACGTGAGCTGGGTTTAAAACGTCGTGAGACAGTTTGGTCCCTATCTGCCGTGGGTGTTGGAATGTTGAGAAGAGCTGCCCCTAGTACGAGAGGACCGGGGTGGACGAATCTCTGGTGGACCTGTTGTGGCGCCAGCCGCATTGCAGGGTAGCTATATTCGGACGGGATAACTGCTGAAAGCATCTAAGCAGGAAGCCTCCTTCAAAACGAGCATTCCCTTGAGAGCCGTAGAAGACCACTACGTTGATAGGCCGGATGTGGAAGCGCAGCGATGTGTGAAGCTGACCGGTACTAATAGCTCGATTGGCTTGATCGTTCTCATTAGTCAATGTCCGCAAGGTTGCGGCTTTGAACGAAACGATCGGCTCAGACACTCGGCGTCGTGTAACTTGCATGGGATACACGATTGCTAATCAAAACTGGAGCAATGCTCCAAACCAGAATTCACTCAGATGTTTTTCGCCGATCTGGTGGTTATTGCACGGGGCTCAGAACCCGATCCCATCCCGAACTCGAACGTTAAATCCTGTTGCGCCGATGGTACTAAGTCTCAAGGCTTGGGAGAGTAGGTCGCTGCCAGGTCTGCCAAAAACATCTGATCTCTGACGATCTCGAAATCAAAACGCCGTCTCCGCAAGGAGGCGGCGTTTTTGTTTTTGGCTCTCCAAAATCACAGGTCTTTCCATGGATGCCTCGGGCTTTCGTGGCGACTGCGGTCGCTGCGCCGGAGCCGGCGGCGGCTGGAGGCTCGCGACGTTGTTTACGGCCGGCGTTGCAGCTACCTCTGAGGCCCGGGCGTTTGTCGCCCAGCAGCAAAGAGGTCGATGACATGAAGATCAGTGCGCGCAACCAGCTCAAGGGCAAGGTCAAGGAGATCGTGAAGGGCGCGACGACCGCGCATGTGCGGATCGAGATCGGCGGCTCGATCGTCACCGCCTCGATCACCAACGAGGCGGTGGACGATTTGAAGCTCAAGGTCGGCGGCGACGCCTATGCCGTGATCAAGGCGTCGGACGTGATGATCGCCGTCGACTGAGCGGCGCGGCCGGGGTGCCCCCACGCGCGGAAGGCTGGGCCGCGAACCTCCCTGCGGCTGGTGCTGATGGAGATCACCGAACTCGGCACCGCCATGTACAGCCGGGAGACGGCGGCTGAGGCGGCCGACGCCTAGATGGGCCTGCGCCAGCCGAAGAAGGCCGAAGCCACGACCAGCAGCCAGCCAAGGATGAGACCGCCGCCGCCGAACGGCGCCGCCAGCGGCAAGAGCGACGTTCCAGTTTCGCCGCGCATGGCGAGGTCGCCGCAGAACAGGATCAGGCCGAGCACCAGCACATAGCCGGCGAGCCGGCTGACCCAGTTGGCCTTGAACAGGCTGAGACCCAGCAGCACCGGCGCGTGCATCAGCAGGAAACTGGCCGCAATCGTGAGGTCGGCCTCGGCCGCATGACTACCGCGCGCCGCCAGCGCCACCCCAGCCGCACCGACGATGCCGGCAAGCGCGAGCAGGGGGCGGCTGATGTCATCACGGGCAATCATGTGCAGGTCTCCGCGGGTGGGATGTAGCATGAAGCGGGCATGGTGGCTCCGGCAAAACCGCCTTCAGTGGTGACTGCCACCCCCTCCGTCGCTTCGCGCCACCTCCCCCATGACTTCGCCATAGGGGAGGACCCGACTGCCAGTCTTCCAACACTAGGTCCGCAGTCGGGCCCCTTCTCCCGCGTGCGGGGGAAGGTGGCGCGGAGCGCCGGAAGGGGGCGGCCCCACGCACTGGGTCCGGACCCGCAAACACCGCGCCTTCGACCCACCCACAATGTCATTCCCGCGCATGCGGGAAGGTGGATACTCGTTCGAAGTGCAACAGGTCGTTAGAGAAGGCCTCGGCTGGGGTTTTCCAGTCAAGGCATTTTCGCGGCGTGTGGTTGTAGGCTGCGATCAGAGCGAGGAAGCGGTCAGTATTGACGACATTGGCCTGCTTGGAGGGCAACAGCGCGCCCAGCAGAACTCGGCTGGTGCGCTCGTGCAGCATGAGGATATTCTGGCGGTTGCGCTGGAAGGCCATCAGGTCTGCCTCCCAGTGGCCGGCGGATCGTCGGTCGCCGGCTGCGGCCGGCCGTTGATTGACAGGCACGCGCTCGGCCATATGCAGGGCTGGGCTGCCGCCTCGTTGTCCGCGCCAGCCCCGTTTGGCCTTGGCCCGCGGCAGGTAGTTGCGCCAACTGAAGTCGTTGTGCCGGGCGATCTGGGCATAGATGAAGCGGTAGATCGTCTCCACCCCGATCGAGCCCGTCTGCTGCTGTCGCGAACGACCGGCGACCTGTTCGGGTGACCAGCCCGATGCCAGTTGCGACAGAACACGCTCGCGTAAGCTCTGATCCCGATCCAGCTTGGAGCCGCTCCAGCGCCGAGCCCTGGCCCGCTCGTTGGCATAGGCCGGCTTGTAGCCCACCTGCTTGCCGCTGTTGCGCTTCAGTTCGCGAGCCACTGACGATGGCGCGCGATCCATAGCTGCAGCGATTTGCCGGATCGAGGCCCCTTTGGCCTGTAAGCGGGCAATCTCGCACCGCTCCTCAAGACAGAAATGCCGATATCTGTGTCCCATTCCAACACCCTAACGGGGTGTTGCACTTCGTTTGAGAACTCAGCGAATCCAGTGCGAAGTCCTCGGCTGTCCGTTAGCCCGGCCTGGATTCCCGCCTTCGCGGGAATGACACCGCGGACCGGCGGCAAATCGACCGTCAGTTTGCTTCCGATGTCACACCGAAAACCGCAGTGAATTGAGGACCATGCGTCGCGCACGTCCCCACCGAACCCACCGTCATTCCGCCCCCCCTTCCCACCACCCCTATACTCCCCCCATCCACCCGCCCGGACGGAGTCGACGGGACCGATGCGGGTGGACAGACAGGGGTCTGGGGGTCTCGCCCCGGATCGGGGTCGGCGCTGGAGAGGACTGCGGTCCGCCATGCCCGGTCTGAAAAGCCTGTCGGGCCCGAGGTTCTGGGGCTTCACTAAAATACATACCAGAGGCCCACGGGCCTCGGGCCCTCCGTCCACCCTCACAAACCGCGCCGGCGGACGCTTCCGCTCGCCTTATGGGCGGACGGCGACGAGGTCGATTTCGACGAGGGCGCCCAGCGCGAGGCCGGTGACGCCGACAGTGGTGCGGGCAGGGAGGTGCCCAGACGCAAAATGCTCGATCCAGACCTTGTTCAGTCCCGGATCGTCGCGCTCGAAGTTCGCGAGATAGATCCGCGCCATCGCGGTGTGCTCGAGGCCGAGGCCGATTTCGCCGAGGACCAGCCGCAGATTGGCCATCACCTGCCGCGCCTGCGCCTCGATGCCGGCGGGCAGCGGCGCGTCCGGCGCGTCCGGATCGCTGGGCATCTGGCCGGTGACGAACACCAGCCCGCCAGCCTCGACCGCGTGCGAATAGGGCGCGGGCGCTTTGGGCGCGGCGGCGATCACGTGATGGACGAGCGTCATTGGGGCCTCCTCGCGCCTTGCAAATGCCGCGACCTGCCGCACACTATCTGCGCTGCGACATTCCACAAGTTTGCCTTGCGGGCGAATTACATTAGGAATGGCGCGACATCGACGCGTGGAGAAGGCTGGCCGGCGCGGCGCGCGAGGTCCGCTACGGCCGGGGAGACCGCATGTGGGCCTGCTGAACTGGATCACCGACTATCTCGAGGTCATCCTCAATTCGATCGCGAGCAATCTGTGGCTGTCGGTGCTGTTCATCTTCCTCGTCTGCATCGGCGAGGCGGTGTTCATCGTGGGGCTGCTGGTGCCGTCGCTGCCGATCCTGCTGCTGACGGGCGGGCTGATCGCCGCGGGGCAACTGCCGTTCTGGCCGATCTATCTCGCGGCCGTGGTCGGCGCCGTGGTCGGAGATGCCATCTCCTACTGGATCGGGCACGCCTTCAAGGACCGGATCAAGAGCGTCTGGCCGTTCAAGAACTATCTGCACCTGATCGAGCAGGGAGAGGTGTTCTTCCAGCGGCACGGCATCGCCGCGATCTTCATCGGCCGCTTCATCACCGGGGTGAAGGCCGTGATCCCCGGGATCGCCGGCATGCTGGGGATGAACTGGGCGCGCTTCACCTTCATCAACATCCTGTCGTCGTTCGTGTGGGCGGCGGCGCATCTTTTGCCGGGCATGCTGCTGGGCGCCTGGCTCGAATCGATGGGGATCAGCCTCGAGCTGGTGATCCTGATCGGCGCCATCGTCTTTATCGCGCTGGCGCTGCTGGTCCACTATTGGAAGCGGATCGTCCTGCTGTTCACGCCCTTCCTCGGCGGGTTCGGGAAGTCGCTCGAGGAGCGCTGGCGCAAGCCGAAGCCCGCGCCGCAGCCGGATACGACGCCCACGAATTGATGACTGGACAGGGGTGGCGCCCGGCGCGACAGTACCGGGCATGCGCCAGTTGATCGTTTTGATCCGGGCCTTGCTGCTGCTGCCACTGCTGGCCGCCATCGGCCCGGCCTATGCCGTCGAGTACACCGACGGCGCGGCGCTCGACGAATTGTTCGCGCAGCTCAAGATGGCGCAGAGCGCCGACGACGCCAACGAGATCGTGCAGCAGATTTGGGCCTATTGGCTGGCGCCGGACGATCCCGAGCTCGCGTCGCGGATGGATCAGGTCAAGACCAGGATCGGCAATGGCGATTTCACCGGCGCCATCAAGACGCTCGATACCGTGGTCAAGGATTTCCCCGACTACGCCGAGGGCTGGAACCAGCGGGCGACGCTCTATTACGAGACCGGCCAGCTCGATGCGTCGCTGGCCGACATCGCCAAAGTGCTTGCCATCGAGCCCCGGCATTTCGGGGCGCTCAGCGGGCGCGTCGCGATCGAGCTGCAGCAGGGCAAGCGCGCCGATGCACTCAAGGACATGGTGGCGGCACTCGCCATCGATCCCTATGTAAGCGGGCGCGAGATGTTTCCCGAGCTCGCGCAGAACGTCACCCACGTCTAGGACAGCAGCGAATGGCCGACACCGAGGATTTCACCATCGAGCTCGAAGACCGGGCCGGCCATGGCCGTTACGTCATTCACCTCGGCGACGGGCTCGAGGCGGAGATGACGTTCCGCAAGATCGGCGACACCGCCATCGCCATCGACCACACCTACGTGCCGCCGGAATATCGCGGTCACAACATTGCGCAGCGGCTGGTGGAGCGCGGCGTCGCCGACGCCCGCCGGAAGGGCGTGAAGGTCAAGCCCGAGTGCAGCTACGCCGCGGCGCAGTTCCGCCGGCACCCGGAGTGGGCGGACCTTCTGGCTCAGTAGGTGGCGATGGCCTGGCCGTTGTCGGCGAGCAGATCGGTGAGCTGGTCCCACGGAATGGTCACGGTCACGGCGCCGTCGGCGTAGGACGCGACCTCATAGGGCTGGAACTGGACGATCAAGCCCTCCTGCGAGAAATCCCAGCGGCTGGTGTCGGCGACGAAATTGGGAATGTCGCTCTCGGAATCGGCGAAGTAGGCATCGCCGAGTTGCGCCTTGACCTTGTCGGTGACGAGCGTCGTCAGCGTCTTCTGCCAGTCGTCGCCCTTGAAGATGTCGCTCGCTTTGAGCGGTCGTTTCTCCTGCACGAGGAAATGAGCATAGCTGATGCCGTAGTTTGGATGCGCCGCGCCGTGGCCGTACCATGACTGCGTGGTTTCGAGCGTGATGCGATAGTCGGTCACCGACTTCACCGTCGTCGTGATGTCGATGTCGTCGGTCGTATCGCCGGTGGTCAGCGTGTCGGTGCCCTTGACGAAGAACGCGGTGTCGCCGTCGCTGCTGCTGGCGTCGTAGTCGGCGCGCATCTGCTCGGTCATGGCGTTGAAGGCGGTGGCGAGGTCGTCGGTGCCGTCGATCTTGACCGTCTCGAAGTGCTTGGTCGCGACCTTGTTGAAGGAGTTGCTGTCGGCGTCGGTATCCTGTTCGACGAGATAGCGCTCGAAGGGGTAGAAGCGATAGCCGCCGAGCATGCGGCTCGTTTCGAGGCTCGCGATACGATCCTTGTAGGTCCCGACGAGGCATTGGCTCTGATCGGCGGTGTAGGTGCCGGCGATCGGCCGGGCATCGTCGGAGCAGACGCGCGCCGCGTAATCGAGCCAGCCATGCTGGGCGGCTTTGACCTGATCCAGCGCCGCTGCCGACAGCCCGCCGATGGCCGTGGCGTAGGCGATGGCGAGGGTTTCATCTTCTTTCGACAGGTCAGGGCTGGAGCAGATCGCCTTTTCCATCGAGGTCGCGGCCCTGGCGCAATCGAAGCTCGCGGCCTGGGCCACTGGCGCGAGGAACAGCAGTGCGGCGAGGGCGAGGACGATGCGGATCATGGCAAGCTCCTGTTTGCGTCGAGGCTAGCGTGCCGGAGGTGAACGGAGAATGACCTTGAGGTCCGGCATTGACGGGAATGCGGAGCGGGGCGGCGTCCGGTTGCATTTGAATCGAATTAGCAAAGGCTTCACCATGCCGGACGATCTGTGCCTGTTCAGCCGCAACCAACCCTGCCGCGAGATGATTGTTTCTGGCGAAAGGTCGGTCACATGCGCCTCTTCCAGTTGGTCATCCTCGTCCTGCTTGTGACTTTGCCTTTCGCGGCACTGCTCGCCCCCGGGACCGACGCTCCTCCCGCGGTCGCCGGCGAGGCGATCGATGCTGCAAGCCTGGGTGCCGTGCCCGCCGAGTATGTCCCTCCCGCGGCGGGCGAGACGCCGGAATCGGGCGCCGCAACTTCCCCCGCGGCGCCCGATCCCGCTATCGCGACGACACGGACGAGCGACTGACGTTCTAGAGCTGCGCGCCGATGAGACTGCGGCTGCGGGTCGGGTCGTACACCGCGACGCGATTGCGGCCGTCCTGCTTGGCCATGTAGAGCGCGGCGTCGGCCATGTCGGCGACCTGCTCCAGCGTTTCGTCGGGCTCGGCGAGGCAGGCGCCGATGCTGACGGTGACGGGCAGCGCCTTGCCGTTCTTCAGCAATACCGGCTGCGACAGGCCGCGGCGCACAGCCTCGGCGATAGGCTTCAGCGCCCGGCTGCCGAGATCGGAGAACAGTACGATGAATTCGTCGCCGCCCCAGCGGCCGCAAAGATCGGCCGGGCGAAGTACCGTGGCGATGCGCCGGGCGATCTCGCCGGCCACTTCGTCGCCGGCCTGGTGGCCGTGCGTGTCGTTGATGTCCTTGAAGCGGTCGATGTCGATGAGCAGCATGGCGAGCCGCGCCTCGGGCGAGGCGGCGGTACGCAATTGCTCGAAGCCCTGCGAGAAACCGCGGCGGTTGGCGATGCCGGTGAGCTGGTCGCGATAAGCGAGGGCGTGGAGCTCGGCGGTGCGTTCCTCCACCATATCCTCCAGCATCTTCATGTTGTCCTGCACGGACGCCGCCATCGAGGCGATGGTTTGAGACAGTCGGCCGATTTCGTCGTTGCGCGGGTCCGGCGTGACCGGGCCGCGGTCACCGTCCTTGACGGCGGCGACGCCCTTTTCGACCTTCGCGAGCCGGTCGAGGACGAGCAGCTTGAACAATAGCGCGATGATCAGCGCGACGGCGATCATGACGCCGGCGAGCAGCAGGCCGATGGGGCCGAAGAGGGATTTGTCGATGATCTTGTCGACGTCCATCAGCGTGACGTTGTACCAGCCGAGCTTGTCGAGGTAGCCGACCCCGACCAGCATCTGCCGGCCGTCGATCTGCATGAAGTGCGAGCGCACCTCGACATCGCCGTTGGTGACCTCGTGCATCATCTCCTTGAGCGTGGTGCGGTCGGCCGGTGCGTCGAGCAGGCTGAAAATGGTCTTTTTCGCCGTGATGGCGTTGGTCAGGCTGTGGAAATCGATGTAGCGCGGATCGCGATGCGCCTGGATGGCGCCCTGCGGATCGACGAACATCGACTGCACGCCGTTCTGCGGGAAATCGACGACCTGCTGGATGAACGAGCTCAGGTCGATGCCGGTGCCGAGCACGCCGAGCACCGCCGGGCCGTCTCGGATGACGCAGTTGATCCAGACATTGGTGACGTTCAGCGCGTCGTCGTGGTCGACGTTGAGGTGGCAGCCTTCGCCCATGGCGGCGGTGGTGTAGTACCAGCCGTCGCGCGGATTGCCGCGGTCGAGCGTGTAGCTGAACTGCCTGCCGGCGTGCGAGTTCTGCGCGTCGTTGTAGTAGTAATCGCCCGAACCGTTGACGACGAAGAAGTACGAATGGTTCGAGAAGGATTGCCGATACTGCTCGAGCTCGGCGAGCGCGCGGGCTTTCTTGGCGGGGTCGGCTTCATCGAGCGCCCAGTCCTCGATCACCGGCGAGCGGGTCAGCGTCTCGGCCAGCGCCACTTCCTGCATCAGCGCGCCGAGGCCGCGATAGCGGTCGAACAGGATCTGCTTTTCGGCAAACAGCCGGCCGAGCTGTTCGACTGTCGAATTGACCAGCGTGGTGAAGCCCCAATAGGCGGGGACAGAGACGATGGCGAAGCCGCACAGGGTGAGAAGAAGAATGCTGGTACGGAGGGTGGGCGCGCGTCTGATCTTTTGACGTGCCATGCCGGCGCCCGGCGAACTCGCCGGGCCTCTCCCCTGATTCTCGTCCGCCAACCCTAACGAGGGGATGGTTAGCGAAGTGCTAATCTTGACTGAATGGTCAAAAATTAGGCGGCGAGGAAGGCCCTCACGTCAGCGATCTCCGGGCCGCGGATCTGGTGGCCGCCATCCTGCCAGGCGAGGCGGGTATCGGCGCCCTGGGCTGCGTAATAGTTGTGCAGCGCTTCGGTTGCCGGGACCGGCGCGATGGGGTCCTGCCGGCCGGCGGTGATCAGTACCTTGCGGCCAGCCAGGGCCGGCTGCGGCGGCGGAGCGAACGGAATGAGCGGGTGCATCAGTACAGCACGGTCGAGCAGCTCGGGGGCGGCGAACAGCACGCCGGCAAGGATGTTGGCGCCGTTGGAGAAGCCGAGCGCCGCAACGGAAGGTGGGTTGGTCGCGGCGATCCGGTCGCGGATGAACGCGGTCATTTTCGCCTGTGCGCGAGCGAAATCGGCCATGTCGTAGACGCCCTCGGCGGCGCGCTTGAAGAAGCGCAGGGCGCCGCCTTCGCTGACATCACCGCGCGGGGAGACGATATGCGCGCCGGGCATCAGGTCGGCGCCGAACTGCAGCAGATCGTTTTCGTCGCCACCGGTGCCGTGGAAGACGAAGAGCAGCGACGCCCCGATGGGCGCCGCGATTTCAGCAACGTGATAGCTCATGATGTGGAACCTTATTCCAGCGGTTCGAGGGTCTTTTCGAGCGTCGCGCGCAGATGTTCGTGCTGGCGCGGCAGCTTCAGCGCTTCGCCCAGATGGGCGGTGTCCTCGTCGCGGTTGAAACCGGGCTCGTTGGTGGCGATCTCGAACAGCACACCGCCGGGCGTACGGAAGTAGACGGCATAGAAATAGTCGCGATCGATCACCGGGGTGAGCTGATAGCCGGTGTCCATCAAGGCCTTGCGGGCCTCGAGCTGGGTGGCGCGGTTGTCGACGGCGAAGGCGATGTGATGCACCGAGCCGGCGCCCAGTTCGCTGCGCGCTGCACCGGGCAGAGTCTCGAGATCGATGAAGTCGGCGCCGTTGCCATCCGGGCGGACCAGCCGCTTGATGCCGCCATGGGTGTCGGCGAGCTGATAGCCCATGAACTTCAGCAGCTCTTCGGTGGCGCCTTCGTCGCGCAGCCGAAGCGAGGCCGAATGGAAGCCGCGGATGGCGTTGTCGACGCCGATGCCGTCATGCGTCCAGGGCAAGCGAACGTCGTTCTTGTCCTCGACCAGCGCCAGATGGTCGCCATCGGGGCCGGCGAAGGTCAGCCGCTGCTGGCCGAAGCTTTCGTCGCGCTTGATGTCCTTGACGCCATCGGCGGCAAGCTTCCGCGCCCAGAAGCCGAGCGAGCCTTCGGGGACCGAAAACACCGTGGTGCCGACTTCGCCGGTGCCCGGCCGGCCACGGCCCATGCGCGGGAACGGGAAGTAGGTCATCACCGAGCCGGCCGCGCCGGTCTCGTCGCCGTAATAGAGGTGATAGACGCTGGGGTCGTCGAAATTGACGGTCTGCTTCACCCGGCGGAGGCCGAGCGTCCTGGTGTAGAACGCGTTGTTCTCCGCGGCGTCCTTGGCCATTGCCGTGACGTGATGCAGGCCCTTGATCTGATTGAGCATGACGATCTCCTTCGGCAGCCGCCACTCGGCGCTGCCCTTCGTCGCTAGATATGGCGCAAAGGAAAGGAGTGAGAAACGACGACAACTGCACAGGACTGTCGTCGTTTATCGAACGGTCAAGGGGTGCGGAAGGCGAGGCTGGCGCGGGTCGCGACGGTCGGCTTGTATTCGAGTCCGACGAGGCCGGTGTAGCCATGGTCGGCGAGCCAATCGAGGCGGTTGCGCCAGTCCATGGTGCCGCTGCCGGGCTCGCCGCGGCCCTGTGTGTCGGCGAGATGGACGTGAACGACGCGGTCGAGGCGTCCATCGAGCACGTCCTCGATGTGCTCGCCCATCACAGCGGAGTGGTAGATATCGTAGAGCAACCGGATTTCCGGGCGATCCACCTCGTCGACGATGTCGAGGCCCTCGATGGTCGAGGTAAGGTAATAGCCCGGATGGTCGACGCGGTCGTTGAGCGGCTCGATGGCGAGAGTGACGCCGGTGCCCGCGAGGATGTCGGCGGCGTCGCGGAAGACTTTGACCAGCGCGGCATGCTGCGCCTCGCGCGGGATGCCGTGGCGGTCGTCGCCGGCCTGCGCGATCAGCACCGGCGCCCGGAGCTTCTGTGCGACGGCAAGCGAGGCGCGGACACCGTCGAGGAAGGCGGCGTGACGCTGCGGATCGGTTATCCGCGAGATCGGCTCGCACAGGATGCCGGCGAGCGGCAGGCCGGTCTCGTCGAGGGCGGCCCTGATCGCGTCGAGGTCCTTGTTCGACCAGGCCCAGAACTCCACGGCGTCGAGACCGGCGGCTTTCGCGGCGCGGATACGATCGGGGAAGGAGCGGGTTTCGTCGGCAAAGAGCAGTTCGATACAGGCGGAATAGCGGGTCAAACGACCACCTCGTGCGCGACCCGGCCCTTGTCGCCGAAGATCTTCAGGTAGCGGGCGATCTCGTGATCGTCGCCGGTGGCTTTTTCGGGATTGTCGGAGAGCTTTACGGCCGGATGACCGTTGGCCGAGACGACCTTCACCACCAGCGACACCGGATCGAGCCGGTGGTTCTCGAACGGCGAACAGCCGATGAAATCGTTGGTGAGGTTGGTGCCCCAGCCGAAGCTCATGCGCACGCGGCCGTAGAAGTGATGGTAGGCCTCTTCGATCATGTCGACGTCGAGCCCGTCGGAGAAGATCAGCAGCTTTTCGCGCGGGTCGCGGCCATGATGCTTCCACCAGTCGATGATGGTTTCGCCGCCGGCGATGGCGGGCGCGGAATCGGGCCGGAAACCGGTCCAGTCGGCGACCCAGTCGGGGGCGTCGCGGAGGAAGGAATCGGTGCCGAAGGCGTCGGGCAGGACGATCAGCAGATTGCCGCCATAGTAGGATTCCCAGTCCTGCAGCACCTGGTAGGGCGCGGCCTTGAGGGCAGCCTCGGTGGGCGCGATGGCGGCGAGCACCATCGGCAGTTCGTGCGCATTGGTGCCGAGCGCCTCGAGGTCGTTGTCCATGGCGAGCAGGACATTGGACGTGCCGTTGAAATTGTCGCCGAGGCCTTCCTTCAGCGCCGCGACGCACCAGCGCTGCCAGAGGAACGAATGGCGGCGGCGGGTGCCGAAATCGGAAATGCGCAGTTCGTCGAGGCGCTTCAGCCGCTCGACCTTTTCCCACATCTTGGCCTTGGCGCGGGCGTAGGTGACGTCGAGGGTGAACTGGCCGTAGTCCCTGAGCGCGGCGCGGGAGCGGAGCTCGTTGATGATGGCGAGCGCCGGAATCTCCCACATCGAGGTTTCGACCCAGCGGCCGGGGAAGTTGAGGATGAACTGGCCGTCGCGGCGCTCGAGCTCGTATTCGGGCAGCGAGAAATCCTCGAGCCAGCGCAGGAATTCGGGCGAAAAGATCTGTTTGGAGCCGTAAAAGCTGTTGCCGGCCAGCCAGATCATCTCCTTCTTGGAGAAACGGAGGGTGCGGGCGTGGTCGAGCTGGGCGCGGAGCTCTTCGATGTCGATTTCGTCGGCCAGATGCACCGAATGCTTGCGGTTGATCAGGGCAAAGGTGGCGTCGACCTTGGGGTAGAGGCCCCAGATCATCTGCAACATCAAGAGCTTATAGAAATCGGTATCGAGCAGCGATCGAACGATCGGGTCGAGTTTCCAGGTGTGATTGTAGACGCGCCGCGCTATGTCGGTTTTGGCCATCCGGCTCTCAGCTCCACTCGCGGGGCTTTCAATAAAGCATCCATATCGGATGTGGGAACCATTTTTCACCTGCGATGAATGGTGTTCGATGGCCCCAGGTGACGACAAAACATATGAGGAAATGATTGTGATGGATCGCAAGGTTCGCTGGGGCATCGTTTCGACGGCCGCCATCGGGGTCAAGAAGGTGATTCCGGGGATATTGAAGTCGCCGCACTCGGAAGTGGTGGCGCTGGCGTCGCGCGACCTCGGACGCGCCGAGGCGGCGCTGGCGGAACTCGGACTGCCGAACGCCAGGGCGCATGGCTCGTACGAAGCGCTGCTGGCCGACCCGGAGGTGGACGCGATCTACAATCCGCTGCCCAACCACCTGCACGTACCGGTGACACTGGCGGCAGCGCGGGCGGGCAAGCATGTGCTGTGCGAAAAGCCGATCTCGATCACCGCGGCCGAGGCCGAGGAGCTGCGGCAGGCGCCAAAGGACGTGCTGATCACCGAGGCGTTCATGGTGCGCTACCACCCGCAATGGGCGCGGGCGCGCGAGATCATCCGCTCGGGCGAGCTGGGCACGGTGAAGCTGGTGCGCGGCGTGTTCCTCTATTTCAACGACGATCCGGCGAACGTGCGCAACCTCGCCGACATCGGCGGCGGCGGTCTGCTGGATATCGGCTGCTATTGCGTGATCGCGGGCCGCTACCTGTTCGAGGCGGAACCCAGGCGCGTCGTGGCGCTGGTCGACCGCGACCCTGCCTTCCGTACGGACCGGCTGGCGAGCGTGATCGCGGATTTCGGCGAGGGGCGGCAGCTCAGCTTTTCGTGCGGCACGCAGAATGCGGGTCGGCAGAGCGTCGAAGTGTATGGGACCGACGCCAATCTCGAGATCGTCGTTCCAGTCAACGCGCCGACCGACGAGAAGACAGCGCTGCTGGTCGGCAGCGGCGGGTCGCTCGATCGCAGCCTCTACCGGCGCGAGATCATCCCGGCGATCGACCAGTACACGGCACAGGCGGAAGCCTTCGCGCTGGCGGTGCTGGGGGAGAGCAGGCTGCCCTATGGCATCGAGGACGCGATCAGCCAGATGCGCGTGCTCGACGCCATTTTCCGCTCGGAGAAATCGGGCGGCTGGGAAGCGGTTCAGCAGGTTTTGACGCCGTTGACCATCAGGTAGACCGCATAGAGCGAGCCGGTGGCGCAGATGAAGAGCCGGTTGCGCTTGAGGCCGCCGAAGGCGCAGTTGGCAACGACCTCGGGCACCCTGATCTTGCCGATGAGGGTGCCGTCGGGCTCGTAGCAATGGATGCCGTCTTCGGCGCTGGTCCAGATGCGGCCGTCGGTGTCGAGGCGGAAGCCGTCGAACAGCCCCGCGGTGCAATCGGCGAGGACGCCGGCTTCGTGCAGATGCGCGCCGTGGACGGCGAAGCGGCGGATGTGCGCCGGGTTCTGCGCGCCATGCGTGCGGCCGGTGTCGGCGACGTAGAGCAGGCTTTCGTCGGGCGAGAAGGCGAGGCCGTTGGGCCGCACCATGTCGGTTATGACCGCGGCGACGGCGCCGCTCGCGGGATCGACGCGATAGACGTTGCAGCGGCCGATTTCGCTGACGGCCTTGTCGCCCTCATAGTCGGTGTCGATGCCATAGGACGGATCGGTGAACCAGATCGAGCCGTCGGACTTCACCACCACGTCGTTGGGCGAGTTGAAGCGCTTGCCCTCGAAGCGATCGGCGATGGTGGTGATGCGGCCGTCATGCTCGGTGCGGCTCACCCGGCGCAGGCCATGTTCGCAACTGACCAGCCGGCCCTCGCGGTCGACGGTGTTGCCGTTGGAATTGTTGGAGGGGCTGCGGAACACGGAGACGGCGCCGCCGGCTTCGTCGTAGCGCAGCATGCGGTTGTTGGGGATGTCGGACCAGACCAGCGAGCGCATGGCGCCGAACCAGGCCGGGCCTTCGGCCCAGCGGCAGCCGGTATAGAGCTGTTCCAGACGCGCATTGCCGTTGATCAGGGCGCCGAAGCGCGGATCGAAAATCTCGTAGGTCTGCATCGAGCCCCTCCTGTTTTGGCGCGAGCTTGGCAAAGTTCGGCGCCGCGGCCAAGAGCGGTCAGTCGAGATGGGCCAGTTCGCGCGAGAAGTAGCGGCGATAGAGGCGGATGAAGGCGGCGCCCCGAGCCGATTGCGGGCGGCCGAAATGGCCGGCATGGACATCCGGTGGCGCTTCCAGGCTGCGGACCTTGCGCAGGTGGCTGCGGACCGCCGACAGCAGGCGTTCGCCTATCGGCGCCGGGAGCTCGACGTCCATGACGGCGAACTCGAATTCGAGAATGGTGCGCGTGTTGAGGATGGCCTGGGCCAGCGCAAAGGCGGCATCCTCGATCCATGTCGCGAGGATCTCGATCGCTTCGGGCTGCCGCGTCGCCGCCACGGCGGCGGAAAGGCCATAGCCCCTGGCGCCGAGACGCCGCCGCAGCGCGTTGAGCGAGGCGACTTCGTAGACGAAGCGCAAGGCGCCATCGGTATCGGTGACCAGCATCGCCCCCAGATTGGCCGACTTGCCGCCGGCCCCCTCCCACAGGCGGTCTTCGGCGACGATACCGGCGCCCACCAGCGCATCGACAAAGATATACAGGAAATTGCCGGGGCGCGGCGTCGGCATGGCGACGAACTCGGCCCAGCACGCGGCATTGCCATCGTTGACCGACAGCACCTCGACACCGCTCATGCGCGCGAGCTCGTCGACCAGGTCGATCGTGCGCCACAGAATGCCCTGTTCTTCCGGCAACTGGATGGGTGAGTGCGGATCGCCGATGTCGCTGGGCGCGGCGAGGCCGAGGCCGACGATGCGGCTGCGATCCGGGATCGCGGCGCATGCGGCGTCGATCATCTGCTGCAGGCTGGCGAGAATCGTCGTTGCGTCGGGGTAGGCGTAGTCGAGCCGCTCGGAGTGGACGATGTGGGTGTCGAGATCGACCAGCACCACGTCGAGGCGGCTCCAGCCGACCGCGACGCCGATGGCATAGGCCCCTTCGGCATTGACGAAGAGCGGAGTGGCCGGCTGGCCGCGGCCGCCACCACGGCGCGCCTCGCCGCGCCGCAGCAGCCCAAGTTCATCGAGATCGCCAAGCACCGCCGATACGCTCTGCGGCGCGAGCCCGGTGCGCCGCGCAATATCGGCGTTGGAACAACCGGGCATCGTTGAAATAATGGTCAGGACGGCGCGCTGATTGGCCTGTCGCAGATTTGTAGGGCCCATGCCGCGGGCGACGGCGTCAAAATACCGTCGCGCCCGCTCCTTCGAGCTAGCCAATATAACCCCCCTGAGATCACAGCAACGCCTCTGCTGAAGGCTTGCCAAGACCGTGATCTATCGCCGGCGTCGAACGTAACCCGTTGATATTTAACATTCCAGTCTTCAATCACACTAATCCGTGATCGAACTAACTGGACGGGTGGAAATGCTTTGCACGGGGACTCCAAGGCCCTTGTTTTGTCTCGTTTCCCAACCGGGCGGCGGCCGCGGCTTTTCCTGTGGACGGCCTAAAGTTTGAGGCGAACCCAGGCCGGAGCGTGGTCGCTGGCGCGTTCCTCGCCGCGTATGTCGCGGTCGACGCCGGCATCGAGCAGGGCGCGGGCGAGTTTTTTGCTCAGCAGCAGATGATCGAGACGAAGGCCGGCGTCGCGCGGCCAGCGGTTCCGCATGTAGTCCCAGAAGGTATAGACGGTCTCGTCGGGACGGCGCCGGCGCAGCGCATCGGTCCAGCCCTGGTCGAGCAATCGGCGAAACTGGGCGCGGGGGGCGGGCTGGACCAGCGCGTTGTCGCGATAGGAGGTGGTGACGTAGATGTCGCGTGCTTCCGGAACGATGTTGTAGTCGCCGGCGAGGACGATGGGCAGCTTGCTGTCGAGCAGGCTTTGGGCGTGGGCGATGAGCCGCTCGGTCCAGGCGAGCTTGTAGTCGAATTTGGGGCCGGGCTGCGGATTGCCGTTGGGAGCGTAGAGCGAGGCGACGACGACGCCGTTGACGGCGGCCTCGATATAGCGCGCCTGCGTGTCGGCGGGATCGCCGGGGAGCTCGGTCTGGGTGACGATGGGATCGGCGCCGCGCGCGAGAATTGCAACGCCGTTCCAGGTGGGCTGGCCGGAAAAGACGGCGCCATAGCCGGCATCGGCGAGGACGGTGCGCGGGAACTGGCGGTCGCTGGCCTTCAGCTCCTGCAGGCAGACGACATCGGGCTTTGCCGAGGCGAGCCAGGCGAGGAGGTTGGGCAGGCGGCGGTTGATGTTGTTGACGTTGAAGGTGGCGATTTTCATGGGATGTTCGCGAGGCCGTCCGGGCGATTGGGCGGCGAGCGGGCCCTCCTTTCCCGGGCATTCGAGCACAGGTCGTCCACGGTGTCATTCCCGCGAGGGGGGGAATCCAACTCTCACCTTGCGCCAGCGGCTGGTTGGGTCCCCGCTTTCGCGGGGATGACACCCGGGGGGTGGGGGGAGATGGGGGCCGCCGAGAGGTCGGTTCAGTCGGCACGATTTCCCTCCCCCGGGTGGGGAGGGTAGCAGAGCTCGGAGCGGTAGCGACGTAGCGGCGCTGGGTGGGGGGAGTCGCCGCTGGCGAGCGTGTGGAGAGTCCCCCCACCCCGGCTTGCTAGGCTCGCTGCGCTCACCAAGCAACGCCGCCCCAGCCATTCGGGCGTGGCCCTCATGGCCTTCTCACCTAAAATCATGCCAGTGGCATGATTTTGCCTTCGGCCGGCTCGAAGCCCCTCTCGGGGGAGGAAAGACGGGGGTGATTGCCTGGTAGCGGTTGCCTGCACCATTTGTTGAGAAGGCCCCCTCATCCGGCCTTCGGCCACCTTGTAACTTGAGTGGGGCTTCATCTGGTAGAGATGGAGTTGCGGTGATGCGGGGCAGCCCGAAGACACCTTGGGTTGAAGAGCCCGGGGAGAAGCGAGGGGCGCCCCGCATCGATCCA
>Ga0153956_1001809_pt1 | contig 17566 bp, 15 predicted proteins | sample TSFL040MetaG_FD_104704 | JGI IMG/M metagenome (GOLD analysis project Ga0153956, IMG submission 104704) | Attine ant fungus gardens microbial communities from Florida, USA - TSFL040 MetaG | ecosystem: Host-associated > Fungi > Mycelium > Unclassified | place: USA: Florida, Wekiwa Springs...
GAAGCGGACTTCTGAACCTGAACCACACGAGAATCATAAACTTGCCAGTGTCCCTTTAATTCCGAAGTTCGCATCAAAGGTCGCCGCAAGGACATGCGAACTTCGGAATCGGGACACTAGGCGGCGTCGACGCGGTCGTCGCTCGCGATGTGGACGTGGCCGGCATACTGCCGCGCGACCGGATCGAGATGGGGCGGCAGCGGCTGGTCCGTGAAGAAATGGTGGCAGTCGCCGAGGTGCCCGCCGCGCACCGTGGCGTTGCGGCCGAATTTGCTGGCATCGGCAACCAGCAGCGCGGTGCGGCAATTGGCGAGAATGGCCTGCCGCGCCTGCACTTCCCCGAAATGGAAGTCGAGCAGCGTTCCGTCCTCGTCGATGCCGCCGACGCCGAAAATTCCGATGTCGGCCTTGAAGCCGGAAAAGAAACGCTCCGCGGTGTCACCGATGATGTCGCGGTCGAAGGCGCGCAGCGTGCCTCCGGCCATCGTGATCTCGACGTTGGGATTGCGCGCGAACGCCCCCGCGACGTTCAGGTTGTTGGTGATGACCCGCAGATCCTGACGGTGCGACAGCGCCTGCGCGACATATTCGGGTGTGGTGCCCAGTCCGATCATGAGCGACACGCCGTCGGGAATGAACCCGGAGACGGCGCGGGCGATGCGTCGCTTGGCGCCGGGATTCAATCCCTGGCGGCTGCCATAAGCGAGGTTCTGGTTCTGGACCGGGAGGCTGACGCCGCCGTGAATCCGGCGCAGCAGGCCCTGGTCGCAGAGCCGGTTCACGATCCGGCGGACGGTCTGCTGCGTAACGTCGAAGTGGGTGGCGAGATGCTCGATCGAGGCAAAGCCCTTGTCGCGCACGATCTCCAGAATACGCGACTGCCGCTCGGTGGCGATCTTGAACATGGGGCCCCGCTGTCACAAAAATCTATCATTCGAACGATATATCTGCAATTTCTATTTCGTTCGCGTATGTTTCATGTTCATATGAACTGTCGAACCGGGTTGGCTCATGTCGGCGATTAGGCTGGATCACGTCTCCAAGAATTGGGGGTCCATGCGGGCCGTCGATGACGTGAGTTTGACGGCCGAGGAGGGCGCGCTGCTCGTGCTGCTCGGTCCTTCCGGCTGCGGGAAGTCCACCACCCTCCGCCTCATCGCGGGGCTTGAGCAGGCCGATGGCGGCACGATCGCGATCGGCGGCGCGGACGTGACCCATCTCACGCCGGCCCGGCGCAAGATTTCCATGGTGTTTCAATCCTACGCGCTGTTTCCGCATCTCAGCGTGGCGGAAAACATCGTGTTCGGCCTGCGCGTGCGCCGGATGCCCCGCGCGGAGCGCGACGAACGGCTCAAGCGCGTCGCCGATATCGTCGGCCTCGGTCAGTTGCTCGACCGCAAGCCGTCGCAACTGTCCGGCGGCCAGCGCCAGCGCGTGGCGCTCGGGCGCGCCATCATCGCGGAAGCGCGCGTGTGCCTGATGGACGAGCCGCTGTCCAATCTCGATGCCAAGCTGCGTCACGAGATGCGCACCGAAATCCGCGCGCTGCAGCAGCGTCTCGGGATGACGATGGTCTACGTCACGCACGATCAGACCGAAGCCATGACGATGGCCGACCGCATCGTGCTGATGCGCGACGGCCGCATCGAGCAGAACGGCACGCCGGAAGAATTGTACAACCGTCCGGCCACGGCCTTCACGGCGCGCTTCATCGGCACGCCGCCGATGAATCTGATTCCACAGGGCGAACGGCTGATCGGCGTCCGTCCGGAGCACATCCGGATCGTGTCGCAAGACGGTCATGTGGCGCGTGTAACGACCGTCGAGCATCTCGGCGCCGACAGCATCGTTCTTTGCGATATCGGCGGGCAGCCGGTGTCGGTGCGTCAGGACGGTTTCAGCGGGGCGCGCCCGGGCGACGACGTCAGGCTCGCCTGGGATGCCGGTCACGAACATCAGTTTGGCAAGGATTCGGGGCGGCGGCTGGAAACGGCTGCCGATGCGGCAAGGCGGATCGCGTCCGGCTGATACCGGACGGACGAAATCGGGACGGCACAGTCTAACAGGGAGGACGACATGAGATTTATCGGACGGACGATGGCGGCGGCGGTTGCGCTCGCGGCCCTCTCCCTCGGCGCGCAGCCCGCGGCCGCGGTGGACCTCACCATGTACTATCCGGTCGCGGTCGGCGGTCCCGTGACCAAGATCGTCGACGACATGGTCGCACGGTTCGAGAAGGAGAATCCGGACATCAAGATCACGGCGGTCTATGCCGGCAACTACACCGACACCATGACCAAGGCGATGACCGCGATGAAAGGCGGACAGCCGCCGCAGCTATCGGTGCTGCTCTCCACCGACGTTTTCACCCTGATGGACGAGAACGCCATCGTGCCGATGGACGATCTCGTCGCGGACAAGGCGTGGTTCAAGGAATTCTACCCGGCGTTCATGGCGAACGGTCAGGTCGGCGGCAAGACGTGGAGCATTCCGTTCCAGCGTTCGACCATCGTGATGTACTGGAACAAGGACGCGTTCAAGGAGGCGGGTCTCGATCCCGAGAAGGCCCCGGCAAACTGGGATGAAATGGCCGCGATGGCCAAGAAGCTCGTGAAGAAGGATGCCTCCGGCAACACCGTGCGCTGGGGTGTCGAGATTCCGACCACCGGCTATGCCTACTGGATGCTGCAGGCGCTCGCGATCGAGAACGGTCAGAAGCTGATGAACGAGGCCGGCAACGAGGTGTATCTGACCGCGCCGAAGACCGTGGGGGCGCTCGGCTACTGGGTCGACCTGTCGCGCAAGGAGAAGGTCATGCCTACGGGCAGCATCGATTGGGCCACGCTGCGCACCGACTTCGTCGAAGGCAAGACGGCGATGATGTGGCACACCACCGGCAACCTCACGGCGGTGAAGAACAGCGCCAAGTTCAACTTCGGCGTGGCCATGCTGCCGGCCAGGGAGCGGCGCGGCTCGCCGACCGGTGGCGGCAGCTTCTACATCTTCAAGAGCGCCACGCCGGAGCAGCAGAAGGCCGCCGTGAAGTTCATCCACTGGATGACGACGCCCGAACGCGCGGCCGAATGGAGCATCGAGACCGGCTACGCCGCCGTCTCCCCGGCCGCCTACAAGACCAAGGCGATGGAAGACTACGCCAGGGGTTTTCCGGCCGCGACCGTGGCCCGCGATCAGCTTGAATACGCGGTGCCGGAATTGTCGGTCCATGAGAATGGCCGCATCTACAAGTTCCTCGGTGACGCCGTGCAGGCGGCGGTGACCGGCGCGCAAAGCCCGAAGGACGCGCTCGCGGCTGCGCAACAGCAGGCGGATCGCGTCCTGCGCGCCTATAAATAAAGGGAAAGCGCCGGGCGGCGGTTCGCCGCCGTCCGGCACGACGATCCGATGACAGATCGATCCGCCACAAAACCGGTTGTTGTCCGCGCGCCGCGATCGCATGCGTGGTGGAACGCCGTCAACGCATGGCTGCTGCTGTTGCCGGCTGCCGTGCTGCTGGTGGCGTTCACGCACTATCCGATTCTCGCGACCGTCCGGCATTCGCTGTTCGTCGCCAGGCGCAACGGCGCGGAGGTTTTCGTCGGCCTCGATAATTACCGCGCGATGGCGGCCGATCCGATTTTCTGGAAGGCGCTGGTCAACAATTTCTGGTTCGCGCTCGGCACGATCCCGACCTCGATCGCGCTGGCGTTGCTGATGGCGATCTGGGTCAATCGCAACATGCGCGGGCGCGGCTTCCTGCGTCTCGCGTTCTTTACCCCCACGGTGCTGCCGATGATCGCGGTCGCGAATATCTGGCTGTTTTTCTATACGCCGGACTACGGGCTGCTGGACCAGTTGCGCGGGTTGTTCGGCCTCGCGGGCTGGAACTGGCTCGGCAGTCCGTCGACCGCGATGGGGTGCCTGATCGTCATGGTGATCTGGAAGGAAGCCGGCTTCTTCATGATCTTCTACCTCGCGGCCTTGCAGCAGTTGTCGCCGGACCTTGAGGAGGCCGCCGCGGTCGAAGGCGCGGGCCGCTGGTATACCTTCCGGCGGATCACCTTTCCGCTGTTGATGCCGACCACCTTGTTCGTCGCGATCAACGCCGTCATCAATTCGTTCAAGCTGGTGGATCACCTCGTCATCATGACCAAGGGCGGTCCCAACAACGCCAGCACGCTGCTGCTCTATTACATCTACGAAGTGGCATTCACCTTCCAGGATTCCGCCTACGCCGCGACGCTGACCGTCGTGTTGCTGGTGCTGCTGAGCACGGTCGCGCTGCTCAAGTTCGGCTATCTCGACCGCAGGATTCATTATCAATGAGCGGGCATCGATGAACGGGCGCACGCATCCCCTCGAAGCGATAGCCGCGTGGCTGCTGGCCCTGGTCTGGATCGCGCCGCTGGCCTATGCGTTCTGGAGCGCGCTGCATCCGGCCGCCTATGCCACGTCCTTCAGCCTGTCCGCGCCGTGGACGCTGGAGAATTTCGTGCGCGCGTGGAATCAGGCGCCGTTCGGCCGCTATTACATCAACACCGTCGTGCTGGTTGTTCTGATCCTGATCGGCCAGCTCATCCTGTCGACGCTGGCGGCCTATGCGTTCTCGCGCTTCAAGTTCAAGGGCAGCGGCGCTGCGTTCGCGCTGGTCCTGCTGCAATTGATGATCATGCCCGACGTGCTGATCGTCGAGAATTACCGCATGATCGGAAAGCTCGGTCTGCTCGATACGATCCCGGCGATCGCGCTGCCGTATCTGGCGAGCGCGTTTGCGATCTTCCTGTTGCGGCAAACCTTCAAGAGCGTCCCGCAGGAACTGGTCGATGCGGCGCGCGTCGAGGGGGCGGGGCCGTTGCAGATTCTCCGGAAGGTTTACGTGCCGCTGGCGCGGCCGACCTATATCGCGTTTGCTCTCGTGTCGGTCAGCTATCACTGGAACAATTTCCTGTGGCCGCTGATCGTCACGAATTCGGTCGAGAGCCGGCCGCTGACGGTCGGGCTGGCCGTGTTCGGCGCGCCGGAGACCGGCGTGGACTGGTCGATCATCACGGCGGCGACCGTCATGACCATGGCGCCGCTGCTCATCGCGTTTTTGCTGTTCCAGCGTCAGTTCGTCCAGTCCTTCATGCGCGCGGGCATTCGCTGATGCGGCTGATCACCTGGAATATCCAGTGCGGCAAAGGGTGCGACGGCGCGATCGACCTCGCGCGGATCGTCTCTGTTGCAAAAGCAATGACCGACGCGGACGTCTATTGCTTCCAGGAAGTCTCCGACGGCTTCGCCAATTTCGACGGCGGCGCGGATCAGCCCGCGCAACTGGCGGCGCTGTTGCCGGATCATCGGCCGGTATTTCGTCCGGCGATCGAAAGCATCGACGCCGAGGGCCGCTCCCATCGTTTCGGAAACATGACGCTGTCGCGCCTGCCGGTGCTGCAGGTTGTCAATCACCTGTTGCCGTGGCCGGGTGCGAACGCGGTGCGCAGCATGCGGCGGCACGCGCTGGAGGTCACGGTTCAGGCCGCGTTCGGCCCGCTGCGCGTGGTCAACACCCATCTCGAATATCACTCGGCCTCCCAGCGCGAAGCGCAGATCGTGCGATTGCTCGATCTTCAGGAGGAAGCGTCGACCGGATCGATGACGGCCAGGCCGCGCCAGGTCGAGCCCTATGCGAGTCAGACGCTGTCGGCGTCGAGCCTGCTGTGCGGCGATTTCAATTTCGACGTATCGGATCCGCAGCACGCGCTGATCGACGAGCCGGCGCGGCCGGGGCTCGGCTATCGCGACGCCTGGACGGCCTGCCGCGGCGGCGAGCCGCATGCCCCGACCTGCGGCCTGTACGACCATGTTCAATGGTCCAACGGGCCGGACTGCCGCGACTTCATCTTCGTGACCGAAGATATCGCGGGCCGGGTCCGTCGCATCGAGGTCAACGGTACGACCGACGCATCCGATCATCAGCCCGTTCTGGTCGAGCTGGCCGACTGAGTTGGGTGCCGCGCTGTCAGCGTTCGTCCGCGATCGCCTTGCCGTCGTTGGGGAGCGAGCCCGGCGCAAGCAGTTCGACGGCGCCGCCGAGTTTCGCGACCGCGCGCAGCGTGGCCGCCACCCGATCGCGGAGATTGTCGTCGCGCGAAGCGGTTTCGGCCTTGAGCGTCATGACATCGTTCTCGTTCGTCCGCATGACCACGAGCCGCAGCCGGCCCAGTTCGGGATGACGCCGTCCGATTTCCGCGATCTGCTCCGGCCGCACGAACATGCCCTTGACCTTGGTGGTCTGATCGGCGCGCCCCATCCAGCCCCCGATGCGCACATTGGTGCGTCCGCACGCGCTGCCGCCGGGGAGCGCGGCGGTGAGGTCGCCGAGCGCGAGGCGAATCCAGGGATGGTGCGGATCGAGTGAGGTCACGACGATCTCGCCGACATCGCCGTCCGGCACGGGATCGCCGGTGCCGGGCCGCACGATCTCCAGAATGAGATTTTCGTTGAGCACCATGCCGTCGTGTGCGGAGGTTTCAAATGCGACGAGCCCGAGGTCCGCCGTGCCGAATGCCTGATAGGCGTCGATGCCGCGCGATTTGATCTCGGCCTGCAGCGACGGCGGAAACGCCGCGCCGGAGACCATCGCGCGCTTGATCGAGGAAACGTCGCGGCCTTTGCTCGCGGCGTTGTCGAGCAGGATTTTGAGAAAATCCGGCGTGCCCGCATAGGCCGAGGGCCGATAGGCTTCGATCAGCTCGAACTGCTGCTCGGTGTTGCCGGGGCCCGCCGGAATGACCGCGCAACCGAGCGCGCGGGCGGCCGAATCGAAAATAAATCCGCCGGGCGTCAGATGATAGCTGAACGTGTTCAGCACCACGTCGCCGGGACGCAGGCCGGCGGCGAACACGACGCGCGCGCCGTTCCAGGAATCCGGCTCGGCGGATTGCGGCTCGAAGATCGGGCCGGGCGAGGTGAACAGCCGCCCGAACGATCCGGGCGATGCGGTGACAAGATTGCCGAAGGGTGGCGCGGCCTTGTGCAGCGCCGGCAGGTCGGATTTGCGCAGCACCGGCAGCCTGGCCAGCGCGGTACGGCTGGTGACGGCCGCCGGATCGACGCCTTCCAGACGTTCCGCATAAGCCGGCGCGGCCATGGCCTTGCGCAGCACGCCGGGCAGCCGCGTGAACAAATCGGCCTCGCGGTCGGCGGGCTTGCGGATTTCGAGCGTGTCGTAATGGTCGGTCATGAATCACCTGCATTAAGCCGTCACCCTGAGGAGCGCGCTCTTGCGCGCCTCGAAGGGCGGCGGCGTTGATTGAGGTCCATCCTTCGAGGCTCGCCGCAGCGCGGCTCGCACCTCCGGATGGCGCCATTCCTCTTCGTGCCTTGAAACTCACAGCCATCGCTTGCGGCGCTTGAAGCTCTTGAGGTTCTTGAAACTCTTGCGCTGATCGCCGGCGCCGCCGAGATAGAATTCCTTGACGTCTTCGTTGTCGCGCAACTCGTCGGCGGTGCCGTCGAGCACAACCTTGCCCTGCTCCATGATGTAGCCGTGGTTTGCCACCGACAGCGCGGCGCGCGCGTTCTGCTCGACGAGCAAAATGGTGACGCCGAGATCCCGGTTGATCTGGCGGATGATGGCGAACACTTCCTTCACCAGCAGCGGCGACAGCCCCATGGACGGCTCGTCCATCAGGATCATTTTCGGGCGCGCCATCATGGCGCGGCCGATCGCGAGCATCTGCTGTTCGCCGCCGGAGAGATAGCCGGCGAGGCCGGTGCGCTCCTTCAGCCGCGGAAAATATTTGAAAACCATGTCGATGTCGGCGCTGACCTCGCCGTCGCTTCGCGTGAAAGCGCCGAGCCGAAGGTTCTCCAGCGTAGTCATGTCGGCGATGATGCGGCGGCCTTCCATCACCTGAAAGATTCCACGCCGCACGATCTTGTCCGGGTCGATGCCGTCGATGCGTTCGCCGTCGAACATGATGCCGCCGCGGGTGATTTCGCCCTCCTCGGTCTTGAGCAGGCCCGAGATCGCTTTCAGCGTGGTCGACTTGCTGGCGCCGTTGGCGCCGAGCAGCGCGACGATGGCGCCCTTCGGCACGTCGATGGACAAGCCGCGCAGCACGAGAATCACCTTGTCGTACACCACCTCGATGTTGCGCACCGCGAGGAGCGGGGCGGTTGCGGCCGGTGATTGCGAAGGCTTCGCTGTTTCGATGACGCTCATGTCGATTCAACTCCAAACGCCGCGAGATTGATATCGCGTCGATTGCTGCATCACCTCTCCCCGCGCGTGGGGAGAGGTCGGCCGGCGAAGCGCAGCGAAGACGGCCGGGTCAGGGGGGCGTCTCCGCGAAGCCGTCCCGATCTTTGCCCCTCACCCGAACCCTCTCCCCGCAGGAGCGGGGCGAGGGAGCGGGCCGTGCGCGGGGCGCGCCTTACCAGCCGAGCCATTCCGCCTTGCGCGGCAGATCGATGGTCTTGACCTTCTCGAGCTTGATGGTGCCCTTGGCCATCAGGTCGTTGAGATCGCCCTCCGTCGAGCCGGACACCCGCGAGCGATACAGATCGACCGTCAGGGTCGGACGATGATCCTTCTCGGTCCAGGTCGAGGGATTGCAGACGCCCTCCATGCCGGCCGGCACCCAGTCCTTCTTCTGGTAGAAGCCCTTCTTCACGTTCTCGCCGGTCACGCCGCCGTTCTTGGCGGCCCATTCGATGGCTTCCTTCATGTAGAGGGCGGTGCAGACCGCGGCGACGTAATGCACCGGGCGATAGACCTTGCCGGTCGGGTCCGACATTTTTGAGATGTCCATCACCGTCTTCATGCCCGGCGCGTTGCCGCCCCAGCTCACGGCCGTGCGCAGCGGGAACACGACGCCGTCGGCCGCATCACCGGCGGCCTTGGCGGCGTTCTCGTCCATGCCCCAGACGTTGCTGAGGAACTGCACGTCGACGCCGGCGGTCTTGCACGCCTTCATGACGGAGATGTTGGAAGCTGCCGTGTTGCCGAGATAGGCGTAGTTGGCGCCCGCGCTCTTCAGGCTCAGGCACTGGGCGCTGTAGTCGCCCGGCGACAGCGCGAACACCAGCGGCGGAAGCACGTCGAAGCCGAGATCCTTGGCGATGGCCTCGCCCGCCGCCTTCGGCGCGTTCGGATAGGGATGGTTGGCGCCCATGTGAACGAACTTCGGCTTGCCGGGCTTGCCCTTGGCCTTCCAGTCTTCGGCCGCCCAGGTCAGCTCGGCGCGCAGCGCGTCGGAATAGCTCGGGCCGTAGAAGAAATTGTACGGCGCGGCCTTGGCCTTGCCGCCGGCGCCGGTCGGATCGCTCAGCGCGGCCGCGTAGGAGCCGGAGATGTCGGGGATCTTGTCCTGCGCCACGAAGCCGGTCAGCGCCTCGGTATCCGCGGTGCCCCAGCCCATGATGGCGGACACCTTGTCGGCGCCCGACCACTTCTTGTATTGCGCGATCGCGCGCGGCACCTGATAGCCGTAGTCGACGCTGTCGAGGTCGACCTTGACGCCGTTGATGCCGCCGTTCTTGTTGATCCATGCGAACGTATCGACGATGGCATGGCCGTAGGGCGTACCGACGTCGGACGTGCCGCCGGAATAATCCGCGAGATGTCCGATCTTGATCGCGGACTGCGCCATCGCGGCCGAGCCGCCGAGCAGCAATACCGCCGCGGCGGTCCCGAGCAGGGTCTTCATCGTCATGAGCATATCCTCCGGTTATTCGTGTTGAGGTCGTTGTCGTCCGCCCGTCCTGACCTCAATGTGAGAACGGGTAGAGTTTCCAGTAAGCCTTGATCTGGTGCCAGCGGTGCGCGAGGCCGTCCGGCTCGAACACCAGGAACACGATGATGATGACGCCGATGGCGATCTCGCGCAGGAAGGTGATGTTGGTTTTCAGTCCGAGCGCGTGATCGATGGCGCCGCCGGCCAGCACCGAGCTGAGCCATTCCATGACCTCCGGCAACAGCACGACGAAAGCGGTGCCCATCAGGGTGCCCATGATCGAGCCGGTGCCGCCGATGATGACCATGGCGAGGAACAGGATCGAGCGCTCGATGCCGAACCCCTCGTAGGACACCACGAGCTGGTAGTGCGCGTAGAGCGCGCCGCCGACGCCGGCGAAGAACGCCGCCACGCCGAACGACAGCGTGCGATACTTGGTGAGGTTGATGCCCATGATCTCGGCGGAGAGATAATGGTCGCGCACCGCCACCAGCGCGCGGCCGTCGCGCGAGCGCATCATGTTGGTGACCAGCAGGTAGCAGACCACGACATAGGCCAGCACGACGTAGAAATATTGCCGGTCGCCCTGAAAGACGTAGCCGAAGATCGAGAACGGCTCCGCCATCGCCGGCACCGAGCCGCCGGAAAACCATTCGGCGCGGGCGAAGAAATCCAGCAGGATGTATTGCGCCGCCAGCGTCGCGATGGCGAGGTAGAGACCTTTCAGCCGCGCCGCCGGCAGTCCGAAGATCAGGCCGACGAGGGCGGTCGCCAGACCGGCAAGCGGAATGGCGAAGAACGCCGGCACGCCGATCCTGGTCGACAGGTAAGCCGAGGAGAACGCGCCGAACAGGAAGAACGCGGCGTGGCCGATCGAGATTTGCCCCGTGAAGCCGACCAGCACGTTGAGGCCAAGCGCGGCGATGCCGTAGATGCCGATCTGGATCAGCAGGCTGAGCCAGTATTCGCTGAACAGGTAAGGCGCGAAGCAGATCGCTGCGACGCTCGCGATCGCGACGTTCCGGCTTGCGGTCGTCGGGAAGATGGTGGTGTCCGCCGCGTAGGAGGTGCGGAAGTCGCCGGCGGGGATCATCGAATTGGCCATCGTGATTTACACCCGCTCGATGTCTTTGGTGCCGAACAGGCCGTATGGCTTGATCATCAGGATGATGATCAGCACGTAGAACGGCGCGACCTCGTAGAGATTGCCCCAGTGCAGATATTCGCCGTCGATGAATTGCGCGAAGTTTTCCAGCAGCCCGATGATGACGCCGCCGAGCACCGCGCCGCCGATGGAATCGAGTCCGCCGAGGATGGTCGCCGGAAACACCTTGATGCCGTAGATCGACAATCCCGACGACACGCCGTTGACCACGGCGACGACCGCGCCGGCCACCGCCGACACCGTGGCCGAGATCGCCCACGACATCGCGAACACGTTCTTCACGGAGATGCCGAGCGACTGCGCGACCTGCTGGTCGAACGCGGTGGCGCGCATCGCCAGCCCATGCTTCGACGCCTGGAAGAACCAGGCCATCGCGGCCATCATCGCCAGCGAGACCACGAGGCTCATCACGTAGACGGTCTGGATCTGCAACCCGAGGACGTGCATCGACTGGCTGGTGAAGATCGGCGGGAACGGCTGCGGGTTGACGCCGAAAATCCATTTCATCGCGGCCTGCAGCACGGTGGAGAGCGCGATGGTCACCATGATGACGGAGATGATCGGCTCGCCGATCATCGGGCGCAGAAACACCATCTGGATCAGGATGCCGAAGACGAACATGAAGATCATCGTGATCGGCATCGCGGCGTAGAACGGCACCTGGTATTTCACCATCAGCGCCCAGCAGACCCATGCGCCGACCAGCAGCAGTTCGCCCTGCGCGAAGTTGACCACCTGCGTCGCCTTGTAGATCAGCACGAACGACATCGCGACCACGCCGTACAGCGTGCCGACCACGAGACCGTTGACGAGAAGCTGGATCAGGAGCTGCGCGTTCATGAATGCCGATCCGCCGCTGGCGAGAGAATTTGTGCCAACCTCGCCCCGCCTGCGGGGAGAGGTCGGCGCGCATCGCGCGCCGGGTGAGGGGGTGAGGAAGGATGAAACATCGTCACTCCGCCGCCTCCCTCGCTGCGCCGCCCGCGAGGTCGGCCACCTTCAGCGTGGTGCGGATGCGTTGCGTGGTGCCGTCCTGGAAGCGGATCACGGTATCGACCTTGATGTCGCTTCGACCGTCATAGATGCCGCCGATGATGTCGGCGTATTTCTCGTTGATGACGCTGCGGCGGACTTTCCGGGTGCGCGTCAGTTCGCCGTCGTCGGCGTCGAGCTCCTTGTAGAGCAGCAGGAATTTCGAGATGCGCTGCGCCGGCGGCAGCGTGGCGTTGACCGCCTCGACCTCCTTGCGCAGCAGCGCATAGACCTCGGCGCGCGACGACAGGTCGGTATAGGTGGTGAAGGCGATGCGGTTCTTCTCGGCCCATTTCGACAGGATCGAGAAGCGGATGCAGATCATTGCCGCCAGCTTGTCGCGGCCGTCGCCCAGCACCACGGCCTCGGCGACATAGGGCGAGAATTTCAGCTTGTTCTCGATGTATTGCGGCGAGAAGCGGTCGCCGCGCGAGGTCTGCGCCAGATCCTTGATGCGGTCGATCACGACGAGTTGCCTGTTGTCGTTGAAATAGCCGGCGTCGCCGGACAGCATCCAGCCGTCGCGGATATCGGCGACGGAGGCTTCCGGGTTCCTGTAGTAGCCGAGGAACATGTTGGGGTGGCGCACCACGATCTCGCCGACCCCGTTGGGATCGGGATTGTCGACCCGGATTTCGATGTCGTCGGCCATCGGCACGCCCGTCGTGTCCGGATCGACGTGATCCTCGCGGTGCAGCGTGTAGGCGCCGAGCAGTTCGGTCTGGCCGTAGAGCGTGCGCAGCGGCACGCCCATGGCGCGGAAGAACTTGAAGGTGTCGGGCCCCAGCGCCGCGCCGCCGGTCGCGGCCGAGCGCAGCCGCGTGAAGCCGAGCCGGTCGCGCAGGGCGCGGAACAGCAGCGCATCGGCGACCGCCGAATGCTTGCCTTGCGCGAGGGCGGCGAGGCCGGTCTTCATGCCGAACCCGTAGAGACCCTGCTTGAGCGCGGAGGAATCCATCACGCGGGCGCGCACCTCGGCGGCGAGCGATTCCCAGACGCGGGGCGCGAACAGCACGAAGGTCGGCGCGATCTCGCGGAAGTCGTTCATCATGGTCTCGGGCTCTTCGACGAAGTTGATCTTCATGCGCGAGAGCAGGCCCATGCCGAGCGCGTAGATCTGTTCCATGATCCACGGCAGCGGCAGCACGGAGACATATTCGTCGTCCGGCCCCCTGGGATCGAAGGTGAGATAGGCGGCGCAGTGGCGCAGCACCGCGCCGGCCGACAGCATGGCGAGTTTCGGATTGGACGTGGTGCCCGAGGTGGTGCACAGGATGGCGACCGCGTCGTCCTCGGTGGCGTCGACGAGCCGGTCGTAGAGATCGGGCTCGCGGGCGGCGCGGGCGCGGCCCATCTCGGCCAGCTTCTCGGCGGTCATCAATCGCGGATCGTCGTATTTGCGCATGCCGCGCGGATCGGAATAGACGATGTGGCGCACGCCCCGCGCGCGCTCGCCCAGGCTGAGCAGCTTGTCGATCTGCTCTTCGTCCTCGGCGAACACCACCCTGGCCTCGCCATAGCCGAGCAGATAGGCGGCTTCCTCTTCCAGCACGTCGCGATAAAGCCCGAGGCTCATGGCGCCGATGGCATGGGTGGCGATTTCGGCCGCCACCCAATCGGGCCGGTTGTCGCCGATGATGCTGACGACGTCCCCCTTGCCGAGGCCGAGCTCGATCAGCCCGAGCGCGAAGTCGCGGGTGCGGAGGTGATACTGTTCCCATGTGGTGGGCTTCCAGAGCCCAAAATCCTTTTCGCGCAGCGCGATCTCGCCGCCGTGCTCGCGGGCGTTGAGTCGCAGCATCTTCGGGAAGGTCGAGGCCTTCGCGGCGCGGGCGTGATAATCGAATGCCGGGCTACGGGTCATGCGCGCGCCCCGCGCTTTTGCGGCGCGTCGCCGGGATCGGCCAGCACGTCGTCTTCCTCACCGAGATAGGCGCGCTTGACGTGCGGGTCGGACAGCACGGCGGCGGGATCGCCATCCGCGATCTTCCTGCCGAAATCCAGCACCACGACGCGGTGCGAAATATCCATCACCACGCCCATGTCGTGTTCGATCATCACCACCGTCATGCCGAACTCCTCGTTGAGATCGACGATGTAGCGGGCCATGTCCTCCTTCTCTTCGAAGTTCATGCCGGCCATCGGCTCGTCGAGCAGGATCAGCTTCGGCTCCAGCGCCATGGCGCGCGCCAGTTCGACGCGCTTGCGCAGGCCGTAAGGCAACGTGCCGGCGGTGGCCTTGCGCACCGATTGCAGATCGAGGAAGTCGATGATCTCCTCCACCTTGCGGCGGTGTTCCAGTTCCTCGCGGCGCGCGCCGGTCAGCCAATATAGAGAGCCGGTCAGGAAGTTGTTCTTCAGCAGGTGATGGCGGCCGACCATGATGTTGTCGAGCACGCTCATATGATGGAACAGCGCGAGGTTCTGGAAGGTGCGGCCGATGCCGAGCGCGGGGCGGGCGTTGGGCGTCAGGCCGGTGATATCGCGGCCGCGATAGAACAGCCTGCCTTCGGTGGGGCGATAGCGGCCGGAGATGCAGTTGACGATCGAGGTCTTGCCGGCGCCGTTGGGGCCGATGATCGAGAACAGGTCGCCTTCCCCGACCGTAAAACTGACATCGGTGAGCGCGCGCACGCCGCCGAAGCGTAACGAAACTCCGCGCACTTCCAGCGTATTGTCCAATCACTCCTCCCAAACCGGGCGCTTTTTGCGCTCTTTATCCGGTGCCGCCGCTCAAGCCCGATCCTATCGTGGCCGTCCCGGCTAAGCCATGCGGCGAAAACGCTGCCGACTGGTACACCGGATGCCATGCGCGACCGCGCTACGCCCAAGGTCCGCTTGGGCGCGACCGCTTCCATACGGTAAAGCGGTGTCATGAAATGTCTTGCGCTCGACAATTCGGCGGCAAATTTCGCGCGGGTTCGCAGTCGTCATTGTTGCGTCGCAACAATTCCGGTGCCGATGCGATGACCGTTACTCCGGACCACCTGCGCCATATCGCGATCTGGTCGCGCGAATTGCCCGCGCGCGAGCTGGAGATGGCGTGCGACGGCATCACCGAGCGATCGTATCGCACCGGTGAGTTCGTGTTCATGCGCGGCGACCGGTTCGATTACTGGACCGGGGTGGTCTCCGGCCTGATGCGGATGAGTGTGGTGTCGCGGGGCGGCAAGGCGATGACCTTCACGGGCCTGACCGCGGGCGCGTGGTTCGGCGAAGGCACCATGCTGAAGAAGGAGGCGCGGCTCTACGATATGGTGGCGCTGCGTGACACCCGCATCGCGCTGATGGATCAGACGACGTTTTTCCGGCTCTACGACAACAGCGTCGCCTTCAACCGCTTTCTGGTCGCGCAACTGAATGAGCGGCTCGGCCAGTTTATCGCGCTGGTCGAATACGGACGGACGCTGGATGTGACCGCGCGGCTTGCGCGCTCGATCGCCTCGCTGTTCAACCCGATTCTCTATCCCGATCTCAACCGCCATCTCGAGATCACGCAGGAGGAGATCGGCGCGCTGTCGGGCATCTCCCGGCAGAACGCCAACCAGTGCCTGAAGCGGCTCGAGAAGGAAGGCCTGCTCCGCCTCGAATACGGCGGCGTGACCATCCTCGAACTGGACCGCCTGCGCAGCTACGGCGAGTAAGGGCACCGTCCTCGATCCTGCGCGTTCGCCCGTGACGATCATGGGTGGAGGCGCGATTGTGCCCTCCACCTCGCGGGTCCGTTCCATATTAAGCCGATATTAAGCATGAATACATATGATACGCGTGCCCGCATCACGATCCGCCATCACGCAAACTTCCCGGATTCGATCGCGCGTTGATGGCGTTTAACGGCGGGCGGTGCTGTGAAGGAACGCCCATGCGCATTTCGACGACAAGCAGGTTTCTCTATGCGGGAATGATCGGGCTGGCGGTTCTGACCGGCGCCTGCGAATGGCTGGCCAGCCGGGGCATCGATGCGGAGCGACGGGCGGTCGCCAAGCAGTCGGAATTCAAGCAACTGGGCATCGATCTCGGCAAGGCGTCCGACTTCCTGACCGAGCAGGCGCGCCGCTACACCGTGTTCGGCGACAAGGCGCACTACGATGCCTACTGGCAAGAGGTCAAGGAGACCAAGACCCGCGATCGCGTGGTCTCGCGGCTCAAGCAACTCGGTGCGCCGCAGGCCGAGCTGGACCTGATCGAGCAGGCCAAGAACAGCTCCGACACGCTGATCGCGACGGAAGACGCCGCGATGAAGGCGGTTGCGGCCAAGGATTTCGACAAGGCCAGGCAATTGATGTTCGGCCCGGATTACGACCGCGACAAGGCCGTCATCATGAAGCCGATCGCGCGCTTCCAGGAAATGATGAACGGGCGCGCCAACCGTGAGGCGCAGGAGGCGCGTTCCTACGCGGAGATCATGTTGATGGTCGGGCAGTTCATGATTCTGCTGATGGCCGCTTCGGCAATCGGCATTCTCATCCTGTTCTATGGCCGCAGGGTCGTCAAACCGGTGGTCGCGTTGAGCGATGCGGTCTCCCGCCTCGCCGGGCAGGACTATACCGTAGCCATCGTGGATACCGGTCGAAACGATGAGATCGGGGAGATGACGAAGGCGGTCGCGGTGTTCAAGCAGAATGCGCTGGAGAAGCAGCAACTGGAAGCCGCGCAGGCCGCCGAGCGTGCCGAGCGGGAAGCCCGCACGCAACGCGTGGAACAGGTGACGCGCAATTTCGATGCGGTCATTTCGGGCGTCGCCGACACGGTGACGGCGGCCGCGGGCGACACCCAAGGCACCGCCCGCGTCATGTCGTCGACGGCCGATGAACTGAACACCCAGGCGGCGGCGGCGTCGGCAGCCTCCGCCCAGGCTTCGGTCAACGTTCAGACGGTGGCGAGCGCCGCGGAGGAACTGTCGAGTTCGATCGCGGAAATCAGCCGTCAGGCCAGCCGGTCCACGGAAGTCGCCAACCGGGCGGTGGCGGCGGCCGAGCAGGCCAACGGCACGATTCGCGGCCTCGCTGACGCCGGCGAGAGGATTGGCGCCGTCATCAACCTGATCAACGATATCGCCAGCCAGACCAATCTGCTGGCGCTCAATGCCACCATCGAAGCCGCGCGCGCGGGCGAGGCCGGCAAGGGGTTTGCCGTCGTCGCCTCGGAGGTGAAGAGTCTGGCCAGCCAGACCGCCCGCGCCACCGAGGATATCGGCGTGCAGGTGACGTCGATGCAGAGCGCGACGACCAACGCGGTGTCGGCGATCACCGACATTCAAACGATCATCGCGGAGATGAACGAGTTCACCACCTCGATTGCCTCGGCGGTCGAGGAGCAGGGCGCCGCGACTCAGGAAATCGCCCGCAACGTGCAGGAGGCCGCGGTCGGCACCCGGCAGGTCTCGGACAACACCGCGAGCGTCACCCGCGCGGCCGGCCAGACCGGTGACGCCGCCGGGCAGTTGTTGAGCGCGTCGGGCCAGTTGGCGGAGCAGGCCACCCGGATGCGAAGCGCGGTCAGCGACTTCCTGGCCGAGGTCAAGGCGAGCTAGTGTCCCGATTCCGAAGTTCGCATGTCCTTGCGGCGACCTTTGATGCGAACTTCGGAATTAAAGGGACACTGGCAAGTTTATGATTCTCGTGTGGTTCAGGTTCAGAAGTCCGCTTCA
>Ga0153956_1001810_pt1 | contig 17523 bp, 15 predicted proteins | sample TSFL040MetaG_FD_104704 | JGI IMG/M metagenome (GOLD analysis project Ga0153956, IMG submission 104704) | Attine ant fungus gardens microbial communities from Florida, USA - TSFL040 MetaG | ecosystem: Host-associated > Fungi > Mycelium > Unclassified | place: USA: Florida, Wekiwa Springs...
CGGATCGAGCGTCGGCGCACCCTGCACCTGCGAGCGGAATCCGAGCTTGGCGTATTCCTCCGCGCGCGTGATGCCGGGCTTCGCCTCGTGCAGGCTCGCCAGAACTTCCTGAGTGTTGTTTCCGATGGACGAGACAATCCCCATCCCCGTGACGACAACTCGCCGCATGATCGCCTCACCTGATTCCGTGTTTGGCCTTGTAGCCGGCCGTTCCCCGGGCCTGGAAGTTTAATCCAGGCGCGCCCCGCACTGAATTACTTTCCGGCCTGCGCCGGAGCATCCTGTTGAAAAAGCCCGACCTTCAGATCGCTCGCACGATAGATGATCTCGCCGTCGGCCGTCAGCGTTCCGTCGGCAATGCCGAGCCAGAGCTTCGAGCGCATCACACGTTTGACGTCGATAGTGTACACGACACTCGTGACACCGGGCAGAACCTGCCCCGTGAACTTGAGTTCGCTGAGACCAAGCGCGCGGCCACGGCCGGGACCGCCGCTCCACCCGAGGAAAAAGCCGACCATCTGCCACAGCGCATCGAGGCCGAGGCAGCCCGGCATCACCGGATCGCCCTTGAAGTGGCAACCGAAAAACCACAGGTCCGGCTTCACATCGAGTTCCGCCCGGATCACGCCCTTGCCGAATTCACCGCCGTTCTCCGAAATTTCAGTGATCCGGTCGAACATCAGCATCGGCGGCAAAGGCAATTGGGCATTGCCGGGACCGAACAATTCGCCGCGGCCGCAAGCCAGCAAGTCCTCGTAACTATAGCTGTTTTGCCGCTCGCGCATCGAATCCCCCCGGCCGGCCCGATGCCGGTTGCGAACCGGTCCTAACATAGCCATTTCAGCCAGGCAAAGAGCGATTGGTTTTCCGGAACCGCCGATCAAAGTCTTTGATCCAGTTGCGAAAAACTTGCATGTAATTGCATCCTTCGGTAGGGTGCATTCAAATCCTTGGGAAACTAAGTTTCCGAGCGTTGCGTATTTCAGGGGTCTGAAAATTGAGCGAGATCGATAACACCGAGCATCAGGACCATTCTGATGCCGATCATGCACATGGATACGTTCCTGGCCATGCACCGGTTCTCACCGGCTGCCCGTGGCATGACGTCAATGAAATGCTGCAATCGGTCGGCCTGCGCCCCACCCGTCAGCGCATGGCGCTCGGCTGGCTTCTGTTCGGCAAGGGCGACCGCCATCTGACCGCGGAAATGCTCTACGAGGAAGCAACCCTCGCCAAAGTGCCGGTGTCGCTCGCGACCGTCTACAACACGCTGAACCAACTCACCGAAGCGGGGCTGCTGCGCCAGGTCAGCGTCGACGGCACCAAGACCTATTTCGACACCAACGTCACCTCGCACCACCACTTCTATCTCGAAAGCAATCACGAGCTGGTCGATATTCCGGATCAGAACCTGATGCTGCAGCAGATGCCGGAAGTGCCGGAAGGCTACGAGATCGCCCGCGTCGACATGGTCGTCCGGCTGCGCAAGAAGCGCTGAGCGGCGCGCCGCCATTTGTTTTCAAACAAAAACCGGCCGGAATGATCCGGCCGGTTTTTGTTCGCGCTGATTGTTGACGGAGCGGTCAGTTCACCTTCTCGTCGGCATAGACACCCCACAGCCGCTGCTGCTCGATCCAGCCGTCGAACCCTTCCCCGGTGATGCGGCACCACGTCCCGGTGCACCGCTTCACCTGCGCGACGACACCGGCCTGCAGGCGCGCCGCCACGGCGCTGTTTTGATCCGGGCTATCCCGCAGCGCGGCAAGCTCGCCCTTCGTCTTCATGGTGACGACGGCGGTCCGGCGGCCGGACAACAGCGAGTGATACACCCAGCCTTCCGAGCCCTCGGAATCGCGCACGCGCCGCCAGTTCTCGAACTCGGCCGTCACTTCCACCGGCAATCCCGAGCGGGTGTAGATCCAGTTCACGTCCTGATCCTTGGTCGGGCCGACCCGGACGTTGACGTGATCCGACTTCAGGCTGACGTAACGCGGCACCGGCAATCCGCTCGTGGTCTGCACGTCCTTGGCCGCATGCCCGGTTCCGCCCGTCATCCCCCAGGTTGCGAGCGCCATCAGCATCGCCCAGATCGAAGACCGTAATTCCATCATCCGCATTCCGTAATTTAACCGCAGCACCATGGCCTGAGACGTTCGGGCGAGGCGCGGGCCAAGCTCTCGCCACAACCGCATTCCCCGGGCCATTCAGGTTCTTGTCTTGGTCCGGCCTTCTGGTAGAGAGGACCGAAGCCTTCAACACGGCGTCCCATTCGTACATTCGAACACGCCGGTTAATGCGGACTGAACGCCGGGCGATCCGGTCTCGAGGATGAGCAATGTCGGGTAAGAAAAAGCCGTTGGTCGTCGTCACGCGCAAGCTGCCGGACAGCACCGAAACGCGCATGCGCGAATTGTTCGACACCCGCCTCAACATCGACGACGTGCCGATGACCAAGGCGCAACTGATCGACGCCGTGCAGACCGCGGACGTGCTGGTGCCGACCGTCAGCGACCAGATCGACGCCGACATTCTCAGCCACGCCAACAGCAAGCTGCGCCTGATCGCCCATTTCGGCAACGGCGTGGACAATCTCGATGTCGCCGCCGCCGTCGCGCGCGGCATCACCGTGACCAACACGCCGAAGGTGCTGACCGAAGACACTGCCGACATGACCATGGCGCTGATCCTCGCCGTGCCGCGGCGGCTGATCGAGGGCGCGGCGGTCCTCGCCAGCGGCGAATGGGCGGGCTGGTCGCCGACCTGGATGCTCGGGCACCGTCTCGGCGGCAAGCGGCTCGGCATCATCGGCATGGGCCGCATCGGCCAGGCGCTGGCGCGGCGCGCGCACGCTTTCGGCATGCAGATCCACTATCACAACCGCCGCCCCGTCAGTCCGGCGATCGAGGAAGAACTCGGCGCGACCTACTGGGAAAGCCTCGACCAGATGCTGGCGCGGATGGACTTCATCTCGGTGAACTGCCCACATACGCCCGCGACCTATCACCTGCTTTCGGCGCGCCGCCTCAAGCTGATCCGCAAGGACGCCTACATCATCAACACCGCGCGCGGCGAGATCATCGACGAAGCGACGCTGGTGAAGCTGATCGAAGACGGCGAGATCGCCGGTGCCGCGCTCGACGTGTTCGAGCACGAGCCCGCCGTGCATCCGAAGCTGGCGCGCCTCGCCAAGGCCAACAAGGTCGTGCTGCTGCCGCATATGGGCTCGGCCACGATCGAGGCCCGCGTCGATACCGGCGAGAAGGTCATCATCAACATCCGCACCTTCCTCGACGGCCACAAGCCGCCGGATCGCGTGCTGCCGAGCATGCTGTGATCGCCTTAGGGCGTTCTCGCTTTTAATGAAAACGAGGCTTGTCATTGCCGGACTTGACCCGGCAATCCATCTTTTTGGCAACTTTTCTTTTTAGATGGATGCGCGGGTCATAGGCGAGCGAAGCGACGCCGTTCTTCGAACGGCCATGCCCGCGCATGACGATTCCGAGTCAACCTGAATTACTTTAACGGTGCCCGCTTAAATCGGAAATCGTCGGATGATCGCCATTGAGCGGATTGGCGGGATCGCGCGCATAACGCAGCGTCTCGAACCGCATCGCGCGCGCATCGATCATCAATAACCGCCCGACCAGACCTTCGCCGAAGCCGACGATCTCGCGGATCGCCTCCAGCGCCATCATCGAGCCGAGCACGCCGCCAAACGCACCAACGAGGCCCGCCTCCTCACAGGTCGGGATCGTGCCGGGCGGCGGCGCTTCCGGAAACAGGCAGCGATAGGTGGGATTGAATTCGCCATCCGCATTCTTCTCATGCGCGCGGACCGTCGTCAGCGACGCGTCGAAAATCCCGAGCGCGCCCGCAACCAGCGTCTTGCGCGCGAGATAACAGGCATCCGACACCAGATAGCGCGTGGTGAAATTGTCCGAGCCATCAACCACGATATCGTAGCCGCCGATCATCTCCATCGCGTTGGAGGCATCGAGGCGCGTCTCATGCGTGACGAATGCGACATGCGGATTGAGCGCATGGATGGTGTCGGCCGCGCTTTGCGTTTTCAGGCGGCCGATATCGGGCGTCGCGTGAATGATCTGGCGCTGCAGGTTCGACAGCGACACCGTGTCGTCATCGACCACGCCGAGCGTGCCGACACCGGCAGCGGCGAGATACATCAGCGCCGGCGCACCTAGCCCGCCCGCGCCGATCACCAGCACCTTCGCGGCCTTGAGCGCGGCCTGCCCCTGCCCACCGACTTCGCGCAGAACGATGTGGCGGGCATAGCGTTCGAGTTCTTCGGACGTCAGCATGATGTCGAAACCCTACTTCTGACAGCTCGGGCACCAGAAGGTGGAGCGCCCGTTCTGCGTAAAGCGTTTCACGGTGCCACGGCAACCGCGCGTGCGGCATGGCTCGCCCTCGCGATCGTAGACCTGAAACGAGTGCTGGAAATACCCCAGTTCGCCCGAGGTCTGGCGATGGTCGCGCAGCGACGAACCGCCTGCCTCGATCGCGGCATTCAGCACCGTGCGGATCGCAGACACAAGCCGCACTGCATGCTCGGTCGGTGCCCCGCTGCGGTTCGCCAGCGTGGACGCCTGCCGCTTCGGCGACAGACGCGATCGGAACAGCGCCTCGCAGACATAGATGTTGCCGAGCCCGGCGACGACGCGCTGGTCCAGCAGCGCGGCCTTCAGCGACGTTTTCTTTCCCTTGCAGGCCTGCGCCAGCATGGCCGCGTCGAACGCATTGCCGAGCGGCTCGGGCCCGAGCGCCTTTAGAAACGCTTCGCCCTCCAGATCGGCACGGGCGACGATCTTCATGTAGCCGAAGCGGCGCGGATCGTTGAACGCGATCACCGCGCCGTTCTCCATCTCGAACACGACATGGTCGTGGGTGCGGCTCTCGTTGCGCCGGTGATGAAAGGCGCCGGGCGTCTTGCCGTGACCGTCCAGCATGACGCGGAACGAGCCGGACATTCCCAGATGCATCAGCAGCACATCGCCGGAATCGAGGTCCGCCAGCAGATATTTGGCGCGGCGTCCCAGTCCGGTCACTTTTCGGCCATCGAGGCGGGCGGCAAAATCCTGCTGCAACGGAAAGCGCAAATCCCCGCGATGGGCGGTGACCCGCACGATCCGCGCGCCTTCCATCGCGGGGATCAGACCGCGCCGGACCGTTTCAACCTCGGGTAATTCGGGCATTTCGGATTCACCTTGAGCGCCCAAGGTGATAGCGCCATTGCGCCCGCCACGCTATGGTGGCGGCCGGAGACCCAGACATGAGCCAAGCGCCAGATAATTCGACACATTTCGGCTATCGGGAGGTTGCGCCCGGCGAAAAGCAGGGCCTCGTCAACGAGGTCTTCCACAACGTCGCCAAGCGCTACGACCTGATGAACGACCTGATGTCGGGCGGCCTGCACCGGGTCTGGAAGAACCTGATGATCGAGACGCTGAACCCGCCACGCGGCGAGGCGTCCTTCCGGATGCTCGATGTCGCGGGTGGCACCGGCGACATCTCCTTCCGTGCATCGAAAGCCGCCGGGCCCCATTTCCATTCCACCGTCTGCGACATCAACACCGACATGCTGGCGGTCGGGCGCGAGCGGGCACTGGCGCAGGGACTTGAAGACCGCGTCGATTTCGTCGAGGGCAACGCAGAGTCCTTAAGTTTTCCCGACAGGAGCTTCGACGCCTACACCATCGCCTTCGGCATCCGCAACGTGCCGCAGATTCCGACGGCCTTGCGTGAGGCTTACCGCGTGCTGAAACCCGGCTCGCGCTTTCTGTGCCTTGAGTTTTCCTCCGTCACCATGCCGGGCCTCGACAAGATCTACGACCTGTTTTCCTTCAACGTCATTCCGCACATCGGCAAGGCAGTGACGGGCGACGCCGAATCTTACCGCTATCTCGTCGAATCGATTCGGCAGTTTCCGAAGCCGGACACCTTCGCCGAGATGATCCGCGAAGCCGGATTTGCGCGCGTGACCCACGAGATTTTGTCGGGCGGCATCGTCGCACTGCATTCGGGCTGGCGCCTGTGATCTCAGCGCTGTCTCATATTTCGCGGCTTGTGCAGGCCGGTTTCGTGTTTGCGCGCGAAGGCGTATTCGGCGTCGTCGATCCCTCACCTTTGCCGCCACCCGCGCAAGGAGCGATCCGCGCCGCGCGATTGATCGAACGCCGCGGCACCAAATCCGGTGCGCGGCTGTCACGCGCATTGACGCGGCTCGGCCCGACTTACGTCAAGCTCGGACAGTTTCTCGCCACCCGGCCCGATGTCGTCGGCGTCGCGATGGCGCGAGACCTTGAAAGCCTTCAGGATCGTTTGCCGCCGTTCCCGCAGGACCAGGCCATCGCCGTGGTCGAGACCGGCTTGGAAAAGCCCATTTCATCGGTGTTCTCGCATTTCGGCGAATCGGTCGCGGCAGCCTCCATCGCACAGGTGCATCGCGCCGAGGTGTCCGACGCAGACGGCACGCGAACCGTCGCGGTGAAGATCCTGCGCCCGAATGTCGGCGCACGCTTCAACAACGACCTCAACGCCTTCCGCTACGCCGCGCACAAGGCGGAGGGAATTTCATCCGAAGCGCGGCGGCTCAGGCTGACCGAAATCGTCGAGACGCTGGCGCGTTCCGTCGCCATGGAAATGGATCTGCGCATCGAGGCGGCGGCGCTCTCCGAGATGGAAGAGAACACGCGCGACGACGCCGATTTCCGCGTGCCGGCCGTCGACTGGGATCGCACCAGCCACAATGTGCTGACGATGGAGTGGATAGACGGCATCGCGCTCAACAACCACGCGAAGCTGGAAGCCGCAGGCATCGACCTGCCCGCGCTCGGCCGCAAGGTGATCCAGAACTTCCTGCGCCACGCGCTGCGCGACGGCTTCTTTCACGCCGACATGCATCCGGGTAATCTGTTCGTCGACAAGGACGAGCGTCTGGTGGCGGTCGATTTCGGCATCATGGGCCGCCTCGGGCTGAAGGAGCGGCAGTTCCTCGCGGAAATTCTCTACGGCTTCATCACCCGCAATTATCGTCGCGTCGCCGAAGTGCATTTCGAGGCGGGCTATGTGCCCGCACATCATTCGGTCGACAACTTCGCGCAGGCCATTCGCGCCATCGGCGAGCCAATCCACAACCGCGCCGCCGACGAAATCTCGATGGCGAAATTGCTGACGCTGCTGCTCGAGGTCACCGGGCTGTTCGACATGCGCACGCGGCCTGAGTTGATCCTGCTGCAGAAGACCATGGTGGTGGTGGAAGGCGTCGCGCGCTCCTTCGATCCCAAACTCGACATCTGGAAGACCGCCGATCCCGTGGTGCGCGAATGGATCGAGCGCAATCTCGGCCCGCTCGGCCGCATCCAGCAGGCGGCCCACGGCGCGGGCGACCTCGGCCGCATCCTGTCCGGCCTGCCCGCCATCGCCGCCCGCTCGGTCGCGGCCCTGGAGCAGTTCGAGGGCATGACCCGCGAAGGACTGGTGCTTTCGCCGCAAACCGTCGCCGCTCTGGGCCGCCAACAGGCCCGCAGCCGCCGCTGGGAAACCGGGGCGCTCTGGATTATTGCCTTGAGTTTGCTTGGAATTCTCTGGCTGTCCCTCTGAATGCAATCACGCTTACTAGCATTTGATTGCATTGCAATCAAATGCTAGGCTCCGGTCATGGCCAGCCTCACCGTCCGCAAACTCGATGATGACATCAAAGCCGCGCTGAAGCTGCGCGCCGCACAAAGCGGCCGGTCGGTCGAGGACGAGGTCCGGGTGATCCTGCGGCAGGCCGCTTCGGGTCATGAAGCCTCGACACTCCTCCCCGCTCCATCGGCTTCGGAAACTCCACACCCCGCGCCCGGAGAGGCGCGGCCCCGCGTCACTCTCATCATCGGCGGCGGCATCGCCGCCTATAAGGCGCTCGACCTGATCCGCCGCCTCAAGGAGCGCGGCTGCGAGGTCCGCTGCGTGCTGACACGTGCGGCCGAGCGTTTCGTCACCGCGCTGTCCGCCAGTGCACTCGCCAATTCCCGCGCCTACACCGATCTGTTCGATGCCGAAAGCGAGTTCGACGCAGGCCACATTCGCCTCGCGCGCCATTGCGATCTCGTGGTGGTTGCGCCCGCGACCGCCGATTTGATGGCGAAGATGGCACAGGGCCTCGCCGACGATCTCGCCAGCGCCATCCTGCTCGCGACCGACAGGCCGGTACTGCTTGCGCCCGCGATGAATCCTGCAATGTGGGCCAATGCCGCCACCAAGCGCAACGTCGCGCAGCTTGGCCGCGACGGCCTCAAATTTGTGGGGCCAAATCGCGGCGAAATGGCGGAGGCCAACGAAGCGGGCACGGGACGCATGGCCGAGCCCGTCGAGATCGCCACACGCGCGCTCGCTTTGCTCCAGCCCGCACAGACTCAGATTTTGAAAGGCCGGCGCGTGCTGATTACCGCCGGCCCGACGCATGAGCCGATCGATCCGGTGCGCTATATCGCCAACCGATCCTCCGGCAAGCAAGGTTATGCCATCGCAGCCGCCGCAGCGACAGCAGGCGCGGAGGTTGTGCTGGTGTCCGGCCCGGTGAATCTGCCAGACCCACTGGGCGTCAAAACCATTCGCGTCGAAGCCGCGCGCGACATGCTCACCGCAGTCGAACAAGCGCTTCCCGCCGACATCGCGATCTTCGCTGCCGCCGTCGCCGACTGGCGCGTCGCCAATGCGGGCGCGCAGAAGATCAAGAAAACTGCGCAAGGCATGCCGCCGCTCGAAATGGTGGAGAACCCCGACATCCTCGCCACCATCGCCAGGCGCACATCGAACCGCCCGCCGCTGGTGATCGGCTTCGCCGCCGAGACCGAGCATGTCGCGGACAATGCCGCCGCCAAGCTCGCGCGCAAGGGCTGCGACTGGATTGTCGCCAACGACGTTTCGCCCGCGACCGGAATCATGGGCGGCGACAGCAACGCCGTGCAGATTTTCATGAAAGACCATGCCGCGCCAGACATCTGGCCCGCCATGAGCAAGGACGACGTCGCCACCCGGCTGATCGCCCGGATCGCCGAAACACTCTCTCCCACCGAAGGCACTTCACACCCATGACCGAACCGCTGCGGATCGCCGTCACCCAACTCCCGCATGGCGAAGGCCTTGCGCTACCTGCCTACCAGACCGAACACGCCGCCGGTCTCGATCTGCTCGCCGCCGTACCGGAGGACAAACCGATTGCGCTCGCACCCGGCGACCGCGCGCTGGTTCCGACCGGGCTCGCGATCGCGCTGCCCGCGGGCTTCGAGGCGCAGGTGCGGCCGCGCTCGGGTCTTGCCGTGAAGCATGGCGTCACCGTTCTGAATTCGCCCGGCACCATCGATGCCGATTATCGCGGCGAGATCGGCGTCCCGCTCATCAATCACGGACGCGAGACCTTCACGATCAAGCGCGGCGAGCGCATCGCGCAAATGGTCGTTGCACCCGTGGTACAGATCGCCTTCGAACCCGTCGCGGAACTTTCATCGACGGCGCGCGGCACGGGCGGTTTCGGCTCCACGGGCCGCTGAACGCGCCGCTTTTCCATGGCGACGCGCCGCTAATCGACGTTCCTTCCCTACGTTCACGATCTGGACTCTTACCCCCCGAGTCCCCGGGAGGTTATTGTGCTTTGATTCGCGGGCGGTGGTTGGAAATCGAGAATGTCAGGCGTCCTTCGGACGATGCGTCGAAGCTTGTTGTCATGCACGTCGATCGTGCAGGGCGGCTTCGCCATCCTCGCAGGAATCGTGCCTGCCCATGCCGCGGAGAATGGCGCCATCGATACCACGCTCGACATCCTGAGCAGCTTGAACCGGCCCGAAGTCACCGGACTTGCGCTGTCCGCCTCCGTGCTCTGCTTCTCGGTTCTGGCGACGATTCTATTGATGCGCACGCGCATCCGCGCGGAGGCCATGGAAGCGCAACTGCGCGCCGACAATCAAGCACTGCAGAACGAATCCGATCGCCTGCGCGCGCTTCTGTTCGCCGAGCCACAGGTGCTGATCGCGTGGTCCGCCGGTGACGAGCGGCCCGACGTCACCGGCGACATCGCGCTATTGATGCCGCAGGGCCAGACGGCATCCGCCCAGCGCGTTCTGGCGTTCGGCACCTGGCTTTTACCCGAGCAGGCGCTTGCGATGGATCATGCGGTCGATGCCCTGCGCGAGCGCGGCGAGAGTTTCCTGCTCACCATGTCGACCTCGAACGGTCGCGCCGTCGAGGCGATGGGACGCGCGGTCGGCGGTCAGGCCATCGTGCGGATTCGCGAGTTGAGCGGCGTGCGGCTCGAACTCGCCGAGATGACGCAACATCATCTGCATCTTGTCGAGGAAACCGACGCGCTGCGCGCCTTCTCGGCCGAAATTCCGCAGCCTTTGTGGGCGCGGCGCGCCAACGGCACGCTGCGCTACGCCAACGCCGCCTACGCCCGCGCGGCGGAGGCGGCGGACCCGGCCGATGCTATCGCGCGCGGCATCGAACTGCTCGACAGCGAGGACCGCGCGGCCATGTCACGCTCGCTCGCCGAAGGCAAGCCTTACCGTGCCCGTCTGCCGGTGGCGGTCGACGGCGAGCGCCGCATCTTCGACGTGTTCGCCTATAACGTCGCCAACGGCAGCGTCGGCGTGGCGATCGACTGCACGGAAACCGTTGCCTTCAAGGACGCGCTGACGCGCATGGCGGATGCGCACCGGCGGATGCTCGATCAATTGTCTTCCGGCGTGGCTGTGTTCGACGCCGACAGGCGCCTCGCTTTCTACAACGATTCCTATCGCAGGCTGTGGGACCTCGACCGGACGTTCCTCGATTCAAGTCCGAGCGATTCCAGCGTGCTGGAAAAACTGCGCGCCGAGCGCAAGATTTCCGAGCAGCCGGATTTTCGTGCATGGAAGAACCGCCTGCACGAAGCCTATCGCGCCATCGAGCCCGCCAAGGAAACCTGGTACCTGCCGGACGGGCGCGCCGTCAGCATCGTCACGACGCCCAATCCCGAAGGCGGCGTGACCTATCTGTTCGACGATGTCACCGAAAGCCTCAAGCTGCAGCGCCAGCATGACGGCCTGCTGCGCGTCCAGCGCGAGACGCTCGACAATCTGTCGGAAGCGGTCGCGGTGTTCGGCGGCAATGGCCGGGCGCAGTTGTTCAACCCGCCCTTCGCGCAACTCTGGAAGCTGTCGGCCGACGCGCTTCAGCAGCAGCCTCACATCGAAACCATCGAGCAATGGTGCAAACCGCTGTTCGAAGACGCCACCACGTGGCAGGCGATCCGCGCCGCCATCACCGGCATCGACAGCCGCACGGCGCTACAGACGCGGATCGAACGCAAGGACGGCAGCGTGCTCGATTGCAGCACGATTCCGCTGCCTGACGGCGCCACCGTGCTGGCGTTCCAGGATGTCACCGACAGCGTCAATGTCGAGCGCGCGCTGCGCGAGCGCAACGATGCGCTGGAAGCCGCCGACCAGATGAAGGTGGATTTCGTCCACCACGTCTCCTACGAACTGCGCTCGCCGCTGACCACTATCATCGGCTTCGCCCACTTCCTCAGCGATCCCGCCACCGGGCCGATGACGGTGAAGCAGAGCGAGTATCTCAGCTACATCACCACCTCGACCAACGCACTGCTCGCGATCATCAACAACATCCTCGATCTCGCAACCATCAATGCGGGCGCGATGACGCTCGATCTCGGGCCGGTCGATCTGCACAAGATGGTGGAGGAAGCCACCGCCGGACTTCAGGACCGGCTTGTGCATGACAATATCCAGCTGGTGGTCGAGATCGATCCCTCCGCGGTCGACTTCATCGCCGATGAACGGCGCATCGTGCAAATCCTCTACAACCTGCTCGCCAACGCGATCGGCTTCTCGCCCACCAACGGCACTGTCCGCCTCAGCGCATGGCGGCAGAACGGCCTGATCTGTTGCGCCGTCGCCGATGGCGGCCCCGGCATTCCGGACGACGTGCGCGACAAGGTGTTCGACTGGTTCGAGAGCCGCGCCAACGGCTCGCGCCACCGCGGCGCAGGCCTCGGCCTGTCGCTGGTGCGCTCCTTTGTCGAACTGCATGGCGGCCGGGTGAGGGTTGACTCGGTGGTGGGTGAAGGCACTACGGTGACGTGCGAATTCCCCGCCGACCAGACCGCCCATCGCAGCGCCGCCGAATGAACGAGCCATCATCCTTCTCGGTTGCCCTTCCCAATGAGATCGCGACGGCCCAGTTGATGGCCGATCTCGCGCTATTGGTCGGCCCCGGCGACACCATCACGCTGTCCGGCGACCTCGGCGCGGGCAAGACGACCGCCGCGCGCGCGATGATCCGCTATCTCGCGGGTGACGATGACTACGAAGTCCCGAGCCCGACTTTTACGCTGACGCAGACCTACGATCTGCCGCCCTACCCTGTGCTGCATGCGGACCTCTACCGCATCGCCGATCCGGACGAACTGGATGAGATCGGACTGTCACCGCTGCCCGACGGCACGCTGACGCTGATCGAATGGCCCGAGCGCGCACCCGAGGCGATGCCGGACAACCGCATCGAGATCGCGTTCAGCCATCGGCCTTCGCTTGGCTCCTCGGCGCGCGCCGCCGAGATCACCGGACATGGCGAGGCCGCCGCGAAAATCGCGCGGCTGGCCGCATTGCGCCACTTCCTCGATCTGTCCGGCCATATGAATGCGGTCCGGCAGCGCATGGCGGGCGACGCCTCGACGCGCTCCTATGCGCGCGTGATCGGCGATCAAGGCTCGCTGGTGCTGATGAACGCGCCGCCGCGCCCCGACGGTCCCGCGATTCATCAGGGCAAGTCCTACAGCGCCGCCGTGCATCTCGCCGAGGATGTTCGCCCGTTCGTCGCCCTCGCCAACGGCCTTCGCCGCCAGGGCTTCTCCGCGCCCGCGGTGTATCAAGCCGATCTCGAGGCGGGCTTTCTGCTTCTCGAAGATCTTGGCGGCGCGACCTTCGTGCAGGGCACGCCGCCGGGCCCGATCGTTGAGCGCTATCAGGCGGCCGCCACGATGCTCGCCGCCCTTCACGACATCGACCTGTCCGACACGCTGCCGCTCGCGCCGAAGATTACCTATCAAATCCCTGCATTCGATTTCGATGCGATGATGGTCGAGGTCGGACTGATGCTGGACTGGTATCTGCCCGATCACGGCGTGACGCTGAGCGGCATGATGCATGCCGACTTCCTCGTGATCTGGAAAGACCTGCTCGGCCGGCTCAATGCGTCGCGCAAGACCTGGGTGCTGCGTGACTTCCATTCGCCGAACCTGATCTGGCTCGGCGGCCGCAAGGAGACCGCACGGGTCGGTCTTCTCGATTTTCAGGACGCGGTGATGGGGCCGGAGGCCTACGATCTCGTCTCGCTGCTGCAGGATGCACGGATCGACGTGCCCGATACCGTGGAAATTCCGCTGCTCGGCCGCTACGTCGCCGCACGGCGCGGGGCCAACCCCGCATTCGATGCCGCGAGTTTCGTCGAACAATACGCCATCATGTCGGCGCAGCGGAACACACGCCTGCTCGGCACCTTCGCGCGGCTCAACCGCCGCGACGGCAAGCCGCAATATCTGCGGCATCAGCCCCGGATATGGGGCTATTTGCAACGCGCCTTTGCGCACCCCGCCCTGAACAGCCTTAAGGATTGGTTTACGGCGAACGTGCCCCCGCCGATCGATCGTATTTGAAAACGAAAATTTACGCGCCATTAGGCCGCCAACGGTATTTTTGGCGACCTCATCCTGCCGCCGCCATACCGGCCGCAGGGCTTAACCGGGCGGAGACCCCGACATGGCAACCGAGCGACGCAAGGGCGAACGAGTCGTTTTCGAACGTGGCTTCGCAGCCCATATGATGGGCATCGACGGCACATGGCGGCGAAGCTGCCTCGTCGAGGACATTTCCGAATCCGGCGCCAAGCTCACCGTTCAGGGCAATGTCGAAGGACTGGCGCTGAAGGAGTTCTTCCTGCTGCTGTCGTCAACCGGCCTTGCCTATCGCCGCTGCGAACTCTGCTGGGTGAACGGCGAACAGATCGGCGTGCAGTTCCTCAAGCAGGACCTGAAGCGCCGGGGCGCGATCGCCCGCAAGAACACCAACAACAATCAGGTCATCGAAATCTGATCCTGCGTATCCCTGCGCAGGAGTCGCATTGCCGTCACAGAAGCGAATTACAGCGGTTCAACGCCCTGCCTCACGCCCGGTGATGGCAGGCCACGCCGCGATGTTCTAGGCTCAAGCCCAGATCATCCGGCGATTCGCCTGAGAGACGACGATGCCTGTTCAGCCTCATACCGCCATGGTTCTCGCCGCCGGATTCGGTACACGGATGCGGCCGCTGACCGACCACACGCCGAAACCGCTGGTCGAGGTCGCGGGCAAGCCGCTGCTCGATCACGTGCTGGATCGCCTCGGCGAGGTCGGCGTCGATCGGGCCGTGGTCAATGTTCATTACCTCGGCGAACAGATCATCGCGCACACCGCCAAGCGGCAAAAGCCGAAGGTTGTCATTTCCGACGAGCGCGACGAAGTGCTCGGCACCGGGGGTGGCGTGGTCAAGGCGCTGCCGCTGCTCGGCACAGATCCGTTCTTCCACCTCAACGCCGATACGCTGTGGATCGACAGCGTCGCGCCGAACCTGCAACGCCTCGCCGATGTGTTCGACCCTGCACGCATGGACGTGCTGCTCCTGATGGCGCCGACCGCCGGCAGCATCGGCTATGACGGCGCGGGCGACTTCAACATGCTGACGGACGGCCGCCTGCAGCGGCGCAAGGAGCAGCACGTGGCGCCGTTCGTCTATGCGGGCGTCGCGATCCTGTCGCCCGCGATCTTCAGGGATGCTCCACAAGGCGAGTTCTCGCTGACACGGCTGTTCGACGAAGCGGCGGCGCGCGAACGCCTGTTCGGCCTGCGGCTGGAAGGCGTGTGGATGCATGTCGGCACGCCGGACGCCATCGCGGCGGCGGAAAAAGCGTTTCTGGCCAGCGCCGCCTGATACCCTGTATTGTCCCGATAAAACTTGTCTCGACAAAGCCTGCCCGGCCGTGATCCGCTCGGCTGTCAGCGGAACCCCTCATGCGCGTCTTCAACATTCCCTCATCGGCACCGTTTCTGCGCACGCTTTTGGGCGCGCTGGTGGACGGCCGCCTGATCGAGGGATTTTCCGCGCGCGACAATCCAGAGCGGCTGGTGCAGGCGACGCTCTATCTGCCGACGCAGCGCGCCTGCCGCATGGCGCGCGAAATGTTTCTCGACGTGATGGGACAGGACGCGGTGCTGCTGCCGCGCATCGTCGCGCTCGGCCATGCCGACGAGGACGAACTCGACTTCGCGCAGACCGAAGCGTCCGAATTTTCCTCGCTCACGGTATCGGACGCGCTCGACGGTCTGCCGCGGCGGCTGGTGCTGATGCGCCTTGTCGACGCATGGGCGAAACGCCTCGGCTCGCGCGACCTTGCCTCCGCGCCGCTGGTGGCCGGCGGTCCCGCTTCGACACTGGCGCTTGCCGACGATCTCGCGCGCCTGATCGACGACATGACGACGCGCGATGTCGGCTGGCACGCGCTCGACAATCTGGTGCCGGACGATCTCGACCGCTACTGGCAACTCACGCTCGACTTCCTCAGGATCGCCAAGGATGCCTGGCCTGCCTATCTGACTGCGCAGGATCTCATCGAACCTGCACGCCGTCGCGATCTCCTGATCGAAGCGGACGCCGCACGGATCGCAGCATCAACCGGCCCTTTCATCGCGGCAGGCTCGACCGGCTCGATGCCGTCCACCGCGACATTCCTCCACGCCATCGCACAGCACCCGCAGGGCGCGGTGGTACTGCCGGGGCTCGATACCGATCTCGATGACGATGCGTGGCGCGCGATCGGCGGCGTGCGCGATTCCGAGGGCCGTTTTGCTCAGCATCCGTTATCGAGTCATCCGCAATTTGCGCTGCACGGCCTTCTGGATTTGCTTCAACTGAAGCGCGGCGACGTGCGCGCGCTTGCCGAACCCGCCGCACATGGCCGCGAACTGCTCGCTTCCGAAGCGATGCGCCCCGCGACCGAGACCGCACAATGGCATCGCCGCCTCACCGAGGTAAATGTCACAGCGCAAATCAAAAACGGCTTCGACAATCTCGCCATTGTCGAGGCCGCGAATCCCGAGATGGAAGCCCTCGCCATCGCGGTGACGATGCGCGAAGCGCGAGAGCACGGCCAAACCGCAGCGCTCGTGACGCCTGATCGCGCGCTGGCACGCCGCGTGATGGCTGCGCTCGGCCGCTGGAAGCTGGCGTTCGACGATTCCGGCGGCGATTCGCTGATGGACACACCGGCGGGTATCTTCGCGCGGCTGGCGGTGGAAACCGTGACGGGCGAACTTTCCCCGCCGACGCTGCTCGCGCTGCTCAAACATCCGTTGCTGCGACTGGGGCAAGCCGAAGGCGCGTGGGTTCAAGCGATTCAAAATCTCGAACTTGTCGTGCTGCGCGGCACCCGGCCCGCGCCGGGCTGCAAGGGGTTGCGCGCAGCCTTCATATGGTTCGCGGACGAATGGAGCAAAGCACAACGCAAGGAGCCCTCCGCGCTGCACCGCTCCGAACCGCGTTGCAGGCTGACACAGAAAGCGCTCGATGGCATATCGCGCCTTCTCGACATGCTTGAGACCGCACTTGCGCCACTGGAGGCTCTCGCGCGCGGCACGCATGATTTCGCCGCGCTCGCGCAGCTTCATCGCGACACGATCGCACGCCTTTCGACCGCCGACGACAGCCGCATCGCCGCGTTCGAGGGTGCCGACGGTCAGCAGCTCGCGCAGGCCTTCGAGGAATTGCTTGCGCCCGGCGACGATCCTGCATCGCCCGCGCCAACACACATCGTGCTCGCGCTTGCGGATTATCCCGACCTGTTCACGACGGCCTTTGCCGGGCGTGTCGTGCGGCGGCCGCAGAACGCCGATGCGTCGCTGCGAATCTACGGCCTTCTCGAAGCGCGCCTCACGCAATGCGACCGCATCATTCTCGGCGGTCTTGTCGAAGGCGTGTGGCCGCCGACGCCGCGCATCGATCCGTGGCTGTCGCGCCCGATGCGCCACGATCTCGGGCTCGATCTGCCGGAACGGCGCATCGGCCTGACCGCGCACGACTTCGCGCAACTGCTCGGTGCCGAGGATGTGATCCTCACCCACGCCGCCAAGGCCGGTGGCTCGCCGTCGGTTGCCTCACGCTTCCTGCACCGCATGAAGGCGATTGCCAGACCGGAATCGTGGAACGGCGCGCTCGAACGCGGCGCTTATTACGTGCGCTGCGCCGAAGCGCTCGATCATTCGGGGACAGTCGAGCCGGTCGCGCAGCCGATGCCGAAGCCCGCCGTGGCGCTGCGCCCGCTGCAAATGTCGGTGACGGAGATCGAGGACTGGCTGCGCGATCCCTACACGATCTTCGCCAAGCGCATTCTGAAACTCACGCCGCTCGACCCGATTGATCTTCCATTAACCG
>Ga0153956_1001811_pt1 | contig 17501 bp, 16 predicted proteins | sample TSFL040MetaG_FD_104704 | JGI IMG/M metagenome (GOLD analysis project Ga0153956, IMG submission 104704) | Attine ant fungus gardens microbial communities from Florida, USA - TSFL040 MetaG | ecosystem: Host-associated > Fungi > Mycelium > Unclassified | place: USA: Florida, Wekiwa Springs...
CCGGGACCGGGTGCTGGAGATCGCGGACGCGAAATGGTGGCGCAAGCCGATGGTGCATCGCTGGTACGGGTTCGCCGAGATGCAGAAGCGAGTGGCTCGGCGCATTCCCGAACTGCTGACCGTGTCCTCGGCATCGGCGGCCGATATCGCCGCCGATTTCGGCGTGCTGCCCAGCCAGTTGCGGGTCGTTCCCCTGGGTGTGGACACCGAACTCTTCCGGCCCGCCGAGAATCGGGTACCCGGGCGGGTGATCGCGATCGCCAGCGCCGACGTGCCGCTCAAGGGCGTCAACCACCTCCTTCACGCCGTCGCCCGGCTGCGCGCCCAGCGCGACCTGGACGTGCAACTGGTGTCCAAACTCGATCCCAATGGCCCGACCGAGAAGCTGATCGCCGAACTGGGTATCTCCGACATCGTCACCATTTCCAACGGGCTGAGCGATGCCGAGTTGGCCGCACTGTTGGCCTCCTCTGAAATTGCTTGTATCCCTTCGTTGTACGAAGGTTTCTCGCTGCCGGCCGTGGAAGCGATGGCCAGCGGCACCCCGATCGTGGCGAGCCGCGCCGGCGCGCTGCCGGAAGTGCTTGGCGTCGACGGAGACTGCGCTCGACTGGTCGGACCCGGCGATGTCGGTGAGCTGGCGCAGGTATTGGGCGAATTGCTGGATTCGCCGACCGAACGCGCCCGCCTCGGCGCCAACGGGCGTCGGCGTGCGGAAGATGTTTTCAGCTGGGAATCCGTTGCTGCCCAGACTGTTTCGGTATACGAGAGGGCGATATGCTGACCGTCGACTTCGACCGGCTCAAGATCGGAAGCGGAACCAGCGTCATCGATGTCGGTTGCGGCGCCGGTCGGCATTCCTTCGAGGCCTTCCGCCGCGGCGCCGACGTGGTGGCCTTCGATCAGGACGCCGAGGAACTGGGCAACGTCGACGCGATCCTGCAGGCCATGGCCGCCCAAGGTGAAGCGCCGGCCGAAGCCAAGGCCCAGGTGGTGACCGGCGACGCATTGGCATTGCCTTATGCCGATGGTGAATTCGACTGCGTGATCGCCTCGGAGATCCTTGAGCACGTGCCGGCCGATGACCGGGCGATCGAGGAATTGGTTCGGGTGCTCAAGCCCGGTGGTCTGCTGGCGGTGACGGTGCCGCGCTGGATGCCGGAGAAGATCTGCTGGCTGCTCTCCGATGAGTACCACGCCAACGAGGGTGGGCACATCCGGATCTACCGGGCCGACGAGCTGATGAACAAGATCGTCGACCGCGGCATGGTGTTCCAGCATCAGCACCACGCCCACGCCCTGCATTCGCCGTTCTGGTGGCTCAAATGTGCTGTGGGCGTCCAGAAGCCGGAGCATCCGGCGGTGACGGCCTATCACAAGCTGCTGGTGTGGGACATGATGTCGCGTCCCTGGATCACCCGGGTCGCCGAGGATGCGCTCAACCCGCTGATCGGCAAGAGCGTCGCTCTCTATTTCCAGAAGCCCGAGGCCTGAGCCGTGCGGCGTCATGAGATTCCCGGTGTCGCAGGGGTTCTGACGCCGGATCAGTGTCTGCAGACGGCATGGTCGATCGCCGCCACCCAGGAATCCGACGGTGCTCTGCCGTGGTTCGACGGTGGGCACACCGATCCGTGGGACCACGTCGAGAACGCCATGGCATTGACTGTGGCCGGGCTGTTCGAACCCGCACGAGCAGGCTTCGAATGGTGCCGAAACACCCAGCGCGCCGACGGTTCCTGGCCGATCCAGATTCGCCGGGGCGTCATCGAGGACGCCAACACCGACAGCAACTTCTGCGCCTATGTCGCCACCGGGGTATGGCATCACGTGCTGGTTACCGGTGACCGGAGCTTCGCCCTGCAGATGTGGCCGGTGGTCAGCCGGGCCATCGACCTGGTGCTCACCATGCAGTACGGCGACGGTGAAATTGGGTGGGCCGCAAGCAAAGCCGGACTGATCGAGGAGGCACTGCTCACCGGATGCGCGAGCGTCTACCATGCCATTCGATGCGCGCTGGCGCTGGCGAACTACCTGGACGAATCGCAGCCCGAGTGGGAGGTTGCGCTGGGTCGGCTGGGTCATGTGATCGCCTCGCATCCGGAAGCGTTCAACGCCAAGGACACCCACGCAATGGAGTGGTACTACCCGGTGCTCGGTGGGGCGCTGCGCGGGCAGGCCGCACAGGCGCGGATCGACGCCCGTTGGCACGAGTTCGTGGTACCGGATCTGGGTATCCGCTGCGTCGACCACCGGCCGTGGGTGACCGGGGCAGAGACCTGTGAATTGGTCATGGCATTGGATGCCATCGGCGAATCGGTAAGGGCGCGTGAGCAGTTCGCCAATATGCAGCATCTGCGCGAGGCGGATGGTTCGTACTGGACCGGCCTGGTGTTCGCCGACGGCAAACGCTGGCCCGAAGAGCGGACCACCTGGACCGGTGCCGCGATGATCCTGGCGGCCGACGCGTTGTCGCGTACCACGGCGGCCAATGGCATCTTCCGGGGCCAGGACCTGCCACGCGGCCTGGAAGACGCCTTCGACTGCGCCTGCGCGACCCGCTAGATCGCGGCGCCCACCGTCCCGGACACCCGCTCCAGGACACGCAGTGTGCTGGTCGCCGATACCTCGGCGAAATCGCCAGTGGCCAAAGCCCTTTGATAGATATGGAACGGTGCCTGGCCGCCGTCGGCGGGATCGGGGAAGACGTCGTGAATGGCCAACGCGCCACCGACCTGCACCCAGCGCGCCCAGCCGTCGAAGTCGCGCTGCGCGGCCTCTTCGGCGTGCCCGCCGTCGATGAACAAGAACCGCAACGGGGTTCGCCACGATCGGGCCACCACCGGCGACTTGCCGACCACCGCGACCACGTGCTCGTCCAGGCCGGCGGCGTCCAGGTTGTGTCGGAGCGTCGGGAGTGTGTCGAACAGGCCGGTGACGGGGTCGACCATGGAACTGTCGTGGTACTCCCAGCCGACCTGATGCTCTTCGGAACCGTGATGATGGTCCACGGTGTAGAGCACGCCGCCGGTCTGCTGCGCCGCCGCGCCGAGCATCACGGTGGACTTGCCGCAATAGGTGCCGATCTCGACGCCGGTGCCGTCGCCCAGATAGCGCGTCGCGGCGTCGTAGAGCGCCCGGCCTTCGTCGGCGGGCATGAAGCCGGTGACGCCCTCAGCGAGGGCGAACAGGCGCGCGGCATCCGGGGGCAGGGCGGCTTCGGTTGTGCTCATGACCCGTCAACATACCGTTGCTGGTCACGGCCGGCTGTAGTAGCGTCTGGACACGTGTCCGAACAGGCGCTGGAACCGACTCGGCGCCGATTGTCGGCAAAGCAGGCCGACACCGTCGATCGACTCAGCCGGGCCGCACTGGATCTGCTCCGTCGCGAAGGCTTCGCGGGACTGACCGTGCGGCGGGTGGCGGCCGAGGCAGGCGTCGGCGCCGCCACCGCATACACCTACTTCTCCTCCAAAGAACATCTGGTCGCCGAGGTGTTCTGGCGTCGACTGGCCGCCTCGCCGCCCGTCCCGCAACATTCCGAGGATCAGGCCACCCGGGTCACCGAGGTGCTGCGGCACATCGCGCTGCTGGTGGCCGACGAGCCGGAATTCGCCGGCGCCGTGACCAACGCGTTGCTGGGCCGCGATCCCGACGTGGAGGTGTTGCGTCAGCGCATCGGCCGCGAGATACGGGACCGGTTGTCGACCGCGCTGGGCGCCGATGTGGACGCCGATGTCATCGATTCGCTGGAGATGCTCTATTCGGGGGCGCTGGTGCGCGCCGGGATGGGCTACACCTCGTACCAGGAGATCGCGCAGCGGCTGGAGAAATCAGCGCGCCTGATGCTGGGTTGAGCTACCGGCCATCAGTGCCGTCGCGGCCGCGATACCCGGCTCGGTCAATTCTTCGATGGCCCGGTTGTCCTCGACCATCAGCGCGGTCAGTTCGCGCAGGCCGCCGAGCAGGATCAGGGCGATCGCCGGGCTGATCGGCACCAGCCCGGCCCGTTGAAATCCCGGATTGCCGGTGATCTCGATGACCATCGTGGTCAGGTGTTCCATGGCGAGCCGGTGCAGCGGATGCGCGGCGGCGCCCAGGCCCGGCGCCTCCCGGATCCAACTCAGGGTGATGGCCGGCCTGGCTCCGATGTGCGCGACGTATGCCTGTACCGCGCAACGGATTTGGCGATCCCAGGGGTCTTCGGGGTCGACACCGTCGCGGATCCGGGCGATCAATGCGTCATTGTTGGCGCGCAGCAGTTCGATGAAGCATTCTTCTTTGGTCGCGAACTGGTCGTAGAACGTGCGCTTGGAGGTTTTGGCGTTGCGGACGATGTCGGCCACGGTGCTGTCCCGATAGCCCCGGGCGGAGATCGACTCGGCCAGGCCGTCCAGCAGTCGCGCCCGGAAATCGGTTGCCGCATCGACCGGCATCGTCTCCATGTCCGTAAACCGTCCTCCGCAGGCGATCCGCCTGAACAGCGGTACTCATCGGTACCGTACTACACGCCGCTCTGAGTTATCGTAATCCCGCTAAGTCTGGTCGGGAGGGCGCCATGAGTGAAATCGTGACCGCGGCACCGCAGGCCCCGGCGATCAACCTGCCGCCCGGTCCGCGTCTGCCGAAAGTGGTCCTGGGCTTGTGGTTCGCCACCGCGCGTCAGCACATGGCCGCGCGTCTGTGGAAGCGTTACGGCACCGTTTTCACCGTCAACGTCCCGGTATTCGGCCGCACCGTGATGATCGCGGACCCGAAGCTGGCCAAGGAATTGTTCGCGGCCAGTCCCGACGATGTCGGCAACACCCAGCCCAACTTGTCGCGATTGCTCGGTCCCGGTTCGCTTTTCGGTCTGGAGGGCGCTGCACACCGGGCGCACCGCAAGCTGCTGGCACCGCCGTTCCACGGCAAGAGCGTGAAGAACTACGAGCGGATCTTCATCGAGGAAACCCTCAGCGAATCCGCCAATTGGCCGCAGGGTCAATCATTTCCGACTGTCGAACCGATGATGCGGATAACCCTGAACGTCATCTTGCGGGCGGTGTTCGGCGCCGACGGCGCGCTATTGGATGAGCTGCGCAGCCTCATGCCGCAATGGGTGGTGCTGGGTTGCCGGTTGGCTACCCTGCCCATGCCGAAGCGCACCTACGGTCGGCATTCGCCGTGGGGGCGGTTGGCGACCTACCGTGCGCAGTTCGATGCCGTGGTCGACCAGCTGATCGACAAGGCCACCGCCGACCCGGATTTCGAGCAGCGCGACGACATCCTGAGTCTGCTGCTGCGCAGCCGGTACGAGGACGGAACGGCGATGTCCCGTCGGGACATCGCCGACGAATTGCTGACCCTGCTGGCAGCCGGACATGAGACGACGTCATCCACCCTGGCCTGGGCGTTGGAACGGATCTCCCGTCACCCCGACGTGCTGGCCCGGTTGGAAGCCGAAGCCGCGACCGGCGACAACGAATATCGGCAGGCCGTCTGTATGGAGGTGCAGCGGACCCGGGCGGTGATCGACCTGGCCGGGCGCCACGTCTATGCGTCGCGATTCCGGTTGGGGCCGTGGGTCATCCCGGCCGGTAGTTCGGTGGTGGTCTCGCTCGACCAGATGCATCACGGCGCCGACGACTTCGCCGATCCGCGGACGTTCGACCCGCAACGTTTCCTGGACGGCCGTCGCCCAACGGCGTTCATGCCGTTCGGCGGCGGGCTGCGGCGGTGCGCGGGTGCCGCCTTCGCGGTGGTCGAGATCGACGTGATCCTGCGAACCATCCTGCGCCACTTCATCATCGAGTCCACGGATACGCCGGCGGAGAAGATCCTCTCGCGCGGTATCGCCAATGTGCCCAAGGCCGGAGCGCGGGTGACGCTGCGTCGCCGGGCCGTCCCGCTGGGCGATAGATCCTGACTCTTGCCCGGCGCCGGTACTTGCCGGTACCGTAGTGTGCGTTGTCGCGGTACATCGCGGTACCACGTCGAGGTCTGGAGCGTGCCATGAGTGAAACCGTCACAGCCGGGGTGGCCGAGAGCCTGTCCGCGTTCAACCTGCCGCCGGCCACCGGGCTGCCGAAAATCGTCCAGGGGCTGGCCTTCGCGATGGACCGGCGCAGGTTCGTCGACCGGATGGCTTCCCGGCATGGGGCCATATTCACTTGCGATGCACCGGTATTCGGCCGCACCGTGATGATCTGTGACCCGCAACTGGCCAAACAGCTGTTCGCCGCCAACCCCGATGACGTCGGCAATATCCAGCCGAACCTGTCCCGGATCCTGGGCAATGGCTCGGTGTTCGGGCTTGATGGCTCGCAGCACCGGGTGCGGCGCAGGCTGCTCACCCCGCCGTTCCACGGCAAGAGCGTGAAGAACTATGAGCAGATCTTCAGCGAGGAAGCGCTGCGCGAATCGGCTTCGTGGCCACAGGGACAGTCCTTCGGCACGCTCGAGCCGATGATGCGGATCACCCTCAACGCCATCCTGCGCGCGGTATTCGGTGCGGACGGTGCGCATCTGGATGAGCTGCGCCGGATCATCCCGCCGTGGGTGACGCTGGGATCGCGGCTGGCCGTGCTGCCGATGCCGGCCCGGACCTACGGCCGGTTCACCCCGTGGGGCCGGCTGGCCGATTACCGACGGCGGTACGACGAGGTGGTCGGCCGGTTGATCGACGATGTGGCGGCCGACCCCGATCTGGACGGCCGTGATGACGTGTTGGCGCTACTGCTGCGCAGTTCCTACGAGGACGGTACGGCGATGTCCCACAGCGATATTGCCGATGAACTGCTGACCTTGTTGGCAGCCGGCCATGAAACCACCGCGGCCACCCTGGCCTGGGCCTTCGAACGGATCTCGCGTCATCCACAGGTGTTGCACCGCCTCGAAGACGAGGTGGCGGCGGGCTCGGACGAATACCTGCAGGCGGTCATCCTGGAGGTGCAGCGGGTACGCACCATCATCGACTTCGCCGGCCGCCACGTGTACGCGCCGAGCTTCCGGCTCGGCGACTGGGCGATCCCGCGCGGGTACTCGATCGTGGTGGCCATCGACCACCTGCACGAGGACCCCAAAGAGTTCGCCGACCCGCAGCGGTTCGATCCGCAGCGATTCATCGGGCAGCGGCCGCCGCTGGCGTTCCTGCCGTTCGGCGGCGGTACCCGGCGCTGTGTCGGTGCGGTCTTCGCTCACGTCGAGATGGACGTGGTGCTCCGAACGGTGCTGCGCCACTTCGCGATCGAGCCGACCACCGCGCCCGGCGAGAAGGTCCATCCGCGCGGAGTGGCCTACACCCCGCGCGATGGCGGACGTGTGGTGCTGCGCCGGCGTTCGGTGCCGCTGTAGGTTCGGGCGATGACCGAACGGATTTCGCAGTACCACCATGACGGCCTGACCTTTGACGTCGTGGACTCGGGCCCCATCGACGGCGACGTGGTGGTACTGCTGCACGGCTTCCCGCAGACCGCCAAGTCGTGGTCGGCAGTCTCGGAACTGTTGCACACCAAGGGTTTCCGTACCCTGGCGCCCAACCAGCGGGGCTATGCGGTGGGAGCTCGCCCGGTCGGCCGGCGGCAGTACACCATGACGAAGCTGGTGGGTGACATCGCGGCGTTGATCGACACCGTCGGTGGGCCGGTGCACCTCGTCGGGCACGATTGGGGCGCCGGAGTCGCCTGGGCGACGGCCGCGGCCAGGCCGGATCTGGTGCGGACGCTGACCGCCGTGTCGGTTCCGCACCCGGGCGCCTTCCTGAGGTCGATGATCACCGGCACGCAGGGCTTGCGCTCGTTCTACATGGGCATCTTCCAACTGCCCGGCCTGGGCGAGCGATTCGCCCGCTTCGGGATACCCCGCAGCGGCATGCCCGACGACGCCGCGGCCATCTCCCGCGCCGAGGTACTGGACGGCCCGGCGCTGACCACCGCACTCAACTGGTACCGGGCGCTACCGTTCGTCTCGCCGAGAGCGGTGTCCAAGCCGGTGACCAGGCCGACCACCTACGTCTGGAGCGATGCCGATATCGCCCTGGGCCGTAAGGGGGCCGTGTTGACGCAGCGGTATGTGCACGCGCCGTACCGGCTCGTCGTCGTGGCGGGGGCCACCCACTGGCTGCCCGACACCCATCCCGAGCTGCTCGCCGACGCCATCGCGGACCGCGCCGCCACCGGCTAGCGCGCCGAAATCACCGGCGCTTGGGCAGTTTCCAGCCGGGGCGCGGGAAATGGCAGGTGTAGCCGTTGGGGATGCGCTCCAGATAGTCCTGGTGCTCGGGCTCGGCCTCCCAGAAATCCGATGCCGGAGTCACCTCGGTGACCACCTTGCCCGGCCAGAGCTTCGAGGCGTCGACGTCGGCGATGGTGTCCTCGGCGACCCGCTTCTGCTCGTCGTCGAGATAGAAGATGGCCGACCGGTAGCTGGTGCCGACATCGTTGCCCTGGCGGTTGGATGTCGACGGGTCGTGGATCTGGAAGAAGAACTCCAGGATGGCCCGAAAATCGGTTTCGGCGGGGTCGTAGACGATCTCGACGGCCTCGGCGTGGCCGGGGTGGTTGCGGTAGGTGGGGTGGTCGTTCTGGCCCCCGGTGTAACCGACCCGGGTCGTCAGCACGCCGGGCTGCTTGCGGATCAGATCCTGCATGCCCCAGAAGCAGCCGCCGGCCAGGATCGCGGTGTTCGTCGTCGCGGTGTTGGTCATATGGTCCAGGGAAGCCGAGCCAGTGCCGTTCTGCAAGTGCGAAGCCCTCGACAACCCTCGACAAACCTAGGTAGAACGTGTTCTAGTTTTTCCTGTGACGGGCAACACTTTCAGCCGCGAGGAATTGGTCGCGGCCTTCGACGTCTTCGAACAGACCGTGGACCGCGCCGCGCAGACCCGTGACTGGGATCCGTGGACCGACCACTACACCCCCGATGTGCTCTACATCGAGCATGCGGCCGGCACCATGCACGGCCGCGACGAAGTGCGGCCATGGATCTGGAACACCATGGAGTCTTTCCCGGGCAGCCAGATGACGGCTTTCCCGGCCCTGTGGAAGGTGTACGACGAGGACACCGGCCGGGTGATCTGCGAACTGGACAACCCGATGCGCGACCCGGGCGACGGCACCATCATCAGTGCCACCAACATCTCGATCATCACCTACGCCGGCGACGGCCTGTGGTGCAAACAGGAGGACATCTACAACCCGCTGCGCTTCGTCACCGCAACGGTGAAATGGTGCACCAAGGCCAAGGAACTGGGCACCCTGCCCGACGAGGCCGACGAATGGATGCGTAAGTTCGGCGGCTGGGGCAAGCAGTGACGGCACTGGTCATCGGTGCCAACGGCTACCTCGGCTCGCACGTCACCCGCCAATTGGTCCAGTCCGGCGAAGACGTCCGCGTCATGGTTCGCAAGGGCGCCAACACCATTGGCATCGACGACCTCGATGTCACCCGCTACGAAGGCGATATCTGGGACAAGGACACGTTGCGTGCGGCGATGACCGGTGCCGACGTCGTGTACTACTGCGTGGTCGACACCCGCGGCTGGCTGCGCGATCCCTCCCCGCTGTACCGCACCAACGTCGAGGGCACCCGCAATGTCCTCGACGTCGCGGTCGAACCCGAAATCCTGTCCGGGCTCAAGAAATTCGTCTTCACCAGTAGCTATTCGACGGTCGGCCGCAAGCGCGGTCGGGTGGCCACCGAGCAGGACGTCATCGAAGACCGGGGGCTGACGCCGTACGTCCGGTCCCGGGTACAGGCCGAAAACCTGGTGCTGCAATACGCGCGGGACAAGGGCCTGCCCGCCGTGGCGATGTGCGTGTCGACCACCTACGGCGGCCGCGACTACGGGCGCACCCCGCACGGCGCGATCATCGCCGGCGCGGCCTTCGGCAAGCTGCCGTTCGTGATGAGCGGTATCGAATTGGAGGCCGTCGGTGTCGACGATGCCGCGCGTGCCCTGATTCTGGCCGCCGACAAGGGAATTGCCGGTGAGCGCTATCTGATCTCGGCAAAGATGATCAGCAACGCCGAGGTGGCCCGGATCGCCGCGGCCGAAGCCGGGGTGCCGGCACCGGCCAAATCGATACCTCTGCCGGTGACCTACGCGTTGGCCACCATGGGCACCATCAAGGGGCGGCTCAAAGGCACCGACGAACACATGTCGCTGGCCTCGCTGCGATTGATGCGCGCCGAGGCGCCGGTCGACTGCGGCAAGGCCAAGCGTGAATTGGGCTGGGAGCCGGGCCCGGTCGAGGACGCGGTCCGTGAGGCCGCGCGGTTCTGGGTCGGCGTGCGTGAAGCGCGCCGCGCGGCACGGAAGTCCGCCGGCTAGGCGCTCTCGGCCTGCGCCTTGAGGCGCTGCAGCGTCAACCGGATGTGCTCGGCGTTGGCCGTGTCGCGGTCGCTCACACCGGTCAACGAACCGGCCAGCACCTTGAACCAGCCGGGCCGGTCATCCCAGGTGGATTCCGTCACCCGGCAACCGCCGTCGGCGGCCGCGATGTCGTAACGCCACTGGGCGATCGGCAGACCCAGCGCGGTGACCTTGAAGCCGAAGACCCGTCCCGGCTCGGCATCGGTCACGGTGCACTTGGTGGTCCAGGTCTTGGAGCCGTTGCGGTTATGCCCCTTGAACACCGCGCCACGGACGGCGGCCGAGCCCTTCGCCCATTCCATGGCGTGGGTCTCCTCCGCCAGGGCCGCGAATGTCGTCAGATCGGTCAGCAGCGCATACACCCCGGCCGGATCGGCGTCGATCTGCACGGTCTCGGACACGGAGGCAGGGCCTTGATTCGTCATGGCGTAAGACTAGGACGCATCGCCTGTGTATCGGTGTCATCACGAAGATCGCCATGACCTGGGGTTTGCCGGCAATCTCACAGCAGGCGGTGCAAAGGCACAGTCGAGATACAGCAGATTCTTATCTGAGCGCGTAACGGTTAGCAGGTCATCGCGCGATATCAACTGCGACGGCACCTTTCAACGAGGAGTTGAGTTATATGAGCTTCAAGAAATTCGTCGCAGGTGTGGCGGTAGCCGGAGCACTGAGCGCGGCCATCGCGGGAATGGGCGAGGGCGTCGCGAACGCGGCGCCCGGCGGCCCCTGCCCGCCCGGTGCGCCATGCGGTCCGGGGCCCGGCGGCCCCGGCGGCTGGGGCGGGCCACACGGTGGTCCGGGCGGTCCCGGTGGTCCGCACGGCGGCCCTGGCGGTCCTGACCGGCATCCGGGTCCCGGTGGTCCGGGTGGTCCGGGCTGGCACGACGGTCCCGGCCCCGGCGGGCCGCGCGACTGGGGCCCACGGCCCCCCAACGCCTTCGGCGGCTGGCACAACGCCCCGTGGGGCAACGGCCCGGCTCCGTGGGGCTGGGGAGCGCCGCCGCGCGTCGGCTGGGGCGGACCGTTCCCGCCTCCGGGGGGCGTCTGGACCGGCGGCCCGGTCAACTACTGGGGCTTCAACCAGATCCCGGTCTGGGATCCGGGCTTCAACGCGTGGGGTATCTGGCTCTTCGGAATCTGGATCCCGCTGTAAACAGTCGACAACTGTCGTCCGCCCGAGCCTGTCGTCGGTCGTGGTCCATTCTCGAGATGGACGCGCCGGCGGCAGGCTTCGGCGTAGTGTCGAACTGATATGACCGATCGTCCCGTCTGGATCCCCGGACCTGAACATCCCATCACGATCGTGCCGACCACGGGCCGCGTGACGGTGCGGATCGAGGGCCGTCTGGTTGCCGACACGAACGATGCACTGACATTGCAGGAATCGAATTATCCAGCCGTGCAGTATCTTCCGTTGTCCGATGTCGATCAGGAAGTGCTCACCGACAGCGCCACGACAACGTATTGCCCGTACAAGGGCGAGGCCACCTATTTCGATGTCCTCGGGATCCCCGACGTCATCTGGAGATATCGGGAGCCCTACGACGCGGTGGCGCAGATCGCCGGCCGCGTCGCGTTTTACCCCGACAAGGCCGATATCAGCGTGCGCTGAGCCACCTACGCTGAACGGGTGCCCACGGCGAGTGTTGTGCTGAACGGTCCGGCAGATCTGGCCGAGACGCTCTCACCGCTGCGCCGGGGCGGGCAGGACCCGACGTTTCGTGCCGTGGGTGCGGTCATCTGGCGCACGAGTCTGATGCGGACCGGTCCGGCTACCGCCCGACTCGAAGCGGCCGGCAACACCGTGCACTGTGAGGCATGGGGTGCCGGCGCGGCCGAATTCGTCGACCGACTGCCGGCCCTGGTCGGTGCCACCGACGACGCCGGCGGATTCGAACCCACCGAACCGACCATCGCGCAGGCCCACCGGCGGGCGCCGTACCTGCGGCTATGCCGCACCGGTCGGGTTCTGGAAGCACTGATCCCGGCGATCATCGAACAGCGCGTATCGGGGATGGATGCGTGGAATGCCTGGCGACGGTTGCTCACCCGCTATGGGGCGCCGCCGCCCGGGCCGGCGCCGGCCGGGATGCGGGTACCGCCCGGCGGCGAGGTCTGGCGCCGTATTCCCTCGTGGGAATTCCACCGTGCCAACGTCGATCCGGGCCGGGCCCGAACCATCGTGGGGTGTGCGCAGCGCGCCGACGCACTGGAACGGCTGGAGGCGGCGACTGCCGGCCGGGGATTGATGTCGCTGCCCGGGGTCGGCGAATGGACGGCAGCCGAGACCCGGCAGCGGGCTTTCGGCGACGCCGACGCACTGTCGGTGGGTGACTACCATCTGGCCACCATGATCGGCTGGACCCTGCTGGGCCACCCGATCGATGACGCCGAGATGGTCGAGCTGTTGGAACCCCTACGCCCGCACCGGCATCGGGCGGTGCGGGCGCTCGGGGCCAGTGGCCTGGCGCGTAATCCGAGATTCGGTGCGCGCCAAGGCCTTCCGGTGCTGCGCGAGATCTAGCAGTACGCGGTCACGCGCGCGAGCAATGCCGCCTTGTCGTCGTCGCCGATGGCCTGGGCGTCGGCCACTCCGCTGCGTCGGCCGGCATGCAAAACCGTTGCGGTGTAGCGGGATCGCTCTCCCGCGATGAACGGGCGCAGGAAGTTGACGCGGATCGACGCGGTGGCCAGGGGATTGGTGGCGCGGCCGGCGTTCAGTGCGGCCGAGGACACCAATTCCATTCCGGCCGACGCGATTCCACCATGGATGACGCCCATACTGTTGTTGATCACTGCGTCGCGATGCTGCAGCAGGACGGGTTCTCCGGGCGTTCCGGCGCTGACGGCCATCATGTCGGCAAGTCCGGTCCGCGGTGACAGATCGTCGGGCAGGTGCTCGATGTTGTTCAGGCCGGGGTTGGCCGCGGCGTGTTCGGGGGAGTGCAGATGCACCGAGCGGACCGTACCGACGCCGATCACGGTGGGCCCGTGGCTCAGTCGGCACCGGCCGAGAGCGGTGTCGCCCTTTTCGCCGGTCGGCCGGGCGGTGGCCACCACCCGGATATCGGGCCGTGCGGCGATCGTGGCCGCTGCCTCGGGGCTCAGCTCCAGCGCCAACTCGGTGGAGACGGTCCACTCTTCGGGCCCGCGACGATGGTGATTGACCAGCCCGCACGCGTGATCGACCAGCACCGTCAGGGTGGCCAGGGTGGGCAGCCCGGTGAGGGGATTGATCAGGCCCTGTGCGGCGATGCTGGAGACGCATCGTTCATCGGACAGTTCGAGCGTGTCGATGCCGAAGCGGCCGAGCGGGGAATTCAGCGGGTGGCGCATTGCGTCCAGAGTGGCAACAGTGTGAGTGCACGTATACCCATGGGGGGTATATTTGGCGGACTCGACCCCCTCTCTATATGTCAAATATGCGGGCACGCACGGGTTTACGTGATGCGGCGGGGATATCCCGAGTCGGGAGTGTCGGCACTCGGTAGGCGGACCCGATTTGGCGGTGGCGAGCGCTTTTCTAAGAATCTGAGCAGGCTTTGGGCAAAGTTATATATAGTACTTGATCAGCAATAATACATGGTATGGCAACCATGCCGGAGGTAGGTATCCGGAGTCGCGTCCGGTGGGGCCGGTGGGGCGCGATTATCTGGTTGGTCAATGCCGAAGGGCTGCAATAGAATTAGCGTCACCGATGGACGAATCCGCGGGGTTGTGCGCAGCGTCGCGACAACCCCGTTTAGGTCTGCCTAAGTTGGCGTGTAAACCCGGGTTTGTCATATCGTTTTGGTTCTCAACTGTGACGAGTGAGATGGCCCGTCGTTCAGCGCTGCACGCTGGCAGGCTCGTCACGCGGTTCGCTGACACCGCTGCAGTGGTGGTCAAGGCGATTCTTCGTGAAGAACGTGAAGAAGATGTTGAAGGGTTAGGTGGGAATGACGCCGCAGCACGGCGGGCCCAGCAAAGTAGGGCTGTACAACCCCGCGTACGAGCACGACGCCTGTGGTGTCGCCATGGTCGCGGATATCCACGGACGTCGTAGCCGCGACATCGTCGACAAGGCCATCACGGCGCTGCTGAATCTGGAGCACCGCGGAGCCGCCGGCGCCGAGCCGAACACCGGCGACGGCGCGGGCATCCTGCTGCAGGTGCCCGACGCGTTCCTGCGCGCGGTCTGCAAGGACGAGGAGGGCTTCGAACTGCCCCCCGGGGGCAGCTACGCCACCGGCATCGCCTTCCTGCCGCAGTCTTCCCGTGACGCCAAGCTGGCCTGCGAGGCCGTGGAGAAGATCGTCGAAGCCGAGGGCCTGCAGGTACTGGGCTGGCGCGACGTGCCTTCCGACGACTCTTCGCTGGGCGCGCTGGCCCGCGACGCCATGCCGACGCTGCGCCAGATCTTCATCGGCGGCGCCTCGGGCATGGACCTGGAACGCCGCGTCTATGTGATCCGCAAGCGCGCCGAGCACGAGCTGGGTACCAAGGGACCCGGCCAGGACGGCCCCGGCCGGGAGACCGTGTATTTCCCGAGCCTGTCCGGCCAGACCATCGTCTACAAGGGCATGCTGACCACCCCGCAGCTGCGGGCGTTCTACCTGGACCTGCAGGACGAGCGGATGGAAAGCGCACTGGGCATCGTGCACTCGCGGTTCTCCACCAATACGTTCCCGTCCTGGCCGCTGGCACACCCGTTCCGCCGGGTCGCGCACAACGGTGAGATCAACACCGTCAACGGCAACGAGAACTGGATGCGGGCCCGTGAGGCGCTCATCCACACCGACGTGTTCGTGTACCACAACGACCTGAACAAGATCTTCCCGGTGTGTACGCCGGGCGCCTCGGACACCGCCCGGTTCGACGAGGCTCTGGAGCTGCTACACCTCGGTGGTCGTCCGCTGCACCACGCGGTGCTGATGATGATCCCGGAGGCCTGGGAGCGCAGCGAGAACATGGACCCCGCCCGGCGGGCGTTCTACCAGTACCACTCCTCGCTCATGGAGCCGTGGGACGGCCCGGCGTCGGTGTGCTTCACCGACGGCACCATCGTCGGCGCGGTGCTGGACCGCAACGGTCTGCGTCCGTCGCGGATCTGGGTCACCTCGGACGGCCTGGTCGTCATGGCCTCCGAGGCCGGCGTGCTGGATCTGGACCCCGCGACCGTCGTCAAGAAGATGCGCCTGCAGCCCGGCCGGATGTTCCTGGTGGACACCGCCGAGGGCCGCATCGTCGACGACGGCGAGATCAAGGACAAGCTCGCCGCCGAGCACCCCTACCAGGAGTGGCTCGACAACGGCCAGTTCCACATCGACGACCTGCCCCCGGGCGACTACGTCAAGATGCCGCACCACCGCGTGGTGCTGCGTCAGCAGGCGTTCGGCTACACCAACGAAGAGGTCACCCAGCTGATCGCGCCGATGGCGCGCACCGGCGCCGAGGCGCTGGGCTCGATGGGTACCGACACCCCGATCGCCGTGCTCTCGCAGCGGCCGCGGATGCTGTTCGACTACTTCCAGCAGCTGTTCGCCCAGGTCACCAACCCGCCGCTGGACGCCATCCGCGAAGAAGTGGTGACCAGCCTGTCCGGTGTGGTCGGCCCCGAGGGCGACCTGCTCAACCCGGACGAGAACTCGTGCCGACAGATCGTGCTGCCCCAGCCGATCCTGCGCAACGGTGACCTGTCCAAGCTGATCTGCGTCGACCCCGACCACGAGATCCGCGGCCGCAAGCACGGTATGCGGGCCGCGGTGGTCAGCTGCCTCTACCCGGTCGCCGACGGCGGTCAGGGCTTGCGCCGCGCGCTGGAAGAGGTACGCAACAAGGTCTCGCAGGCGATCCGTAACGGCGCGCGCATCATCGTGCTGTCCGACCGCGAATCCAACGAATGGCTGGCGCCGATCCCGTCGCTGCTGGCCGTCTCCGCGGTGCACCACCACCTGGTCCGGGAGCGTTCCCGCACCCAGGTCGGTCTGGTGGTCGAGGCCGGTGACGCCCGCGAGGTGCACCACATGGCCATGCTGGTGGGCTTCGGCGCCGCCGCGATCAACCCGTACATGGCCTTCGAGACCATCGAAGACCTGGTCGACCGGGGCATCATCACCGGTTTGACCAGTGATAAGGCCAAGGCCAACTACGTCAAGGCCGCCGGCAAGGGTGTGCTGAAGGTGATGTCCAAGATGGGCATCTCGACGCTGGCTTCCTACACCGGTGCCCAGTTGTTCCAGGCCGTCGGTATCAGCCAGCGGGTGCTCGACGAGTATTTCTCCGGAATCTCGTGTCCCACCGGCGGTATCGACCTCGATGACATCGCGGCCGACGTGGCCACCCGGCACGAGTTGGCCTACCTGGACCGGCCCGACGAGTGGGCGCACCGCGAACTCGAGGTCGGCGGTGAATACCAGTGGCGTCGCGAAGGCGAATACCACCTGTTCAACCCGGACACCGTGTTCAAGCTGCAGCACTCCACCCGCACCGGGCAGTACTCGGTGTTCAAGGAGTACACCCAGCTTGTCGATGACCAGAGCGAGCGGATGGCTTCGCTGCGTGGCCTGCTGAAGTTCAAAGACGGTGTGCGCCCGTCGATCTCGATCGACGAGGTGGAGCAGGCCGGCGAGATCGTCAAGCGGTTCTCCACCGGTGCCATGAGCTACGGCTCGATCTCGGCCGAAGCGCACGAGACCCTGGCCATCGCGATGAACCGCCTTGGCGGACGGTCGAACTCGGGTGAGGGCGGCGAGAGCGTCGACCGCTTCGACCCGGACCCGAACGGCGATTGGCGGCGCAGTGCCATCAAGCAGGTGGCCTCGGGACGGTTCGGCGTCACCAGCCACTACCTGACCAACTGCACCGATATCCAGATCAAGATGGCCCAGGGCGCCAAACCTGGTGAGGGTGGCCAGCTTCCGGGGCACAAGGTGTACCCGTGGGTCGCCGAGGTCCGGCACTCCACCCCGGGTGTCGGCCTGATCTCGCCGCCGCCGCACCACGACATCTACTCGATCGAGGATCTCGCCCAGCTGATCCACGACCTGAAGAACGCCAACCCGGCCGCCCGCATCCACGTGAAGCTGGTTTCGGAGAACGGCGTCGGCACGGTGGCCGCGGGTGTTTCCAAGGCGCACGCCGACGTGGTGCTGATCTCCGGGCACGACGG
>Ga0153956_1001812_pt1 | contig 17484 bp, 16 predicted proteins | sample TSFL040MetaG_FD_104704 | JGI IMG/M metagenome (GOLD analysis project Ga0153956, IMG submission 104704) | Attine ant fungus gardens microbial communities from Florida, USA - TSFL040 MetaG | ecosystem: Host-associated > Fungi > Mycelium > Unclassified | place: USA: Florida, Wekiwa Springs...
CATTGCTCCTCCGTCAAACCGTCGCGCGCGCGATCCATCACCGATCTCCCAAAATCAGAGATGAATCACAGCACATCCACCATGGGAATCCTTAATCGTTAAATCCTCACTACAACCTAGGGCTTCACCCGCCGGGCCGACACGATCCTGACCGGCGCCACCGGGATTTCGCCCTTGAACGCGCCGCGGATCGCGGCGGTGGGGGAGACCGGCGCGTCGAAGATCTTGAGGACGACGTCCATCCCCTCGATCACGCGGCCGAACGCGGCATAGCCGAGGTTGTCGCCCGGCTTGGACGGGTCGGCGTCCATCGACGCGCGCTGGTCGCCGAGCATGATCGTGAAATCGCCGCGCGCGGTGCCGGGCTTGAGGCGCGGCGTCGACAGCACGCCGTCGAGGTGCTGGATGCCGGTCAGCGTGGTCGGCTCGTGCTTGATCGGCGGCAGCGTCCTGGCCGGGTCGCCGTTGGTGCCGAACTGGACGAAGCCGAACCGGGTATCGACCTTGACCACGCGATAGAAGGTGATGCCGTCGAGCCGCTTCTGGTCGACATAGCGCAGGAAATTGCCCGCGCTGATCGGGGCACGCTTGGTGTCGGCCTCGACGACGAAGCGGCCGGCGGTGGTTTCGACCGCGACGCGCGGGAGTGGCGGGCCGGCGGGGGTCGGCGACGGGGTCGGAACGGGTGCGGGCGCGGGCGCGGGCGTCGTCTGGGCGAGAAGAGGCGCGGCTACCAATGCCGCCAAGATCGCAATCAACCGTCGCATATCGATCTCCCTCCTACGTCGTCATCCCCGCGAAAGCGGGGACCCATCTCGTGACCGTGCCGTCAAGCCCATCGGTAAGGAGATGGGCCCCCGCTTTCGCGGGGGTGACGGTCAAAATGCTCAACCCAGCGCCTTCCTCAGCAACTCGTTGACCACCGCCGGGTTGGCCTTGCCCTGCATCGCCTTCATCGTCTGGCCGACGAAGAAGCCGAACAACGCCTCCTTGCCGCCGCGATACTGCTCCAACTGGCCGGGATTCTTCGCCAGCACGTCGGCGATCACCGCTTCGATCGCGCCGGTATCGCTGGTCTGCTTGAGGCCGCGTTCCTCGACGATCTTGCCCGGCGCATCGCCGGTTTCGAGCATCACTTCGAACACCTGCTTGGCGAGGCTCCCCGACAAGGTGCCATCGGCGACGAGCGCGAGCAGTTCCGCCGCCTGTCCCGGTCCGACCGGCGATTCGCCGATGTCCTTGCCCAGCCGGTTGAGCGCACCGAACAGTTCCGACGACACCCAGTTCGCCGCCGCGACCGGCTTCGCGCCCTGATCGAGCAGCGCGTCGAACCAGCGCGCGGTCTCGACCTCGGCGGTCAGGACATTGGCCTGGTACGGCGTGATCCCCGCGCTCACGTACCGCGCGCGCTTGGCATCGGGCAGTTCGGGCAGGCTCGCGCGGCATTCGTCGAGAAACGCGTCGTCGAGTTCGAGCGGCAGCAAATCGGGGTCGGGGAAATAGCGGTAATCGTGCGCATCCTCCTTCGACCGCATCGACCGCGTGGTGCCGGTGTCCGGATTGAACAGCCGCGTTTCCTGGACGATCTGGCCGCCGCCTTCGAGCACGTCGACCTGGCGCGACGCCTCATGCTCGATCGCCTGCATGACGAAGCGGATCGAGTTGACGTTCTTGGTCTCGGTCCGCGTGCCGAAATCCTCGCCGGGGCGGCGGACGCTGACGTTGACGTCGGCGCGCATCGATCCCTGGTCCATGTTGCCGTCGCACGATCCGACATAGCGCAGGATCGAGCGCAGCTTGGTGAGGTACGCCCCCGCCTCGGCCGGCGAGCGCATGTCGGGGCGGCTGACGATCTCCATCAGCGCGACGCCCGAGCGGTTGAGGTCGACATACGACCGCGTCGGGTGCTGGTCGTGCATCAGCTTGCCGGCGTCCTGCTCGACATGGATGCGCTCGACGCCGATCGTCTTGGTCGGCGCCTCCTCGCCTTCCAGCTCGATCTCGACCGCGCCTTCGCCGACCAAAGGATGATAGAGCTGGCTGATCTGATAGCCCTGCGGCAGATCGGCGTAGAAGTAATTCTTGCGGTCGAAGCGCGACCATTTGTTGATGTGCGCGTCGATCGCCATGCCGGTGCGCACCGCCTGGCGGATGCACTCGCGGTTGGGCACGGGCAGCATGCCGGGCATCGCGGCGTCGACCAGCGAGACCTGCGTGTTGGGCTCGGCGCCGAACGCGGTCGCCGCACCGGAGAACAGCTTGGCGTTCGAAGTGACCTGGGCGTGGACCTCCAACCCGATGATCACTTCCCACTCGCCGGTGGCGCCGTGGATGCGGTACGAGGACGGGGCGGCTTTGCTGAGAACATCGGTCATGAGTGGGCAGATAGACGCCTCCATGCCCTCGCATCAAGCATCGTGCTCCTGCGCAAGCGGGAGCCCAGGGTCACAAGCGATATCGCGAGAGGCCCTGGGTTCCTGCTTTCGCAGGAACACGGGATTGTCAGGCCGTCACTTCCCGGTCGAACAGCGAGAAGCCGCGCGGCAGGCGGCGCGGGCGGGCGCGGCCCTGGAGCTGGCCGTCGACGGCGGCGATCGCTTCCAGCAGGTCGGCGGGGCTGTACGGCTTGGCGAGGCAGCCGCGCGCGAACGCGCGGCCGCCATCGGGGCAATCGCCGGTGCAGAAGATCACCGCCAGGCCGCGCGCATGCGCCTCGCGCGCCAGTTCGATCCCGCTGCCGTCGGGCAGGCTGACATCGGCGAGCACGAGATGGACGTCGGCATCGGCGTCGAGCACCGCGAGCGCATCGGCGATCCTGTCGACCGTCGCGACGACATGGAACCCTTCTTCGGTCAGGGCATGTTCGTTGTCGAACGCGATCAGCGGTTCGTCCTCGACGATGAGGAGCCGCGTGATCACCCTTTTCCGCCGTCCGAACACCATCGCCGTCCATCCCTTGCGCGCGGATCGTTTCGCCAACGCGTCGTTACGCCGCCGTCGCTTAACGCCCGGCAACGGTTCGGGGTGCAGTTTTTCAGCCCGTCCCCGACAAAACGGTATATTGGCGCGACCATGCCCAGCGCCAAGAAGCCAGAAGACCAGCGAATCGCAAAATTATTGGCCCGTGCCGGAATCGCGTCGCGGCGCGAGGTGGAGCGGATGATCGCGGAGGGGCGCGTGGCGCTGAACGGCGTCGCGATCGATACGCCGGCGACGTTGCTGGCCTCGCTCGACGGGGTGACGGTGGACGGCAATCCGGTCGCGGCGCCAAGCGCGGCGCGGCTGTTCATCTATCACAAGCCCAGTGGCCTGCTGGTCACCGAGCGCGATCCCGGCGGGCGACCGACGATCTACGATCGCCTGCCCAAAACCTTGCCGCGCGTCGTGCCGGTGGGACGGCTCGACCTCAATACCGAGGGGTTGCTGCTGCTGACCACCGACGGCGGGTTGAAGCGGCAACTGGAACTGCCCGCGACCGGGGTGGAACGCGCCTATCGCGCGCGCGCTTATGGCAACGTCACGCAGGCGCAGCTGGAGGAGCTGATCGAGGGCGTCGAGATCGAGGGCGTGCGCTATGGATCGATCGACGCCAACCTGGAGCGGCGGACCGGCGCGAACGTGTGGATCGAACTGGTCCTGACCGAGGGCAAGAACCGCGAGGTGCGGCGCGTGCTGGAGCATCTGGGGCTCAAGGTCAGCCGGCTGATCCGAACGCGCTACGGGCCGTTCGTGCTGGGGGATTTGCCGGTGGGCGCGGTCGGCGAGGTGCGGCCGCACGACGTCGAATCGTTCCGCGCGAACCCGACGCGCAAGGACTTGCCGCAACCGGCGCGCAAGACCTCAATTTCCCCCTCCCTTTCAAGGGAGGGGCAAGGGGTGGGTCAGCGTCGGCGGGGGCTCGATGCCCCCGACGGCGCTTCGAGTTCGAGCGGCGGACGCTCGCTCCGCTCGCGACCCACCCCAACCCCTCCCTTGAAAGGGAGGGGCTCGGAAAAGGCCAAACCCGCCAAGACGCCGCGCCAGCGCGCGGACGGGACACTGGCGGTGCGGTCGAGTGGTGCGCGTGCCGACCGCGCACGGAGCCATCGCGACACCGACAGGCCCGATACGCCGGCACGTCCCTCGCAACCCACGCGCGGCCCGGCCGGCGGTCGCGGCAAGCCGGGCGGGCGTCCCCCGCGCGGGCGCAAGTAATGCGGATCATCGCCGGTGCGTGGCGCGGGCGGGCGATCGCCGCGCCGAAGGGCGACGCGACGCGCCCGACCGCCGACCGCACGCGCGAGGCGCTGTTTTCGATGCTGGTCAGCCGCATCGGCAGCTTCGAGGGGCTGGCGGTCGGCGACCTGTTCGCCGGGTCGGGCGCGCTGGGGCTGGAGGCGCTGTCGCGCGGGGCGGCGTCGTGCTTGTTCGTCGAACAGGACAAGGCCGCGCTCGACGCCTTGCGCGCCAACGTCGCCAGGCTCGGCGCGAAAGCCGATATCCGCGCGCAATCGGTGATGGCGCTGGGGCCGGCCGCCGCGCCGCTCGACCTGATCCTCATGGACCCGCCCTATGGCACCGGCGCGGGCGCGGTGGCGCTCGACCGGCTGGCGCGGCTGGGCTGGGTCGGACCGGCGACGTGGGTCAGCATCGAAACGCAGCGGAACGAGGCGGTCGAAGTGGCGGGGTTCGTCGCGGATGCCGAGAAGGTCTATGGCAAGGCGCGGGTGACGTTGCTCAGACAACAATAACCCTCTCCCATCGGGAGAGGGTCGAGCGGCGAAGCCGCGAGGGGTGAGGACAGGAGCGAGATGCTCTCGACTGCCCTCACCCTTCCCACGCCTTCGGCGCGGGCCCCTTCCCTCTCCCAATGGGAGAGGGAGTTTACGCCGCTTCCTTCGCGCGCACCGGCTCGGGATTCGAGAACACCATCTCGTCGTCGACGGACCCGAACTTCAACGCCATCAGGTCGAGCGCGTAATTCTGGTGGACCTTCCACGGCTTGCGCGCGCCCTGTTTGGGGAACTTGTCCATCGCGCGCGTGACGTATCCGGAGGTGAAATCGAGGAACGGCTCCTCCCCCACCGCACTGGTCGGGGTCGGCGTCGCCTGGCGCAGGCCGCGCTTCCTCATGGTGTTGAGCAGGCGGCAGACATAGGCGCAGGTCAAATCGGCCTTCAGCGTCCATGACGCGTTGGTATAGCCGAACGAGGAGGCCATGTTCGGGATGCCCGAATACATCATGCCCTTGTAATTGATCGTCTGCGACAGATCCTTGGTCGCGCCGTCGACCGAGAATTGCACGTCGCTGAGCAATTGCAGTTCCAGCCCCGTCGCGGTGACGATCACGTCGGCGGGGAGCGTCTTGCCGGAAGCGAGCTTGATGCCGTCCGGGACGAACCGGTCGATCGTGTCGGTGACGACATCCGCCTGTCCAGCGCGGATCGAAGCGAACAAGTCGCCGTCGGGAACCAGGCACAGCCGCTGGTCCCACGGATTGTAGCGCGGCGTGAAGTGCGTCTCGATATCCGCGCCGGGCAGTTCCTCACGCACCAGGTTGAGCAAATAATCCTTGACCTTGGCCGGCGCCTTACGCGCGCGGCGGAAGAAATACATGCCGAACAGCACGTTGCGCCAGCGCGTGATGCCATAGGCGGCCTTCGCCGGCAGCTTGGCGCGCAGCCAGTTGGCCAGCGCGTCCTCGGCGGGCCGCGCGACGATATAGGTCGGCGAGCGCTGGAGCATGGTGATGTGCTTGGTCTTAGGCGCCATCGCCGGAACCAGCGTCACCGCGGTTGCGCCGCTGCCGATCACGACGACGTTCTTGCCGGTATAATCCAGGTCTTCGGGCCAGAATTGCGGGTGGACGATGCGCCCCTTGAAGTCCGCCGCCCCGGCGAAGTCCGGCGCGTGCCCCTTGGCGTAATTGTAATAGCCCGAACACATGAAGAGGAAATTGCAGGTCATCGCGACCGGCCCGTCGGGGCCATCGGCCTCGACCGTCCACCGCGCTTCGTCGGTCGACCAGTTCGCGCGTTTGACGTGGTGGTTATAGCGGATTCTCTTGTCGATCCCGTAATCCGCCGCCGTACGCTGGAGATAGCTCAGGATGTTGGGCCCGTCGGCGATCGCCTTGGGCTCGGTCCATGGCCGGAAGGCATAGCCCAACGTGTACATGTCCGAGTCCGAGCGGATACCGGGATAGCGGAACAGGTCCCACGTCCCCCCGAGTTGCCCGCGCCCCTCAAGGATCGCGTAGCTGCGATCGGGGCACATCGTCTGCAAATAATATCCCGCGCCGATCCCCGAAATCCCCGCGCCCACGACCAGGACGTCGACATGTTCCATGGCAGATCCCTCTCCGCCGTACCGGATATTCGATCGGCGAGCGGAAGGCAACTTACATTAGTGTCAGTACACATAGCCCCTCCCCCTGCTGGGATAAATGATCTTCCATAACTAATTAGTAAATAAAGATAATTTCTGCTATAATTTCCCACACGTCGCCTGCACAGCTACGGCAAATCAACGACTTACGCCGCTGGTCTGCACGGAATCTAAACAGACGCGAGGAAAAAATGGCATCGGACGGCAGCAAATTTATCACTGATAAGGAGATTCTCAAACCCGGCCTTATCATCTTCCGACGTGGGGATGTGGACCACCGCTATTGGTATTGCCGCGTGAAGATTCCCAACGAGGACCGATACAAGACGGTTTCCCTCAAAACCGACAATATCAATGACGCCCGCACGCTGGCGTGGGAGCAGGAAAGCGAGGTTCGCTATGCCATCAAGTTTGGGCAGGCGGTTTTCAACCGTGCCTTCCGTGTGGTCGCGAAGGAGTTTCTGGAAAATCAGATCGCCCGCGCCAAGCGCGGCGAAATCACCCTGAAACGAGTCGATACCCTGCGGGCCATGATCGAAGGCCCGCTGGACGAATATGTCGGCTCGACCCAAGTTCATTTAATCAGTGACGAGCGTTGGGGCAGCTATCCAGCATGGCGGCGCGAAAACGGCGAAGGCGTGGTCCTGCGCAATGGCTCGCGCATGGTGACGCCGGAGCTTGCCGCCAAGCTGGTCGCCAACGATTACGCGCAGCGGGAACGGCGGCAGATCGCGCGCGGGCTTCGCTTCAAGAAGCCGACGCCGGAGCAGATCGCCGCTGCTGTGGAGGACAAGCTGTCGAAGCCTATCCCCTATGTCAGCGACGACACCATCCGCACCGAAATGAAAGCCTTTGGCGCGGTGATGAAGTTCGCCGCAAAAAAGAAATTCGTCCCCGCCAGCCTGCGGTTCGATGCGTTTCCGACGCTCAAGACCCAGTGCCGCGAGGAGTTCACGCCCGAAGAATACCGCACACTCTACAATAAGGGCCGTGCATGGGCGAAGGCGGCGACCACGGCCCCGAGCCGGTGGTATCGCACCGTCGTCTACAATCTGGTGCTGGTCGCCTGCAATACGGGGATGCGCCCGCCCGAGCTTCGCAATCTGCGTTGGCGGGACATCAGCCCTGCCAAGGATCGCGAGGGGCGCGACATTTTCGTGCTGTTCGTGCAGGGCAAGGGCAAGCAACGCAAGCTGGTCGCCCCTGCTACCGTGGGCAAATACCTCGAGCGCGTCCGCCAGATCAGCAAGGCGACCAAGCCCGACGATCCGGTGTTCTCCACCATCACCGGAGCGACGGCGAAAACGCTCTATCAATCCCTGATCGAAGACCTTTTAACTGAAACCGGCCTTCGCAAGGGTGCCGATGGCACCATGCGGACCACCTATTGCTTCCGGCACACCTACGCGACGTTCCGCCTGCAAATGGGCGTGGACGTGTATTTCCTCGCCCAGCAGATGGGTACGTCTGTGCAGATGATCGAAAAGCACTACGGCCATGTGAACACCATCCGCCATGCCGACCGCATATTGATGGGCATGGAAGGATGGAATCCGGTCGAGGCAAGCCCCGACGACGCGGTTGCCACGGGCGACGCCAAGGACAGGGAATCCGCCAAGGCCAATCAGGCACCCAAGGGTCCCGGCCACTCCAAACGCTAGGCCCGCATCGAAACAGCCGCCGGGTCCGGTGGCCGATGCAAGGGGCAGGCGTTGCCGTTACCATGACGCGCCGCTGGCGCTCCCCGGTCATGGTAACGGCCAAGCGGGCATGGGAAACAGGTCGCGCCGAGATCAAGCGACCCCCTTGCCCGCGTCATGTCATCGTGTCCGCTTCCGCCGCCGTGGGCGATCAGCGGATGCGGAAACGATGACCTTTTTTCATTGCGACAACCGCAGCCATGCGCTTCACATACCAAGCGCCTTGCGCAATCTCTCAAGCCGCTCTGCGACGTAACGATCAGCAGGCGGTTTGGTATAGACCGCATTGACGGCCCGCATCCGGGCCATTGCCTCGTTGCGATCCCCGCTCGCGAACGCCACTTCCGCAAGGGAGAGGTCCAGTCCGGCATCCCAATGAGCATCGCCCACGAGCTGATTGACCCGCACCCGGTCGACGTTACGGAGCAGCGGCGCAGCTTGAGCCTCCTTGTGCTGGGGGATCAGGCAATCCGCAACCGCGACGCGGATGGCCTGCGCAAGCGCGGTTTCCTCGGGCGCGGCGGCGCGCGCCGCCTGATACGCGGCGCGCGTGTTGGCCTCGCCTTTGGCATAGTCACCCGCGCGGCATTGGGTGGTGCCGAGGTCCGACCGCATGGCGACCGCCGTGAAGGAGGTCGCCCCGTCTTTGGCAGCGGCGGCGCGCCAGACGCGCTCGCCATCGACTGCCGCCTCGCGATACCGCCCGAGCGAGCCAAGCGCGAGCTGCCGCACGCTCAGCGCCAACAGCGTATGGCGATGCTCGGGGCCCAGACGCGCTTCTAGGCGCGGCAGCAGGCTGTTGATGTCGGCCAGCGCCGCCGCGAAGTCGCCGCTATTCGCCTTCGTTTGCGCGAGGTTGAGGCGCAACAACAGCGTATTGGGACTGTCCGGTCCCTGAAGCCTGCTCATCGAAGCCACGAGAGGCGTCAGTTCGCGCACGGCGTTGGCGGTCTCGCCCAACCGCGCCAGCGCGAAAGCGTGCCGCTGGTGCATGTTCAGGCGTTGCCGTTCGTCGAACCGATCGGGCATTTTGTCGGCCAGCGCCGCCGCACGCGCATAATGGTCGCGCGCCGCAGGTACTTGCTCAGCCACCATGGCGATCGTCCCTTCCGCCAGTTCCAGCCAGACCGCAGGCTCGCCCGACTTGGCGCGGTCGCCAAGATCGCGACGGGCCGCCGCGACAAGCGCGCGGGCGCGGTCGAGCGAACCGGGATGGGTCGAGAATGCCTCCGCCGAAGCGCGTTGCAGGCGCATGATGTTCGCCTCAGTGCCTGAGGCCGCGCCCGCACGGGTAAACCACTGCCAGGCACGGTCGTAATAGTCGCGCGCGGCGACATATTCCGACCGCTGATCGAAGGCGCGGGCGAGTGTCGCATAGAGACGCGCCGCCACCAGCGGCTGGTCCGCGAAGCGGCGATCAATCCCCGCGCTGGCGCGGCGAACCGCATCGACCAGCCGCTCATTGGCTCCATTGGCGTTGGAGGGATCAGGACTGGCAAGAATATCATCAGCCAGAAAGGCGTAGCTCGCTTCGGCCTGCGCCTGCGCCTGCCGCGCCTGATCGCGCTGGCGAGAGGCAAGCCATGCCATCACGGATGTGCCGACGAGGCCGATCAAGGCGGCGACAATGGCCGCGCGCACCCACGGGCGGCGCACCCGCCGCCGTTCCGCCTGCCGCTCCTGTTCCGCCAGCCATGCCGCCCGTTCGGCATCGCGGGCCGCCGCCTGACGGCGCTCCTCGATCCGCTCGATCCGTTCGGCCAGTTCATCCGCGCTGGCGAGGCGACGTTCGGGGGAGACCTCCGCCGCTGCGCGGATGTCGCCGCGCAGCACGGGGTCGGCGATATGGTCCTCCCATCCCGGCCCGAGGGCGGCGGAGAAATCGCCGACCGCAAGCTGGTAGAGGATGAGGCCGAGCGCATAGATGTCGCTCTTGACGGTCGGGATGGCCTCGCCCGTCAGTTCGGGCGCGCGGTAGGCCAGCGTGCCCGAACGCGGCTCGCCATCGTCCAATCCGGCTTCTAGCGAGCCGGGGTCGGTAATCTGGAAGCTGTCGAGAACGGTGTCATCCAGCAGCCTTCCGCTGCCGAAATCAGCCAGCCGGATGACTGGCGCGCCGTCGCCGTCCGCGATCAGGATATTGGCGGGCTTCAAGTCCTTGTGCAGCACGCCCAGCCCGTGGACCCCGGCCACCGCGCGGCAGATGCGGGCCGCGACCGCCAGCCGCCGGTCAAGCGGAATGGCGGCAAGACCGCCCGATTGGGCCGCCCAGGCGGTCAGGTCCGGGCCGCCATAGGCGTATTCGAGGAAGAAGGGCGAGCCGTCGAAGTTCCATTCCAGCAGCGCCGGAAGCGGAGCCGATGCGCCCAGCGCCGCGAACACCACCCGCGACAGCGCCGCCTCGCGCTTGAGCGCGCGAAGGCGATCAGGCGCATCGGCGAACTTGAATACCCGCTGTTCGCCCGTCTTGACCTGACGCGCCAGCCATACATCTTCCGCCCCGGTATCGCCGAGGGGCTGCACAAGCTGCCACTGCTTGCGCCCCGGCACCGCGTCGCCCGCGACAAAGGTAAAGCGTGGAGCGAGGGGAGATTCGACCGCCTCGATCTTGACCGAGCAGGTCAGGCGGTAGCCGACGCGCGGCACCGTCTCGATGATATTGTCCTGCCGCTCACCTAGCGCCTTGCGCAGCTTGGAGATGGCGGTCGGCAGAGACCCTTCGACCACCGCCACGCCCGGCCATACCGCATCGAGGATTTCATCCTTGGTGACGACTTCGCCCGCGCGCAGCAGCAGTTCGTGCAGCACTTCGAGCGGCTTGCCTTCCAACGACACCGGCTGGCCGTCGATGCGCAGCGTCCAGCTTGCCTCATCGAACTCGGCTCCGGCAAATCGCCAAAGCCGCCTGCGTCGCCGCGATGCGTTGCTGCCGTGCATGTCGTTCCCCCTCCGATACGTCTTTAGAAATTCTTGAGAACGGCTTCAAGACGCGAGAAGCATTGGATTTCTATGTCTCGCTATCGAAGCGGGGAAGATTGGAAAGATTTGCCCCGCCCATCGAAAGCAACGGCGAGGGCATCACCATGGAACATCCCCTGTTTCCCCGAAAATTGGATCACGCCATCGTGCGCGGTGAGTTCAAGCGCGCCGGATCGACAGATATCGACGTGCTGACGTCCGTCCGGTCCCGCCTGATCGCAACGCGGAATACCGCCAAGATGGCTGGACTGGGCTTTATCGCGGTTGGCGTGTTGCTGGGTTTGACCATCATCGGGCTGGTCGGCACGGTGATACTGGTCCCGCTTGGATTCTACATCCGTTCCCGCCCCAAGCAAAACATTCGTGTCATTGACGAGGTGTTTGCAGAGTTTCAGCGCAATGCCGGCGCGGACCTGTCCGCGTCATGAGGAGGACGCTGCTCCCGGCTTTTCTGGCTGTGGCATTGCCAGCCAGCCCAGCCACCGCGCAGGTCGCGGCACACCGCATCGGTGACTGGACGGTTGCGAAAATCGCGGTCTCCGAAGGCGGCAACGTCTGTTCTGCCCTGCGGCTTTATGGTGGCGGCTACGGGGTGGAGATCGTGCAGGCACGGGGCCTGCCGGGGCAGCTGATCCTGCGGCTCGAAAGCCCGAAGATCACTTACCGCCCCGGCCAGAAGGGCGAGGAGATTGAGCCGGGCGAGAATCTCCAGATCGTCATCGGCAATATCAGCGGACAGGAAGGCGCTGAAGCGATCGTGCGCCAAGGGCCGCGCGGGCTGGGCTTCATCACGACGCTGAAAGACACCAACGACCAGTTTTCGCCAATTGGCAACCTGCGTTCCGGTCAGGCCATCCGCGCCTATGTCGCGTTTCCAGACGGCACCGAGGACAAATTGATCGGCAGCTACAGCCTTGCGGGTTCGGGCGCGGCACTCGACGCGCTCGCCCGCTGCGTCGATGGAGAGGCTGCGGCAGTGCCGCGCCCCGTGACGCCTGTTGCGCCAGCGCCGACGCCTCCCGCCTCCGGGGCCGTCCGACCCGTCACAGCTTCGGCCCTGCCCGTCCCGTTTGGAAAATACGCCGTCAATCAAAGCTGCGCCGACGCGGCGGCGGCTAACGACTACCTTGGCCTGTCGCGCACCTATTGGTCGGAGATCGACGGCGACACGCCGATCGGCCCGTTCCGCAACGTCGGCGGCAACCGCTGGGCGCTCGGTCACGGCAGCGGCCTGACGATCACCGTCACCGGCCCCAAAACCTTCAGCGAGAACGGGCGCAGCATGACGTGGTGCAAGCCATGAGCGACGTTGGGAAGATCGCCTCGCTCGATCAGCTCTACGTCTTTGAGAGGAGCGGGACCGTCGCCGCCCTGCAACACTGGGTGGAGACCAACACCACGGTGACGACCACCGGCGGCAGCGGTACGGTCGTCAATGGCACCGGGAATATCTCCGGCCCATCCACGACCACCCACACCAGTTCGACCGAAATGGTGCGTATATTCGTTCGCGAAGATGATGGCGGCGAGTTCGAGGCCTCGCTCCCCGATCTGGGCTTTGGGGTTCGCGAAGGACACCGCGTCTCCATCGTTCATGCCGGAGATCAGGCATCAAGGCGCGGATACCCGATAGCGGTGGTTAACCACACGACGGGCAAGTCGAAGGTACTTGCATCGCGCGTAAGCTGGCTCAGCCATGATGCGTTGGGCTGCGCGTGGTTCGGCTTGACGTTCTTCGGAGCGATGGTGCTGTCCGTATCTCTGGCAGAGGCCTTGATCTATATGATCCATCCATTGAACGCTTTGCTGGCGGGGATCATCGGAACGCTGACGTGGATCGGCGGGCCCATTGTCGCCATCGGAGCCTTGATGTCGGCAAACAGGAAGAGGAAGCGGCTCCGGCAAGGTATTCTGGCCCGGCTGGAACAAGAAGTGGAATGCGCGCGCGCCTGAGTCCCTTGCAGGAGAAATGACAGCTTGCTGCTTTTCGTCCTTCTCGCCTGCCTGATATGCGCCTTTCAGGTCTTTGCGCTGGCGTCCGGCGCGCGCGCCATATCGTGGCGGCCCTGGCTGCTGGCGTTCGTGGCAGGCATGTCGGTCAGCTTCGTCCTCGCTCTCGCAGCAGAAACCGCCGCGTTGATGCTGCAAGCCGCAGACAGCCCGAGGGGCGCGGTGCAATCGGCGATACGCGCCGCCAGCTACAGCTATGACCCGGCGATAGAGGAACTCTGCAAGATCGCCCCCCTGCTGGTGCTGGCGGCGATCCCGCGCCTGCGGCGGTCCCTGGGCATGACCGATATGGTCGTGCTCGCGGCGGCGCTGGGGGCCGGGTTCGCCTTCGCCGAAACCGCGCTCGATTTTGATGCGAACTTTGCGACCGCCGACTGGACAGAACATTACTTCGTCCTCCCGGCGGGTTTCTTCAACGGTCTGGCCGTGCCGGACCCGTGGGCGGCCCTGACAAGCTGGTTGCCCAATGCGGCGACCTTCGTGAAAAGCACCACCCACCCGCAGGGCGCTACGCACTATCATGTCACCTACAGCCTCTTCGCCGGGCTGGGCGTCGCCGTCCTGCTCAAATCCCCCAAGGCATGGTGGGTCTGGCTGCCCGCGCTCGGCTATGCCGTTCTCGATCACGCGGGCTTCAATGCCAGCGCGGCGCGCATCGACCTGCCGTTCGCGCTTACGCCCATCCTGCAAAGCCTACGCCCTTTCGACGGGCTGCTCGCCCTCGCAGCGATGATCGGCGTCAGCATCGCCGACACCCGCTCACGGGGGCAGACCTTGCCCAGCCATCCCGCGCTGCGGCTATCCGCTGGGGAAAAGCCGGAATGGCGGACGCTCGCAAACCTGATGCTGGCGAACATCAGGAAGCCCGCCGCCCTGACCGCCCTCTGGCGCTTCGTGCGGACGCGGCGGGCTTGGCTGACCGCCACGCAAAACGGCGAGACGAGCGCGGCCCATCTCGCGCGCGGCGACGACCTCGCAGCCTTTATCCGCGTAATCGGGGCGGACGCGGTTCAGGTCGGGCCTGCGCCGCTGACCGAACCGCGCCGCCCATCCGCCGTGTGGCGGATACTGGCGGGCGTGGCGATCCTGTCGGCCCTGCCATCGCTGCTCTACGCCGCCGCCATCGGCATTGCTCCGCGCCCATGGATGACGGTGGTGTTTGGCAGCCCGGCGGTGGTTATTGTCGTGACGGGCCTGCTGGCCGCAAGCCTTGCGGTGCAGCTCGCGGGGGCTGTGACGCAGGGCCGCGCGTTGCTGGACGCCGAGCTGCGGCAGGATACGGCGCGCTATCCGGCGGCGTTGTTCGGCTTGCTGGCCACCCTCGGCAGCATCGCGCTGGGCATATGGTCGCTCTACGCCGCGATCGGGCGCGCGCCGCTGGAGCGGCTTGGCGCTCTGCACGCGATCGAACATTGGCGGGAGAGCCATCCCGTTGCCGCTATGCTGATCGCGGGCCTCATTGGCACGCTGGCCGTATTATTGCCCATCGCGGTCCAAGTGCTGTTTCCAGAAATCGGGTTTGGGATCGGGGTCGTTCAGGCGATTACGGGAAAGGATATTCTCACGGGGCAGAAGCTGACGTGGCTGGACCGGGCGCTGGGATTGTTGCCCGGTGGAAAATCCTCTAAAGTATTGCAGAGTACCGAGCGGGACATAACCGCAGGTATTCGAGGCGCTTCTACAGATCGTAGATTTGCGTGGACGCTGGGCGACGGAAAATCCGCTGCAAAGTGGACAGAGCAGATGGAACGTCGTGGCTGGACGTCAGCTCAGATCGACGAAGCCATCTCCGGGGGTGAGAAGTTTTCTGCACCTAATAATCTCAATCCGGCCAACGGAGCGACGCGCTACGTTCACCCCGAAACAGGCCGGTCTGTGGTGGTTGATAATAAGACAGGACAGGTGATTCATGTCGGTGGCGAAGGCTTCAGGTACTGAGTTTGAAACAATCTTCGTGCGTCTCTTGGGTGAAGGAACTGATGTCATGCGCCCAGTTCACGCAGAAAAAATCGGCTCTGGTAAGTTTCGGCTCTTACGCCCAGCGGATTACGATCCTGATTTTGAAACTTGGGAATTTGTTCCAGAAAGCGTTGTGGAGTGCGAAACCCAGCGTCAAAACGGGGATGAGTTTCTTATAGCAGTCAGGCAGGTTTAAAGGTTGGGTGATGGGGCGACCAAAGTTGTGAAGCGCGATTACCATCCAATGGGAAACACGCTGACGCTTGAAAACTCCAACATGATGGGACGACCGCGTGTAGTTATCGATGAGGCAACTGGCCAACGCATCATCACCGTCATAAACCCAAAGAAGTGATTGTCATGTATTCTAAAGTTAATGAATTGATGGAGAAGTTTATTGCAGGTGTCGACTCGTCACTTGAAGCGGCGAATGCCATCGAGGCCAGCTTGGATGACGCTTTTCCAAAAGATGATTTTATTCAGCAGACGGTTGAAATGCTTGCCATGTATCGGCCGGAGGGAGGTGACTTTCTGTTCGACGTGGCTGCGATAAGAAAGAGATTGAATGAAACAATAGAATACATGAATGATAATCGATAAATTTAATAATACTACTGAAGTTTTCATGGAAAATTGGACACCCGCCCCCGACTTTATAGCCGCTGATGTTATCCGCTGGACCGAGGGTGTCTTTGAAAACCGCCGTCGCGGCAAAGCACTGCGCATCGGGGAGCGGCAGGTTGCCGCCGAGGTGCTGTCGCGCCGCAAGGATGGCTGGGTGAGCCTGATCGTCCGGGCCTGCACGATCACGAAGGACGAGTTCGGCGGCAGGACAGTGACGGTTCTCAAAACCGGAACGGCCATCCGGCGCAGCATCAAGACCATCCTGCGCGGCAAGCCCGAACGGCTGTTATGGGACGACGAGAGCGCCCGCGCCGCCGTGCTGGCGAGCAAGCCCGTCAAATCGCATTTTGTGAAACCAGAAGAAGACGCATAGCGCCACCGGGCCGGAGGCCGCGCCGCCCCGTCACGGACGGGGCGGCTTGGGGCCACGCGGTTTGACCGGCTGTTGCAGGCGCAGGATCGCGCCGTTGATGTTGCGCAGCGTCTCCATCAGCATCGGGCAGAGGAAGACCGACTGGCCGTTGCGGCGCAGGTCGCAGAGGATACGGGCGTGCAGTGCGCGCAGTTCCTGTTCGGTCATGTGAGCGAGTTCGGCTGGGGTGATGAGCAGCGTCATGACAGTTCTCCCTGTCTGAACCCGCGACCGTCGCGGGCCTTCATGCGCAGACAGGAAGCCGGGCGTTCGGCTGGCCGCACCGAAAGGGCGGAACGCAGTGGAGCAGCCGCGAAGCGGCTTGCGGCTGAAAGCCGAATCCCCGGCTTAGGATGCGAATAAAGAAGGACCGCGAACGGGCGCGGGGCCGGGAATGGTTGAAGAACAGACGCGCTGCCCGCCTTCCCCCGCACGATGGTTTATTGAACGACGGAGTGATTGACACTTTCGCCCTGATCGGAAGAACTGCCCTTGTCGCGCGGCCAGACGAGGAAGGGACTCGGGGGGATGCTGGCAAGACTTGTTGCAATACTCGCTTTGGCGCTGGCCGTCCTGTCCGCGCCGCTTCATGCCGAAACCTCGACCCAACGGGATATAACCGAGCGAACCACGGGCCTGTTGCTCGACAAAATCCTGATCGAGCGCGAGCGGAGGAGCGGCGCAGGCAGCGACTTCGCCGCGCAGGCGCTCGATGTTGACAATCGCCAGCTTGCCGGACTGGCTGACAGCCCGGAGAGCAGCCCCGCGTTGCGGCGACGCGCCGCGCAGGCCGCCGCCCGCATCGCCGCCGCGCCCACGCGCACCGCCTATCTGCGGTGGTTCCCCGCTCCCGCTCGCGTGCGCGACGATATTGCCAAGGCGGCGCAGGGTAAATCCGCCCTTATCGTCGCGGCCCGCCAGCAGGGCCGTTTCCAGATGCTCGCGCAGGTATTGGAGCATTTGCAGCCCAACAGCGTTTATCGCGACACCTGGCCCGATGACGTGCGGCGGCAACAGGCGTTCTATACGCTCTACTTGCGCGATGTGCGCGACCGCATCGAGCCGCAACTAGAGCCGGTCGGGCAAGGATGCTCTGCCCTGTCACGGGCTGCGGGGCGGTGCAAACGCTTCCGCGCCCGTCATTTCCTGAAACCGCCGGGGATGCGTTGACGCTGTGGAAACGGTGCGCGCGATCAAAACTTGAATGCAATTAGCTTCCGAATTTCGCTTTGATGATACGCCCTAATCGGTTCAGCAGGGATGCCGACGGCAATGCAGGAAGCGCTACTCGTTCAAGGCGGTCGATATGCTTACGGGCAACAGGTCGGCTTCGCGCTCGGCGAGCCAGGTGCGTGCGGCAGCGCCCTGGCACTTGGGGCAGTGCCGGTTGCGGCAGCTGTTATAGGCGATCCGCCAATGCCCGCAGTCGGTGCA